>Ga0214477_100112_pt1 | contig 54140 bp, 44 predicted proteins | sample M1_20Mar14CPVII9_FD_165058 | JGI IMG/M metagenome (GOLD analysis project Ga0214477, IMG submission 165058) | Marine eukaryotic communities from Monterey Bay, California, United States - M1_20Mar14CPVII9sort6BwellC16 | ecosystem: Environmental > Aquatic > Marine > Unclassified | place: USA...
ATTTGATGAAACAACAAAAACTCGATCCGATTAGTTGTGGTGGAAGCTGGGATGTTGTTCGAAAGTCGATCTGTTCTGCATACTTTTACAACAGTTCAAAAATCAAAGGTATTGGCGAGTATATCAACATGTTATCGGGCATTCCTTCTGCTTTGCACCCATCTAGTGCTCTTTTTGGGTTGGGTTACACTCCTGACTATCTCTGTTACCATGAGCTGATTAGTACAACAAAAGAATACATGTCTTGTGTCACTGCAGTTGAGGGCGAGTGGTTAGCGGAATTGGGCCCAATGTTCTTCAGTATCAAGGAATCATATGAGAGTTCTCTCAAACGAAGGCAGCGTGAAAGAAAAGATGCCGCAGAAATGGACAAGCAGATGGAGAAAAAGGAGAAGGAAGAAGAAAAGAAGCGTGAACAAGAAAAGAAGGAGTCGATGGCAATTAGTAGTATGCGCCGAAGTGTAGTTGCGACTCCAGGCGGAGGTAGAAGTTCAAATGCCACTCCAAAGTATATGAGAAAGAAGGGTAGGATTGGGTTTTAGAAGTTGTGATGATAAACTATAGCTATTTGACTTTAATTTATCTAAATGTTCTGTTCTTCTACTCTCTTCTGCTAGTCTTCCTCTGCATATTTAGTGTCAAATGCTAACTTGGCCACATAAAATGCCGACATCGCAGTCATGAGTACAGATATGATTTGTAGAGGACGACGCTCAACAAATGCTCGTGAGAATATAAGCTGATATAAAACAGGATGAAAAGAGTTAGATAATCTTCAGCATAACATTAGAAAATGAGAGTATACATTAAGAACTCACCTTCCCGAGATATATCGTCATGCTTGGAAAACTTTGCCAACACTTCGAGTATCAGAGCGGTCGAGATTAGTTGATTAGAGGTGATACATATTAGTTATACAGTATCTCAATGAATGATATTACTTACCCAAAGCGATTGATTTACATAGCTCATCAAATGTGTAGCCACTGTTGTTTAAAAGTGAGCAGAAGTATGAGGACAATATATGAATGATAACAAGTATGCATATCATATACTTACATCCACCAATAGAACATACTGTCAACATTGCCATATCCTTCCTTTTTGTTACCTGGAAGATGCGCGTTATCGCAAGTTATGATGATGAAGAGGGATGATATATTAACATATGTTAGTAAATCACTGAGACTTCAATAAAACACACGAGTTCATGTCATAAAAACAATACTAACGCGGACTTTCCTGACTGCAAGTCTTGCATAATCCAAACTCTATTAACATTCTCGACGATACCATACCCAGGAACATAAAGATGCTGGATAGAAATGACCATCGAACACTAACAAACTCAAATTCAAATTCTCTCTTCATCAACATGTATGCCGTCTCTGCTAACTCATTGAATCTGCCATGAAGTATTGATGTATGGGCAACCGTTGCAGTAACAATTGTATTCAAACTTAGTAGGAAGGCGACAAGTGAGAATACATGATATGCTTTCACCACAGTCTTTTCTAGTGGAGTTAACTCCTCTTCATTATTATTTGCCATTAACTTATTTGCCGCATCTTTTAATGTACTATGTTTTTTGTTTGTAAACAGAAAAGGGGTAGTTAGAAGTCAGTGAGATAGGGGGAGAAGAGATTGTACCAACATAAGTAATGGAATGTGGAGAAGATACTATCAACATTTCAATTTCATATGGATAAGTATATCTACTTACAAGATTGCCGCTAGAGATGAACCAGCTAGGAAAGTTGCGGGGATTCTAATGCCACCAAAGTACCCAAGTGCATCTCCGTAGAAATTCTTTAATATTGGAGCTGATCCTCCTCGAATAAGTAGACTTGATACTGAAGATGGAGATAGATTCAATTTTGAAGTACTCTTTGTGTGATACTTTGATCGACGGCCGCCGACCGCCGGTGTCGATAAAGGATGTACTGAAGAGCCATTTCTATTTGAAAATGCCGCGGCTTGTGCCGTCGCTATTGATAGTATATAAAGGAATCTCATGCTATCTGGAGGTACAGCAACTTGTTGTCTTTATGTCAATAAGATTTTGGATGCGGTATCCTATCTAGCTCACCACACCTGAACCTAGAGACTATGCCCTATGACCACAAACTCAACTACTCAATAGGAGAGATATACTATTGATATCCGCTGATTCTGTTGCTCAAATATTGTTGAATTGAAGGTGTAATCTTGTGTGGCGCCAGTGGTACTATATCATCTTGAAGCCAATCTGGTATCTTGTATCACATCGACATCGAGCATCCTCTCAACATTTTATACAACATCAATGACAATTGCTCAAGCATCACGACTATTTCGTACCTCCAAATTAACAAGTCAACAATTGTGTAATCATTCTTATAATCTTGCAAAGTTTGGTGAAAACTCTTTACTACTAAATGCCTATACAAAGATACTACCAATAAATGAAATATTACATCAAGCACAACAATCGGATAATCGGATACAAAATGGTATACCAAAAAGTTTATTAGATGGTATACCCGTTACTGTGAAAGCTAACATTGCTGTTGGTAAGTATTGGGAAATGCCAAATGCTTGTTCTACTATATTAACAACAACATCAAGTCAACAAGAAGATGGTAGTGGTATTGTAGAAGAATGTTTGTCAATATCAAATAACACAAACAGTAACAACAGCAACAATGTATATGAAAGTGACATAGCAAGAAGACTATTAAGAGATTGCGGTGCAGTACTTATTGGAATTACAAATATGGATGAGTTTGGTATGGGCAGTTTGGGGATAAATAATGGATTACGAAGTAATAACCAACAACAAACTCAAAATTATTCACCAACATACAATCCACTACCATGGATACAGCGAATACATAAATTGCAAAATAATAGACAACATATGAATAATAAAGAAGAGTATGAACAGTATTGGTTGCGTCAAATACAAAATTCAACACCTGACAATCCACATGGTATTAATAATGAAGATTCTCTGGCAGGATTACTAAGTGATGTTCAATATTTGGTACACGGCGATGACAGCATCTGTGAAAAAGAACAAAAGAATGTCTACAATAGACATGATGAATATCAATTACTTTCGCCAGGAGGGTCATCATCAGGAGCAGCGGCTGTCACCGCTCATGGATCATCTTTCCTTTCGATTGGTACTGATACTGGTGGTAGTATTCGTCTCCCTTCTGCTTGGACATCAACTGTTGGATTCAAACCATCATATGGAACATGGTCGAGATATGGAGTTGTTAGTTATGCAAGTTCATTAGATACAGTAGGATTCATTACTGGTAGTACTGAATGTGCCAAGATTGCATGGCAGTGCTTGAAAAACGACAATAACGACACGACAAATGAACATGACATAGAGAATACTACTCATAGCAAAACATGGAATGGACAGGTATGTCGTGATGCGACTGCTAGAGTATATCACAACAAGAAGAACAATATAGAAAATAGTCTCGATGAAAATCATTCAACAGATATGAAACCACTTGCAAATATTCGAGTAGGTGTTCCCTCAGCATTTTCACTACAAGAATTGCCGTCTTCTATTGCAATAGCTTGGTCTGAAAGTGCTTTTAATCTCCAAAATAATGGTGGAGCAACACTCGTATCAATACCCGAGTCGAAGTTGTCATCAAATTTGATTAAATTGGCCCTTGCATCATATTATGTATTGGCTTGTGCCGAAGCGAGTTCTAATCTAAGTCGATATGATGGTGTAAGGTACGGTATGGATGTGAAATTAGATTCACACGGTGTGAGCAATGAAATACTACAATCAGTAAAGGATGATATAGACTTTAGTCCTCTGAATGATATGAACATATTGGAACAACAAATATCTGCTACTCGTGCATACGGCTTTGGAGAAGAGGTACAACGACGTGTCCTAGCCGGTACATCTGTGCTATCTTCTGATCGATTTCATACACATTATGAAGCGGCTGCGGTGGTTAGAGCAAAGTTATCTCAATCACTTGATGGTTTGTTTCGATCTTCATTGAATGACGACGACGGTATTGATGATGACAAAGTCGATGTCATGTTAGTTCCGACTGCACTTTCATTTCCATGTAGATTGAATAGTGATGGTAATGGGAAAAGCGAAGGAATGGATCCAACAGCGGCATTTGCAAATGATGTCATGACTATTCCTATTAGTCTAGGAGGTCTACCTTCTATATCTGTTCCGGCTGCTACTAGTGAAGAGAATGATATGATTGGAATGCAAATATTTTCATCAAAAGGATCAGAAGACTTGGTACTGGCAGTTTCTGATATACTTGAAAGAAATAGATGATAGTTAATAGCACATCAAGCTATATTACAACATTCATCTATTCTTCTTACTATTATCAACCTTTTCTCCACCTTTACTTGTTGTTGCTTTTGGAAGTAGTAAAAACATTAGGACTACAGCAAACATAGACCAGTGTAGAAACGAAGAGAGTAGCCATACTCGTGGCTCTGGATCGCCAATCATATCTGCATCTACATCTTCTTTGCCGTATGTTGCTGCTAGCTTGAATAGGAATGTTCTGTAGAATGGCACCGAAACTGACGCCGCGTTTTGAAGTACATCTAGTGCCGCCAATACTGATCCAATACTATCTTTTGGAGCAACTTGTGTGAGTAATGATCTCAGTGATACCCCAATCAAACCAACAGATACTGCAACTAATGGATTAACAATTGATATAAATACTTGGAAGTTTGCATCGACCTCACATAGTGTTGCTCCTGCCAAGATTACAGCTGCAAAGCATGCCGCCTTTCTTTCTCCACCCAGCCGTGTCAATAAAGCCCTCAACATGAAGGATTGTACAATAAAGTTGAGTAATTGTTGATACGACTTCAGGTACCCTCTAACATGTGGCTCAACATCATACTTCTCCTCATAGAAAGTTGACATTGAACTATAGCTTGTTGTGCGAGTTACCCAACCAAAGAGTAAATTTGATATAACGATTGACGCTAGAACAGAGGAACTAAAGCATTCTTTCAGATTGGTGATAAACTTTCCACTACCTTTCTTTATTCTTTTTGATTTAATCATATTTGATGTATCATCATCTCTTTCTATATCCACGGGGAGTAAACAGTATGCCAATAGACTATTAATAACAAACAATCCGCTTGCAGTTAATGCTGGAGCCGAAGGTGATATATGCTTGTATAGAATTGCACCCAGTGATGGCCCGATGATCCATGCAACTAGAAATGCGCGTTTCACAGTTTGTGAAGATGGAGAGAGGTTATCATAACTTCTGTTAGTGTGTGAAGTTTGCAAAGACAAACAAAGAAAGACAAACTAAGTTCAAATGAAGTTGCCAAAACACAAAGACTTCATATTGAGGCACTATAACACATGACAAAACAATACTAAAGCGGACTTTCCTGTTGAACTTGCTGTAATCCTTCCCAAATAGGTTGCTCTATCAGATTCAGTTGTACATCTTGCTAATAGTGATGTTGATACTGTCATGGTCTGTTTAACAAGACCGACGCAAACCCTACTAAATACTAAATATGGAAGACTCCCAGCTACTATCATTGCATACGATACAGCAGATCCAATAAACGAGAGGAACAATATCCTTCTTCTACTTAGATATCCGAGATCAGATAAAAGCCCAATTATAAGTCCACCGGCTATTTGTGATGATGAATATAGAGACGATAACATTTCTCTCTGGCTTGCAGAGTGTACACCAGCATTTTTATAATACTGATGCAATAGTGGAACTACTAACGATACTGAGAGCATATCAATCATGACAAGGATGCATAATATTGTCGGTATCTTTTCATAATTCTTCTTCATATCTAACTTGCTGTTATATACTGATGCATCTTCTTTTATATCATCAGATACTGATGATGTCCGCTGAGGAGTAGTTGTACACATGTCTATATCTCTCATATACTTTTTCTCCACCACTTCATTTTGTGAGATTTTTAATTTTTTCTACTTTTCACCTTACCTTACACTTGTAATTTTCTGATGGTGTGCTTCATGACGGCCGTCACAACGAGCAGTATGAATGGAGGCGGGCGTATCAGGGAGTTAAGATGCATCGTCTGGTATTAATGATAATCGTTCTTGTTATTATATGTACTATATCATCTCCAACTACGGTGTGTGGATTCGCTGCCAAACGAAAAGTAACATCACAAAAGAAGCATAGAATAAAGAAGAAGAAAGTCCACTCTTTAGAATCTTTGCTTGAGCTAGAGAATGAACTACATGAAAAGGGATATACATATGTTATTGGTAGTGATGATAGTGGCGGTGCTGGTTGTATAGCTGGACCAGTTGTAGTCGCTAGTTGTTGTATACTGCAACCATATTATGATACCTTTCTATCGACATCATCATCATCAACAACACAATCAAAATCTGAGGTTCTAGTCTCTCAATCAGAGATGGCTATACCAAGCAAAGATGGTTGCAAACAAACATCAGTACAGCCAGAGGTACAAGTATCTCAATCAGAGATGGATATACTAAGCAAAGTTAATGATTGCAAACAATTGACCGCTACACAACGACAAGATATATATGAAACTATACAGTCACATCCGGAGATATTTGCTATATCGATATCACAGCGTACACCTGAGGAGATTGATGAAGTAAACATCAATCGGGCTCAAATGCTGGCATTTGCTGAATCTATAGAAACATTAGTTGAACAGCACGAGCTTCCATTTGATAGTGCATATTCAATAGTAGATGGACAGAAATCTCCCAAGTTATATGCTAGTCAAAGAATACAGTCCAATGATGGAGAAGAAGGTTTGAAAGTATTCAAATGTCGGCCTTATGTCAATGCTGATGCCAATGTCTATTGTGTTGCTTTGGCTAGTATTATTGCAAGAGTTGTTCGAGATGAAGCGATGCAAAAGCTTGATGAACAATATCCATTATATAGATTCTCACAGCATAGTGGATTTGGCAATAAAGAGCATATCGAGATACTACATAAGTTAGGAGCAATCGAAGGTGTTCATAGAATGTCATTTAAACAAGTAAAAGGCAGGTAGATAGTTTCATTGGCAAATGCATTATACTCGACAAGCTCAATATTTGCAATAGATATAGTATCATTGACACATACATGTGTGCATTAATACTTGAGTAATTATGTGCATATATATCTACAACTTTGGGGCCATTCCTAGATCGCGAGCATATTTGTACCCAACACCTTTCTCATCCAACAACTTCTCAACATCTTGGTAAGTAGGCCTGTCAACAGAACTTCCAATCTTTACATACTTATCACCATCATCATTTTCTGCAAATATAAACCAATCGGAATCAAACCTTTTTATTAATCTAATATTTCCACCTTTACACACATACCCCTCTAATGTATAGGTAGGAGCATATTTCAATTCATCAAGACGTTTGAGTACTGATCCTTTGCCGCCAAGAAAAGATGCAAAAGCTCCAAATACACCGTCCGATTTGGATGCTGAATCAAGTGCATCATCAACATTCCTCCATTGAGGATTAAGTAATGCAATGAGAGGAGAACCTGAGTTGGTCGATAGTTCATCAATGACATTTGCAACTTCTTGACTAGGTTGTACAAAGATAGCCATATCACTATTTGAAAGTGTAGGCAACTTCACTGCTTCACTAAGGAATCCACCAAATCCCCTGTTCTCACTATCGCCAATTGTTGTATCGTCACCGCTGCCACTACCTCCAGTCTGAGTATACAACAGACCAATTCCATCTACACCTGATTCGTCAATGCTTCTATCCTCAATAACATTGGGAGGAACACCGGTTGTAGCAGAAGTTGGACATAATGCTTTCAGAATGTCTTTAGTAGTAGGACTGGCTGCACGATAGAGTTGCATAATGCCGCCCTAGAAGATGCGTTTCACAGTTTATGAAGTTGGAGATAGATAATAGTAACTTCTGTTAGTATATGGAGCTTGCAAAGACAAACAAATAAAACACATAACTTACCTGCCAACTTTCATCAGTTGGAACTAGTTTTATATCACTATTTCTATCATTAGTATCGGCCTCGGCCTCAATTGCAATACCAAATTGATCATTGGCAGCATCTCTTGGTAATAAGATTCTAACAATTTGTCGTGTATTACCTTTTTCATATGCATCTGACATACATTGCGATACTTGGTTTATCATTTCATTATATGTTAATGGTATATCTAGTGAGTCGTTGCTAGTATCAGTTGTTGTTTCTTCGACCGTTGTATCTGTAGCTGTTTCATATCTTTGCAAATTGTTGCATGATTGTTTGGATGTCGTTGGCGTTGTGAAAGCTGAGCATACCGCAACGGAACACAGCACTATTAATGCTGTAGTCTTCATCGTGAAAAATGATATCGATCTAACTGAATGACTTTATATTTATTACTATTTTTGTATTGCAATATTATTCTAGAGAAGTACTCGTATGGTCAAATTATATGAGGATAATATGGTTTTGTTCTGTATTGTTGTTGATATCTCAAGCATGCATCGGCTTGCTGGCAAGTCGACGAACTCGAAAGCTCATGAGTCATTGAGAAAGATACACTCTCATAAAAAGATACCGCCACATACTTGATATCTTTTTCCACCACAAACGCATCAATGCATCGGTTGACGGCATTTAGACAACAACTTCCTCATCGTATAATATCACAACAACAACCAACAAACATGAAGTTTACATCATCTATTGCTTTATTGGCACTTGCCCCAGTTTCGGCCTCCGCCTGGTCAACATCCACACCCAAATCACTTTCAACATTCCGATCAGTATCTCGCTCTGTTCCAGCCACTATCCTCAATAGTTATTCCACTGCCACATCTGGAGAAGCAAATACCGAATCATTCCGTGTTGGTTTCAGTGAAGGTGATTCTAACATCTCACCATGGCATGACATCCCACTTAAGGGATCAAAGGACGGTACCTACAATGCTGTAATTGAAATTCCTAAAATGACAAAAGCAAAGATGGAAGTTGCAACGAAAGAACCTAATAATCCAATTGCACAAGATATTAAGAAGGGAGTATTACGTGATTATCATGGACCAATCTTTTGGAATTACGGCTGTCTTCCCCAAACTTGGGAAGATCCCAATGAAGAACATCCGGAATTAAAATGTTTTGGTGATGATGATCCCATTGATGTTGTTGAAATTGGAAGTAAGGCTATTGCCATGGGTAGTGTTACTGAGGTTAAGCCACTTGGTGTTATTGCCATGATCGATGATGGTGAACTTGACTGGAAGGTACGTATTGTAGTTTCTGTGTTGTGTGCATTTACTATATTTATGATATATGCACAAAGTCTAATTTATTAATTCTTCTCCTTCTTATAGGTTATTGCTATTGCCACTGATGATGAGCTTGCTAGCGAATACAATGATATTGATGATGTCCCCGCTGCTGTTAAGGACGGTATCCGTGAATGGTTCAGGTGGTACAAGACCCCCGATGACAAGCCATTGAACGGATTCGGATTCGATGAGAAATGGTTAGATGCCAAGGAGGCAGGAGAGGTTATCGAAGAGACACATGAGGCATGGAAGAAGTTGAGGAGTGGTGATACCGAGGCCGGAAAGCTTTGGGTTGGAAAGGAGTAAATTTTGTTGTACTTAATATAAACATGTTAACAAGATGGAAGAAGGGGAAGATGATTAGCAATCTAATCAAGGAGTAGAATCTGATTTGCATATGATATTATACTTTTTTAGTATGCATCTCTTTACTTCACTTTAATTCATGCTGTTGCCTTATCCTCTCCCATATCATATGAATAAATACTGTAATGCCTTATCAATAGCACTAAAGGTCAATGCAGTCGAATTAATTAAGATTACACGCGGAGGCCAGAGAAAGGAAAAGCTCGCCTTCATTTTTTTTTATTGCATTGCTACCTAAGTGGTCATATGCTTTTCACGATATAATCCTTAGCTTATACAATTGATCGTATACCGACAGTACTGTCAGTAAATCAGAATTTAACGCTCTTTCGAATGAGAGTATTCTTATGGTTGTAGTATCAATAGATAGAGGTTGAAAAAGATACGGTATCCTTTAGCACAAAAAAAACATAATTGATATTCAATAACAATAGTTAGACGGATCATTCCTGATAATACAAACGATATATCTAGTAGCTGGGATTGATTGGTGTTTAATAAGATTCTTTTGGGTATATCGGCAGTAGATTTTCATACATCCCGACAACCAAAAGTTCAAATGAGTGCTGCCAACAAAACAATCAAGAAAATTATTGTGGCTGGATCTTATAAGAATGAGAAAGATGTTATTCCTACGAGTATACCTCAGAAACTAAAGGTTGACGCTGATGCACAATCCAACAATTTATATGAACCTGATATCGAATCGTTTGTATCCAACTGCATCCCGGGTGTCTGTTTTACTAGTACAAGTAACCAGAGAAGAAATGCAAAGATTAGAAAGAGATCGCTGCCTTCATTTCAATATTTAGCAACAGTTGAATTGTCAGACGCAGAAAAGAAAAGATCAAAGATGGAAAAGGAACAACAGGATGCAAAAGCGAAGGAAGAAGCAAGACGAATCTTACTCAATCAAAATGATCAATCGGAAAGTGATATGCTTGATGATAATAGAGATGCAAAAGTACCACAAAAGGAATCTGCAGCACCAAAAGGAAATGTTGAAGAAGAGAAAGCAAAGTCATCTACTGTCACGACAACAACAATAGAAAGGAATAGCAACATCTTGAACCCCCCAATCCTACAAGATTTTCTTGATAAAGTTCGTAAGAGAAGAGCTCTTGATAAGTAACCAGAACTGATAGTAATATAAAGTATAACAGTTTGCAGTTTATTACTTTTTAAGTTATAGAAGCAGTAGAAGAGTTCCGTGTTACTTCTAGCTCATCAAGTGGTAGTTTTGGCAAATCGCTCTTTGATTTAAACTCAAACTTCTTCTCATTTTGAGGATCTTCCCTCGGGCTCAACTTTGGCATCGCTACCTTAGATGAAGATTTCAGCGATGGTCTTTCTACCATGCCACTGTCTACTCAAGCATGATGCGGACTTGGAGTATGCATTGGTGATATAGGCGATCTTATTTCTGCCAATTCCAAATCAATACCATTGATACTATCTTCCGGTGCCGCTGGCTCATCGTGGTAGTCAGTAGGTGGTTCCATTAATTTGCTATTACCTCCCCCCATACTTGTCGGTATGTTTTCTATATCCATGCGTAACTCAGAGTGAGAAAATCCACCCCCTTTCAGTGGTGACTGCTCCACACAATTATCTTCGTGAGCAAAATCGCTCTCAGTCATTGTTGGGTGAAAGATACGTCTAAATCGCAACCTCTTGTCAATCACAATACCTACTTGATGTATCATAACCAAGAAGCCAAACAATGTACCCGTCAGAATAAGCATAAAGATCATCCAATCAATAGCATCTCCTTTGCCCTCTGTTCCTTGTTTTGGTGGTGGTACAGTTATTTTTGATGAGACAACACCAAGATATGGAGCCACGAGATTCAAGCGAAAAAAGACATCGCCATCCAAGTATAGATATGCAGTCACTGAAGAGTCTTTATTATGAGACCCATGTTCTTTTACTTCATCGTTTCCCTCTCCTTCTTCCTCCTCATCTAAACGGTCATATACTACTTCTTCCTGTCTCCGTATGCCATATTTTGGATCACTAAAACAATTCGATAATGCCGATGTTACCAAGTCACCGTCGCCACTAAGTAATGCTTCAGCAGAAGCTTGTGATCTAGCAGCGACACTTGCCTCTTTTGCTTTTTGGGCCATTTTTGATGCTTCAATTGTTGCAGCCGCAGTGTCAGCCTGTGTGTGATATTGAGTATTGGTAGATGATATTTATTGAGATTCAAAGATAGAGAGGAAGGCAAACATTTCAATTCATGCATACACTTACAGCAGAAGAGGAATTGGTTGCTACAACAGCGGCTATACAAAGTAGTTCATGAGATATGTATTAGATTCTAAATGCAATACAATAATTAGTGCATTATTCCATTTACAACTCACTTACCTGCATTCTCTGCGGCTTTTGCTGCCTCTATCGCGGCCTTTTCAGCTACCTCGGCAGGATCGTCTTCACTTGATTGTATTGTCTCGACATCATCCAAGTCGTCAGAGTCATCTGTATCCTGACCGTTTTGTGAAGGAAGATCTGCAGGAACAGGGACGGTACCATTCTCATTTTCTTCATCAATGTCTACTGAGTTAGACTTTAATTTGTCTAAAACAGCTGCTTGTATTGTTGTGTTGATGTGATTCTCCTCATACTCCTCAACTCTTCTTTGACCGTCATAATCATATTGTGTAGTATTTTGCACATCCTTTTCGCTGTCTATAGCGTCATCTTCTGTGGTATTTTGTCTCAAAGTACTGTCAGATGTATTAACACCTGAATCTTTTTCTCCATCTACTTTGTCAACATCCATATTCATATTATCATCACCAATCCTCGATGGCATAGCTGATGGGGCCTTAGAATCAGTAGGCATGGCAGTCGGTGCCACAGTTGGAGGAGGAAGATACAACGAGTAATCACCAGATTTGATTGCATGTGCACAATTGAAGAACTTTTCATAGAATGCAGCTGCTTGAGATGCTTCTCGAACCTTCTTCACATTTGGATTGGGTTGCTTTCTTCTACTACTTGAAGTCGAGATGGTATCTTTGTTGTTGTTTACTACATTGTTTGACTCGTTACTTTCATCCACTCGTTGAACATCATCTTCCTCTTCTTCTTCTTCCGGATCAGCCACATAAAATTGTACCCTACTCCGTGGTGGAACTAACAATGGGTCAATATCAACATACAACTCGGCTAAATCTCTAAACATTTCCCACACAAAATCATCCGATCCTGAACTTCTCAATAATAAATTTTGTGACGGTATAGACACAACCTCAAATGGTTGATATCGTGGTCGTTTATATGTAAAGTCAACTGCACGTTGGATAATCTTTTCAAGTACCACACCTGTTATAGATGCCATGTAATATGCCTCTGTCCATTCACTTCTTATTCTTGTACTGTGATAAACACGTCCTTCATTCTCCCAGGATACATATTTACCAATGGTACCATCTACCATGTCTGCATGAACAAGTGGTACTGATTCAGATGTTTTAGTAACTCCAGTTCGTTGTGGACCAAATTCTAATGTTAGTTCAAAGTACTTTTGTTGTTCAATCTCATCCCATGGACTTTTTTGATTGTCTAATGTTATTGAAGATGAATGAGATCCGTGTGATACAGATGCAACTCTTGGTCGATATCGAAATGCCAAAGCTGATTTCCGAACTAGTATTGGCCCCGAGGGTATATTGTTGGTCGCAGATGTTGTAGAAGAGGAATCATCGTCATTCTCATCATTTGTATCTGAAGTGTCATCGATATCTTTGGATCCTGAAGCTTCGTCAAGCATTCTCTTAACCCTTCTTCTTCTATTGCCATTACTATCACTTTTATTACTGTCATTATTGAATCCACCAGTAGCAGTACCAGATGAAGCAACATTAGTCAACGGAGCCATCCTAGTAACAATATAACATTCAACAACATCACTTGCATCTAAGTGCAATATATTAGATAATTGTGATGATCTTGATAAGATTGTAGCCACCGGACTGCCTTCACCTTCGTCACCTTTATATGTGTCGGTATTGTCTAATTCATCCTCAACACTACGACCATATATATCTTCATGAGAGATATCATAATTTATACTCTCTTGTATAAATTGAGAGTTACCAGAAGAGTGTTGTTTCTGCTTGAAATCATGATGCATATTTTCAAATCCAGAAGCAATTGCATGCATAATTGCAATACTAACAAAGAATAGAAAGGCTAATAATGCATTTCTATTAGATGTTGGTGGGATAATATTGTTAGATTGGCCACCATTTGGTATCTCGTGAGCTGATATAGTTTGATGGGGTATATCCTCCTGTCTTGGCCGTATTAATCTTCGACCATTGTTATTATTATCAACTATTGGAGAAGAAGGACTGAGATGCGCCTTATTATTTATATTGGTAGGAAGAGGCTGAACTGTTGTTTCCATTGTAGTGCCTTCTTATTGATTGTAATTTTGTGTAAAAAAGTAGAATTACCGACAAATGAAACACCCTGCTTCTCTCTCTCTTATATATCGGGGCATATCCTATCGCAAACTATAATATATATTATTATTATGTCTATTGCAACATAGTTGCACACCTACTCAATTGATGAAAAATGGGGCGGTATCCTAATTCACCTTTTCTTTGATGAAGATGCTCGCTGTGCGTTAATGATTTGAGATTGCAAGTGGATGAATGAAGTAAATACGTGATATATCTGCCAATAGTCACTAGAATAAACACTGCTCTTTACGGTATTTCAATTGGAATTACAATAATAAACCAACAAACAACACATAAACAGTGTTTGAGTTCACTCTCTCTCTTTTCTTGTTGCAATACAATATCGAGAATAAGCTAGCTGGTAAGTGAAGAGATCAAAAATAGTACAATAGTAAACCAACCAAACAACATAGATTACTCCGCCGCTATAAATATATTATTAGACCATGCCACCAACAATAATAATACCAAATTCAGCTAGTCAAGCGGCGGCAAAACATCTCAAACAATCAGTAACAAGAAATGAAGCATTAGGTTTATATCGAGATATACTACGTACTGCAAAAGCATTTCATTGGTGTGATGAAAAAGGTATACCTTGGCATACTAAACTAAAAGCCGAGGCAAGGAGAGAATTTGAAGCAAGTAAAGAAGAGAAGGATCCATTAATTATTGCACGAATGTTAGTAACTGGACAAGAATGTGTTAAAGAGATACAACGCAAGTTTAATGAGGCAGATCGTAAATGTTGGGAGCGTATACAAAGTGATTCGAGAAATAGAGATCATGGAGAAGATGGACGTGATACTGGTAAAGGAAGAAGAAAGTGATTCTAAAAGAAGGTTGCATAGCTACTATCCTGCAGTTGCTCAAACTACACTAAGCTTCAATCAAAACAATCAATACCATTGAATGGTTAGTGATCAAGATGCTGGGTATGGAAATGCAAAAACAATATGAGAATGAAAATCTATTGTCGTAATGGTACTTATGTTGGTTGAGATAATATGATTGAGATGATGGGTATGCCTTGTTGTCCAACTCTTTTTGACACTCTGTCATCTCTTCTGGATGCGGCTTCTTCCTAACAGCTATTACTCTATAATCCTATCACTATAAAACAGTGTAGCATACTCATATCGTTCGTCCATAATAGTCTCGAGTATAACACTATGTACTAGGTATGTAATCACAATAATACTATAACAGGGTACCACATGGAAACTCACTAGAGTGATGTATTGCAATGCAATAAAGGAAGAATGGATATATCTACCAAGTAGCTAGAATTTAATAATACAATCTACTAGGTTGAGGGTGTATCATTAGTTCAGGCAGTAATAATTTCATTGGTGGTGGTTCATGACGAATAGGGGCTTTCTCAGTGGTAAAATTACGAGAAAAGTCGCACGCTTTGCTAATTGATTTGATCGTATCAAATAGACCACCAAGCTTTGTACTTTGATACGACGAAGGAGCGCCTTTATGTACTCGGAGAGGGTCGTCTAATAGAGTCCATAGTGTAGACTATAGTGTTGCAAAAGGATGAGCTCTCCTACTTGTTATAGACAAAAGAGGAGACGACCAATAATTGCAAAAGTTGGCGGTATTTCCTCATGCTTGGCACTCCTTACTACAACTTTGTTATCAGCCCCGTATAATACTGCTCCACCTATACTGCCTAATTATAATGATGAATCAGTTATAGAGAGACGGAGTAACGAAGGATACAGTGGCCTACGCAATAGACGAAGTCTATCATCAGATAGTGGGCAAATTTCAAATTATAGAGTCAGTCATCACAACAACAATAATAATAGACATTTACAAATAGACTCAACATGTATACGAATAACAACAGGAACATCATCTTACAATGATGGATATTTATCAGTATACATTAACAATGGCTCGGGCTATACACAAGTATCCTCAGGATACCACTCCAAAGGCGACACAGTATTAGACACATGTTATGATGGATTAGTTACAGTACAAATTGAAGGTATTGATAATAATGCATGGATTGGTAGTATTGAAAGTTCAATTAGTAACAATGAATATTATCCAATGATATGTGCAGATTGTGCAGGTAGATCAGATAATACGCAAAACATTGTTGTTGACAGTGATTCCGGCAACAACAATTATCCGAATGCTGCCAAGTGTTTAAATGGGAATAGGTGTACCTTAATTTCAGATACAGAAACTACTGATACTATTGAAGAGAGCAGTAGTGGAAATGTATGCAAGGATGGACCTGATCATTTGCATCCGGGAGATGTACTGTTAAGAGGAGAGTTTCTTTGTCATGGAAATTTGCGATTTGGTATTGATTTTGATAGAGGACAGTTTATGGTTGGATTTGTTAATGGCACAGATATATCGTCACCTACTGAATTTGATGAGGATATACCTTGGGGTGGCAACTATTCATCTATAGCAATGCCAGATACTCTAGCATGGCGAGCTACCCCGACGACGCTATTTATACCCGATGATAGACCCTTCTCACAGATTATACTTAAGGAGCATGGGAATATATTGGGATATGATGATGATATGGTTGAGATATATGATTCGAACTATGATTATCGCAACCGTATTGATTACAAGGCGGAGAATTCGTTCTTGAGATTCTCGGACAATTGCAAGGATGTTGCGAATATTGATGCTGAAGAGGGTGAGATGTGTATAAAACTCGTGTCACCTCCAACAGCGGGATGGCCAGTGGGTATGACGACATGGGGAGTGGTTATCGACCCTGATGATATTGTGGATATTGAGCATGTAGTGCCAACGACAGCTCCTGTTCCACCCACTTCGTCACCTACGATTACTAGCCAGCCGAGTTCTACAAGCAGAGGGGATACATCTAGCTCTCCAACTCCTAATGTTCCCTCAAAGAACTCATTCGACTCCACTGCCTCTTCGATATCTGAATCCGTGGAAATAAACTATGAATCAAGTGCCATAATATGGGGAACGGTCTGGCTTGATTCTAATAGAAACGGTGTCATGGATCGGGGAGAGCAACCCTTGAATAACATTACAGTTGAGCTATTTGAATGTGGTTTTTATACTACTGATACTAGTGAGGATAGTGACGAAGATGAAGAAGATAGTAGGTTTGCACTAACGGATGATGAGGGGGCGTACTTCCTTCAAGTGCCTACAGGCAGGACATATAGAGTCAAGTTTCATATAGATGATGACCATAGCTTTTCTAAAGGAACAGATACCGATACGAACATGATGGGGTCGACAAGTTGTGAGACCTCACGGTATGTTTATCCAATACAGTGGAATGCAGGCTTATATCGGATTGCCGATTTGGATGTACCCGAGGTTGGAGTTCTTCCGGCTAACATCGCTTTCTTTGGAGAAGAGGATCTACCAGATTCTTCAGCGCCAACTGAACAGGAAAATGCATCGATTGGCGGTCACATATATCTAGATGTAGACGAGAATGGTCAGATGGATAATAAGGAACGCACTGCCGCTGTCGGAGGGTACACTGTCAGAGATGCAACGGTCGCGGTGTCTCTTACAGATTGTAAAACGGATGAGGTAATTGACACCACGACTGTGGAATTCCCAGGCACCTACTCCTTTGGCAATCTGACAGAAGGGTTCTACAAGCTTGGGTATGAGATGGAAGTAATGTTACGATCGACATCGACAGGGTACTCAGGTTACTCATTTATTGGCAACGATAGTGATACTCCCACTTTCTATGAAACTCCTTGTGGCAAGCTAGGCGATAAAGAGGTCATCGACTCCGGTAATGTAGGGCTGCGTGCGCTGCGGTCATCGGAACTTGATGACTACATGATCGAGGGTGTTATTTCGCCTGATGAGTTAGATAGATCTGCTATTGATAGTACCACTGATGGAGGTAACCCGTGGTTGATTCCGGTGATTGTAGCTGTTGTGATTACAGCCATTGTGGTGGCAGTTGCTGCAGCACTCCTCATCAAGCGTCGAAATAAGGGCGGCTTCCCTGTATCCATTGGTAGTCCAAAATCTAGTGGAGGAGGCGACGTTCACAGTATCGGATCAAATGATGGTTGGGACACGTCTATGATTTCAGCTCCAAGTGCAGATCAACAAGGCATACAAGGAACTCCAACACGAACACATGTTGCTCAAATGTCGGCTGCCGAAGAGGCTGATGAGTCAGAGAGCGACAGTGGTTTAGAAATATCTCGTCCTGGATCATCTAGCCTGAATATGATTTCGTCTAGTGAAGGGTACGAGGTTTATGATGATGAAGATCAAACCGCCGATTATGGTCCCGTCGTTTCAAATATAATTGCCCAGTATCATCAGAAGGATCAGAATGAGCAGCAAATAACCACAGAGCAGGAATCTCAACAGTCTCCTCAACATCAAGCACAGCAGGAGAGTCAAGCCTATCTTGCATATCAGTATCAGACCCAAGCTCAGCAACACGGCGATAGTGCAGTCACCAACGATTATGAAGATGAAGCTTCGACTGGGTCCTCCTTTACTGCTGAGTCCAGCGATCCTCCTGCTGCATCTTATAGAGACATTCCAAGCTCAGGTCCTAGTGTAGGGTGGGATATGGGTGCTCATCAACAGCAACAGTACAGTACAACTTCAGGCCAATATGTCTCCAGTGACGGACAATACTATGAGGCTGCAAACTACAACACCACAAACAACTACAGTGACTATCAAGATCCTCAAGACCAGCATCATCCGTCTGATTCAAGTTCTTCCAGCTCTGAAGATCTTGGTGATTCAGGATGGACGAGTGTTTCTTCATCTACCGCCGCTTCATCATCGAACAACCAATCAAACTTCAATTGGTCATACGGAACTGCTGCAACTACTCAAGTGGAAGGACAAAGATCATCATCCAATCCTCGAGATAACCGCCAGATTGCTAGTTGGAGACAATATCAATCTGCGATACCTGAAAACTCCACTTGGGAATATAACAACAATACAGTGCCGAGCAACAATGTTGTAAATAGTGGCTTTACAACAACACAAACAGATGATTGTAAATCAGTCCTATCTTCTGGATCGGATCAATCTGCAGACCCTCCCGGTGCTTCTTACAAGAATGTTCAGCAGTTTCCTCCGCCGCCAAGGCGGTCGCCCACAACCTCACCTAATCGAGCTAGAGGATATCCACCGCCTCCGCCACGGAGTTATTCTACTCCGCGTGAAAGATAACTTCTGTATATCTACTATGTAGTGGAAGTTTAATTAATTTCTTTCAAATAAAACATAACATAATTTAAAGCTTACTTTGATTAGACAAGAGCATTGTACTTTTGTACTTCGAGTATCGTAGTAGATTGTATCTAGCAAGGAGCATGCTTAGCTTATGATTTACTCCACAATTATATAATACCAACAGATTTCCACAACTACTGCATTGTCTTGTTTCCGTCAACTGCTCACTTTCTCTTCCCCATATCCCATTTCCTTTAAATCGTGATACTCATACTATATTAATTGCTTAGAAAGTGTTCCAACGATTAGCCCTACTCTCAGCAATCTCAGCTGCTACACGTGCCTTCTTATCTGCATCACTTTGTGATACCATACTATCCAATAAACTTCCTCCATCCTTCTCGGCTTTTCTTAATTTATCAGCTTCCAGTTTCTGTTCGGATGTATCCTTGTATTCACGCTTTGACTTTGCCTTTGATAATGTGTCTTTATTAATATTCTCTAATTCACTATTAATATCCATTAATGTACTTCCTTTTGATGAATCATAAGATGGTAATGTGAATTCTTCAATATCAGCCGCCATTGCGTTGTTTGGAGATGCAATTACTAATCCAGCAGCTACAGCTGATACTCCTCTAATGAGTGTCTCTCGTCGAGTTGATTCCATAGTATCAACATTATTTTGCTTTTGTGCTTGTAATGCAATTGTGAACTTTGAACTTTGCGGTGATGATGGGACGAATGCGGCACATCCATTAACCAAAAGAGTTGCTAATATTACTACAGATGACTTCATCATTGTTTGTTTGCTAAGATATATCTACTCGGGATGGTGTATATTATCTCTTATTGTCTCATTCAATTCATTCAATCGTCAGCGTTGATTTGCTGAATGCTTTGATTATTGATTGATGAAGTGGGCCCGGTATCTTTTTATGAGAGTGTGGCAGTATTTGACTGTACTATACCTCTGCAGTGATAGGGTACAATCTTGCTCATCATTGACCTCAACAACAACCATCATGGCAAATAAAACAGCAACAACAGCGGAAAATGTACTTCTCTACATCCCTAATATAATCGGCTACCTCAGAGTAGTACTCACATTACTCAGTATAACATTAATGATCATATTTCCAACACATTGGAAAATTGCAATAATATGCTACATATCATCATTTGTTGGTGATCTATTCGATGGTATGGCAGCACGAAAGTTTAATCAATGTAGCACGTTTGGTGGATTGCTTGATATGGTTACTGATCGATGTTCAACTGCTGGATTATTATGTGTGTTGTCTAGAGAATATGAAGATGAACCAATATTAGTTTTGGTAAGTATGCTCTAAAACCTCAAATGTGTAAGTTATGCAACTGCTCTCTAATCATCTCTCTGCAATATTTGAACTCCTTCATAACCGTATATTAAACAAAAACTACTCAATAACAAACATCATTAGCTATTCATAATGCTTATAATATTGGACATCTCTAGCCATTGGTGTCAGATGTATTCTACATTATCATTAAAACAGCATCACAAATCAGCAGAAGGGAATAAAGGACGATTCTTCTTAGTTAGATGGTACTATTTATCATATTCCTTCTTTGGGTATTGTTGTGTTGGGGCTGAGTTTACATATGTAGCTCTTTATTTACTTACAAGAATGAAATTAGATACAACAAGCGGAATAGTAGATTATACAATCATCCAAAGTTATGTTGAGTATTTCTTAATGGTATCTACTCCAGCATGTGCTGTGAAACAAGTTGTAAATGTTAGTCAACTTTGCTCTTCGTGTTATGCTGTTGCTGAACATGATGCTAAACAAAAGAATAAGTAATGATATAATATAAAGATGGTAGTGAAGGGTATTCTAGACAACTAGACATTATCTTAAAGATTCATTGCAAGTCAATACCAATACTCAAAAAATACTGTGTAAGGAGCTATCTATCTCTTTTAAACAACAACAAATTCAATACCCAACGCCTTCTCGCAACACTCCCATAATAATCTCATCTGTTCAGGATCACATGTACTTTTATCGGTACCTCCAATCATACCTGTCTTTTGTCTAACTCCGCCTGTCACAACCTTGATAGGTTTACCAACCATCTTCTTTTCAGGTGCAAATAAATCACCAGACTGTGCTTCTTTGTTGAAGCAAGCCATGATTGCATTCAGTGCGCCGTCAGCGGCGGATTGCTTGGGTACTAGTTTCTCCATCATACTGATCATATGCTTTGTGTTTTGTAAAGGAGTTGCACTATACCCCGGCTCGCAACAAACTGCTTTGATCTTTGAATCCGCCTCTGAGAGTTTGTTGTGTAGTGCCATTGCATATACACTATTGGCAAGTTTTGTTTGACCGTAACGAACCCATGGACCTCCTCGTCCTAGTACCATTTGAGATACTACCCAAGCACTATTGCCTCCTAACGTATTAGGTTCACACTTCTCAAAATACTTAGAATCCAGGCATTTGACCATGCAAGAAACTATGCGGCACAATTCGAGCTTCTCCTCGTTTCTCGGCTGCTTCTTTGATTGATGAATATACCAAAGAGGTGAGAAGAAAGTGACTTAGCTGATTCGTTTGCATCTGGACATCAAACCCATCTCCTGTGCGATCATCATCAAAAGCCATAATTCCCGCGTTCAAACACAATACATCCAAACCATTGTATTGTTTAACCTCCTTGTTAACAAGTTCTGCAGCAATATGAGGTGAGAGGAGAATAAGATTGGTATGTCATATTCATATTTTAGCATAAAGTATGCATATAGCTAGTAACCATATAGTAAACATGGATATAAAACATAAGTCTTACCACCGGCCTTCTTCACACTATCGAATGACATTAGATCACAATCAATTGTTTTGATGACTGTCTTACTCCCTTCGGTAAGATACTTCTTTAGATTCTCCTCACACTTCTCAGATCTTTCCGACTTTCGATTGAGTAATAGTACTAGAGCAGCATTCTTGGTGATTGCACATCTGGCAATATTGAAGCCTAGGCCTGAAGTAGTGCCGGTTATAGCAACAGTCTTGCCATCGAGAGACGGAATCAACTCCTCATTTGACATGTAGGAGTCGAATAGATCTTCGGGTAGCTTCTCTCTGTCGGGGTTCGTATTAATTCTTTGTTGTGTGTAACTTATACTACCTCTTCTTATTGATAATAGCACTCCCACTCTATTAGCAATTCCTCTGCTCCGCTTGCTCTATGCTACAATATTGCATGCCATGTTGTTGCGTCGTCTTCGACCATCGCCGTCATTTTTTGTAAAAGATATTATTGGTATCCTATTTCCACCTCCAAATTATTTATTGCATCAATCTAGCGTCGGCATTCACCTACAATGAGGTCTATTGTCTTCTTTATTAACGTGATATGGTTAGCCATATCGTCGGCTGCTGTAATCGATCTGACCGACTCGACTTTCGAGCATCAAACACAATCAAGTACTGGACAAACGACAGGTGAGTAAAATTATCACTCCTACCTCCTTCCACCAATTATGATGCCAATGGTACTTATATCTAACATACTATACATGTATATTTCTTCTTAATTAACACAGGTAAATGGTTTGTAAAGTATTATGCCCCTTGGTGTGGTCATTGTAAATCTCTCGCTCCAATCTGGTAAGTATCAATCATATCATATCATATGTCATTTTTTTGCATATGTACACATAAATTAAATATTATCAACTCTGTTGTTACTGAAGGGAAGAATTAGATGAAAAACTACAACAGGAGAATGCACAAGATGGAATTATTATTGCAAAGGTTGATGCAACTGAGCATACACAGGTAGCAAAGAGATTTAAAATTCAATCATATCCTACGTTGAAGTACTTTGCCGATCGAAAGATGTATAATTACAAGGGAGCACGCAACTTGGATGCGTTATATGAATTTGTTACCGGTGGCTATAAGACATCACCAATCGACACAATCCCCCAACCGCCATCATTTTTTGATGTGAAGATGAAAGAGATTCGACAGATGTTTGATAAGTACGCTCAAGATAATGAACATTTGAAGTACCTATTGGAAGACTTTGATCATATTATTAGCTTTAGAAAGAATGCAGCAGCTACATTACTTGTTTTGGGAGCTATTATTGGGTTCTTCTTTGGCGTGATTGTGACACTACTTATGGGAATTGGAAAGGCGGATAAGCCAAAGACAAAGAGTAAAAAGAAAAAGGCTTAAAATCGAAGTGTAGTTATGTGAAAGGGAAAAGATGAAGATGATGAGTATAGTTCATTCAGATTTTTATAAGAAGTTATTCTTCTTTCCGTCTACTTTTATTTAGTACTCTACTACATATTAAAGACTTGTTTCAATATAGGCAATATAATTCTCAACAATATCCTCTTCTCCTGTTGTACCACTTGGCATGGGATGTCCTGCTATCCACTTGAGGAATTGACGACGAAATGTTCGTAATTCATTCACATACATTGGTTTAGATAAAGATATCGTACGTCGACCGCGCTTGCCATTATCGATAAAGATACGTCCACCGACACCTGCTGACAGTGAAGCTGCCTTTTGTGCCTTTAGTATATCATTATTGACACGTTGAGTAATGTTGTCGATCAAGTTGAGTGCGTTGGAATCGGCAGAGACTTGACTTATTGTTGACAAACCTTCTTGTAGTGGCGCAGTGTTGGTTAGGAACGAGTTTAGAATGTTGTCAATCACATCTTCCATCTTCAGTTTGGTAGTTTGATCTAAGGCATCACCGCTGTTATCAGCGGATGAGTCAGACTTAAGATTCCGAGATGCCATACTAGATGGGACATTTGTGGGTGCCACTGGAGCTGCAATCTCCGTTGTGCATAACTTTTGCTGTGCCGACTTTCTAGTGCGGCGCTTGAAGCCAGATGCCGACTTCTTTTTCACTGCTGGCGTTGGCTCAGCAGTATCCTTTACCTCCAAATCTTTCATTTGGTTTGTAATGACCGCAGCAGTTCCCCTTTCTTCATTGCTCACTTTGGACTCATCTTGGTCTTTTTCTGTAGTATCTAATGTGCCATCCTTACCCCAAGGCAAAACAGAACTTACATCAACTTTATATAGAGGGTTCTCCCATCGATTCTTCTCATCCGGTGGCTCAAATCTCAATACCAATTCATTCATCATTGCATCATCTTTATAATATCCATCTAATTCAATATCACCACTCATTCCATCTAATATCTGTGTAGCATGATCTTCACCACTTTTGTTTAATTGTACTTCTTTTCTATGACTATTCCATTTCTTTGCCAATGTATCACTTACACTGCTCATACCTAATTGTACACATTCATTATCAGATTGACTCCCCATTATCCAAATAACACCATGTTGTTCACCTGCTGCTTTTGAGATACAATATAATTCATATCGATATCCTTTGATGTAATTTAGACTGTCTAATATTACAAGAGTGCTGTTAACTGAAGTACCATTCGAACCACTGCCACTGCTACTACTAGAAGTTACAGCACGATCAAACTCAGCCTTTAATGATGCTCGTGTATTCTTCTCACTGTGTGATGATGTATAGCATTCAGCTTTTGTTTGGTCTGGACATGCTGTTGCTTCTCTGATGTGTATAATTCGTGATATGCATTTGGATGGATGATTTAATGCTCGCGATGCTAAGAGATTTGCAAATGTTGTTTTGCCAATGCATGGATGGCCTGTTAGTACTAGAGACGGCATGGTTTATAAGGGTATATGTGGCTAATAGAGTCGTAGCTGTCGTAGCGAGAGTTTGTGATTTGTGGCTATCATCGTACGATACGGATATTACACTCTCATAAAACAATCTCCACCAACCATTTGATTTGATGACTCACTATTGTAACTATGAGTGTATTGTTGATAGCCAATAGCCGTATCAGAGTGCAGAGTGATCATGGCGACAATAATATAGTGGTGTGTATGATAAGGAGTAGGAGCTGGCTACAATGAGTGAATACGCGGTCAGTATGTAATAATAACGAAGCATCAAACACATTAAACATAGCTAGAGCTTTTTGCAATGATGAATATTACTTACTGCATTATTGTAGTAGCAATTTCTATACAAATACAACAAGCTGTTGGATTTAATGGTATACATAATCATCACGCACAATATAGTCAGTTATTCAGTACTACAGAGGAGTCTGCGGAGATATCAACTACCGAAGAAGCTACAGTATCCAATTCTCAAACCTATGCAGATAACTTCCTAATATCACCAATGGACGATATAAGTAAGGATATGCAGATGGACGATAGCAATGTATCGGATACTGCAGATATAACCGCTTTGTCGGTAAAGGCAATCTCAGCCGCAGCCTTTATTGGTTTGCTTTCATCATCAAGTATACCATCAACTTTTATAACAACCTATTCAACTATGTTGCTAGATTATCCATTACCCACTAAATCAATAACCAGCGGTATTCTCTGTGGAATAAGTGATATTATAGCACAGTTTAGAGATCAGAAAAGGCGAAAATTTAATTATGCTAGACTGGTTAGATTTGCTGGTGAGTATCTCCTGTCCTTTTTATTTTTGTTTTCAGATGGAGATGTTATGTTATTGGAGTTAAAGAATGAATGCATCCTTTTTCGGTGGACTGCATATATATCAACGCAGTAACACCTTCATGCGGATGCTAGATTAATGTGAAGTGTATTCATATGCTTGACGAGAAATGAGATATTAGCATGAGAATCAGTTTTCTTACCCTCTCTTTGGAGGGGATCAAGAAATTATATGTGTAGGCTGGAGATTTTGATGATTGCAACGCACACATGCACAGTTTTTGTGCGTGCACCGCAAGAGTCCTCTTTGGTTCTGCGCCCGACGGTTCTTCATGTCAGTCCTCGACTCTAAATTTTGTCTTTGTGAAATGAGAATCTAATTGAGATGCCATACTCACTCTTTGTTCCATTTCATATTATGTTTACAGGAAAAGGATGTATAGGCGGTGTAATTTGGTCATTCTGGTATAACGGTCTTGATGAGTTCTTGGATATAAACAACGAGAATGTCAATATTTACAAACTGCTAGGTACAATAAGTAGTGGTCACTTTATGGTCAACTCCAATTGGATAAATGAGCACCTTGCAATTGTTACCACTGCTCTCTCTATACTTCTTGAGCAGTTTCTTTGGTGTCCTTTGGTGTTTAGTTTATTTGAGATACCTGTTAGCACTTTACTGAACTCAGGATCGTTGTCTAAAGTGAAAGAGGAAGTTGATGCAAAGCTCGGTGGCTTGTTGATTGCCAATGCCAAGGTGTGGACTCCTGCTAATCTGATAATATACAATGTGCCAGTTGAATGGAGACCAGCAGTGTCAAACGTTGTTGATGTGCTGTGGCAGAGCATCGTGTCAGACGTGGCAGCGGATTGTGGAACAACCGACGACGACATCTGTGAAACAGACAATCAGTCGGAACTAGATTACTCAATTTTTGCAAAGAAGAGTCGAATGTGATAAGAATTGTAAATATTGTAAATGATAAAGTTACCCATAGTATTGTCCTTTTGCTTTAGCTAACCACCATATCGCTCTTTTAGTTCCTCTGGTGGTTCAGTATCCATCACCTTTGGATGTTGTTTGAGATATTGTCTAATCGTTGTCTTTCTGTCTACTAGATATGTTTCGTCGAGGAAAGAATTGTAGCAAAGTCCACCCTTTCCATCAATTGACCAGCTATCATTGTCCTTTCCATCTATTCTACAGTTCCAGCTTGCTAACACACAATGTCTAAGATATACTGGACACGGTCTCAAACCTGAGGTCTCATCGTATCCCCAAATAGTATCAACTCCATATTGTTTGTATTGTTTGTTAAAGTGATCTATTCCCCATTGTGATATGTATGATTCATCAGTAGATCTTCTGCAAATCACTCCCTTCTTTACTGTTGCGGTATCATTATTAGTAGAGCTAGAGATATCGTCGTCTGTTAGCTCTTCATATGGAACCATTGCAATATCGAACTCTTCCTCCCTTTGAAGAAATGCTTGCGATGGTATCCAATTGTTTCCATTAGCATTAGTTGATGATAAACCTTCATTCGGTACCTCAAATACTGAGCATATGAAAGAGCTACCTTCGACATATTCACAAGATAAACTACTCATTTGTAAACTATCAAGGTTTGCAATGCCTCTTTGAAAAAATATAGACGCAGGATGTCCAAAGACACGACGATGATTATGAACTCTACCTAGACGAAAGTTTTTCAGTGTAGGAAAGGTCATACGTGATGATTGTAGTGATAATAGTGATCCAAATCCTAGTATTGTTATCATATCATTACTTTCATCATTAGTACTTGACTTCTTTGTTATCATATCATTGCTTTCGTCATTAGCTGTATTTGACATCTTATTTGTCGGGTATCTTTGTCTTTGGATATCCTTTGCAATATTAAAAGCAGAAACGTATACGATCAGTAACAAAGAAAACACTAATTGAACCACACTACTATGCTTTGCTGTCATTTAGTATGCTGCTTGATAGTAATAAATCAATACCTACCTATCGATCAAGTAGGCGAAGTAAGTGATGAATTTTTGACAGAGACATAAAGACGGGTGTCGAGGGATAAAAGTATAAAGTACCCAAGGTTGAAGTTCACTTTTCGAATCAGTATCAAAAATCTACTGTAACCCCCTTATTCCTATCACAGGGTATCACTAAATATGTGATCTTGGTTACTTCCCAAGGTATGCAGCAGCAAGAGATAAGAGAACAAAGAGAGCAGCCTACTACCTCCACAAATAACAAAACAATAATATACAATATAATAATAATCATACAATGAAGTACTCAATCGCATTATCAGCTATCTTAGCAGCCACTGCAACTTCAGCCGAATTACTAAAGATTCCAATCCAAAAGATTAGTGATGAAGAGCATCATGCGAGTATTCTTTCCGTGTTACATGATACTACAATCCTAACTACTACTACTGATGCCCAACCAGCCTCTACTACTGCAGTTATTGCAACAACTAGTCGTAAACTCCTACGCACAGCTACTGCATGGGATTGGCCATGGAATACACCTTCAAAGGATACACCCGATCAACAACGTAAAACAACAGCAAGTACAACTCAGGGAGATAAGAAAGAAGAGAATGTTGTATTGCATGATCTTAAGAATGCTCAATACTACGGAAAATTAACTATTGGTACCCCACCACAAGAGTTTCAAGTAGTATTTGATACTGGATCATCTGATTGCTGGTAAGTTGTCATTTGTGTATCTCTATTTTAATAAATATGTTTTATGTGTTTCTCTTTTTACACAACTGCATTTTATATGTTGGTACCTCTGTTTCAATTGCAATGTACAAAAACTCTCTCTAACAAACTTAAATAAACTCTCTAAACTTACCCGCAAACAATACGCAAACAGGGTACCCTCTCTTAAGTGTCATACCGCATCTGCCAATTGCGGGGCTAAACACGATTTTGACAAGACCAAATCAACAACTTATTCTGAGGTCGAAGCTGGTGCCAAGTCAACATTTCAAATTCAGTATGGATCGGGACCAGTTAGTGGAGTATTTGGAGTTGATAAAGTTACATTGGCAGATGATTATACTGTTGATAAACAAACTTTCGCTATGGCGGATACTACTGATGGATTGGGACAAGTCTGTGAGTACGGTTTGTTTAGTATATTGATTTATGTGTTTGGGGTAGGATATTGGAGATTATTTGTTTCAGTTTCAGGTTGTTGGAATTATTTACTCATCTTTATTCTCTCTTTTTAACTCAACCTAACCCTATAGACCTCAAGGCTAAATTTGATGGTATTCTGGGATTAGCCTTCCCATCGATCTCCCGAGATCCTGGTGTTAACACACTTATTCCCAACCTTCATGCAAATGGTGTTTTGGAGAAGAGTATGTTTGCATTCTACCTAGGTGATAATGCCGATGGGGAACTCGCCGTTGGTGGATATGATGAATCTAAATGTGAAGGCGAGATTAGTTGGTTTAATCTTTCGCGTGCCGCCTACTGGTTAACTACATTAGGTAGTGTCAAGTTTGGTGATACGGAAGTATCCACTGGAGGGTCGGGAGGTATAATGGATACAGGAACCAGTCTTGTTTACGGTCCTCAAGCTGTTGTAATGCAGATGGCAATGTCGGTTGGAGCTCAATTTGTTCCTCAAGTCGGTCTCTTCATGATCGATTGTGCCAAGACCGTTCCCGACTTGACTATCAATGTTGTGAATACCAAGGATGATAAGATTGTCCCAGAAGGTGCTAAAGCCGTCACAATTCCTGGAAGTGCACTGACCATCAAGGATGCAACGGGAAAATATTGTTTCATGGGCGTTGCAATCATGCAATTTGCAGGATCTGATAGTTCCGATGTTAATACCCTTGATGAAGATCTTGAAGAGAGGGTTGTTAAGGAGATCAACCACCTAGCTGGACCTATCACTGGAACACCCCAGCAGGGTCCTATTCCAATCCAACAGATGGGTAACACATGGTTATTGGGCGACAGCTTCTTGCGTCAATTTTACAGCGTCTATGATTATGATAATCAGAGATTTGGTGTTTGTGACCTGAAGAAGTAGGGTGTAAAATGTGTTAAAGGGGGTGTAAATTGAACGGGGTGGTATTGGAATCTGTACATTGATAACTTATACGTTTGTCGTGTTTTGCAAGGCTCATTCTTCTATTTTTTACATCTGTACATTAATCTACTCTCTATCTACAAGATGTTGTCAAAGTGATTCCACATGCATTATGTTCGCATTTAAGATAGGTCCTCAGTAATGCTGTCCTTCTTCTCTCCGACGTACTCGTCAACACCCCATCGTGCCTGGCATAGTTTGGTAAACAATGGAGCGTGTAGACACCGACCAGCAGGAGAGAAGGCGTGAGCATCAAAGCCAAGCACCTTAGAAATATCATCTTCAGTCGATCCTGATATGAGCTTCATAGTGATCTCTCCAGAACCCATCGCCAGCTTCCAACCATTACTTCCAGGACCAGCACTCACTAAGAGATTCGAAAAGGATGGAACACGACCCAACAGAAGTATTCCATCACTCACATATGGTCGATGACCACATTTGACTTTGGCATCTTTAATAAAGGCCTTGAGTTGAGGGAATTGACGAATTGCTTCCCTCCGAAACTCTTGCTCGACTAAAAGATATGAAGATCTGTGAGAACAAGGCAAAAGCAATTGACACAACAATCCTCTGTCTAGCTCACCTTCTGGCGTTGATTGTGTCGACCAGCCTGAGAATTCCCCTATAGAAGTAATTCGTATCTCAGTGCATCCTGTGCCCGCTGTAGCCTCTCTCTCCGCCCATGAAATGAAGTTGGCATTGTTGTTTTTGACAGTATATTAATGCTAAACGATTGCTGCGGTATGAGCCACACTATCTCGAAAGAAAATGCATTTTCAGTAGCAAGTTCAACTTGAAAAAGTTGTGCTGGCATTGGAGAGGAGCAATTTTGACAATCTGCCAATTAGTACCCGATAATACCAGACAAGTTAAGCTTTAATAGCTCTCAGAGGTATTATTCATTGTTGTTAATTGCCAGCCATAATATACCAAAGTAATTATTGTTTTTAAAGTTGATATCTGAAAGTAATACTAATAATAATACGACAATACAACATGTCTTCCGATCTATCCCCAAAAGATATACTATTACAATATTTTGATGAGAAATCAATTGATGCGTGGGCAAAGAATGAATTAAGAGTTTTGAAGGCTTCAGGGTATACTATAAACCATGTATTACAGGTCATGTCTGAGTGTGTAGTGGATGGTGACAATGGTTATGAAATTGATGATGATAAATTTGATAGAAAAATTAGCCGGATGGATGTTGCTGATTATATGAATTCAAATAATACTACTACTACTACACGTGCCTCTCGTGCATCTCGACGTAAATCTCGTGAATCTCATACCGATCGTAGTACATCACGTAGTCGTCAGTCATCTGGGCAAGGCGGTGGCGGAGGTAGTCAAGGCATACCCACCACCCCTAAACATAAAAAGAAGGAACCAGCAGATTATGATGAGGCTGTTGGAAAACTTTCTCATACGGCATCAGGTTTGAAGTTGGATGATGATATTATGGATGTCGACAATGGAGGTGAGAGTGGGGTGACGTTGTCATCCAAAGAAGGAGGAGTTTCTATTGTTGACCAGCAAGGCACTACAAATACCTCAACTACGGAGAATAATCATCGTCAAGGCAGCGTAGCGGAGGAAGATGGCGTTGAAGATAATGATGATGACGCGAAAATGAAGGATACGGAAACATCCTGTATCCCAGAAACACCAAAGAAACAGGCAAACAATAATGGTGATGAAGATGATACAAAGCAGGCTGCTGTAGTTTATGCAGTGCCAAAGATTGAGATTAAGGAGGTATATGGAACTGACTCTCTTAAAAACTGTACAACAAAGTGTCAAGATGAGGGTTGTGAACTGAGTGCAGTTATTAGAGTGGAAGGTGATGGAAAGGTGTTCGTTTTGTGTAATGACCATTTGGAACGGTAAGTGATATACATTGTGTATGCATTAATATATTATAATATCTAACCATTAATCTTTGATATGATTTAGTAATAAACTCTTCCGTGGGTGGCCATCTGAACGATCATTATACAAGGGCATATACATTACTGACGAACAACGAGCTGCACAATTACAATACGGCTGTTCTAATAAGTACCCGTACTTAATTGGGCGAGTCAGTAGGCCACCCCTACGTATCTCCTCACGTCCAGAAGATGATCAATGGTATGCTCCATTTGAATCATCAAAAGAAGTACTTCCCAAACAATCCAATGCTGGTATTACTCTGGCTGCTGATACATCGGAGGATAATATCTCATCAATTATTGGTGCAAAATCACCATTCACTGCAAATGACCTCAAGATTGACAGCCCAGAAGCTATGCAGGTATTGAAAGATCAAGTTGAAGAGACAGGACCAGACATTCTTTTTGATGGCCGTATTGATTGGGTGGAGAAATTTGATGGTATGACTGATGAACATGTTGATAAAGATGTTGTGTTAATGTTATGTGAGGGATTATTGGCAATGGGTGAACAAGCACCAAACACTATCATCAGTGGTATTTCAGATTACCTCAACAAAAACAAGATATCTACAAAAGAGTTTAATGAACGGAAGCGTACATTACTTGAACAGGAGTTCATGGATGGTGTAGATTCTATAGGCTTGAAAGTGGTTGCAGCTATGCTTTCTGGTGAGGGATACAAACCATCTGATTTGTATGAACCTCAATGGACTGAAATGTTTAATTTATTGCAAGAGTATGCGGCACAGAAGGGAAATAGTGTAGATGTTGCTCAAGATGTAGTGTATGAGGGGAAAAGGCTTGGTATGTGGGTGAGTAATCAGAGAAAAGCTAATACACTTGGGGTTATTCTCACACGTCGGAAGAACAGATTAGATAGTATTGGTTTTGTTTGGAATGTAAACGAGGAGAGTTGGTATAAGCAACTACGGGCAATAATGAACTATGTCAAAGAGAATAAACATTATCCTATAGAAGCGGAAAAAGTTGATGATGTAGCTATTGGAAAATGGTGGAAGCATCAAAAAGAAGACTATGAGAACAACGAAGAACGTATGACTAAGGAAAGACAGGCGAGGTTAGAAGAGTTACCATTGGGTGGTATTCGTGATCCATATACGAAAAGAGACAAAAACTGGGATGATAGTCTCGAACAGTATCTCAACTGGAAGAAAGAGAACCCTGGCAAGAAACCAAAATTATCATTCTACGGGGTTGGGCTCAAAGGTAGGAAATTAAGAAATGATGAATGTAATGAAGATCAGCTTCGTGAGAAAAAGCTGGCAAAGTGGGCAGATGATCAAAAAAAAGATCAAGCAAAGTGGGTAAATAATAGAGCAGAAGAGAGGAGGACAAGGCTTGTAACAGCGGGGATTTTGGAATTAGACAACTTGGATATCTCTCTAGCACGTGGAGAGGAGCCAGGGCCAACCACAGCCAATGGACGTCCTATTCGTAAACGACGTAAAACAACCAACTATGATGAAGAAAATTCAGATAGTGATAGTGATGAAGATTTTGATGAAGATGATACAAAATCTGAGGGCGGGGAATCTGATTGAACTGTATGGGGGTAGTAGGAGCGGATATGGAGGTGTGTTTAGTGGTGGTGGAGGTACATAATGTGTGTTGAGAACACAGTAATAACACCATGAAGAGGCAAGACAAGATAGAGCAACGCCTAGGTGACTTAGTAAAACATAAGATCAAACAAAGTAATTCGTACCCAATCTTGATGTGTACATGTACTTGTCTGATACAATACGACTAGGCAGGTCGGTTTTTTTAAGTGATGTTGATGCGAGTACTTGCTTTGCGCTAATTGACATGGCATAACCTTTTAGAGGATAAACTGGACAGTATAAACCCAAGTGAGCTGTAATCTTTGGACACCATGCCCCTGCGGCAACTAATACCTCAGCATCTCCGACATCGATTACTCCTCTATTGGTCGAGAGTTGTGTGACTCTACACTTCTCACCAGAAGATGTTGTAGTATTAGCATCCTCTACACGAGTATTGTATAAGAAAGTGACATCTAGATTCGAATCCTCTTCACATCTTCTTGCCAACTCTTCCGTGAACCTCTCACTACTTGCTGCTCTTGACATATATTCATGCTTGGCAGATTGTGGTTGGACCTTTTGATGAAGAATACTAGGTTCATGGACTGTAATATCTTTGCCGATGATTTGTCTACTTGGTTCGTATGTCTTGCCAGCCGCCGCTGGATTTTTTACTTTGATAGTACTTTCCTCTTTAGGTAATGGATCATATGACAGTGAGAGGCTTCCATTTGGATTGTAGCCACTTACTTTTGACATTGGATCTCTCTTCTTTGACATTAGATCAATCATATCATCAACTGCATAATCAGTAAACTTTAACATTTCCTTTTGTAAGTACTCCTGATTAGAACATGGGAAAAGACTTGTCTTTGTAAACTTTAAAGACCATCTCAAAAAGAATGGATCTGTAATTGATTTCAACCAATCAATGTGAAAGAACTTGTACTGTTCATGTTTATCTCCAAAGATATAACTTGGAATGAATGACTTTGTAACCGCTATCCATGTTCCTCTGTCAACGACTGGATTGCTCTTCTGCATACCGCCAGCAGCACATGCACTACACTCTTTTCCCGGTTGATCACGGGGTTCTAATAGTACTACTTTATGCCCATTAGTTGCAAGTTTATAAGCTGCTGTAACACCTACCACTCCGCCGCCAACTATAACTACATTCTTCTTATCTTTGGTACTCGAGTTCTTGAATGACCAAAGCTCGGTCTTTGGTAAGTTGGATTGTGCTTTCTTTACTTCTTGATATCGATATATTAGACTTACTCCAGCGATACCACCAGCAAGTACTGTTGCCTTGCTTATATTTTGAAGTAATCGAGTTGTCATTTTATAAAAATATCTTTATGTTGATTTGATATCTCGATCCACGGACCACTACTACTACTTCCTATACTCGAAAAGATATATATCTCTATCAATCTCTATATTGCTTATATCTTGGTGAATTGATTTGATTGGAAATTTATTGTGAGAGCATGCTTCTTAGCTTATTAGTGTTCTCATTTTTAGTGAGGATACATGATACATTATTGCAGAGGTATCCTGGAATTCTTCTAGTAGCCCCCACCTAGTGAAAGAATGGAAGCGGATATCTCATGATGAACTATTCTTTGATATGATAAGAATCGTATGAATTGATAGCAACTTCATTTATCAGGGTTTACTCAAGGTACCTACGAGGTATCTTTGAATCAAAGTATAAAGGTATCTCAGCACTGCAAGAGTAGCCAGTACAATTACATTCTATAATTATACATATTCTTTTCTTCGATTCTAAAGTGCAAAGTATATCCTCTGATATTCATTCACACTTTCAGCCCTTTTCAAGAGTAGCATATACAATAGGAAGATGTACAATATCTTTACATTCTATACTTATATACTCTTTCTTCGTCCATGACTTCACTGAGCAGCTGCAGTTTGTGATGTTGAGCCATAATCAATTGGCTTAGGTTCTAAAAGAACTCCCTCATCATCTATTCCTTCTTCTACGTCTATTTGCTTGTCTCTATACCCACTGTCACTCTCTACTAGCTTTAGTATCCCAATGGTGATCATATATCCCAAGATAAGAACGGTTCCCGACAGTGACCACATGTTGATACTTTCATGAAGAAATAGAAACTCAAAAATGAATGACCAGACGATTTGAGTTGACATTGCCAGTGTTGCAGTCGCTGCTGTCTCAATCTGTAGTCCCAAGTTCGTAAACCATTGTCCTCCATAGCCACCAAATCCAACCAATAATAACAATATGTAATCTTTGATGGAGAATGTCTCAACGTTTCCAAGAACGTTCCAATCACCTAAATAAATCTTTGATCCAATTGCACACATTGGTAGACTGAGAGCTCCGTAGTAGAAAACCATCACAACTGCATCTACTTCATCACCAATCAAACGGACTGATACATATGCTACACCTGCACATACCGATCCCAATGTCGTTATGATAACAGCCACAGCTTTCAACATTATGCTTGTTTCATCTACTTCCTCTTCTTCACTTCCACTACTTGCATTTGCAATCAATGATACGCCAGTTATGCATACTGCAGCACCTATCATATCCATTCTCTTCCACTTCTCCCCCACTAGACACACAGCAAAGATGGCAGCAAATACTGGAGTTGTAAATTGTAACGTCACTGCTGTTGGTAGTGGTAAAATCTGAATTCCAAAGAACCAAGCCATTACAGCTGCAGCACCCAACACTCCTCTTACTATCAGGTAGAATCGTATTTTGATATCGTTAGGCCCGAGAGGATTCACTTTCTTCTTATATAAATCTACTAAACTTATGCAAATTTGTACTATCGACCGATAAAAGACTAGTGTAAATGTATTCATTTCTGTCATTATCTTTACCAAAAAGAACATGATCTATCGTGTATGGATGTAGAAGTAATGCGAAATGTTAGTTCGGTAATTTGTAAATACATATGTCATTTGCATATATAGTATCATAATATGTTATCATATGCACATCTTATCTAGATCCTATGTATCATACATCAACTTACGCTAAATGAAAACGACCCTAACATTATTAGTAAGATTCCCTTGACGGAGTGATGACTCTCGTCGGCAATAGCCGCCTTGGGATGTAATGTTGTCATTCTACTATTTTTTATTTGTTTGTCAATCTACGTCTGGGTTCAGATGTCGGCGGCGCCTGAGAACTAAAAGAGATCCCCTTTTGAATTATGTTTGTCAAAGAGGATGTGGCCATCGCCGCCGCAATGAGAACACAACCCCAATGCTATGCAACTTAGTACTACTATCCTATCCCATGTTGTGGTCTGTGCATTTTTTATTTTGGATTGAGGATATCGTACCAAAATTGGATCTTTGCAAGCAAAGCAAGAGAGCGAGGAGATGAGAAGACTAAATGCATCGGCTCTATCCAATACAAACAATAACATCGAATAATAAATAATCTAAAACAATATTTGAAACAATAATGAAGGTCCTACTATGTGGCGGTGGCAATGCCATACATGTTTTATCAGCATACATTTCTGCAAAGGATTATATAAATGTAACTATTTTGTCACTCTTTCCAGGAGAGGCATTATTATTACGTGATGCTATTCCAGATGAGGGCATCCGATGTGTAAACGATCTCGGAGAAGATATCGTTGGTAAACCGAATGCTGTGATTGGCAAGGCTGAAGATGTTCCAAAAGATATAGATGTAGTGATATTTGCATTACCGTCGTTTACACATGAGATGTATCTTAAAGCATTGAAACCATATCTGAAGCAAGGTGTAACCATTGGCGCTGTGAGTTAAGCATCTGTGTGTATGTACTTATTGTATGTTCTTGGTATTTGTCGCTCATATATATTCCCTTGTTCTATATGATAGATGCCCGGGGAAGGCGGATTTGATCTATGTGCTATACATAACTTGGGTTCAGAGTTCGTTCGCCATTCTAATCTATTTGCTCTAGAAACATTACCGGTGAGTCTGTCTTCGTGTCTACTACTTCTCATATTTTTTATCTTATACTAAATACTTTTTTATGTTCAATACATCAAACATAGTGGGCATGTCGTATCACGGAGTATGGAAAATCTGTGGAAGTCTTGGGCACAAAGAAGGAGATTGAGGTCATTGTATCTCCAATGCATGGAACAACAAAGGATGGCTTTGTAACAGAGGTTCTTCACAGACTTATTGGAAAACTTCCTGTATTTGATCCTGCCGATAACTTCCTATCTGTGACATTGATGAACATAAACAGTGTATGGCATCCAACTATCTCCTATGGATTTTACCGTGACAAGTAAGTACTCGTATATGTTTGAAAGGTACTACATTTGTTCTATTTGCTCATATCTTATGTCATCTCTTCTTCTACTCTCTCAGGGATGTTACAAAGCCATTCGACGAGCCTCCTCTATTCTATCAGGGAGCTGATGAGTACACGGGAGACAAGCTTGCCAAAGTATCCGACGAGGTAATGGAGTTAAAAAGAGTTTTACTTCAAAGATATCCTGGTCTACATCTTGACGCACTTCACCATGTATCTGAATGGATGATCAGGAGTTATGGAGATGATATCGGTGATAAGACAAACATTTATACCATGCTACGAACTAACAAAGGATATCGAGGACTTACTCATCCTATGATCGAAGTAGAAGTGGATGGTCAAAAGAAATTCAAGCCCAACTTCAAGTATAGATATTTCACAGAAGATATCCCTGTAAGTATTGCTGCTTTGTATCTTCTTCTCTTCTTATTGATAGTTCATACTTTTGTTCACACTTTGACTCACATATGCTTGCAACTCACTATCATCTCCTACCTCTTCATATCATAGATGGGCTTGGTTGTTACTGTAAGTATTGCTGTTTTGTATCTTCTCTTCTTCTTGAGAGCTCATGCTTTTGTTCACACTTTTACTCACATATACTTGCAACTCATATGATATGTCATCTCTTACCTCTTCATACATATCATAGAGAGGTATTGCAGAGCTAGCAGGGGTATCCACACCTCACATGGATGAGGTGATCATTTGGTCTCAGGAGATGATAGGGAAGGAATATCTTGTTGATGGCAAACTTGTTGGAAAAGATCTTCATTCTACTCGCGCTCCTCAACACTATGGTTATACCGATCTTGATACGTTTATGGCGGTCAACCACTACCTTGACGACCCTACAACAATGGCACAGTGATTTGATATATTGATATGTATGTGTAATAAATAAAATGTATGAACTAGGAAGTATGGAAAAGTAGAAGTAGAGAATAAACGGTATAATTATTTGAAGTTATTAGGTCTATTTGGTAGTAAAGTACAATAGTCTAGAGAGTAGTAAGTTCGCTCAAAATGTGAGACGCCAGAAAGAACTTGCGAAGGAGTTTTATTGCAACAATTCATTATCTCCTCTAGTCTAGATTTGAGTACATACATTATATGAATTGCATTGCAATATCTTTATGCAATAAGGGTATAATATACTTAAAGAGTAATATATGAAAGTACAGCGATCAATATAAATTGCGATATCATATATCATAAGACACAACACAATCGAATAATTTTGATGGTGCACCTTATTTGCATGCGCAGTACAATAGAGTAATGCATGTCTGTGATTAATTTACAAGTAATATTCGTTAATAATAAGAGGCTACAGATCATATAGATCAACAATCATGGAAGAGACATATAATAGTGATGGTGATAGTGTGGATAATAGCAACACATCGATGACCGCTACCACCACCACCAATAATACAAACACTACAACTAATGAAGCTAAGAATCTACTAATTTCAGCATCAGATAAAGCAGGAATGGGAGGTATTGATCGTGAACGTATCAATGCCATATTACTACGAGAAAGTGGAACCTCTGACTATATGAAGAGACAAATATCAATGGACGATAATGCAAATAAAAGAATACAACAAATGAAAGAACGGTTAGAAGAGAAGGATAATACATCAACAAATGATTGGAGGAAGGAGATTAAACAATCAACAGTTGATCCTATGCTTCAGAAATATCGTAGTCAAAGACGACCAATATCCACATGTTGTGTAGTTGATATGGATTCTTTCTTCATTAGTTGCCATATCCTAGACAACCCTCATCTTGCAGAAGTTCCTGCTTGTGTTGGTGGTACTTCTATGATATCAACATCAAATTATGTTGCTAGAAAATACGGGGTTAGGGCAGCTATGCCTGGATATCTTGGTAGTAAACTTGTAAGTGAGTTGTCAAATGGAAAAGAGAAGCTGACCTTTGTGAAAAGTGATTTCAGTCTTTATCGAAAGAAATCGGCAGAGGTCAAAGATATATTGCTTCAGTATGATCCAAGTCTAACTATGGGTAGCTTAGATGAAGCTTACATGGATATAGAATCATACCTCAGTATACAATTGGATGATAAGTGCTTATCACATGAAGATATTATCACTATACTCAAAAACAAGGCATCACATACAAAACAAACACAACAACTTCATGAACGCTTTCCGATGTCAGTTATTCACAAAGCTGCTCAAGATTTGTTGAATTGTATACGTAAAAAAGTGAAAGATAGCACTGGGTTGACATGCTCTGCTGGTTTATGTAACAATTATCTCTTGGCAAAAGTTGCTTCCGATATCAATAAACCAAATGGTCAGTTCTTTCTTGGGTCAGAGGAGAATGATATCAAGACATTTATAAGAACACTTCCAACACGCAAGATCTGTGGTATCGGTCGTGTGATGGAGAAGACATTACGGGGTGTATGTGGTATAGAAACTATACAAGATTTGTATAACAAGAGAGCTGAAGTTTACTTTCTTTTTAAACCGGCTTCAGCTCAATCGCTCCTTCGAGTATCAATCGGCTACTCCGACAGTGAACATCGCGAGTCTAATGAAGATGATGAAGAGGAGGAGGAGGCTCTACATAGGAAAGGAATTTCTACAGAACGCACTTTCTCGCCCACTTCAGATTGGACTGTCATGTGCACAAAGTTGGAAGGCATCACTATGTCGCTTGTTGAAGATCTGAGAGAGAAATCATTACGACCAAAGACTATCACCCTAAAGATCAAGCTTGCAAACTTTGATATACTCACTAGGGCTACAACAAGAGATATTGCACTGTTTAGTGCTAACAATCAGCGCCAGAGTGCTCAAGATTTAGTTGATATTGTCATTCGCCTCTTAAGAGATGTCAAGAGAGAGTACGACAAGAAGAACAAGGCACCAGCTGAACCGTCAACAAAGAAATCTCCTTTCTCGATGAGGTTGCTTGGCGTACGCTGTTCCAATTTTCAGATTGGCAAGGACAACCAATCATCATTAGTTAGCCACTATCAAGTGGCAAGAGGCTCGGATGATACTGACAAAGCTTCTGCTGATTCGTCATCAGATAAAAGATCTCCAGTGAAGAACCCATACAGCCCAAAACCAACAAATAGACAGGTTAACAAGAAAAACAGTAAGATGAGTCCTAAGCGCAATTTAGGTAACAAGTCTTCTCCTTCCAACCTAAAAGATGACAGCAATATCACATCAACTACTAATAATGATTTTAGTACAGAGATTCAATGCCCTATATGCCAGGCATATTTCAAAAGTGGTAATGTGGATGTGGATATTAATGCTCACATCGATACATGCTTAAATGCAGCAACTGTGAAACAATTGGCAAAAGAAGAAACACATGAATGGAATCAGAGAAATAAGAAGAAGAAGCGCAAGTTGGGTGATTTCTTCGGACGATAACATACACTGTTTATATTGATATTTTAAGACTTTTATCTATACTCAATCAGACTGTCTAAAGTCTAGACTTATAGATCTTTCAATCCCCTCTTTTTCCTCTCTAGTTGAACTTTTGGATTCAAGTATCCCCGTTTTGAATAGTCGGTGTAGTATGACATGTATTTGGGAGGTGGACGTGCCCTTCTTGGTAGTAAGTGCAAATCATGTACCTCCAAATCTGACGTATTAATTCCTACATCTTCTTCTTCGGATTCTCCATCTTCACCGTATTCCTGCGCTAGCATGGTCTCGGGTTTCATTGGGAATTTGTGTGGTTTTAATAATGCCCGTAATGCCAATCGATTGTAATGTACAGTTGTTACTAATCCACCTTTACTTTCAATGGCCTCAATAGCGGATTCACTTGCCCATGGAACCTCAATTAACAACTTGTCCTTAACATGCTCTTTCCCATCACCTAATAACTTAACTCCACTCTTGATAGAGCTTGCAGGGAACATACCGGCATTTACAAAATCTCTCATAGTCAATACCCCATCACTCCTCTCGGGAATAAGTCGTCCCATGGTAACATAATCCTGTACCTTACCAACATTTAATGGTATTAACTTTAATTTAAACCTTGCATTCTTCATTTTACCAATCTTTGGTAAACGTTTGTAGAATTTAGTTTGTCCTCCCTCAAATGTTGGATGGACACCGCCACCTGCATATAAAGAAGGATAGGGAGTTAGTCGAGAAAAAGTATAAGATTTTAACTTGGGCTACTTTCCGTCAAGCACACCTGAAACTAATTACTTACCTGCTCTAGCCTTTTGTCCCTTGTGTCCTCGACCACATGTTTTACCCTTTGAAGAACCAATACCTCGTCCTACACGACGTTTCTTCTTCACTGCACCTGGATTATCACGTAGATTATTTAATGAGAGGAAGGTGATTGGCTCTCCAAGTTTTTCTGTATCAGCTGTTGCAAGAGATGATAATGAGCGTTGTGTAGTATTGTTTGTTGGGAAGATAGATAATTGAGACATTCCCAGGTTAAGTGTTGATATTGAAGAAGATTGCAACGTTGATACAGGGGTAGGCAAGGTTGAACTACTAATAGAGCATATCAGCGGTCGTACAGTAGTTGTGAAATTGTTGGTTTGTGTTGATACCAATTTTTGTGTATATCTTATGCACCGTAGTGCGGCCGCCGATGACCTGGCAGGAAGAACCATTTTGTGGGTATATTATCAGTAAATAAAAGAGAGTAGGAGTTAGCTCCTATATATTTATAAGGCATCAACACAAACAAAAGACTGCAGACTTGCTTTGCAATTAATTGCGTGCAAGTAAAATATTCCAAATGTAAGCATTTCGCGGTCGGTATCCCAAAGTCAACAATCAGTAGATCAAGGGTATCGTAGATGGGGGTGGCTGTGTGTGCTAAGTGCTGTACTACAGTTAATTAGTTATTGACGGAAAATGCCGCGAGAAATTATAACCTTACAGGTAGGCCAATGTGGTAATCAAATAGGTGGTGAATTTTGGAAGCAGTTATGTCTCGAGCATGGGATACAACCTGATGGTTTAGCGCGAAATGTACCACCAAGTTCCAATGACATAATATCGAGTTCAACTGAGCAATCTACTGCTAATACCAATGGTATTGGTAATCCATCATTGCCTAGTAATACTGCTAATAATAATGGACAATTTATTGATGATCGTAAGGATGTCTTCTTTTATCAGAGTGATGATGAGCATTACAGTAAGTTTTATGTGTTTTTTTTTATTAATGTATTGCAATGGTCTATGTGAGTGTTTCATAACTATCAACATATACCACTGCCACAGTACCCCGAGCATTACTGGTAGACCTTGAACCACGTGTAGTGAACAAACTAACACGTCAGGGCGCATACCGCAATCTATTCAATGAAGAAAATGTTTTCATAGCCAAAGATGGTGGCGGAGCTGGTAATAATTGGGCATCTGGCTTTCGTCAAGGAGAGCAACATCACGAGAAGGTATTAGATATGATTGACAGAGAGTCTGATAATTCCGATTCATTGGAGGGATTTGTTATGTGTCATTCTATAGCGGGTGGTACAGGATCAGGTATGGGAAGTTATTTACTGGAGGCATTGAATGATCATTTTCCAAAGAAGTTAGTACAGACTTATTCAGTCTTTCCAAATTGGAGTCAGAATCAAAGTGATGTGGTTGTGCAGCCGTATAACTCGGTACTGACGTTGAAACGATTGACATTGAATGCAGATGCTGTGGTTGTATTGGATAATACAGCCTTGAATAGGATTGCAGTTGATAGGCTCAAGATTGAAAATCCAACAGTGGATCAATTGAATAGTTTGGTGGCAACAATTATGGCCGCGTCAACTACAACACTGCGATATCCGGGATATATGAATAATGATCTGATTGGATTATTAGCATCATTAATACCCACACCGCGATGTCACTTTCTCATGACGGGGTATACGCCATTAACAATTGCAGATTATTATTCGGGTACTACTACCGCCGATGGGGGATCACTCACACCAACATACCAGACCAATGCACACTCGGCATCGGTACGAAAGACAACTGTTTTGGATGTGATGAGACGTCTATGTCAACCGGATAATATCATGGTCTCAGCCAATACACGAAAGCCATCATCATGCTACATTTCAATGCTCAATATTATCCAGGGAAATGATGTCGAACCAACCCAAATTCACAAGGCATTACAACGAATGCGAGAGCGACAGACAATCAAATTCATTCCCTGGGGTCCTGCATCGATACAGGTTGCTTTGGCACGCAAGTCACCATTCTTGGCTAGTACGAATAAAGTTAGTGGCTTTATGTTGGCAAATCACACATCCATGGCAGAATTATTTGATAGACTGTTGAATCAGTATGATAAGATTCGTAGGAGGAATGCCTTCTTGGATAATTACCGGAGAGAACCAATGTTTCAAGACAATTTGGATGAGTTTGATTCGGCAAGGGAGACTGTACAATGTTTAGTGGATGAGTATCGGGCATGTGAGAGAAAAGATTATGTCGATTATAACTACGACGCAGCAAAGGGGAGCGCTGGTGGATCAGAAGAATAAGGAGCATCTTGAATGCATGAGATGTGAAAGAAGATACATTTTAGTGTGAGTGAAGGGATTTTCTTGTCTTCAATGATGAAGCTCAACAGGCAAGACAACCAGTTCATTCAAACTACTTTTCATAAACTAGCTTTCATTTTATGAGAATACAATTGTAAGTAAATGGTCATAGTGATTCTAGTCTACTTGACTCTGTCTGCCACTTGTCTCAGCGATCCGTTTCCTTCAGTGTACTCAAAGTCTCTTTTGTGGTATCCTTATCATCTTTGTCACCACTAGCTCTGATTATCATCACTGTGTCTAGTACTCGCATTATCATTCCCAACCTTATGAAAATAATCACAATCAACAATATATCTCAGTAATTGCAGTGTTAGACTTCGTTCTCTTTCTTTATCTCGAGCTAACAATTGATGCAATAAACTTGTATTATTTATAACCTTCCCTCCACTAGTATATCTACTACCGTGACTTGGTGTGGCAAGTCCTAATATCTTTAATTCCTGTTCATATTGATTCCGTGCTTTATCTCTTTCACTTTGAGATTGTCGTTTGTTGTTCTGTGTAGTATTATTGATTGGCTTGTCTGAGTGCAAAAACCTGCAGGATGTACCATGTCTGCACTTGCCTCGTTGATAGTACGTGCATAGCCGTTTAGGTGGAGAATTGCTGTTCGTTTCTATAGATGATGCTGTTGACACTTTCACTTTCCCTTCTTCTTGTGTTGTTATTGTATCTGCTTTACCGGTAGGCGAGTTATTTGATTCATCTTCGTCCTCAGACGATGAGGAACCATATCCTGCTAATAATGACGACAAACCACCAGCTTCACTCTTCAATTCAGCTACCTCACTTTTTACTGTACTTTTATCAATACATGGTCTTTTACCATTCTCGTCATCAATATCTTTCTCATCCTCTAGTCTGCTTCTTTTCATCCCAGATGATGAAGATGCATTATACTTTTTATGTGAACCATCTCTTCTAGGAAATCGTTTCTTACGCTCTTCTATCCATTTCTTTATATCGTCAGGATGATTACCTACACATATCTTAAACCGTTGTGTTGGCAATCCTGGCCCTGCGATTGTAATTATCTTGAGTCCTCTACCTGAATACTTCTTTGCCATCTTTGGATTTATCTTCTTCTTTGGCGGCTTGCTTTCGGGTTTATTGTTATTATTATGGTTGGAAGTAGAAGAAAGACTTTGTCTTAAAGATGTTGCTACATTTGCATTAGTATTATGTGTATTGTGATATTGATTACTCTGGTTTTGCGGAGGAGCAGCTGCATTATTATAATTTGCATACTGCTGTTGATGTGGATATGCATATTGTTGATTGTACTGCTGTTGTTGAGGTATTTGTTGATAATAAACAGGCTGTTGCTGTTGGGCACTTGAGTTTCCATTGGATTGATACTGCTGATACTGATTGTATACTTGTGGATTTCCAGGCTGATTATATACCATCTGTTGTTGAGGAGGCATCATATTATAATTTTGTTGTACATAAGAAGTTTGTTGTTGATATTGTGCATTTGTCTGTGCATAATATGGCTGTTGACCACCGCCACTAACACCACCATTATTAGCTTGATGATATGGTAACATACCATTATTATTATTATCTGGCACACCGTAATTGGACATGTTGCTAGATTAAGTAGGTACGGTATGGAATATCATCTTTGCGTCGACTTTGCAAAGAGGTATCCTTTATACTCTCATATCAATTGAATAGCATAACTTTCGTCATAGGCTACGATAACTTCTACTACTTGTTATATCATTATTATAGTTCATCTTCGTTGCAATATGCTGTGGTTGTCCTCTATTATTATTATTTGTGCATTAGTATTTGGTGGGAGAGGGAGAGTCACTGATGCATTTATTATCTCACCAAAACAACAAATCCATAATGTACAGTCAGCAGCATCAAAGAATGGTGATAATGATAGTGAAGATATACCAACACAAACCTCATATGGTGATGGCATTAGTATGATAAGTGATTGCAAACCTACTCGACGTCAAGTACTTGGAACTGCGTTGGTAGGAGCAACAACATCACTTGTCAAACCTACATCTGCACATGCCACTGCTGCAACTGCAACTAAAAAGGAGATGATATCGAAGACTCTATGTGATCCATCAGTATCGACTTGGACAAAGAAATATGACTCTGGTGATATGCCACGAACTATTCATATATTAGGCACTGCTCATATCTCATCTGCTAGCGCTGATTTAGCAGGACAAATTGTTAGAGATATCAAACCGGATGTTGTTTTTGTTGAACTGGATGCTAAAAGAGTAGCCAGGGCAATACCAGGCAGCAATAATGTGGGTAGTTCTAGTGCAACAATTACATCAAGTAAAGTATCAGATAGTGTGGCATCAACCTCAAATGACCAAAGAATTACATCCACACCTACACCTACGAATGACAAATCCAACGCTCCAGTAACTAATCCATTTATCAATTCAGGGAGCAAAGTGGTTGGAAATAGTGTCAAAAACATGTACTCAAAGATGGAGTCAGATGGATTCAAAGCTGGCGATGAGTTCGCACAAGCCGTAAATGAAGGATTAAACAATGGATCGACATAGTTCTTGGTGATCGGGATGTTGAGATTACTTTACAACGATTGACTAGAGCATTAACAAAGACTGATATCAGAAAGCTTCTCTCTGCTGATTCAGAAGTTGAAAAGGCAATGGCAGGGCTACTACCAGAGTCAATGGAAAACAAGTTGAAGCAGACAAGTGATGGTGGTGGTGATATAACTGCAATAAGTAAAGATGAAATGTCAAGCTTTGTCGAAACAATGAAGGCTAAAGACAATGTAAAGGCAATCATGAACGCTCTACGGCAGACGGCACCTGAGATATACACTGCCATGGTCGGAGAACGCGATTTATACATGGCCAAAGGCCTTGATGAGCTCGGATCAACTTTGAATGGCAAAGTTGTTGATAATACAGTAGCTGTCGTTGGCATGAAAGTCTGCGTTTGTATTGTTTTATCATGTACATATGTGTGTTCTGTGATTTGGCTACTTCATTTGTCCCTCCATTGCATTCATTTGCTTGCCCTTGCAACCCACATGTACTAACATATGCTATGTTTACCTCTCTTCGTCTTCATAAACTGTGCGACGCGCATCTTCCAGGGCTCATGTGGACGGAATAGAAACTTATCTTTCAAGTCAAGGATGGAACGAGGTTAAATATCCATGCGCTGTAAGATAAAGTTAGAGCTATTTGATATAATAATAAACAGATTCAGAATCTGTCATTAGTACTTTACTCATGTGATTACAGTCGGTGCATCTCTCCCAGTCAACTTTTCCATCTGTACTAGATTGAGAGCTTCTTCTGCGAGATCCATCAATGCCAGTGGTGCTGATTTGTCATGTTTAGTTGGGTCCTTCTCGAACTGTTCAAGATACATTCTTATCGTCGCTCCAGAGCTGCCTGTTCCACTTAATCTGAACACAGCTCTGGCAGGATCGCCAGATGAAAGTTCAAAGTTGAGAATAAGTCCTTGATTGGATGTTTGAGAACCATCAACAGGATCAGTATAGCCGAATTCAACCGCATTTACCAATTTGACCCCTGAATCACTAACAGCAATTGATGAAGTATCCCCATTAACGAAGCTCTCTCTTATGGTATCCATAACTTTGTTTGCGTCATCTGAATCGACACCTTCATAATCATAGCGGCAATAGTAATGACGACCATATTTAGCCCAGTGCTTTGTTACGATATCAGCAACTCCTACCAAAGCCTCTCCATCTCCTATTTCTTCATTTGCTTTGCTCAATATTGACATCCATGCCAACACAGCCCACAGACCGTCCTTTTCTCTTACATGATCTGACCCTGTACCAAAAGATTCCTCTCCACATAAAAAGGGCCCATAATCTTTACCATCAAAGCTCTCTTTTGAGCTCATTAAGTTTCCAAAGAACTTCCATCCGGTAGGAGTGACAAAGCAAGGAATATCACGAGCCTCGGCCACTACATCCAACGCTGCACTGGACGGCATGGAGCGAGCAACTCCATTAAGACCTCCAACTCTTGCGAATTGTGGTATAGATTCCCAATTGTCTGCGATAAGTGCCATGCTATCTGATGGAGTAACAAAGAAACCAGCTCCAGCAATCAAGTTTCGATCACCATCTCCGTCATTGGCAGCTCCGAGAGCTGGAAGTGTCGATGTATCAAGTGATGTATCTGCACTACCATCGGGTAATAAGCCCATTTTCTTTACTAGCTCGGAAGCATATGTTAAATTTGGATCCGGATGACAGCCGCCAAAATCTGAAAGTGGGTTGCATCTCATTACAGTTGACTCCGGCAATCCAAGTTCATCAATCAATACACGCTTAGCAAAGGGTCCTCCCGCGCCATGCATTCCATCGAATAACATTGAAAAGCCCTCCTTTGCTCCAAACTTTCGTAATTGATCAAAGTCAAAGCATGATTTGAGCGTATTCAAGTATATTTCGAATGGGTCAATGATTGTAACAGTAGATGTAGAAGTAAGTTGATACTGTGTTCCAATTGATGCTGAAAGGTCGATATCAGGAGAGTTTAGACTTTTGTAGGACGATATTTCCAATGTCTTATCATATAATGCATCAGTAAACTCTTCTCCTGCTGGCTGTCCTAACCCTTCATTGTACTTAATTCCAAAATCCTCCCCTGGTCCACCAGGATTATGACTTGCTGTCAACACTATACCTCCTTTTGCTATACCTTCTCCATCTTCTCCTCCACCATCTGCTTTACGACGACGAATGACAGCTGATACTGCGGGAGTAGACATTATTCTGTAGGATATATATGAATATATAAGTGAGTAAGTGAGCTGAGCTATGCATATGCAAGCAAAAGATATACTTACCCATTTTGAGGAATCCATATGTTACTTATCCCATTCGCAGCTAGTACACGAGCGATCGTCTGGATGGCTTCATTATTATAGTACCGTCCATCTCCAGCTACAACGATTCTAAATTTCATACATTTATATTGTTGAGGAAGGGAAAGTGAATATAAGACATATGTTAATAAGTATATTGAAGTGAGCAAACAAAAATATAACTACTTACGTATCAAGCATCTTCCCTCCATTGGCATCAACAGCAGTATCAACCAAGCTCTGTATGAAATTCTCGACATAATGTTCTCCCATCCAGACTTCCACCTTAATTGATTAGATTGATGAGACTGATTAGATTCTAGATTCTAGAAATGCATTTCCTTGATATTATTTCTACTCACATGATATATTACTTACCTTCTTCCTCAAACCAGATGTTCCAGGCTTCATACCTTCGATTGGTGCCGTAGAGATAGTCACAACTTCATTTGCGGTTTCAGTACTACTCATGGCCATTAATGAGGAAGATATTGTACTGTCACCACCACGCGAGGAGAACATGGTGTCATGAACATTATTATTTGCAACTCGTCGTGAGGAAGACAAAACAAATGATGGTTTGGCAAATGCCTCTGAATGATGAGCTGCAGTAGCCAATAATGCCACCGATAGGATTGCAGTAGCTGTTGAGAACCTCATCTTTCTCTCTATATAAGTATGTGACGATTGTCATTGTTGAAGAGGGGGAAAATCAAGGATACCCAAAAGGATACCTACCCCCTGGATAATGTGTGGCGTATGAGTTGCAGCTGTGGCTGTATTGGTATTGGGTTGCTGTTGCTCTAGTTAATGTTAGGATGTATATTGTATCAAATGATGATTGATGATAATTGCATATCCTATATCCTTTAATTACCATCTCAATTTATTGACAAGCCCCAATTTTCTAATATACAGTTTCAATTCCTTTCTCTTTCAGGCAATAGCGGGAGTTGCATTTGTCAACTCGGTTTCTTCTTCCATCGCATCTACTTCACGCTGCATCTTCATTTGCAAATATACAACTCTACCCAGCCACAATATTGTTCGAACGACCTCATACACACTAAAGGTGCCCCACATTGTGCCGATTCCAACTTCAATACCATTCAATGCCCGGCGTTTCAATCGAAGCATGAAAGCTGGTACCAAGAAGAAGAACGAGGCGTACATATTCCGTAGGAACTTCAAGTCGTTTTGCCCTAACAGTGTCCCCTCTCCAATGCACATGAGTCCATCGAATCCAAGGAACACGGCAATACCCGGTATGGCATGCTTGACACGTGATAACACCTCAGGGTCCGTCGTAAAGCCTTTACTCAGTACCGGTATTCCCAATGCAACCAAAGCTACAATGACTGCACCAAATAAAGCTCCAACCTTGGCAAAGTTGATGCTTGTATTTCGTAAGGCATCAACTCGTGCTCTGGACTTTTTACGTGCAAAAATGCCTGGTACAAACGATTGAGCAACCTGATTCAAAGCGTCCACAACTGGTGCCAAACAACAAAATATCGAAATAGCAATCTGATGTGCCGCCATATCACATGTTCCCAACGCCGACGATGCAACATGACTCATAGTAACGAATCCGCTAACACGTCCAATCGAGGTAGTGGTGACGGGGATGACAAAGGGTAAGAAGTTCTTGATTGTAGACTTTGATTTGGTCAATCGAAGTGGGTTTAGGATGGAGGCAACATTGTGAGTTTGGGACAAGAATCCTTTTGCCAGTGCATCGTTATTATCCATCACTTCAGACCTCTTCTTCTCGGGGGTAGTAGCCATTGATGAGAACAACTTTTTACGAAAGGTAATCCCGCATTGTACTGCATTGCCAAATGTCACCTTTACACTCTTCCTAGCCTCCTTGGTTGTTGTTTTAATGAAGTTCATGGGATCAATGTTACTCTCTCCTGCATTAGTTTCATCAGCACGTTTGTTATTCTTGACAGTCAACCACCGTAAAAACATGAGAAGAGCACCATACTGAGATAAGACTGTTGCCCAAGCGGCGCCCGCAGCTCCGCCCAGCCAAGGATGAGCATTTCGAACCAATAATATATCTCCCAATAAATTAATACCGGCCGCGGCAGCAAGTACATAAAGAGGAGATTTCACATCCTTCATTCCAAGACATGCACTCTGCGCTGTCCCGATCACAACAGCAGCTGGCATACCCAACGAACGAATTTGGACATATCGCAATGCAGAATTAAATACGGTAGGATCAAGGGAGGCATTTCCCATTAACTTCGTAAGTAAAAATGGTGCCGAGGTACCAAGAATACTCCCAAAAGTAATCCCAACGAGTAGAGCTAATCGAAGAGCTGTTACCAATGTCTTGGTAGTACGGGGTTGTTTATTCCCCTCCTCACTCTTTAGTGCCATTGTGTCCGCCCCATCCTTCTCAACTGCACCCGCAATTAAATTAGTAGTAGCCGTATACATAAATGCGACCAATAATGCACCATAATCTGTCACAGATACTGCAGGATTTAGTGCAGCCTGCTGTGCCGTACCGGCAAGTAGACCAACACTCGCCGTATCAATCATACTCAAGACAGGTGAGCATAACCAAACACCAATAGCTGGTAAACTAAACTTGATAATTTTCGACACAGATGGATAGTCGGCAGTAGCAGTCACATATTCAATCTTGGAAGACATTTTATCCAAATCTTGAGGCTCAATCGGTTCATCGCCTGATGACATTAGAGATAAATCCTTCTTCTTGGGGGCTCTTGTTAATATATCTTCGGGACTTTCAATAACAATCATCTCCTCCTCAACAACGACGGGTAATTCCCTGGGTAGGAAATCAACAATTGGTCGACGTTGTGCCATCTCGCTGGGGGTTTCTTCATGATGATGATGGATATTGTGGTGACCCTTCGCATCAGCAGTGGCCGCCTTACCTTCAACAAAGGCAGCAACCTCAGCGGCATCGACCCAATCAATAACATCCAACGATGATGGATCCACCAACGTTGTCATATTTATCGGATCGGGCGGTACCATCGAACCGCTACTATTAATACCCACCTGATTATCCATAGACATAACATTTAAAGGGCCGTTCAAACAAACATGTCCTGACCGTTGCTTGATAGTTCTTAAACTTCTTGAGGGTGGGGCATTTACGGAGTGACGACGATTATTACCGCCGCCGTGGCGTGCATCGGAGTGTAGTAGGATGCTGTGGGTGGAGGCCAATGGTGATGGGAGGGTGAGCCCCTCAACTTGTACTTCATTCTGATGCACCGACAATGACAAAAGTGCACAAGTTGCAATACCTAACTTCTTTTGCCCCGACATATTTCTTCTTCTTCTGTCAATCATATAATCTTATTCAATTAAATATATTACTCAGTGTACGATTTAATATAAAAGCTTCTTGCCAGGCTTTAAAATAACAATCACAATATTGTGACGTATTGGAAATTATGGGGATTGATGAAAGTATCAATATAAAGGCTGAATTATTACACATTGATATTACTTCAAAAAAATATCAAATGACCCAGGTATTTTTTATAATAATGGAGGTGATATTAAGATCGTAGGAGGTATTAAACGGCCAATTGGGCCTTTGCTATTAGAGGTAGTTGTTTAGATGAATCGATTTCGATTTTATGAGATTTGTATTATCAGTTTTGTGGTGGTCGGTCGTTCAAAGAGGTATCTTGTACGAATTTTCCGGCATTTTGTTCAGATGGCTGCGAAGGAATAACAGCTGATGAGATTCAAAAGATTTTCTCCTTGATTGCATTGAAAAGGAGGAAGCAAACCAGAAAAAACAACTTGTGATTGTGTGTTATTGTGTCAAGCCAATATCATCATCCTGAACCCACTGCAAGATCATGCATACCACCTCCGTAACTGTCACGACATGTTCCACACCATCACCATGCTTTGCTTCCTTTTTTTGTCTTGTAACGCTTCGTGACACACCATAATGCAATGTGAGTATGCTCCAAGATTCATGAATGCCAATATGGGAGGGTATGTGGTCTCGCCGTCTCCATTGTATCACAATCAAGACACTCTCAGGCAAGATTCTGGCAACTTAGCAGGTGCATGCCAGAAGGTCATTGAGTGCCTATGTATCATCCTGCCATCCTTTACTAAGCATTTCATCACCTTTTGACACAACTCAGCCCTTGCTTTCATCTTTGGCTTGATGCCAATATGGGAGGGTATGTGGCCTCGCTGTCTCAATTGGATCTCAATCGAGACACTCTCAAGCAAGATTCTGGCAACTTAGCAGGTGCATGCCAGAAGGTCATTGAGTGCCTATGTATCATCCTGCCATCCTTTACTAAGCATTTCATCACTTTTTGACACAACTCAGCCCTTGCTTTCATCTTTGGCTTGATGCCAATATGGGAGGGTATGTGGCCTCGCTGTCTCGATTGGATCTCAATCGAGACACTCTCAAGCAAGATTCTGGCAACTTAGCAGGTGCATGCCAGAAGGTCATTGAGTGCCTATGTATCATCCTGCCATCCTTTACTAAGCATTTCATCACTTTTTGACACAACTCAGCCCTTGCTTTCATCTTTGGCTTGATGCCAATATGGGAGGGTATGTGGCCTCGCTGTCTCGATTGGATCTCAATCGAGACACTCTCAAGCAAGATTCTGGCAACTTAGCAGGTGCATGCCAGAAGGTCATTGAGTGCCTATGTATCATCCTGCCATCCTTTACTAAGCATTTCATCACCTTTTGACAC
>Ga0214477_100113_pt1 | contig 53999 bp, 45 predicted proteins | sample M1_20Mar14CPVII9_FD_165058 | JGI IMG/M metagenome (GOLD analysis project Ga0214477, IMG submission 165058) | Marine eukaryotic communities from Monterey Bay, California, United States - M1_20Mar14CPVII9sort6BwellC16 | ecosystem: Environmental > Aquatic > Marine > Unclassified | place: USA...
GGAGAAAAAAGATACCGTTTGCTCTCCAAAAATTGTCCCAACCAGAAAATCAGGGATGGCTAATTTCCTCACTGTCTTTGGGTTACATGATTCCCGTGAAAACTGCCTGCCGGCTCGGCCTTGATGTCAAATTAAAACTCATATGGTATTGCAATAATCAACTTGATATAAATACACAAAATACAGTGGCAACATCAGTTATTAACGCTCGATCCATTAGTAGTGCTTCTCATCGTGTTGTAACGAGTTACCCGAGGATAGATTTAGTAAGAAGCAATGGAAACTTAAACAATATCAAAGAAGATGTAAAGTATGCGTGGATTCCAATAGAGATATACTCATTCCGAGACAGGAGCCTGCACAACCCAAGATAAAGAAGACAGCTTCCAGTCCGCTGGATAGACTGGAAGGATTTGAACGATTGCAAGCTGTCGGTAATGCATTAGGATCAACAATTATGAGAGGACCAGGTCCTTCTCCAAGTGATGCATGGGATCTGAACAACGACTAATGAAACAATGGGAGGAAACATTCCCCCCGCATATGTTAGTTGATGGATATCCAACCAAAAGTGGCAGTATGAAGGCATTGGGAATTAGACCGGCATTAGTTAAGGATATACCGATTGGTAATTGGCATTTATTAATTACAAAACGTATAATGAAGGCTGATGCATCAATAAACCATGTCAATGAACCGCCGTTGATGGAGGGTGATCGTGTAGAAGTATTACCTGGCAATTCTGTTAAATGGGAAATTGTAAGCTGATTACTTTTTATATACAGATCCGCCGATATTGATATTTTGCACACTATACTAGAAGACAATCTTGTACTGATATTGAAGACCTTAAATAGAGCGCCCGATGCTTGATTTACGAAGTATTAGAGCATAGGGCTGCTTATCTCAAATCTCATGGTCACTCTCTAGAGAGAAAAAGAAGGATACCTTTGGCAATTTGTGGTATTTTTTCGGAGTCACCACCAATTGAAAGAGCAAGAGCATATTCCAGTCTATCTGAGTAAGTATCAGGCAGTGGGTGGTTTAGGCTGTAGATGGGAGGCTGTCCATTCTTTATCTATTGATATATCAGAATAAGTAATATAAGGGTTTTTCAATTGCAGAAAATAAATAAAATCGAAAACTGAAACTCTCATAATTTTTAGCACATCTTATGCACCAATTGAACTCGATTGGTTAGTTTGCAATATACAACTTGGTATACACAAAATATAGTAGTAAAACATTAGTTTTTAACGCTAGTTCGAATAGTGGTACTTTTGGGGCAGAATTCTCAATATTGATCGAGAAATGTATACTCGAAGTGAGGTACTAAAAAAGAAAATATATCTCCCCAACTTTGAATGAGTGAAGAATTACATTATAATATACAACCATTGCAGTCTCTGAAACAAATACATAATTACTATGAACCATCAAAGCAAAAATATAATGCTTGAGGTTGAACAGAATCGAGTTGAATTGACGTCTTTTGATATAGGCGAACGTCATCCGTCGCGGAGGGAATTTATCTCAAGCGACTCTGGTGATTATGATCGACTTGGGATTGCTATAGGAAATAATACACATCTGAAAGAACTGACGATTACAAATTTATCTAATAATGTTACGTTGAATACTGCAAACAAGAGATTCTACGATGGCATCAGACAGAACTGTTCGATTACTGGGTTGTATCTTCATTTTATTACACCTAGACCTGAAGGTACAAGAAGATACAATAGTATTGCTGGTGTGGCCTTTGAGGTGTTGAGGGCATGCCAGGAAAAGAATATTCTCACCAAACTGAATATCAACACTATGCCCTTGGCAAACTTGGCAGAGGAGTTCAGGTTAGTAGAAAGTCTGAGAGGTTTCACAAATCTAAAGGAAATTACATGTATAAACTCAAACATATCAGACGTTCAACTATTGCCTATTGTTGAGGCAATTAGAGGGCACGGTTTACTTGACAGTCTTATTTTGATGAAAAATAATATTGGAAACGCTGGTTGTGAAGCACTTGCAACACTACACAATGTAGCCAAGTTAAATCTCTTTGACAATAACATTGGAAATGAGGGAATTATTGCAATTATCAACAGTTTGCCTGTAAACAACAATCTACAGAATCTAGTAATCGGTGCGAATCAATTTGATCAACTAAGTGTGATCAATAACTTCTGTACATCACTATGCAACACATCCAGCATCAATGCTATATACTCATCCAATCATACACTTGAAAGTATTACATTCGATAGATTTTTCGGAGGCAAGCTCGCTACATTACTAGAATTGAATGAAACAAGCAACAAGAGGCATGTTGCAATCAAAAAGATTCTACTATATAGTCCTGATATTGATATGGAACCACTATTCGATTTAAGTGTGGAGGAAGATGATAGTGAACGTGATTTAAAGGCATTGCCTCATGTGATATCTTGGTTCGAGACGGCCGCGGTGGCTGTAGAGTCTGATGATTCTTTAAGCGATAATTCTATTCCAGACGAATCAGATGAAAGTAATGGCTATAATCTCGAGGGAAGAAAGCTATCTGCTATCTATCAGTTTGCAACTGCCATGCCAATGTTGTTTGTTCCTGCTACTCATCATGACAAAGGAAATAGCAAAAAGCGAAAGAGGAGTATGAGTATTGACTAGTTTGTCTGGGAAAGACGACTGAAGGGGTGTAAAGCAGCCAAAAGTAATTGGTATAATATAGATTGTTTACATTTAATAGGCATCAGATATTAGTCACATTCATGTGGTGTATTCTTTTTATGCGGTGTTGGTACTACCCTCATTGCTTTCAGCGGCTATATCTCCCATGGAGTGTCTAAAGCCTCTAGATACTTTAGGGTCGTTCCCCTCATCCAATACACCATCTACTTCCAAAGAGCTTCGTCTAAAACTGAACCTCGTCGGTAAACTTTTTACTAACCGATTCATGATCCTCCGAGAACGAGAGCCGACAGGTGCTGGACTAACATTATAGTTTTGACCTTTAAATAGTTCAGATTGATCCTCTATCTTGTTATTGTCAATGGGAGCGGTAATAGAACGTCGAGGAGGACCACGAGCTGCCAAAGTAGACAGTGGAATCTGTTCATTATCAGTATGCCATGATGATCGTCTTGCTCTGCCTTTAGGTTTGATAATGCCGCTTGACAATCTTCTCATCTTATAAAATAACTTCTGTGATTTAAACGATTGTTTGATTTTGTTAGTGGCAGCAACAGTATCGTTGTCATGTTCATCATATCCATCCATAGCCGCAGCAGCATCATTGATTGCCGCAGCACGAATAGAAATACTAGCCGACATGTCACAACAAGAACTACCCCCATTATTAACCCAACTTAGAAAGTCCTCGATACTTGAACTACTTGAGCCTGATCGTTTTGGTATATCCATAGTAGAATCGAATTGAAGTGACATAGTTAGTACTGGATGATCGATCATAAAGTTTCTGGATGATCCATCCCAACTTGCTGTACAACCTAAAGATACCATGCTGTCCATTAGTGTTGATATATTGTTACTCCTTGTGGCACTTGAGCTGTCAGAACCATAAATAAACTGCCTACCATTTTGAATGCTTTTAGCACTACCACATGACGAGAGACTAGATGTTGAACAATAGCGTATTGACATTGAATTCTGACTATTGCTACGGAATGATTTGCCTGACCACGAACGACGACGTTCACTTCTCAACAGCTCAATGTTTTCATCCTCGACAACATCATGCTCTAGCACATTCTTTAATGATCCTTTGAAAGAAGCTCCCTTGGCCGAGCTCTTTCGTGGCAAGCGTCGTACCGGAGTACCCTTGGTCTCATGATGAGATGCATCCAATGGCTTGATACGCCGTTTCCTTCTTCCAGAGTTTGATCTTGGTACACCTCTACGAGTTGGAATGTACTTCTTCTCTTCTCTAGCTACTTCTTCATGACTTCGACTTCTGTGTATACCACGCGTTGGTATGTCTGTTTGGTTATTCTCGATCGCCTCTTCTTCCATAACATTATTGAGACTTCCACCTCTGAATGGCACTCTCCTTGTTGAACCAATCTTTTCTATGATTTGTTGCAATTCTTCTGTTATTGAGAGGTAATAGGTATGGGTGAGTAAAAGAGACATATGATATGCACAATATTTAAACTGTATCCTCTTGTGATTCTGCTCATATGTTCAAAATCTGACGAATGTGTGCATACTAATAAACATTCATATGCAAGTGCATATACCAAAACCACTGCCAAGCTCTGTTCAACTCACCAGGTGACGTGTTAGTAATGGCTGATAGATCATCACATAAAGTATCGTCATCATCTTTCAACAAATTACTCGAACTCGAACCGATAATATGCGTAGGGATATCCAACGCTCGCTTGTTTGTAGGTTCCAATTGCAATTCAGAGTCGGGTAATAGTATACTACTTCCGGGTACAAACTTGACTATCTCCTTTGGATTCTGTTTGATATGCATAGCACATAGTTGAGCTAATGCATCTAACGATGGTGTTTCATTCGTCTCGACACTTGTTCGACGACGAGGGCTCGTTGCAATATCTTCAGCACCATTGAGTACTTCCCTATTAGATGATACACAATCTATTGTTTTCCTATCAAGATGATATATATCTAACTCGTTGTCACTGATATCGGGAGATTGAATGACGTCATCAGATAGAGGTAGAGGATGTCGAAGAATAGGACGGCTCTTTATATCGGCGGCGGCGGCGATAGGAGAAGTATCCATCTTTATTTCATTGATGTTTGATATATTATTATGAGACTTACATGGTAATGAAGACGATAGGACTTTACACTGCATTATATTCTTGCTCTTGATATGATCGATGATGATGGATGATGGCGATGGATGGTCGATTGTTTTCAAAACTTTATGTGGACATGTAGCAGTCGCCTTGTGATCTTGGATCCTCTGAGATGAGATTGGTCTTAGGCCTTGACTGTATGCAGTATTTGCAACAGATATGGTAGAGAACAAGGGCTATGATCTCCTCCTAATATAATACATTAGGAATGTTATTGTATCTTCGATTCACTATCAAAATGGACATGAGTGCCACACAAGATTCTTATTTATCCTGTGACATCTTATTATGACTGCATAGGTAAGCAAACATTGCACAGATAGTCTTCACATTGCCTCTACTTTTGTCTATTGCAATACAGGCCCAAGACTCTCCCTTCGTTCTCCTCTTTGATGTTGGCATAATAATTGTTTACTCTACAATATAAACACTGTTCTTTTAAGATAGATCATATTCATAGCTATCCACGAGGACGAGACACAATAGTATTGCAATTGCATAATTGAAATTGCAATTGACACCACAAGATGACGATGATGACGACGACGAAAAGTTCAGATACTACTACTGCTACTAAACGATCTCATCCTGCCGACGATGATGAGAAGGTTAATGACAAACTGGAGTTTTTGCAGAGAAAGTTAGAAGCTACCAACAAAAGCATACTATCCGCATTGATTCAACATGAAGAAGAACAAAAAGACGAGAAGAAAGAAACGAAGATGCTGCATCTATTACATGAACTACCACTAGATACAGAGAATGAAGAAGAGTTGATAAATGAGAAGGCTACGGCGGTATCAGATTGTAATGTAGTTGACGAGGTGGAGACTAAGGATACCGACAAGGATGTGTCGAACGATGATGACGATACTGCAGTCCAAACAAGAAGACGGGTGAGTCAATTGCAGTTCTCGTAAGATTTCCATTTATCATGATGTATTATGCTCATATCATATGCTCTTGTACTATTTCAGATCTGGATCTTATCAACAACGCCTCAAAACCAACAAATGTAAAAGCTCATAAACCAATGAGGCGACGATCATCACTTGATTATATTCGCCCCCCAGAACGTTGCCTACTGCGGAATAGCTCTCTGAATGGCAGTGGTTTTAAAAGTAGCAGTCTCAGGGACGTTCTAGAAGATAAGGAAGCCGATGATTCGTCATCTTCAACAAAAGATAGTAATAGTATGATGCGTATCCCTGCACGCCGGATATCGAGAGGCAACTCGGGTAAGAGAAGAGTTGCTCCAATGCCAAAAGAAGGACTTCCGTCACATCACTTATCTCGTAAGAGCTCTGCCAAAAGATCAGGATCATTCAGAGGTAGTTTGAGGAGGCTAATGGAAAACAAAGAGACGACAGATCTTGGACTGGGAGAGTCGTGTACGAGCTTGTTATCGTCGTGTTCTTTGAATTCATCAAATCAAAGAGAAAGCATCGACATCATGGACTTTGGAGTTCAAAATGATCGGTATAGTGGCTCGTCAGCAAGTCCATCAGTGGCAAGCTCTGCATTGTCTCTTGCACCAAGTGCTACTGATGGGTTTGTGGGTTGGAGTAGAAGTGGTTCAGCCAAGAATATCCGAATCAACTTGAATCCTAATACCAAAGCAGATCAAACAGTATCATCAGTATCATCAACAGCCCAACGTAAGCGATGCGAATCAAGTAGTTCTAGTGTTATCTCTGTGGACTCGTCAGGCTTTGTCAATTGGGTAAACAACAGACAGGTGGAGAATAGTGCTCATACGCTGTCGGATAGTATTACAAGCTTTTCTAGTATTAAGAAGGAAGAAAGTAATGAGAGTAGTAGTAGTATTACCAAGAATGCATCATCTTCATCATCCAAAGGGTTATTGAGGAAGTTGTCTACTGGGCTGACCAGAAGTACATCCAAACACTCAACATGGAACCGCTCTAGTAGTATACTGTTTGATGAGAATGCAACCATTGAAGCTAAACAGAAGGAGTTCATGGCAAGTGTTGCCCCGCCTACAAAACCATCAGGCTCCAGACGGCTGTTGAATCGACTATCTCGTAGTTTGGGTTCAAGCTTGAGGAAGAGCAGCACCAGTACTCGGGCTTTAAGGCACTCTTTACCAAATACAGACAGCTTGTCTGATGATGATAATGATGAGTATTCCCGTTATGCCATTCCGAGATTCAACGCCGAGGATGATGTAGATATTGGGGAGTTCCACAGGGAGTTGTATAACTATTGAGAAGAGTCCAAGACTTCTTGATGTTTTGTTTGATTAGGATTAGGTTTATTTGGTTAGGATAGAGAATACAGAGTGTAATAGTTCAATTTAGGTTCATTCTACGTACTGCTTCCCTTCTTAATTAGTACCTCCTCTATCATACAATCCACTCTCAATCGCTATCCGGGCCCAATAAAGTACTAACTCTCTTTAGAAAAGGATTCTTCTTCCCTCCACCCTCATCACTCTCCTTCTTTGCGGCGGCAATCAGATCCTTTCTCAATTCACCAATATCAACATGTTCATCTTCTTTATTGAACCGTGGCATGGCAAATGATTCATTATCTTCTATATCAGATAACTCCTCTGATGCTCGTCTTGAACCATTAGTATCCCATGAACTACGTTTCGTGGCAGTGGATAAAGTGCTTGATAATCGTTTCATTTGTTTGGTTAATACATTCTCTGTTGATGAGGTACTACTGCTTGATTTGGATAATTTGCCTCCGTGTTCATCCTCTATTGGGGTAATTGTATCATTCTTCTCATCTGCGGTGGTATCCTCCTCTTCCTTACTTTGTGCACCCTCCACAACCTCTTCTTGACTATCAGCAGCATTCCAATTTAAAAATCCCTGACTATCAACTAAATTCGATAAACTACTCTCATTCCCTCTACTACCATTCCATCCCATGAAATTATCGGAATCAACTAGATAACTCATATTATTACTAGCATTTGATGATGGAGATGTAACACCCGATGCTGCATTGGATGGATCACTTAAGTTAAAACTAGCATTGACCAAATCTTCCGAAACACCAAAGTCCATTATATTAATACTCTCATGATTTTGCATATTAGATGGACATGATGATGAATTACGTGTTGTTTGGGAACTAAAGATACTATCAAACTTTAAGGATTGGACGAGAGACTTGTTCATACGGCCTGATTTACCGTGTAGGTGTCTATTTGGTCGTCGTGCTCGTGGTCTATGGTTGTTGCTATTATTGGCTGTATCATCGGTACTTTGTGAGGAGGCATCGTTATTATTGGATTGCTGCAGCTGTGCTTCGAATTGTCCATGACTTTTACCCAAATCTTGAGAATTACTATTTTCATTATCGTTTGTTTGTGTAGGCTCATCTTCTAATACATTTTGTAGGCTAGTTGTGAAGGATCCACGCATTCCTGAATTATTTTGTGTTAATCGTCTTCGTGGTGCTCTCCGTTCCTTGCTTGGCGGAGATGAATCCTTCTTGTCTGTATACGACATATAGATGATATGATTGATGATGTTCAAGGACAAGCATAAAAAGTGAGCATATGATGTGCACAATATCTCTAGCCTACACCGCAGATCAATATACACCCGATAATACAATATATCTATTTGTTCATACCCAGCTAATACCCCAGCTATCCATATAGATATAATAACAAACGACATAGGCAAGGCAACTTTCAATTTGCAATGCTAAAAAAGCTACTCACCTTTCTCTTCCTCTTCTTTCATCCTCTCTAAACCACTAATGCCGTCAACTTTAGAAGCATCTATATCTCCATAAGGGGGCATATTAGCAATATCATACACGGTATGTCTTCCTATAATTTATGGTAATAGCCACTTCATTATTCATTTGCCATTTATTTGCCTTCATTTGATCAAACATTGTCGCATGTCACAATAAGGTATGCAAATTACTTTTATGAAACTTATTTAAATTACCCTGTTGATATTATAAAACTAAACTTATATATTATCTGAATTCGGTAACGCTATAGGGTGTGAGGATAAACCCTATTTGGCGATCCAACGATGCAGATACCTTAATTTTTCATTGCCCGGCGTCAGGCCCGGCGCCCGGCAAAGGAAAAAGTTAGTAACATTGACAAAGTACATAGTGCCATCACCGACCGCCTCAATAGGGTGTTGGTGGACAACAGCAGCAACAATGAGTTAGCCAATCTTTATCGTCTTTATCGTCTATCGTCAAGCTATACTCCGGAGGCAGGAAAGATACGATTTCTGAAAGATTCTGTGCATGAAAAATGAGAAGCGAACGCTCGATGCTCATATCTTGTGTCCATCTTCTTGTTCATATTTTGAACAGAAGGTAAGAAGGTCTGTAAGTATATACGTTCGTTGTAGTATACTTGATGGTAATGCTCATGCTGCTCAATTCTAATTCGTTCCGTTCTCTATGGGTATATTATAAAAGAGAACACGCAATACAAAGGATAGATAAAAAATGACAGATGACATGAATGGATCATTACTGATATATGATTGGTATTATCGGAGGTACTGGTCTCGGTGATACCTTAGCAAGTCGTATGAAAGATGCAAAACTTATAGATGTTAGCTCTCCGGCTGATAAGATACTCGTTGGACCTTTAGGCAACAACCGACGAGTTGCATTTCTAAATCGGCACGGGCCAAGCCATTACTTATGCCATGAAGAAACTAGGTGTGCATACTATCATTGCAATGGGGGCAGTAGGATCGTTGGTAAGAGAGTAGAAATCTTAGAAGGATGTATCAATATCAATATATCTTTTGTTCATATCATGTGTCAAAATATATTATCATCTCACGTTATCACATCTTTATTAATATAGAATCAAGATATTGCACCAGGAGATCTAGTAGTGGTGGATCAGTTCATTGACAAGACATTCAAAAGAACAAACACATTCTTTGCTGAATATGGAGCTGTACATGTTGAAATGGCCGATCCGGTATGCAATCGATTGAGAGAGAAAATTATTTATACCGGAAGAGATATCAATAGTGGACAAAAGGTTTCAAAAGGAACATATGTATGCAAGAAGGATCATCTTTTTCTACTCGTGCCGAATCTTTAATGCACAAGAGTTGGGGAGGTGATTTGATAGGCATGACAGCAATTCCAGAAGCTCGCCTGTGTAGAGAAGCTCAAATGTGCTACTCACTGATAGCGTTGGTTAGTGATTATGATTGTTGGATGCCACATACGCCTGGAACTAAGAAGGTTCTCTTAAAAGAGATTATTGCTAATTTGAATATCACTCATCGAGTCCGTGTTAAGCAGTGATCATGTATTGAATGGTCCCAATTGCATCTTAGGAAGAGTCTTAAGTTGGCTGTGCGGACAATAAAGAGGTTATCCCCGAGGAGCAAGAGGAGAAGTGAAGGTGTTATTTGAGTGAATGATATGATAGTTAGTTGCATCATAATAACCTATATATCCTAGTTTCCTACTGTACATCTAATTCTACTTGCAACACTCTATGTTCCATAACACAGCCACAACTCTCTCTAAAGACCGGGGTTAGAAGATTACATTCTTCAGCTTCCATTTCTTGCCTTCGTCATTAGTCACAATATCTCTTCGAAGTTCTGAAATGTCAACACAAGTTTCACTATCTCTCTTATTAAGTCGAGATCGTAAGTTTTGAGAAAAGTACGCATCACCATCAACCGATGCGTTATTATCCCCAGAACCTCTTCTATATGTGTCATCCCCACCAGAGCTACTTCGTCTGGTAAATACTGAGCTAAAGAGGGAGTTGGTCGGTCGACGATTCGGTCCATCCTGACCGGTTGAGTGTCTAAAACCAGTACCAGTATTATCATCACTGCCATTACTATTCCTCTTTTGTACTAACGAATTCCGGAGTTGGTTACCAGTAGTGCCGCCGCCATTGGTTAGGCTTGCCGTTAAATTTGTCGATACCCTTCTAATTCTTCTGGCTAATCCATTTCCTGAAGCAGACTTCTTGAGTGGCACCACATCGTCATTTGTAACCTTCTTTGCCTCCTCCTCCTCCTCCTCCTTCTTATCACTTGAAAAGGTATCAATGCTGTTCGAATCAGAGCTACCTCGACCACTAGACCAATTTAAGAACCCATCCTCATCAACCTTACTAGAAAGATTTGAGCTACGGGTTATGTTTGAGCTTACTGAGTCTAATCGAGATGATCCCATTGTGAGATTGGAGATTACTGAATCAGGTTTCGACTCTAATCCTCTCTTTGGAACAGACATCTTCTTCCTCCAACCTCGCTTTTTCTTCTTAGATGACACACTGTTTCTCATTGAAGATTTCTTCCACCCAATAAACCCATCCGGTCCAGACAATATAGATGTTCCTTTGCTACTTGAATCTATTGATCTTTGGGATGGATTTTTGGTATCACTGGGGGTATCATTATCATCCTTATCGATATAGCTTGACGCTGGCCTTATTGTTTGAGATACGCCGAAATCCATGATGTTGACACTCCCTGCCAAGGAGCTACCCATCATACTACTAGAGCTAGTACCAAGTGATGCTGATGAAATACTTGAACTGTCACTTAAATGAATCGCCGATATGTTCACACTACCGCCGCCAGCCTCTTTGTCTTCTAATACATTCTCGAGGGAGTTCTTCTTTTGAGCAGAACCCCTTCTACTTTTACTTTTTCTACCGGCTAGACTTCGTCTTTTGGGAACAACATTAATACTATCCATAGAACCGGCAAAGTAATTATCCGATTCATTATCACTCATATTAGATTCCTTGTCTTCCATTACATTTGGAAGACTGGGCCTCTTAGACAATGAGAGCCGACGTATTGGGATCTTATTATTACCTAAAAACGCATACACAGGAATAATATCAGATAAGTTTAAGAAGATAATATGAGAGTGCACATGATATGCACATAACACCTCATTGACTACCAACTTCTTTCTATCATAATCATATAATACATAGAGAGGATATCTTATATCTCTACCACTCACCTGACTGCTTTGTTGCTGTAACTGTAACCTTATCAAAAGAATCATCTACGTTACTAAATGATATCCCTTTCCCATCGTCCTCACTATTACTACTATCTGATGCTCTTTTTGGTATCAACGTTTTAGTCTTTTCATCTAAATTTTGCAAATCAAACCCACTCGACGATGCTGGCGGTAGGTCACCGTTCTTACTACTACTATCTGAAATAATACCATTTGTATCTTCATCATTCTTCTTATCATCATTGTGTGTATCATCCACTGCCGTCTTGGAATCTGCAGAGGCAATTGATCTCATTAGTGATTCATTGTTGTTATTGTTGATGGATATACTATTTTGTTGTTGCTTTCCTTCTTCATAGTCTATCAAGGTACTTAACAACCCAGCAGCTGTTGTTTGCATTTTCAAACTATTGGTTAATGTATTTGATAGTTTAGAAGATGATTGCAGCGGTGCCATAGTATAGTTTTGTGATGAAATAAGTACGATAGGAAATATCTATTGAAATTCGATATGATGATGTGATGTTGTGGGCTTGGTTGATATCTCACTCTCAACTTTTCGTATCCAGAGATTAGTAAACTATTCACCCTAGTATTCTCTACTATCACCTTAATAGAAAGACCTGCTATCTACATGCTACAGTTGCCGCTGTATGTACTTGCTACTTTCATTTCTAATTTCTGCTCAGAAACTTTTCCTTCGCGCGGTTCTCATGATTTTAGCTTGGGGTCATTTCAAACCAATGCTCCCATCATTCACAGACACAATCATATATTCATTTCGATTGTATAAGGAATGATATACATACAGCGGTGTATATATTGATATTATGCTATCTAAATAGAGGATACCCAAGTGGTATCCTTTAGCAAAATGATGTTGAGAATGAATAATGTGGACTTGCCTTCCTTGCTGCTAAGATGCTCTTGGTGTATATAATACATTGCCTTATTATAAGATATATTAATAAGTACTTGTTTGGGGCTAGAATATAACATTCTTAAGCTTCCTGTTGTTTACATTATTGCCCTCCTCGGCTGCCTCGCACAATTCTCTCCTCAACTCTCCTATCAATACAAGCTTCACTATCTTCCAGAGGAGTTATCTGATATAGAAGATAATGAATCGTTTGCCATGCCACGTTTCAATAAGGAAGATGAACATGTTGATATTGGTGAATTGAGGAAGGATTTGATTGCCGCCGCAAAGAAGGAGAGTGATGATTGTGGAGGGAAGAAGAATCCTTTTCTAACGAGAGTTAGTACTTTATTGGGCCCGGATAGCGATTGAGAGTGGATTGTATGATAGAGGAGGTACTAATTAAGAAGGGAAGCAGTACGTAGAATGAACCTAAATTGAACTATTACACTCTGTATTCTCTATCCTAACCAAATAAACCTAATCCTAATCAAACAAAACATCAAGAAGTCTTGGATTCTTCTTGGTTATTGCATACAACTCCCTATGGAACTCTCCAATATCTACATCCTCATCAGCGTTAAACCTCGGAATGGAATAACGGGAATACTCTTCGTCGTCATCAGACAAGCTGTCTTTACCAATTCCTGTTGTTTACATTATTGCCCTCCTCGGCAGCCTCACAAAGTTCTCTCCTCAACTCTCCTATATCAATACAAGCTTCACTATCTTCCCGTTTCACTCTTGGTCGAATGTTTTGAGTATAGTATTCATCATCTTCTGATGAGTTATCATCTCCTGCATTGCTTTTTCTTCTACTAAATACTGAATTGAAGAGAGATGATCGACGATTTGGTCTGTCATTATTGCCAGTTGAGTTCCGTAGTGGTCGGCTAGTATTGTCAGTATTATTGATTTCCCATGAGGACCGTTTAATAGATGCAGTAAGATTGCTTGATAGTCGTTTGAATTGCTTGACCAACTTGCCTGCTTCTTTCAGATCCGATACGGCATCGGCAGTCTCCTCCTTCCTTTCTATGCTTGGTGATGAAGTATCAAAGTCAAAGCTACCCAGATCACGTTTACTTTCCCATTTGAGGAATCCCTCCGAATCAACCAAATCGGAGAGATTGGATAGATTAGATGTTGAATTATAAAGGTGTAAGGATATTGGGCGTTTAGATAGTATGGAGACTTTGACCTTGATAGTTCTAATTAGTAAATTAGTCAACTTGACTGATTGACACTAACACTATCGATCTCATACAAATACTGATGTGACATGTCCACTAGAGTCATAATAAAGTGTTGTTTGGGGCATCATCCTCCAAGGCTGACACCCTCCAAGTAAATATACACACTTTGATCGTCACAAAAACTAATCTTGTTTCACCTTGTTCATCATTTCAAACTAATGCCTACTGAATGCAACACCATCCATCATCCCGTTGATTAGGTGCTTGCTGCTGCTGCTGTAGAGGCATCATCATTGGCTGTTGCATCATTGGCTGTTGCATCATCGGCTGCTGAGGCACCATCATCATTGGCTGTTGCATACCATACTGGGGTTGAACCGCCGCCATTGGCTGTTGAGGCATCATCTGCATACCGTATTGAGTTTGAATAGGTTGCTGCATCATTGGCTGCTGAGACATCATCTGCTGTTGAGGCATCAAGTATTGAGGAGCCGCCATCTGCTGTTGAGGCATCATCATCATCGGCTGTTGCTGAGGCACCATCCCTCCCACCGCTGTTTGTTGCTGAGGCATTATCTGAGGCACCGCTGTACTTTGTTGCTGTACCGCCGCCGCGGGTAGCTTCTTTCTTATTTCACTGAAACTTGGCCGTTCCGTTTCGATTTGATTGGTTTCAAAGTTGTAATAACTTTCCTTATCAGTTGTTCGACCGTCACTGCTCTCTGTACCCACAGCAATAGGCAAGTATTTGAAACTTTCGGGGTTGTCAGGTGGTGTAATCTTAGGCTCCGTTGAATTGGAATTACCCGAGAACCCCTTACGCATCTCAGATACGAGTGTGTTTAGTATCTGAGCAACGTTACCCGAGGATGTACCATCTAATGATCTTGATCCATTTGGTTGGTTATCATTCCTGATATGTAGTTCTTGGCTGTTACTACTTTGGTTGCCATTGGAAGTACCACCCGATCCCATAATAGTTGGGCGGTTGCCACTACTGAGACGACTAACTAATGAACTACCCATACTGCTAATACCATTGCTATTCTGTGGCATACCAATGATACTATTACTAAACGTCCTACGATGATAGATGCCCTGTAGATAGCAGTCTAGCTGAGCATTTGAGTGTGTTTCAAAGAAACAGAAGGCATGTATCACTCTGTATTGCAACTGATATTGGCGAATTGAATGTTGTTCCTAGGGGCTTGTGGCTAAAATGGGCTACTGGTTGGACTGTTACAATCAATGTCCCCTCCAATGCATCAGATATGTGGAAAGTTCTCCAGCCTAAACTTAGTGCATTGAAGAGTAAACTGCTAGATGGAATCGATCTGAACAGGGAAGGTGGATTAACAACTATTGAAAGGATTGAAATCTTGCAGAGAGCACAACACTACATACTAACATCCAAGGAGATGAGTCGCGCAGTTCAAGATATTGTAGACAACACTGTAGCCCAAGCTAGTCCAACATTGAATGATATGTATTTCCGACCTCCTCATCGTTTGGAAGGAGAGGACATAGCACGAACACAGAACGACACAACCGTATCATTCTATGCAAGATGCCATTCCGAGGCAACAGAGATTGAGATACAGTTTGCTACCTTTGCTGACTCCGTCGCAGGGAAAGAACTAATGGAAGTGATGAGAGACGCAGCAACTGCTATTGTGAGCAGTCTCACCTGCAACATCTTTGTGTTCAGCAAGTCAGGGAGTTGGAGACAGATATCACCCGAGCATGCTATTCGCAAGACAACCTTGATAATGATGAAAAAGGAGTTTAATAAACAGTATACGATTCGAGTGAAGGAGGAGCTCGCCAAGAGAGTTGTCATGTTGGAGAAGTACAAAGGTCAGAGTCAAATCAATGGAATGCCTTTGTTAGATACAACCAAGCCCGAAGATGTGAATCGGTTGATAAGCACTGCTGATGATATTGTTGCTGCTAACTCTGACATTGACTTTTGGTATGCAGGATTGGGTAATATGACTTCACAGTTCGAGCTGTCATGTGATGAAGGGATACAGAGTGCTCTCAGGAATCTCTTCTGCAAACCATCTGGTCGTGGATTGTCTCGGCTTGAGATTGGCCCTACTCCGGATTATCTTTGTCAGGCAGAAGTGTTTGTATTAGCTGCAACAGTCGGCAGTGCCAGGGGACGATTGGGAGAGATTCCTCTGATTGAACACATCATATACAAAGAGAGTTACACTGATATTACATGCATCAATCAAGGCTTGCATGGTGGTGATACTGATAAGAGAGATGGTGTTGACCGTATTTGCTTACTATTTCTTACTGGATATAGAAATCTAGGACAGCGCCTTCGAAACAACGAGATGAATCTTTGTCTTTACGGATGCAAACCTTCTGTTGTTGCTCGATGGAACGCTTCTATCCCCCCAGCCGAGCAGAACTACATTGAGTGGGACCCTCGAGTTCGTCATGAAAGAGATTCAACTACAGAACCAGGAAAGATTAGAGTGACATACAAACTTGTTCGTTAAATGTATCGATGTGATGTAAAGAGTTGCAATACCAAGTGTGTGGACGTGTGTGTGATAGACTGAAGAATATTTATTTTAATGAAGTGAAGTTCAAGTCGATAGATGTAATATAAGTATAGTCTTGTTGCCGTTGCTGATTGACGTCTACCGTTGTTGAAATGTAGTTCCCCCAGTATATATTGTGACTGTTGGTGGCACACAAGTACGTCTCTCCCCCCTTTCCAGACCTCTATTGGGAATGGTACTACCCTTCTGCTTTAACAATGTCTTCCTTCCTCTCGTTGGGGTTACCTTCTTTGAGTCTCTGCTTTGTCCCCAGCCAATGAACCCGTCACTATCCGATAATAATGACCTTGCCGAGTTTGTTTTATTACTTGATAACAAAGACCTAGATGAGTTGGTTCTATTTCCCGATAATGTGCTAAAAATTGATATCTGAGATGGTGTACTCGTTGTCGTTCCATCGTCATTGTTATCCGCCGCCGAAGTTGAAGTAGTTGTTTCAGACGAGTCAACACTGAACCGACTATGACTAACTCCGAAGTCCATTAGATTGATTGAACAATCAATTCCAGATGTATGCATAATTGATGCTGATGATAAGCTCGATGTGGAATTGTACAAGTGTATCGATTCCATTAAGTTACTACGGAATGAGGTATCATACGAGCTTGAGGCCACTATTGATTGTAATATACTACCAGTGGGAGGATGTGATCGTGACGATGAGACACTTCCTCCAGATAGAATTAAGTTTTCCATCTCATTAATACGTGCTTGTAACATATCCTCTTGGGATTGTAAAGTTTGTACTAGTTCTTGTGATGTTAAACTTGACGACGAATCGATATTATCATCTGGCCTTGTCTCGGGTGTACCTCTAAATGAAGCACCCTTAGCGGACATAACTAGAGCAGGGAGGAGTTTCATGGTGTGATAGTATGTTGGTTGGAGAGAAGCATGCGGGTTTGTTTATTGTTTGCACGATATGATGATCGGCGTTTGCGCAATTTGGCAAACTTTTTACATCGTGGGGCATACACTGCCGTCAATGCAGTATTTCACCCCTCCAAACCTCTACATATTTACCATGTGTATTATATCTTATCTCGTCATAATGATACATCAATAACTCCAGCATATCTTGGTTAGATTGCATGTGAGTAGAGGGCTTAGTAATTTTAGTGGTGTTTGTCTCAAAAATGATTTCACAAGAAATTTGGCCAACTTTCTTCTTGCTCTTTCCTTAGTGCTCTTTCCTAGAGACAAACGGGGTCATGCTGTAAGCTCAGCCTATGCATATGACTGCAGGGATGGGGTCATAGAAGAGGTAGTTGGGAAGATCTAGGAATGTATCTCATCGGCAATTTGTTATCTCCTTTTCGGAAACGGAATGATCCACCGCGGCCAGAGTTTGATCGTGTGATTCCCCTCTTTGGTAGACTGTCCATATTATTAACAAGCTGTTCATGAGTCTTGGCTAGATTGGGTCGACTCTATCCAATCTATCCATTTCTAACCAAGCTTTGTCATAACTTACAACTCCATCCTGTTTATCAATAGAAATATTTGATATTGTAGAATCATTAAATGTCGATGCAGAGATTGTCAATGGCGAAGCAGGTGTTAATGTACTAATGAGTGAGTTGTTATCGGTATGATTTATTGATATACCTGTATCACTGGAAGTTGTGGTTGCTGCGTCGCTACTTTCTAAATCTAAACTATTGAGACGTCCTCTTGTATTATCATAGCTTGTTAATCCGGTTAGTGCTAATGAGTTATCTTGCTGATCATTACTCTTGATGAAGCTGAGGCGGTAGTGGTAGTAGCGCCAATGTTGGATATATGTACGGTACAATCACTTATTTGTCGTCTATATTTGTTGCTCGTATCAGTTTGTTGTTGCAAGTGGTTGATAGCTTCAGTTGCATCGACCTCTTGTGTTGACGATGTTTTATTGTGAAGTAATTGCAATTCATGCTCTTCTTTTTGCAAAGCAGCATGCTCTTCTGATAGTAGTGAATTTAGTATGTTTTTATTCATATCCTCCATTTTAAATTGCAATGTGTTCGTTCTATTGTCAGTTGATACATCCATCATAGTTGCACATGTCTACTCTTACAATGCAAATTAATATAGAAATAGAGGTAAATTTATTGCAATGACATCCTTTTGTCTATAAATATCATTTATATTTCGTCAATTAATAATGAAATAGTTGGCCGCTGATATACTCAGATATGCTTAACCTTTAGTAATGCAGGTGTGTGTTGTCTCTAGAGCCGTCTATACCATCTTGGCTCAAATAAAATGTCACGCGATATGAGCGAGACCGGAACCGCCATGATAGCAAAGTTTATCTGCTATCAAGCAATAAATTCTAAAACTGCACTATCTCCTCGCATATAGCCGTATCTATATCGTGTGGACCATTATCATGGATGATGCATTACAGCAACTCACGATACCCGAGGCTATTCGACAAATAATGGACGGCGATGGAAGTACTAACTTTTGTAGCAATTGTCGTCAACCTAACGCTCCCCTTCGTTGTTCTCGTTGTAAAATGACAACTTATTGCATGCACAATGTCAGAAGGATGTAAGTTATACATTATGTATGCATATATTATTTGAATATATAATAATTTGTTGTATGTTTACTACAGTGTGCATGATTTGATAATCTAATTCTCTCCTACCATATATTCATATGTTATGTATTTCTTCTCCACAGCATTTTGCAATACACAAAAAGAATTGCAAGGCAATACACAAGGCACGTACTAAACTCGAGGTAACATGGGAAGGACCACAATATGAGAATGCCGAGGAGAAAGAACGTGAACGTAACTCTCGTCCGGCACATGTTGATGATTACATCCAACGTTCTATATCATATTGTATTGCACTTGAAACTATTCAATTTGCCGATTTATTATTACAAATTGGTTATCGGGAGTCAGATACTATTGAACACGGTAATGTATACTATCGGAATGCATTGAAACACTACATCATGCTTATTAGTTGTGTCAAAGAATCAGATTATTATATTAAGTTTTTGGTTGGGTTGATGATCGTATCCTCTTATTGTTAGTATACTATTGGGTGGAGATTATAAAGCAATTGAATCTGAGTGTATTTCATTCTACACACCAAGAATCTATCCAATGAGTCAACGGCATGTTGAAGATTTCAATGCCTTACCGATCAATAGATGTCTCCATTTTAGTGCTACGAGGACGAGTCTGGGGAATGTTGGATGAAAATGGGAATAGCAGCCCCCGTAATCCCTTTGCAAATAGTATTATGGGGTATAAGGATAAAAGGGATATTAACTTTCAAGCAATTATGCTACTAAGTGAAATGAAATCAATGGTAATTTACAGAAGGAGCCAGGAAGGTGAAAGAACAGTTGAGGAGGAATCAAATAATAATGTTGATATTAGTAGACTATTAGAACACGAATTAAGAAAGTCTTGTTTTCCATCCGATATCATGATAATGGGAGCTTACTGTATAGTATCAGTGAACATGCCCCGAGGTTGTTCCGTGCAAGCGAGCTTACTAATTGTGAATTAGCTGGAAATTTCGGAAGTGATACACCTGCACCTCCTGAGTTATGGATGATTTATATCAAGATTACTTTTTTGAAACTCTCGGTTTAATGGAAGTATTTGAGGAGTTTGTCAATGAGGATGAATGAGAAGCTATTGGAAGATACTGGATCGTTAGAGGTCACAAAGACGTCAGTCTCGAGACTTAAACTTAAGACATGTATTGGAAAGAGAAGAGTATGAATAGAATGGATCTCTTTTACTTTACATTACTATTTGCGTATGCCTATCATTCAAATATCATTTAGTCGGAAATGCCCCTGAGTACACGGCGGCTAGTTTTGAAACCGGCTTCTTCTTCATCCATGAATCCAACAAGTGTACCGCAGTAGATATCAGGTGCATACAATCCGCGGTTACGATCAATACTGTCATATCCATCTCCTCTGCGGTCGGTACCTCTAAAGACACTTCTCTTGTTATTACTGAGCCTATCTAACTCCCCCTCGTCAAATAAACACATACATTGCGACTTCTCGCAGTCAAAGTTGAACCCTCGAAAGACACCGTCATTGATTAGCTCGATTGGACTTTCCTTGACACACACTTCAGCACAATCCTCAAAACTACGGATGTTATTGAACCTACCCCACTGGTACACTCTGCCTAGACTATCAATGCACTGCTCATGGCCCTTGTTTAAGAGACGGAAGGCGAACCTTGAGCCATTGCCATTGTTCGAGCCAGATCGTGTGATACTAGGCGACGGATCCCCGACACATTTTGGATCTGGGTTGCCAATCAAGCCATCTACAGTGCTCTTGCAGTAGCTTTTCAAGTCGTCAAGATCAAAACTGGTAACAGGTTTATCAGGGCACCAATCGTCGATTATATCTAGGAGAGTATTGGGGTTTCGACAGGTACTAATGGCTTTATCTCGGCACCTTTCTTCTGCAGTAGGGTAGCTTGTTGCTGCAATAGAGAAGCTTGGCTTGCACCAGTTTTCAAGGATGACTAATTCAGCGGCGTTTTGACCTGCTTCGATACAAACGTTACCATATGCAGTGGAGGATGATAATGATGCAGAGAGTAATGTCAAGATGGATGTTTTCAGTAGAAGATTCATATTATTCAAACGTTGTTGATTTTATATTTGTATTTTGTAGTTGGTAGTAGATGAAGTCAGAGTCGGATGTTTGATGCTTTTTTTGTGTACGATGATTATTGATTTTATTTATATTCATATTGATGGAACATACATAGGCCCATAAATCGAGTCTAATCTTGTGGCCTATCTTGATCATGGTTATCGTACATTCTGTTCCAATGGAACATAGGCCTGAAATCAATCTCCTAAATATCTTGATCATAGATTATTTGATATTGTCTTGCTATGTTCGTGTTTGTATTTTATGTCGTATATATTATATGCTTATTTGAAGTGTATTGCCAATAAAGTAAAGAATTGCAGTAATGCAGGTGTAATATATAGTTAATTATCAATACATTTGTATCCGTATCTTTTACATCCTTGGATTATATAGGTATGTTTGTTCTTTGACACATCACATCATAATTGCAAATCTAAATAAAATGCTTATTGATTATTGCAATGATGAATCTTTTGTTGTTGTTGTATGTGTGATGAAATTATGAACATTATTATCACTGACGTAGTCAATTATTGCTGAACAGTAGTTGATTGTTGATAAACCCAAATATACTTCACTAAGAGGCAGCCGCCGCATCCTTGAGCCGATACGAGGTTTATGAGCGTTCTATCGCCAAAATAAGCTCTTCATTCCTCCTCCCCTCACTCCCCTTATTTCCTCTCGCCTGTAATTGGCAGCGGCAAAAGACGATGGCATATATAATACGACGACAGCGGTGGATAGGTTTACTGCTTAATATGCTGCTAGTTATAATATGTATTGTGCCCAGAGCAAACTCGTTTGCAACGCCAACCGCATCTTCAACATCTCATTATCAAGTTGATATCCTTCCTCACAATAAATACATTGGTAGAATAAAACAACCTAATAGTTATACAAGAAGAAAACAAACATTTCAATTATATGATACAACAATAATACCGGCAGCAAAGTCTGTCATTGAACAGGCGGCGGCTGCATCACAGGGCGTAGTATTAGCAGACTACCAATCCGATGCCGCAGCTCTATTTAACAATATGAAATTACCAGGAAAGTCCCGCGTTTGTTTTGTTTTATGATATGATATTTCGTGTGTGTTCAATGACTGGGATACTTTAATATTGAACTTGTTTGCCTTTATTTGATTGCCTCTCATAAACCACATATACTAACATAAAGTTACTGTCATTTCTCTTCATCTTCATGAAACTGTGAAACGCGCATCTTCCAGCGGCAGTAGTAACAGCTGGTATGATATCATTAGGATTTGCTACACGATTTCCAGAATTACCAAAGGATACATTGGATAAGGTATACCCCACAAATGTACGACAGCGTGTGGCCAAGCTAGATAGGTTACATATAGTACTTAGTTTAATTAGTATTACGTCTGAATTATTGGTAGTACTTTGGGCAGCCGTGGAAGTGAATCAATTAACGGAACGGGAGTTTCTACCGGCATATGGTGTTTGGGATTTAATCCATCGTGATTGTGACTTGGCATGGAGTGCAGTGAATACATATTACATATTGGGAATTATTGGTTTTACGATTATGTTATGGCTACGAGCATATGTTATGTTAATTATTGCAAATGCATCGAAGAATTTAATGAGGGCTGCATCAACGGGAACCGGTGCGGCATTATGTTTAATGGTATCAATTGTTAATCGGGGAGTTGAAAGTGGTGGTGGTAACAGTATAGATAGATATGGTGAATCAATCCTGGATTTAATGACCCACTATGTTCAATTGTTAATGGCGGCTGCCATGAATATGGAAAGCCCAGGCCCGCTTCAATTAACGGCAATTGTATTGGAAATCTTATCCTTGACCTTCTTTGTTGCGGTTTTGATGACTGAGACTGAAGCAAGTTATGAAGAACAAACAGATGAGGACTCATGCTCTATCGATTTATACGAAAAGATGAATGATAAAGAACAAGCTGCTAATATATCACCTAAAGAACGGGAAATATATAATAAGTGTGTTGAATTGGCAGAGGAAGAAGAACAGATACGGTTGGAAGAAGAAGAGGAAGAAGAACAGAAGAGGAGAGAGGAAGGCGACAACTCGTCTTCGGGTGGTGGTTTTGAGTAACGAAGGCACAGCTACTAGTTAATCTTAATACAAATTAGACGGTTAGTAACATTCAATTCCCTGTTCAACATTAAGTTCTTTCTATTTACATCTTTGTCATTTTCTTCCCCTCGATCCACACTTTATTAGCATTATCTTATGCCTTCTACTCATGCCATTCCTACACATCTCTGATATATCCCCACGTGGTACTCTCTTCTTTGGAACTCATCTCTTCTTTGTAAGGGAGGTTCAATGCAATAGACATTCCATTGCATGCTTGAGAAAGTTTTTGCCTCTCCAACTCGACAGTCTATGTAAACATGAACAAAAGAATGATCACATGAGAGACTCATGTCGAAAATAGACGGCAGATATGAACATATGATGTGATCACTTACCATTAAAGCTTCTTCCAAACCAGCTAAGGCACGCCTAGAACGTTCCAAGTCGCTCTCCAACTCAACTATTCTCTTTGCAAGTACTTCACTTGCTATTTCTTCTTTGGAGACTTTCTCGAGTTTAGGTAATACTTCCTTCTTCCACTGTGCCAACTCGTTCATCTCGGCAAGGACTTGGTTGTTCTTTAGTATCAAATCAGATATTACTTCGTGCTTAGATGCTGCATCCATCTGTAGTAGCTCCTTCTCCTTTGTCAATGCCTGGAGTTGATAGGGAGAAAAGGGTTGATGATGAGTTTATGATATGATGAGGTTTCATCGCGGTCATAACAAAATAGCACATCAAACTAACCTGAAGCTTCTTTTCAAACCCTACTGCAGCCTCAGTACCCGCTAGAGCTAGTTTCTCTTCAATGACGGCCTCGTTGCTATTTATAACAGGAGACAAGGGTTAGTGATATGTAGTTGTGCATAAGATGTGTACGAAGTTCATTTGTCTTCTTCTTACCTGGTGTTATCAACCAACTTCTTTTCCAGACACTCAATTGACTGTTTCTGTTCCTCACATTCCTTGTGAATGGATGCTATCTCGGCCTCTTTCTCAACAATCATGGCTTGCTTCTCGTCATACAAAGTGGAGAGGGTTGATATCTTATCATTCATCTCCGTAATCTCTGTATCCTTCTTCTTGACAAGTTTCACCGCCTTCCTCATAGTCTCCTTAAGCTCGGAGATCTCTTCTACCATGGGTTCAGCTAACATCTTGGATGCATCTAACTCAGCTTGTATTTTCCTAACGTTCTTGGTGAGTGTTTCAATCTCGTCTCTCAAAGAGACGATCTCCTTGTCCTTGGCAGCAATAGCGGCGCTAGAAGACGCTCGTTCTTCAAGCTTTTGATCTCTCTCAATCTTCAGACGTTTCTTATTCAATTCAATTCTATCGTTTAAGTCAAGAATTGCCTGAGATTTCTCATCCGCAGAGCCGCTCATTACCTTGATCTGTTCTTGTAGTTTAACAAGGAAAGCCTCAGCCTCCTTTTTCTCGGTATGACTTGCCTCAAGACACAGGGTAAGTGAATCAACCTCTGATTTCAACTTGTTGGCAACAGCGGCTGCTTCGTGACAGTCCTTCTTGACCTGACTAAGTTCTTCCTCCTTCTCACCCAGGGCCTTCTCTAACTTAGTATTCTCCTCTTTGACATCGTCTCGCTCTTCCACAATGGTCTTGTTGAACGAGGCCTTGGCCTCAATCAACTCTTGCTCGAGACGCTCTACACTTGATAAAAGGGCAGTAATCTCTTCAGACTTTGATACTATCTTAGACTCCATATCCTCGATTTCCTTTTCATATTCACGACAAGTATTCTGGAGCTTGATGGACTCCTCTAAACCGTGCCCTGCTGCCAATTGCTGTTTCAAGTCCTTGACTGACTTCTCCAACGTCTTGGTGATCATATCCTTCTCGGACTTGGATTGTTCTAAAGGGTTTGAGTGAGGAAAGGGGTGTGAATGGCACATTAAACAGTCGCATATTATGCAGATTAGGGATATGCAGATCATACTGTTCTTACCTAACTCATCTTCCAATTCGGTACACTTTGCATTGACTAATTGCAATTCCAAGTCTACCTCAACATCCTCTTCTTCAGTTACTACACCTTGTACTTGCCCAATAGCATCAAGTTTCTTCATAAGATCATCCCTCTCACCGGTGACCAAAGCCAAATCTTCCTCCAACTTACTAACCTTGGCATTAGCCTCTTCGGCTATAGAGGAATATGACCGCTGTAGAGTAAAGACTTGTTGAGCCTTGTTCTCGATCTCCGCGGTTAATTGTGAGGTAGTTGCACTAACCTGTTCGTCTCTACTCTTGAGTAGAGTCAATTCTGATGATGCCACATTGATTTCCTTCCTCAACTCGACGACGTTTTGCTCACTCTTTTGCAGCACAGTTCTTGTCTTGATTAGCTCGGTCTCTTTGACACGAATAGTGTCTTCCAACTGTGAAATAAGCTCAGCCTTGGTGGCCTTGTCATCTAGTAACGACTGCTTCTCAACAGCTGCTGCCTCTAACTGTTTTAGAGCCTTGTAATTGGACTTCTTAAGTTGGGCCATCTCCTGTCTTGATGCATTCAACTTATCATCCAATTGAGCATGTAGTCGAGACGAGTCCTCGCTTACTCGTTTGATATCACTCTTGAGTTCTTCACACTCTTCCTCCTGAGTAATGATATGTTAAGGATAAAGACATATGATGTGAGCATGACGTTATTGTGCACACGATGTGTCACTTACAGCACATAATATGTGCACATACTCAAAACACAATATAGACTTACCTTGGCATTTAATGTAGCCACAAGCTGTTCCCTCTCCTCAGTTGTAAATGACTCATCAATAACATCCAAACGACCTTGCAATTCTTCAATCTCATTATTCTTACATACAATAATATCATCTTGTTCTGCCAATCGAACAGTAAGTTCATCCAATTCACTTTGTTTCATATCAATCTCGTCATAGGCATTCGTAAGTTCCTTTGATACCACGGCATACTTTTCATACAACTTGATATTCTCATCATTCTTTGCCTTAATACCACATTGTAATGATTCAATTGTTGCATTCCGTAGATGGATTAGGGAACTATCTTCGGATTTGCAGGATAGCTTTGATTCGAGTTGTTCTTGTAATTCGTCTCCTCGTAACTTATCTTGGACTAGTTCGTTTATCATGGTTTGTTTCTCTTGTACGGCTAATTGGGCCTTGCTCTTCTCTTCCATGACAGTCTTTAACATGTCTCTGAGTTTGTCACTATCTACCATACTGTTCTTGAGGGTATCAACTTGCTCTTTCAAGTTGACAATGATTGTATCCTTCTGTTCAATCTCCTCCACGGTATCATTCTTGACCGATGCTAATTCAGTTGTAGATGTAGCCATGGTATGAGACAATTCCTTAAGCTTGGATTGTAACTCAGCCACTACCACATCCTTATCATGTAACAGTATCTCATTCTCATATGAAATCGAATTCATCTTCTGATCGGATTCATTCTTTGATACCTCCAATTCATTCTTTAGACTATCCACATCCCTTACCAATTGATTCAATTGCAACTCATATTCTAACTTCATATCATCTTTACTCTTTTTCAATAGTTCAATCTCTTTACTGTGATCAATGGCAGATTCTTCTGCCGCCACCTTCCATTCTTCTGCCGTTGATTGTACAGACTTGACTTGTTGTTCAAGCTTATCAACGATTGTATCCTTACTTGCCAATTCTTTTTCATACTGTTTACGACTTTCTAATAATGTTGCTACTTGACTCCGTAGGGATGACATTTCATCCTGTTGACTATCCCGTTCTGATTGTAATGTTTCAACTACCGACTGTAACTGGGATAGTTCAATCGATTGTTTAGTAGCCTGTGCCTTGACTTGTGTTTTGTATAGACGTAACTCTGCCAATTCTTTATCCTTAACACTATCTTCGACTTCCCTACTTGTGTTTACTGCCATCTTTGTCTCTTCTTGATGATTCTGTTGTTGTAGTACCAAATCATTCGATGAAGTACTACGATGACGTGCATACCGATGATGTTGCTCCCATCCACGTTGTTCAAGTATAGTTGTACGGGGAGTGACTGATCGTTCGATACGTGCATGTGCTGACTGATTTATCCTATCTTCTTTTACGACAGTGTTACTTCCACCATTAAGCTCGGTGGCAGTAGTTACATCTCGTGTGGTATTCTGTACCTCAATGGCTGTATCACCTTGACTATCTTCCTCATTGACAAGAATCTTATCCTTTACCGCATCCTTCCTACCTCCCTTATCAACCCCGGCCTTATCTACCTTCTCATCCACGGCCTCATCAACCATAGCCTTATCAACCTCTGCTACTTCCTCAGAAGTATCATCACCCTCCAGCATCAAACTATTACCATCTTTAGGTAATAACTTCTTCTTATTTCGAGGTGGTGAATAGTCACTTAAAGTGGGTAGAGCACATAGCATTCCTGGTGTATTATCAGGTGATTCACTACTTGTTGATACTACTCCTTGGTTGATGTTAAGAGAGTTGGTAAGAGAGTTGTTGTTGTTGAGACTGAATACATCAGTTGGTGACTCATCTTCATTCATAGATACTACTTGATTATAATTGTCGATTGAATTAAGAGATAGAGAGTTTGGACTCATCTCCTCTTTGGAAGTGTTGGTGGGAGATGTACGTGAATGTTCAGGTGATTCTCTTGAACTTTCATTGGATATATTACCATTTGAATTGAAACTGTGATTGTTTAGTAATGATGAATCTGTACGGTTCTGATCTGTTTCATTGAAGTTGTTGTTGCTACTTTGAGTATTGGAAGATGTTTCATTGTTGGTATCATTTAAAGTGGTTGGTGAATCTAACCTTCCATTGAGAGTACATGACGGCATACTCATACCAACTTGCCCTTGTTCAACAACTAGATTAACACCATTACTAATCATACTAACAGTCGAATTATATACAGTTTGCATTGTTATTGATGATATACCAGATTGATCTGATGATGCTTGTCTTTTCGTCTTATCGGGCTGTGATGCCTGTTTGGATGATAGGAAGGCTGACAATCCTTCATTGTTTGGCACTTCTTCTTGTTTCTCATGTGGCTGTTGATCACTGTTATTAGCACTCTTCTCATGCACCTTAACACTACTAGAAGATATACTCCTACCTCCTCTTTGACTACCACTCAGCACAGCACTACCGCCACTCATAACAGAACTACTAGCCATCCGTTGGCGTTGTCCGGGAGCACTCATAGCCCTCTCTAATGCAGCCTCTCTCAATTTACGCACAACATAGTCAGGTCGTGTAGCACCAACTTGTTGCTCAACAAACCTTTTCTGTGGTGAGGAAGAATTGCCTAATCCTTCTAGTTTGGCATTATTTGAATCTATAGAGAAGATGGAATCATCCTCGGAAGGGTTGTTGATAATATCGGATGTGTTGATATCGGAATTATTATCGTCGTCGTTTGGTAGTGGTTCTAATGGTGGATCGTTATACTCAGCATTGGTAGGGCTGACGATAGTGTTGTTGTTATGTAGCTCATCTAACCTCTTAGAAGTTAGTTCATCATGTTGCAATTGACGCTGTTGTGCTTGTCGTTCATGTCGTAATGTAGACGATGTGGTAGAAGCATGATTGTGGTGTTTGGAGTCAGTTGTTTTAATGTAAGATGATATACGGGGTAATAAACGACGAGATGTTGTTGCTGAGTAGGATGATTGTGATCGAGTAGTAGAGTATTGACGATGATTCATCCTTTTCTGTAGCTTATGTTTGCTGTATTGGTTCTTCTCGAGTGATATCAAGAGCTTGTCCAATGCTTTATATTATATGAAGCTGAGACATTGCAAATCTACTGTCAAACTCTCTTCAACTTTATCCCCTTTCCTGATTTCTCAACAGCATAGCCCCGTTGTTATTGCATTGAACTACTTGCCTAACTCTCATCGTTATCGATGTTACTTCGACTCGAGAGGAGATTGTCAAACTTTTCTCTCTCCCCCAAAAGATATGTATCTTTTTGTTGAGTACCGCTATTAGCTCGTGCCGCCGCAAGGGGGTTCGCTTAATGAACTGCCTTACTATTATGGCCATGGATCGATATATGCTAGCTCTACTGCTCATCATTTGCAATACACTAATGTCTAGCCCAAGAGTTATTCATCGTATATCTTTTGACTATTGATATATTGCATCTCTACTACTGTCTTTGAATTTGAATTAATATGTCTTCAACCAATATAGAAGAAACAAACAATCAATCAAACGTCTACTATGACGGTAAAGATACTACCACAAATGACGGTACATACATATATAAGAATCCACGAATCATCATCGGTGATGATGATGAAGAACTACAAAAAGATCCATTCATAGAAGACAATGATGATGATAATACAATTGCAATACAAATATACGACCCAATAAATCGATACCAATCAAAACCACAAAATATATCACCATTACGTTTACTACGGCTAATTGTTACCGTGGCTATATTCATTGGATGGAATAGATACATTATTCGAATGATGTGGGGCGAACGATCTATACCGCTTAATCCAAATAGAGATCGGTCTTCTGCTGCAACATCGTTAAAGTTAGAATCAAACAATGATGAGAATGTAAATGAAGGTGGTGGGCTACGAAAGTTAGTTAGTATTGTAGAAGAAGATATGGATGGAGAATAACACTATATGTCTATAGGTTCGGGTCAATTTAGTTTGGTGTTGATGGAGAAGAGAAATGACTCGACAAGCATCCCAGTCATACAGTGTAGAGTATGTCGAGCTAGCTCTATGTATCAGTCAGTAGTTGATGATCAAGAAGAAAGGAGAGAAAGGAGTCACTGTCTTAAAGTGTATGTCTAGGATGTGATAAAGGTTATGGACATATCAGTAGTCCATGTCATACTGTATACAGTGAAAGAGTGGAGGAAGCTTTGAACTAAGTCCATGTCTATAGTCTAATCTAGTGCTTAGCTTTATGCAATCTCTATACAATCTAATCTATACCGCTACTAACCAAACCATTATCCTACCTTGGTACTAACAGCCACACATGGATAGGGAAACCTTCCATCATCTTTCCATAGCCATAGTGGATGATATGGTTTTAAATGAATCACATCATTCAATAATGGCAATCCTTCTACTCTTGAATACATTGTTAGTTTCTCTCTTAATGATGATGAGAACTTTTCGAAAGTGGTTTGTTCAAATTCAGCCTGCACACTTGGCATTGAGTCTTCTATGAGTATAGGATCAGCAAGATCTGGTGCGGCCACCACGAATGTTATTGCTTTGCAGAAATCCTCCTCATCATTTTTGTCTGTTGTACTTCTTGCTGCTTCCCCATTTGGAGTTGCAACTCCTAACAAATCTTCTGTTGCTGACCATATTGCATCTTCAAATCCTTCCAAGCCAAACGATGCAGGAACAACTTTAACTTTAACTAATGGTCTATCGGTTGGGCATTTCACTGAAGTTGTTCGGGGTTTGATCATGAACTCTTTGTAATACCTATGAGATAGAGTGCATAGAAGATTAGATACATGTTGAAACGAGACACAAGTTGTGTATGTATGTATTGGACACATACCTCAAACACTCCTTAGAAACTTTATCCGCGACATCCACAGCCTCATGGGGATACTCCCAAACGTCTTTCCATATACTAAAATGTATATCATCAATCTCTTTCTGGGCATTAGCAGTTAGATGTATCCACCTAGTTGGACCGAGATAGCTGTTCATAAAATCACATTCGTGAAAATCATCTCCTTCGTCGTCACATGAAGTGTAAGCTTCAATATCTGCATATGTTGATATGAATTCTTCATGTGTTATATGTAAATCTTCTGATGCTAATTCAACTAATTCCATTGGTACCCAATTCCTATGTATTATGATGAGGGGGAAACAATTGTAAGTTGTATTACTCATAAGATATATGTACAAAAAGAACACAGAAGACTTACGGTTTTGTTTGGACTGTACTGCCTAATTGATACCCGCCACTTGTTGTTATTCCTTCACTATCATTTGAATATGGAAGGTGTGATGATGTTGTTTTCCTCTTAGACGAGGAAGTAAATGCTTTTGCAATACTGAGCAGTAGGAGGAAGATAATGATGATAGTGTGCATTTTTGACACTATTGTGTGAGTTCTTCTTCTAATAATCTAGAGAGATATCGACGTCGGTTGTCAGCCAGTATATACAGCACTTCTCTAGGGTATTGTGAGAGCTTGCTATTGAGTATTGACGCCATGATTAGCGGCTAGTGGTCGTAAAGAAGAGGCGTCACAGATGGGAGATGTCAACTACTATTTGGCGATATTACTTCCACGACTAGGAGGATGCATGTTTCAATGCGTGGAGGGACTTCTCCATTTTTTGGCACCAGGGTATCCAAATCTCAAAAATAGTAAAATAACCACTCACATTGCAACAATACATCATGGCTATCGATCGGCGCCCACTACAGCTAATAGAGGATATTATCACCGTGACCCGGCGCATATATCAATGATATATAACCCATACTAAATACTGACGAGAAATAATTGGCCAACTCAACCAATAGATGACGATATTCCACTTCTCCTCAACCACCTCCTCATCGATGAAATATTGACATACTATTGCGAGAATATGTGGCTTATTGACGGACTTATTGTCCATACATCAACGCAGCAATCACCCAGTAGCCGTAATATAATATGGTTGTCGATTAGATACGGCGGTGATGGTGTAGGATGGCGGTAATGCGGTCTATGATGGTCGTTTCAGATTTACTTGTGATTTTGAAAAATGTGCACATGATATGTGAACAACTAACAGACTAGGATTAAGTTTGATGGCAACACAAAATACATTGCAATTCTGTTTTTAATATCATATTAATACATTAGAATACTCTTTATTGTTTACTTACTATCATAATGATTCATTTGTCAGTATCCAGCTTGAATATTGATATCTCAAAGTAGAATCACTGAATACAACCGGACCATTTCGATAGATATAATGTTTCCAATGGTCAAACCATCATATCTCCACCTTCTTATGTATTAGTTGATTGTTGCATTGCATTGGGTTCACTTAGATTCCACCATATTAGATACCAAACGTCTTATATAACCAATCCCCACCTCACCTCAACTTAATCAATACTCCAACATATGCTTGGTATACTTTCATCCAATAAACCCCAAACACCATTCATAACCCACTCTAGAATCATTTTATTGTCGGATTACCAATTGTTCTAGTGCCTAACTCAAACAATGGTATCAATATCAAATAACAGATAACAGATTGTTGCTCTATATTGTTATGTGTTGATGTATGTTGTTGTGTATTATCCATCTCCCTCCTCTTTCACAGGTTAAATCATTCGGCACAAATACAACAATATCTCTACTACTGCAATAGACATGTTTTTGTGTAATGTATATGCCCACCCATGTTACTACTCATGTGTACTTTTTACACTATGTGCCCGCCGCAGATTTCGTTGTGTATTGTTTATGGACTCCATTGAAGTAAAACTAATACTCCACTCCTCATTAAGCACCATCAATACCAATTGCTATTGTTGTCGATGTGTGATATTGTATAGTCTATATCACTCTCTAATACACTAAATACACTAATGCCTACACTTAACACCGTAGTAGACAGAATTTGTGCACAGTGAGGATACGGCGGTTAATGACCAGCAAGTAACTAACAAAAAATACTCATTCCTATATATTGATATTTAGTAATATCATCACGATTGTTGGACATTGCAATGTGGATTGTTGTGTGGATTATACCTACATATCTCCTCATTAAGTCATAACTACATAGTTGTTTTGCGGTGCAGTGTGTTGTTGATATTTAGTTGATGCGAATCTCGGCCTTCATATTATAAAACTTCTGTAACATAACTTTAAATAAGTCTAACATGACAATTGATGATGTTATTCCGAGGTCACTAAGTGATCATATCGACAACCAATGATAGGCTTATTAACTTGCTGTATTGGTGCACCGATAATGGACAATCCTATTGCAATACATCTAATCAATTTTACAACAAATCCTTACTACCAAAACTTTATATAAATATTATGAGATGATTTATGATAGATTAATTGGGTTAATAGGCGTTTTCTGTTAGCAGCGGCCGCTATACTAGGTCGATATCGCCATGGCGCGCTAAGGAATTTATGCACAAAATGGTCGTGTAAAAGGTGGTATCCAAATCCTGGTGCCAATTTTTTAGAAGTCCTTCCATGACGAAATTACTACTCTAGATATAGTTACCTATCCATAACAACAGGAAGGGAGGGGAGTGTATCATACAGCAGTGTGTCAAGAGTCGAGGGGTAAGCATAATATATAAGCACACTATGCAAAAGATACCCTATCCTAACTTCATTAGTATCCTTTTCAACAAATGAGCACGACGACGACATGGATGAAGTAAATGACAAAGATGTTGTCGTTGGAGAGAAGGATATCCAGCCAGTAGTAAATCTTGAGGATAATAATCTTGTCAACAATAATATACCTGCAGAAGAAGAAGACGGCAAAGCCCCAGAGGAGAGTATAATACAACAACTACTAGGCACCTCATATGCATCTCCTCTTCCACCTTTTGTCTTTTGGGTAGAATGTACATGTATTGCAATACAATCAATACTATTATCATTCTTTTCACTTGGATATTTAAATGTTGTATATGAAGTTCCAAAAATATGGATGTCAATTGGTAGTGATGACTATCCAACTGATCCATCAACTACAACTTTTCTATCAGGACAACCTATTTGGATAGCTATTGGATGTATCACAGGTTTAATTGTTGGTATACTCAAGGCATATATTTTCAAATTTGAAGAATATGAAGGATTCTTGGAATATCTAATGAATTTAGGGGAGGATGGTAATCCACTTGACTGTTTAAAAGTGACAATTACATGTTTAATTAGTTTAATGGGGAATGCGTCAGTTGGACCTGAGAGTGGATTAGGTGCCGCATGTGCTGGAATGTCGATTATATATGCTAAGGGTGTTAATTCAATATGTAGGAGAATAGAATCATGGACTGTATCTGGCAGTAGTGGTTGTGAGGATGAAGTGAATGAGGAGAAGGATGAGGAGGTTGGAACAACTAACGAAACAAACACAAACAAACAAGAAAAGCTAGAAGACAATGAAAAGATACGATCCAAGTTAATAGTGTTATCGGGTATGACCGCAGCGTTCTCAACTATACTGCCAACTCCAGTAACGGCAATTCTACTATGCATCGAGCTACCTGGATTCGAAACGCTTTCGTCAAAGCATGGATTATCATACATGAAGACATTGGCTCAACTTACCATATCGGGCACCCTATCTTTCTGGATATTTGATAGATGGTATGGCAATACATATCTACCAACTGTGCCTAATATCCCCGGATTTGTCCCCCGGTTCGAAAGTTACGATACACCATTGGCTGCAGGTATTGGATTAATGGGTAGTGTGTTAGCTTTATCATACCTCTTAATTGCTGGGATTGTCAAGGCTTGTACAAGCAAAGCAAAGTCGATACTAGATGAGAAGCTGAATAGTAAGTTACGGATAGTCATCATATCAACCATCGGTGGTACATTGTTTGGTACTCTTGGTTACATCTTCCCATTAACACTCGGTGATGGGTCGTATCAACTCGGGACAATCTTCGGTACCGCCGGTAGTAATATCTCAACCTCTGTGTTGATCGCTTCATCCTTTGCTAAAATGCTCACATATTGGATCAGCGAGGAAACAGGAATGGTTGGGGGACTCTTCTATCCAATGTTACTGATAGGTTCAATGTGTGGGCGAGTTATTGTGAATGAATTTGGCACGTCATGGGCAACAACCTTGGCTTGCAGTTTGGTGGCACTTCCTGCAGCCATTTGTCCTGGGCCATTGACATTGATGATGTTGGGTATATCTACGTTCAACCTGTCTTCAAGAGGAGGTATACCCGTTCTAGTATGTACTGTTACTGCTCATGTACTGTTTGTTGGACTTGGTATACCACAAAAGCTAATGAGCAAGGCACCAAAAAAGACCCAATAGTGGCATGGGTATCATATATATGAAAGGAGGGGTAGTCCTTGGCCAGTTCTAATGATAACGAGAAGGCTTAATCTTATCATCTGCATCTATACTTCTAAACTGACCACAGCTTCAATGCTTTCCTCGATACTACAAGAAGATCTTTCCGATTAGATACCCTTTCATCCACGAACAGTTTACACAGCTTAACATACTGTCCTTTCCCTAGCCTCCCAAAGACTGAAAAGAATGCATGTCTACCGAGCCAAAGAGCATCATTCCATTCCAATTGAAACTTAGAGCTATCCACATTAGTGTCAGTAGACGATGCAATCTGCAACCCTCCGTGCTTGAGTTTAGATGAGATGAGCAAGAAGGCATAGTGAATCGTATCACAAGCTGAATTGTAAATGAATTGCTCATGTCCCGTTATAGATACCCCGCTGCCATTCAAGTAATGAACTAGCTTGATGGCACATAGCACAAATGTTTGATAAAAATTCAAACGAATCATATCAACACCATTAATACAACTGCTAAAGAGTAGTTTTTGGTTGCATCGTGGTCGTACAAAGTCTTTCATCTTCTTCTTCAGATTCACCCCTTCATTACCGCCTCGATGAATCACAACTGTATCGGTAGCTTGTAATCCACTAAAGCGGCTGTAATCTAAGCTAATCTCGCATGTTTTGGTATTGATGAGTAGTCCGCACCATGGGAAGAAGTCGTTGCTAACTCTAGTCACCTGTTCATTGTTATTCGTGACTTTATCTTGCAAAGAGATTGGATAGTTTACTCGAGACTTGTCACTGTTAATCTTCACTCCAAGTTTAGGAATGCCCTTGTTGAGCTTCTTGAGGAAGCGTATAGATGTTTCCTTACTTGTTGAGATGAGTAGAAAGTCATCTACGATTCGTACAAGAAGATGTAGATCCTGCTTTTCTTGGATGAACACGACATTACAATCTGCCGATGAGCTACTTCCTCGAATGACATGAGACGACTCCTTGTCAAACACATCTTTCAATAGATACCTCTCAATGTTGCCAAAGTATATATTGCAAAACATTGATGATAGAATACTTCCCTGTTGATTGTGTTAGATAGATATGATGTATGAGCAAAGGCGAGAGGTGATAGTATTAAACACTGACAGAAAGTACAAATATAACTCACCTGCGGTATCCCATTTCGTTGGAGCAAGTATCGTTGACCATGATTACCATTGGCTACAACTACTTGACCAAAGATATGATCTCGTAACAGACCGGTGATTGTTTCCTTCTTTTCCATTGAGCAATGCACACCATCAACTAGGATTGAGTTGAAACACTTGTCCACTAATGCATTGGATGTGGCAAGGAAACTCGAAAACTGATCCGTTGAGAATGTATTCTTCTTCCATCGACATCGTAGTGAGCTCTTGTTGTCTTTTGAATGGAGAATAAAGTTATTCTTTGTCATATATACATCCTCTTCAATCACTGATTTCATCAACTTTAGTAAATGCTTTTGATTAATGTTGTCATAACAGTGCTTAATGTCTGCACTGGCAAAGTAGAGTTGAGAGTCTTGGCCGTGATGTCTTGAGTTGGTTGTTATACTACCGTTATTGTTGTTCAAGCGTCTCTGTTTCAAAGCCTCTACAAACGTACAAAAGGAAGGAAAGATTTCGGTTAATCCAAGCACACCGGCTCCGAACAATGTTGGTTTCTTCTCGTGTTCATACTTTAATGCATGAAAGGTCGATTGTAATATCTTATTTGGTGGTGCAAGTTGTTGTTGATTCATAGCCATTGTAGCATCAGTCTCACATGACTTGGATAACATTGCAATGGCACGAATACCAGTCTTCTTTGGAAGTAAACGGAGTGGTGCGGGAGGACATCCAACATTATGATTCGATAGTAACTTTTGAACCTTGGCTACATTCATTTCTCGATACTGTTGCTTGAGTAATATCTTCATTGATAATGACTTGATCCTTGACCAGATTGGTCGTCGGTAGTATAGTACTCTTGAACCAGTAAACTCAGTCTCGGTAATGTAAAAGGTTGATCTTAGTAATGGGATGATGATCTGTTTATATAACCACCGCATAACATTTCTGACGAGAACAGATGTTGATTCATGTTCTGAACGGGAGAGCTTACGACGTTTTTGATTAGACTTGGCAGAGCTGCCTTTGTTGCTATTGCTCGTATTGGGAAGTAGCCAATCCATATCAAGTACACGTATTCCATCAACAATTGTCTTCTCCGGTAGTTGTTCAGTACGTCCAAGATGTACAAAGACTCTGACGGTTTGGACAACTTGATGAAAGTTGTTTATCGAGCCCCAAAATGAGTTTGGAAATGCACTACCGAGCACAGCCTCCAGGAAAGAGCCGACATTGTCGACGGGTGTATGTAACGTAACGTAATGTGAAAGGGTCGACTTGATATCATCATTGGCGGTGGTGGTTGTATCGGTTGGTAATGGGCAGCATCGTTCAAGTAGCCTGGCATAATCACATTGCTTGTGTCTTCTTCTCATTTCTTGACACATGCTTATTCCACTTTCACGAAGACGTCTCCATCGGCCTCTACGCTTGTTGCCGTTGATAATGATGGTAACTTTATTACTTTCATTTGAATGATGTGGACGTCTACCTGGCCATATCCGTACCATTGAGTTGAGTAGCTTGACGTTCACATCCATATTATTGTGTGATTTTGTTGTTGTTGATCCGGCTAATGATACGTCATCGTCGCTCTGATTTAGTAAATGATTAGGTGATAAACCGACGTGCTTGTTGTAAAAGTCACAGTAGAATAGATTACCACGAGGAATTGGTCTGTTGGGATCCCATCGTTCTTCATCTCTATGGGTAGTGGTTGTCTGCTTCTTCTTGTGTTTGGTATCCACATCATTTGGGCCGTCGTCGGCCGTATCATTCCTCTTCCTCTTTCTACTGGCACTACTTGTGGATGCAGCTGCCTCAACGCTATTACTCATCAAATCAAACTTCTTTGCCAACTTGTTTAGCGGAGGTCCACACAATTGAAAGTAATTGCCTCGATCAAACACCGACTGCTGTTCCCCTTCTGAATTCGCTGTTGCTGTTGATGAAATGGCAGGCACAAGTATAACAGCATTCAACAACATCTCACGGAGTGCATCGTCACCAATAAGTGTATGTAATACCTTCATTAAAGCTGATGATCGGGCATATGATGTAAGTGTATTTGGATGTAAACAATGTATACCTGGTGCCATGTTTGGACATCCTCGGAGTAATTGATTATTTTGATTTGTGTTGGAGTTACTTAGATTATTATTATGGGAAGAGGAGTATGTCTCACCACTACCAAGTGTATACCCTGTTGATAATAGATTTTGTTCTAATAGCCAATTGTTGTTAGTGTCTTTGTTGTTGTTGTTCATTGTAGTAGACGAGGTTGTACCAACTTGAGTATCCCCCTTCTTGGACTTTTGTCTCTGTCTCCTTCTATAAACAATCTTCTGCTTCTTGTTCTTCTTTCCTACACTGTTATTTCTACCCTTAAACATTGTAGACGACTTAGTACTACGATGTCGATGCGTACGACGAACTAATGTACAAACAGCTCCATCGACTATAGTTGCAAGTGATTCTTGTGGTGAGGATAGTGTTAACAATAAATTGTTATTGCTTTTTGAATGAATAGAGTTTGTACTATTGCTCTTTTGATATATGTTCTTGACTGATGATGAATCTGATACTTTCTCAACTGCATTTGATGTAATTGAACTAGGCATAGCTTGATGAGCGTTTGTTGGGATTGTGTGCTTGGCATCATACACATGATGTGAACTTTTCTGATTCTGTTTCTCAATTTGCTTACATTTGTTCATGGTTGTAATCAAGGATGATGTAAATGGTGCAATTATTATCCGTGCCATCATCTGATAATGCAACCAGTCATCCTTGTTGCTGTTGTTAGTTGTATTATTTGATTGTTTGCTGCTTCTCTTTCGTCTCCTTCTCCTTTTATGCCTTTTACTTTTTGTTGGTGGATCAGATTCTGTTGATTGAGATTGCATGTCGATATCGTTGTCAGCGCCACCGCCCCTCACTGTATTATCACCATTAGTATTCTTTTCATCTGATATATCACGATGATCTGCTTTCCTCTTTCGTTTCCTTGGCCTCTTGCTGCCACTTTTAGATGCATTAACTTTCTGCTGCTTATAACCACCAACACGATGTTGCAACTCTTCATTCTTAGCCCTTATTAACATATCATATGCATAATTTTGTTGTACATTACAACTACCAGATCGTAGAGCTAGATATCGAGGTAATAGAAACCCCTCCAAGCCACACATAACTTCATTATTGTTTGCAATTGTAGATGCACCATCATTACGATAATTTTGATGTGAAGTAAGATTTTGCATACCCAATGCTCGTTGCACAACTGTTGGTATACCGCCATCGTCATCGTCGGTAGTAGTGCTCATAGTATCACTGATGTATTTATAATGCCACTGTTACGGCCCTTCATCCAACCGCTTTAACCGGCTAGCCGATAGCAACTTACTAAGAGGTTTAGGTGGGTACTTTTTAATAGATTCTTACTAAGTATCGGCCGGTGGGGAAATCAAAAGAGGTCAGAGCAAGCAAGGCGATGGGCAATCGTCTCCTCTTGTCAGTAATTCAGTTTCTATATCATGTGTACTAGCATTAGTACTATGTAATAACTTTAGCGAACCATTTCAAATGTTTTCTATTGGTGTCAATGGACATATTTCGGTTAGTTTATTAATTATCGTAGTTATCTTTACCGCTTTATTGACAACGCCTCTCAATGGCAAGTCTTCCTGTAATAAAAGAATCGATATACGAAGATGTGTCAAGTTTCCCGCCCATACTTGTTGGTACGCAAGCATTAGGTATCGAACAAGCAGCGAGACTCTTCAACACCTCATCGTTCGACCCCGTGTGTATTGTCACGTTTTGACGTAACCGCATTGGTAATATAACTTTCGCCGCCGTTGCCACAAGAGGAAACACGGCCATTGGGTTGCACAAATGTATTGAATGTAATCGGACCGGAAAATCCTTCTCTCCGGATTTGATCATAACTGGCGGGGGATTGATATTATGAAACGGGGCCGTGAGTGTTACGATTAAAGAGAGATCAAATATGGAGAGATTCAACCATGAATGCAATACACACCTAAGCCTCTTTTAGGATGAAAGTGACGGAGCCTCATATCTTTGTCATTTCCAAGTAGTATAAACCCTTTCTTTCTAACACTTGGGAAGTTCTCCACTGCAACATGTATCAAATACCACCAAATCTTGAGTACCTGTGTGAAATCAGAGGGGTGTATATCAGTATCAATAAGATGATCCAAGCAATGATTTGCAAAGAATGATTTGCAAAGAACTAGTCACATTGTTATGACCATGTAGTTCTTCTTCTTACCTCATCAACTTGTTGCTCTCCCATTAATGCATTATTTACATAGATGATTGCTCGACCCTTATCATCTAATACCGGTAATAGAATCATAAATCCCTTTCTTATATCCTCTATTCGATCACTCATTGCTCCTGTGTGATGTAAACATTGACATGAGTGAGAAAAGCATCATTAGAACATAAGATATGCACACATTTATTTATGAACATAAGATATGAATATATGATATGCACGACATATACTATTGCACAAAGTACATTATATGTTGCTACGTACCATGTAATGTAAGGGGCTGAATGTATTTATCACCAAATAACTTGTGCCGGTTCGTCCAATATCGTAGTAATCTCTGCAGTGCAAGCTGATGATAAAAGTTCATAAAATGAATGAGAGAATGAGAACATTGCACCGAACTATCATGTTCTAGAACACTGTCACTGTATACTCACATCAATATTAAACTTTTCAACATATAAGAATCCAAGGAGATGATTATCATTGACTAAATCTGTACCAAGTTGTTGTGTATAGACGAATGATGATTTCATATCATATGGCGTGGCAGCTAATTTCTGTTTTAGTTGTTGTAAAGAGACACCCACAAATTGAACGGGTAAAGGAATATCCATCTCATTACCATCATCTTCCCCATCATCAGCTTGGTTAGAATTTGCAAATGGTTTAAATGAAGTACTACCGCCGCCGCCATCATCTGTTGCTATTGTCATTATTTCTTTCCGATGTTGATAATAATTTGTTGCAACTATTTTGTGTTAGAAGGGTGGAGGGTTTGTTGGCCAGAACTGATATCGAATACCCTGATCTGCAGAATATAGCTCTTGACCGCATATCAACAACGCCTATCCATCCATGTCAATATGCCGGCGGCCGGCGATGTATTCGTAGTAGAGATGACTCCTCACGGGTTTAGGTTGTGAATTTGAGTTGTGAATTGTATGAACGTAAGTTTTCATGTAGACAACTCCTGATGAAAGAGAAGATGACCTCCGATACAAACCGTCACCATTGAAAGCTACTCATATGTCCTGCCTAGCTATATGTTAGATGTTAGATACGAGTGTTATAAAGAAAGTGACAGGCCCGACTATTGGGGTTAGGATAGGATAGTCTAGTTGACTTTGTCGTTGGTAGCTATTGTGGAAAAATAAGTGGCTCCTAATCCTAAACTACTACTTACTACTTATATGATATGTTTCTTAATTCGTACTAAGTATCGACCGGTTCGGGAGGGGTCCTTGACCCATAATCAAGAAGCTACAAGGCGAGGTGTATCGCCTTATTTAGGTGAAGGAAGTCCCATATAATGAGTATGAGTAACTTTAGATCGAACCATTTATGAGTAACTTTAGATTGAACCATTATTTCTCTTGGTGTCAATTAACATACTTCGGTATCCACCCCTTGTACTTAGTAATTTGTCTCTCACCATGGACCAATTCTCATGATTGGACTACTTGCATTACTGGGAAAGCAGTATTTACAAGAATCAGATGCTATTGATAATAGTAGTAAGTCTTTAAAACAGTAATGAGCAATCTATCTATGAGTGTTGCTGAAAGGAATCCTTTTGGTATCTTGTTTCAACTTTCGATTCCTCTCTTCTCTCAATCTTCGATTTAATTGGTTCTTTCTCTGATAGATAGTTACACCCTCTGTATCTTTAACTTGACTCATTTTAACTCCAGGTGTATATAGTTGTGGAAAGATAAAGCCTCCATGTAACAATGCAGCAATCAAGGACATTTTGGGATCCTGTTGTCTAGCTTTGACGGCCTTGTTCATTCGACTGTCTCCGTGCCTGTCCGGATGCATCTTGTACTTTATCTTTCTCTCTCCAGAACTAGCAGCATGAGTCGGAATAGGGTCATTTTGCAATGATATACTACTTGGTGTTGTTGAATCACTAATGTTCATCATACTAATATCTGATATACTGCCAACTGGACTTGTACTTGTACTGAGATTGTCCGACATTGTATCATTATCCTGCCCTTCGATTGTAAGCCTTGCTCTTATAAACGCTTCTATAGATGTATCAAGTTGTCCTCCCATAATATTTGTTGGTACGCAAGAGGTTGGTATTGAACAAGCAGCGAGACTCCCCGTCACGTCTGCTCCCTTGTGTATTGTTAGTGTTTCACGCATCCTTAGCGGAAGCATCGCCTTAATCGCTTGTGCAACTAGAGGAAACATGGTAGGAGGGTTGCTTATGTGACAATGTTGAGCCGCAACAGGGATGATATTGGTGCTTTTTATCATTGCTTAAATAAAGGAGACGAAGAGCTCATGAGAGTGTATATGATAACAAATACAAATAAAGAGATATGCGAGTATAGAATCTACATACCTAAACCTCGTCGGGGTTGCAAATGGCGTATTCGAAAGTCATCAAATCTACACAAGAGAATGAATCCGTTCTTCCTAACACTAGGGTTTTCGCTTGCAACATGAATCAAATACCAAAATACTTGAACTACCTGTATATCAATAATAGAGGATGAGATGATTCTCATGAACTTAAATATAAGAATCTGTATTTAGTCTCTACTTACCTCGTCCTGAACTACTTGCTGCTCCTCACTCAAAGCTGGGTCATAATAGATTATTGCTCGGCCCCTTTCATCTAATACTGGTAGTAGAATCAGAAACCCCTTTCTTATATCCTCTATTCGATCACTCATTGCTCCTTTTGTACAACAAAAACATATGTATGAGAAAAGAATTTATAATTAGAACATAAGATGTGCACACATATAAGAACTAAGATATGAACATTAGATATGCACAACATACGAAACAAACTATCTAGACGCACCGTATAACGTAAGGGGCTGTGTGTATTTATCACCGAATAACTTGTGCCGGGTCGTCCAATACTTCAGAAGTCTTGCCAATGCAAGCTGGAGGACAATAATAGAAATAGAATTGCAAATGAATGATGAGATGAAGAACTTGCAATATATATACAAAACAATATCAAATTGTACTCTCTGGGCGTAACTCTACACATACACTCACATCAATATTAAACTTTTCTACATATAGGAATCCAAGCAGATGCTCATCATTAACTAAATCTGCACCAACTTGTTGTTGTGCATAGACGAGTGGTGATTTCATTTCATGTGGTACGGCGTCTAATTTCTGTTTGAGAAGTTGCAAAGCAGTTTCTTCAGTGTTTATGTCGGCCGGTGATGGAATATCAATCTCATAATGATCGTCATTATTAACTTCTTCGGTTGGTAGCTGCTTTGCAAATGGTTTAAATGAAGTAGTACAGCCATTGCCATTATCTGTTGTTATCATGTTGTGTTGTTTAATTGTTGCTGCTCTTGTAATATAATATAAGGGCTTGAGTATATATCAATAGTTGCATATGGATTGTATGTTGTTGATGCACGGTCTCTTTTTCCTACTATCATTCATTCATTTACTATCAATCCTTTCACCTCCGGAGTTTGAAGTATATGTATTGTCTCAGTTGTTTGCTTTCGAGACTCGAGAAATTATTTTTAGAATATCAAAATGAAGAAGTGTGTAGACCGCGCCGCCCGTTGCCTTAATGTAGTACCACCGCCGTCGTCTTGCACTTCCACAACCCTAACCCTATACTTTGAGCGCCGCCGCTCAATTGCAGCTATTGGATAAGCCGCAATGTCTCAAATCTGTATCACATCGACTTTTTCAAGGATACCTCATTTCGATCTTTTGTTTTGAAATTTTGTGCAAAAAAGCATTGCTACTATCTTCTCCTCTTCATGATATCAATCATCGACAGCAACGCTAACGCAAAGAATGCCAACATCTTCACATTCAAATCTAACAAAGCCGCATTATACCTCAAGCTGGAGTACCAAAGATAAAAAGCAACAAAATAATAAACTAAACAACACAACTCTGCAACACAACAACATCGTTATGCCAGAATATACATTGCAAGACGAACCTACTACTAATAATAATATACCAGCAATTCAAACTTCATCATCTCAAGGATCAGCATCATTAGCATATAGTATTGATACTGACGCCATGAATAGCAATACATCGTCCAATAACAATAATGTACAACAACAACCTAATATCCAACCAACAGCAAGTAAAGATAACAGTGACGCTAATGAATATTCAATCTACAGTTCAGGCGAGATGAGTGCCGAGCAGTATTATCAAGCCGCCGCTTTATCGAATCATTCTCAATATTCGACACTTGATGAACAGCAGCAAGAGCAGCAATTGTTAGGCGTAGTCAACGAAGGTCAAGAATATAACGATGCCACACCAACAGTACATAATATGCATCGCAAACTATTACACTTACTAAGTTCACCTAACTTATTTAGCGATGCTATTGAGTGGCAAATGAAGGTTGATCGAGGATTAGATCCAAGTTTGCCTACAGATGATAACAATAATGGAGATGAAGATGGCATGAAATCATTTGATAATGAATTTAATGAAGATAATATAAGTCGTGCAGTTTCGGAACAAAAAGATGATACTGATGATGGACAAACTGCAACTACAAATGGAGATGACGATACACAAAATAAGTACAAAGATCAATCAAAGTTAATACCACCACTTCCCATTCAAATCTTTGCATCAGATGCCGAAGTAGTACTGCCCCAGGCATTAACTGCCTCACAATTATTTGGTATTGAACGTGTTTCCGGTATTGAATTAGAGGCAGCCGCGGGTATTATAGGCTTATGTCAATTATTCACAAGATGGTTAGCATTAATGCCAGAGGGTGATCATTTAAATATTATAGATCCACCTGGCTTGACTGTTATGAAAATTAGTGGTGGAAGATATAGAGTTACGGGAGCACATCGTGTTGTTTGGCGTTGGATGAATTGTTTTAGTCCTGCTAGTATGTTTACTATCCCAAGTGATAAGGTAGTTAGTAATGGTAGTAGTGGAGAAGAAGGAGATAATGAAAAGAAGGATACAGACTTTGACTTTGGTGACTTAGTTACCATGACAATCATTGATGTATTCGAAACTGATTCAAATGGAAAGTTATTAAGTTATTGTCCAACGTTTGATAATCGTGCGGTACACAAGACTCCCGAGACTATTGAACGTATTAGGAAGGGTTATCAAATGACTAAAGAACGTATTGATGTTGTTGCCAATAGTCCTGCCGGTAGGAGTGTTAATAAGGTGAGCAGTGGATTATGTATGTCATGAGTTACAGAGAGGATATTTGTGCACATGATATGTACCCCTTCTTGATGGTATCCTCACATACTTTGATTCTATCCCCATTCCAATTGAACAGGCGGCTGAGAATATTGGTAAAATGGGTATCAGTGCGGCAATGGCAATGGGAAACATTGTTAAAACAAAGATTGAAGAGGAAATTCATAAGCATCAGATGCATCCTGAAGAAGGAGAAGAAGGTGAAGATGTTGATGAGAGGGGAGCATCGGGAACAAGCTCTGACGGGGGAGATGCTGTTGGTGGAGAAGATATTCAAGACGAGGAAGATGAGGGCAGAGAAGAAGAAGGAACTGCAGATGTGTCGAAGAATGGGGATAGTGTCTTAATCTCCAAGGTAAGTAATTCGTAAGTGCGGTGCATTTTTGTGTACCCCTGGCATCTCACACATTCCCATACTTACTACTTGTCGCTAGACGGCCATGCAAGTTTAGGATACGAGGGTCGGTATAAGACGGAAAAGAGAAGTAGAAGAGCAGTCCAAGTATAGTTATACAGCCCGGTTGTAAGCTTAAACAACCATTTATGGCTATGTCTATAGAATTGGACTGTCTCTGTGTTAGGTTAGAAGAGTATTTGGTATGTGGCAATGTGTTTTGTACTTGTTTGCAAAGTGATATAAGGAAAGGACGAAGCTAGAGGAAGACACCTACTAATAGTATAAACAATAGTTGTGTAGATATAAACATGATGTACAAGTTGAGTATACCTTTAGGTAGTTTTAGATCTCCTCTTACTTGTCTCGTTTCTCTAACAAACATATACACACACAACCCTGACTATTACCCTCAATATATACCAGGCATGTTATACTCATAATCGACCCCAGCACCAATCTCAAAGGCACCACCATCATCCGCCAATAATAACCACAATACACGTAACACTACAATCATTACCCAAAAAGTAAATATTGTACTACCAATACGGAATGGTATTTTAATAACAAATGTTATTATTGATAGGAGTAGTGAGAATAATGACATTATCATGTAGGGTAATGCACTATCTGCTGATTCATATTCTTCCTCGGGTTGTACTTTCTTCTTGGATGAGGTGGTAGCAGCAGGTTGATCACGTTGTTGTTTGGACTTGACTTGTTGTTGTGCAGGATCAGACGAGGGGGGTTGCTTCTCACTCATTGGCGGAATTGCCGGTTGAGAAGCTGCCATTGGCGGCTGACCAGCAACGCTGCCTCCTTCATTCATGAGAGGTGGAGCATCTTGAATTTGATTGGATGGCACATCACTCATTGCAGGAGGCTGAGCATAGCTCGGCTGTTGTTGCATTGATTTATACATTGGCTGCTGCTGAGGAGGAGCGGCCTGCATCATCATTTGAGGTGGCTCTTGATACTGCTGATACTGTTGACGAGCCGGTGAGGCAGGAGGTTGCATCATCATTGGCTGCTGTTGATACTCTTGGTGAACGGGAATATTCTGCTGAGACGTCGTGACGAGATCTTGTTGTCGTCCTCCAGTCACTTCCTTCAAGGCAAAGGCTGCCGAAATCATAGACATACAGTATGATTCTCTTGTTGTTAAGGCCTCTTCATATATCGAATCTATTGAATGATAAATGGTGTACAAACGAGAGGAAGATGTGAGAGGTGAGTGCAATCTAACGGCGGTAATCCCGACACACATACATACAACTTAAACAAACTAACGAACGTACCTAACCAATAATCACATTCATTACCATCAACATCAATATATGTAACTTTACCCAATGCTATATCATTTTCCTCAACATTATCAAATGTTGTCCAATCATTATCATTGGTATTATAACCATGACATACATTCGAAACACCACTCAATGTTAATATACTATTATCTGCCTCAATATAGGCTACTACCTCTAATGTATTTGGATTCAATACTGTAGCTTGTGATGAATAAGTTGATTTGCTTGATAATTGTTTATATTGTAAGAATTCTTCTTCTTCAATATTGTTGTTTGATGTGGAAGTGTTGGTGTTGGATGTGGTGGAGGAAGAAGAGTTGGAGGAGGACGAAGTAAGGTATGGACGACGAACTATATACGATGCCAACATTGTACCATATTCATTAGGGATACATTTGGATGCCTTTGTTAGATATTCTTGTTCAATCCCTGGACTGTTATTGTTATCATCACTTTGTTGCCCTTGTTGTTGTGATGAGATATCTCCACTGTTATTGTTGTTAGTAACCATGCCATCTAAACTATCATTTGACGCCTTTAACTTCTTTGGCAATGGTGTTGTTATACGTTTACCCCGTGTACTTGATGCACCACCATGACCTCGTTCGGGACTTGCAGCTCGACTACCCGGACGTGAAGAACTACGGGGTGTTAATGGTGGTATAATATTCGATGATAACGGCAATTCAGAACCTGTATAGTTTAGACTGGCACCTCGTGTACTACTGAGGGGCGGACGATTATTACGTGATGGTGTTTCGGGTGAAGTCCTTGAGGCGATACTACCATCGGGGGTATTATTCTCCAACTGTTTCGACATCCAATCAACAGCGGCACTGGCACCTTGTCTTGTTACCATTTCACGAAATTGATTTAGCAATTCTGAACTACTGCTTGACGATGTACTTGGCAGCATTGTTGTAGTGTTGCCACCGGACGTGGTATTTGCTGCCATGGATATAGGCTGTTGTTGTTCATTATTAGCAGTGTTTTTAGCATTATGATTGGTAGCCAATAACAAACGTAACTTATTAACTTGTTCTAATGCCTCGGCTTTTTCACGTTCAGTACGTTGCAAATCAGACATTAATCTTGACATATTATTATTGTTATTGTTTAAGGTAGCTGAGGAGGAGACAGCGGCAGCATTGGCGGTTAGAGTGTTCGAGGTAGGATTATTATCAGCCCCATCAAAGCTATTTGACATTATTGGCGTTGACGATCCACTATCCACCTCACCAACTAATCTATCGCCCAACTTTAACGCCACACTTGATCCACTGGCAGTGGGTGATATCTTCTTACTAGGTGGCATGATGTTATTCTGTAGTAAATCCTCATTCTCTTCTACAACAACCTCGATCTCGTTATCTACAGTATCAGCAGACATATCATTATCATTATTAAAAGTTAAGGGAGGTTGAAAGGGCGGCACACCCAACATTGGATTATCACCCTGCTTTACTGATAATATTGTACGCGCTTGGCCAAATGGTGATTTTGGTGCCGCTTGTTGCTGTTGGTTAGTATTACTAGCGTTATTACTAATGCTGGCTTCGGTTGTTAATCCACTATTCATCATCATTGAACTATTCTCCCTACTACCACTACTAAGCTGCTGAGTAGTATGACTACTAACATGTTGATAATGTGATTTCATTTTACCAGCTGTAAATATTTCTGAATTACGTTTTTGATTCCCTGGCCTATTACTTCTGCTGCCCATGCTGCTAGACCTACGCTGTTCTTGATAGCTTTCACTTCTCATTGGCGGTATGTTATCATTGTTGGCGAAGTTGTTGATATTATTATTGTTGGGATTAATTTGATTTGGATATTGGCATTGTGGTGGAGCTCGATGTTGTTGCTGTTCAACGCCATAGGAATTATCTAATCTACGTGCTACAGGTGGAGTCGGCATTTGCGTAGTGTTGGTTTGATTATTGTTGTTATTAGTTTGAGGAGGTGGTGGAAGTGGCATAGTGAGATTTGAGGCTGGTTTATTATTAGTTATATTTTGTGTGGGTGGCGGTGGCTTGTTGTTATTTGTAGGCGGTTGTTGTTGCAATCTACCATTAACACCTGACTGCTGCGTAATATTATTATTAATACCAACACCATAATCAGTAGGTCTAACGCCTCCTTGCGACAACTTGTTCCTAGCAACACTTGTTAATGTACCATTATCACGTTGTCGTTGTTGTAAGTGTCGCAACTCGGCACGACGTTTGGCTATTGCGTCATTTACATTGAGGGATTCATAGCCTGATAATGAAGGATTATACATTGTTGATGGTAGTTGAGTTGTATTTGTAGTGTTATTATTAGTTGGTGGAGGAGGAGCCATATTATATTGAGGTGGTGGACCAACTGTAGCTGTTTTTTGAGTATTGTTGTTTACTTTTGATGATCGTGTTCGTCGTGCGATGGGAGTTTTGCCGGTTGAAACATTGTTTGTAGTAGTAGGTGGAGGGGGTACGCCACTGCCACTATTACCCTGTGGCTGATTGTAATTCATCAAGTAGGAGGTCACAGGTCAGGTTGGCCTTTTACTCTGTGTTTATCGTTATTTTATGAGAGTTGCAAAAAGATACCGAAAAGATACCCACTCCATTATTACATGTGGAATAATTTGTTGATGGTGGTGGTCCGATGATCTGCCAGAGATGCGAGATGAATGATGACTCATTATTGTTGTTGATTGTTATCAGCTTTCATATCAATTGCAAATACAATCATGATGACATCTATAAGATCTTCTTCTTCTCTACGTCAACGAAGTCGTTTATATGGCAGTCTAACTACTCTCTTGGCTACCGCGTCGTCATTACAAAGAACAGCAGCACTATCAACAATCACATCATCACCATCAATTTGCAATGCACGTAATCTTGGTAGTTCCGATTTAGTAGTATCCGAAGCATGTCTTGGTAGTATGACGTGGGGTGTACAAAATACAAAAGAGGATGCATTTCAACAATTGGATTATGCTATTGAACAGGGATGTAACTTCATAGATACTGCCGAGTGAGCACACATCTGTTATGATGTATTTTCGATATTGTGTGTGTTTCCACTAACTATTCATATCTCTTTACTCTACTTTACATATAGACTATATCCTGTACCTCTATTCATTCCTGAATACCGTGCTGGTGCAACCGAGGAGATATTGGGTCAGTATATTAGCAAGATTGGTCGATCCAAACGAGATGAATTAGTTATTGCAACAAAGGTTGCTGGTTACTTTCCAAACAGTCCAGTGGCTGCCGCACGTTCTTATCCCGATAAACCAATTATTAATGACGATGGAACAATGCCAGACTGTCGATTAGACGCTAACTCAGTTAAGGAGGCGGTACATGCATCATTACGACGATTAAATACAGATCATATTGATTTATTACAATTACATTGGCCAGATAGATACGTTCCAGCGTTTGGACTCATGAACTTTAAGCATGAACAAAAACGAGATGATGACGTGTCAATAATGGAGACCGCTACGGCTCTGAAAGAGCTGATTGATGAAGGAAAGATTAGATACATTGGATTATCAAACGAGAGTACTTATGGCGTATGTGAATGGGTAACAGCATGTGAACAGCTTGGTATTAGTGATAAGCTTGCCACAATCCAAAATTCATACTCGTTACTGGATAGGAGGTTTGACTCTGAATTAGCTGAAGCTTGTGATGCATACAATATTGGACTGTTACCTTGGAGTGTACTCGCGGGAGGCTTGTTATCTGGAAAATACAACAAGCGTACTACTGCTAAAAATGTCATTCAATCAACATCCAACAGTCGATATGAACGTTTTCCCGATTATATGGCACGGTGGCATCCTAGTAGTGCATCCAAGGCCACACTTGACGCTACTGAAGAGTATACAAAGATTGCAAATGAGGCAGGAATGACTCCGTCGGAACTTGCTATTGCATTCGTTAGGAGTAGAACGTTTGTAGAGAAGGGCGGGTCAGTCATCGTCGGCGCAACTACCATCGATCAACTTAAAGAGAATCTTTCACCATTTGTGGATGGGAAGAAAGTTGAACTGGATGAAGAAGTTTTGATGAAGATTGATGCTGTTCATATGGCATGTAGGGATCCTTGTTGCTCTCTCTAAATCGTTGGAGGGTTAGTATTAGTAGACTAATTATAAGATCCTAACCAATATTACTTTATATAGTCTCCGCAATAAGCTAACTACATCATGACAAGTCAAACTTTATACCTGCCATCTCCTCACTCAATTCCCACAATCTCTTTGTAGTCTCCTCGTTTGATGCATATTCTGGTACATTGATTTGCTTTCTATATTCATCATAATGCCGCCCTTTGTGAATTTTATCCCCGCTAGCAGCAAGATAAGCCAGCCATACTTGTACATTGGCACCTCTTTCCACTTGTGTACCATATCGATAAAAGATGTTTGATAATATCCGTTCCTTTAAACTAAGCTTCTTTGGTTGTTCTAGTATTTCACCATTATCATGTCGTTTTTGAAGGTTTTGTGGATCATAACCAAATGAACTATGCCTCCAAATATCGCTTGCAACACCGCCGGGCTCTAGACTAACCGCCGTTAACCAATTTTGTTGATTTATATCCGCTCGTTTTTGTAACTCTCTTGTGAATAGTATATTAGCCAACTTCCCTTGTGCATATATCTTAAAGTCATCTATGTATATGTATTAGATGTGATTCTTTAAAAGAGATATATCATATGCACAAACGATATAATAGACACGTACCTGCATACATTTTGTCACAGTTGACATTGTCAAAATCGAATCCATATTCAATATCAGCATAACCCGCCTCTTGTTCTTCTCTGAAATTTGCAATGGCGCAACGATGTGTACAAGACGAGACGTTTATGACCGTATATCCGTTGCTTCCATTTGACATATCTTTGTTGGGTAGATCTTCTTCGTACAGTCTAGATGTCAATACAAAGGGTCCAAGGTGGTTTGACTGAAATGTCTTCTCAAACCCATCCACTGTTAGTACTCTAGAAGGATATCCGCCGCCGCCAGCGTTAAGCATTAACACGTCAATCTTTTGTATAGAATCGTCATCTTTTTGTAAATCTGTATACCGTTTTGGAAATGATCTAACCGATGATAAATCATCTAAATCTAATGTAACACCTCTAACTTTTGGATTGTTGTTGATATACATAGGACTTATGTACTTTCCAGTTTTACCATAACAGTTTTCTACTCCATTGCAATAATCTTCTACAGCGTTTATACTTTGTTTAACCTTTCTGTCAGTACGTGCAGTGATAACTACTGTCGCCCCTGCCAGTGCTAATCGTTTGGCACTTTCTAAACCTAATCCTGATGACGCACCTGTAATCAATACAATCTTATCTTTCATGCTTTGTAGTGGTGGTTGATATGCTCCGTTTTTATCTTCATCGTCAAGACGACCGATTCCAAATAGATTGAATTTCAAACCATCAAAGAACTTCTGTGGCATTACCTCATCGGGAGAACTACCGTATACAACCGTAGTATCATCTATGCTATCATTATTTATATTTGTTGCATAGTAAGTTTGTGTTTTGATTGTGTATGTTGAGATCGATGTGAAAGCTTTTACCGTTGACAAAGATATAACGAATACGAATACTGGCAACGCCGATAGTACTATCGATACTTTCATTAGTAATAGCATATTGTAGTGACATACGCCGTCGGCAAGTAAGTAGGAGGTGTTATTTATTTCAGCGGCGGTTGAGCTCGTAAGAATAAAAAGGACATTTTATCTCCCCGTCCCCCGCCCACCTCTTCTTCTTGCAAATAAGGATGGTGTTGTGTTATTAGATATCGTATAGAGAAGAGATGTATTGATATAATTAGTAGTGGTTAGGGAATAGCATGAAATCATACTCAAAATACTCGGTGACAGCGTTGTCAATTTTGTTTGTTAGTTTTCCATACACAATTCGATTTGCAATTGCTCAAAATCATACGCAATATGTGGATAATCGAGATTGTATTAGCAGTAATAGCTTGTTACCATCATCATCGGTATATACACAACTACCCCATGGTCAAACAACATATGATTTAGGTACGTAAAATATTATTAGTATGTGTTGTATGTTTTGTGCATATGATATCATTCTTATATCTCCTTCTACCAAGACGATGGAGGATGCTATTTCTGCTCAAAGTTTGAAGGTTCTACATTTCCTATATCAGATTATGATATATTATCGGATAATTGTCAACAAATGTGCAATTCTGATCCTCTTTCTAAACAGCAACTGACGTGCA
>Ga0214477_100114_pt1 | contig 53803 bp, 33 predicted proteins | sample M1_20Mar14CPVII9_FD_165058 | JGI IMG/M metagenome (GOLD analysis project Ga0214477, IMG submission 165058) | Marine eukaryotic communities from Monterey Bay, California, United States - M1_20Mar14CPVII9sort6BwellC16 | ecosystem: Environmental > Aquatic > Marine > Unclassified | place: USA...
ACTGCATATATTGCAATAGCCATCACAACCATACTTGTTGCAATCGGTATCACTCTAGCAGTTATTTATGGCCGACCGGCGGATTGGAAATCACAGAATGAATACGTTGGAGGACCTAACTTTGGTAATGTACAAATGATATCTAGTGATGGTTCTACTTTAGCAGTTATTGAAGAAGGAGACTCTGCGGATGTTCGTGCAGTTCAGGTCATTCCGACCACGTCTTCAAATATAAGTGATGCAGTTCGTCTATCTCCCTTCTTTAATAATGATGATTATCCACTTCCAGTTAACTCTGAGTATAAAGATTATTCCGATCCTGAGAATGATTATTATTTCGATCCATATGGTAGCTATTATGATCTCTCACTTTCTGGGGATGGTAATACGATTGTCGTGTTGGGTATGGCATATATGTATGATAATTTCCGGCTGGGTGGTTTGGGATATCATGCTTTATGCAATTCTACTGCAGTTAATGTCACAAATCGATATGATGACGGTTATCGGGCAGAATGTGTATATTCTCGAGCAACAGTATTTAAACGAAAGAGTAGTGACAGTAATGATAATGAGTGGGATATATTAGGTGCATCCATCGAACACATGATGGAAAATGATCGGTATACTCAGCCAGAGTTTAAGGGCCGACGAGAAGTAGTATCTCTGTCCAACGACGGGAAAACATTTGCAATTGGATATATTGGTGGTGTTGATGTGTACAAATTGACGGATGGTGAATCATGGGAAAAGAAAGGAAATTCAATCCTAGTTCCAGATAGTTTTAAATCTCTCTCATTGAGCTCGGACGGAGAACGAATTGCCACTGGAAGTGGAGTATATGAATATGATCAGGCCGTGGATTCTTGGACTGTTTTGGGGATGAAATTACCTGCAGCATCTCCTCAAACGGTTTCACTTTCAGGTAGTGGCAATCGTCTTGCGGTCACATCAGGGATTCAAGCCAGTGCATGTATTATTGAAGTATACGATTATGATATGGATAGTGACACCTGGATGCAGGTTGGCAGTAATATCAGTGGTTTTGCAGAATGTTACCATGGAGGAGGTAGCGCTGGGAAAGAAGTTGCACTCTCTTTGGATGGTAAAACAGTAGTGTATCCAGCAAGCTTTGCTAAACTCGTACAGCCATATCGATTCGATGGGAAAGTGTGGAGTAGTGTAGGCAAGGCATTGGATAGTGGTAGGGGTGATACTCCTACAGCTTCCATCACCGGCAATGGAGATCGTCTAGTGATTGGTGAAGTTGCATTTTTCTCAGGTGAATCGTATGTTAGCATATATGATCTACGGAGGGGTATTTAGACTCTTTTGTTACGAGGAAAGAGGTGAATTGATGTGTTGTGTGGATTGAAGAGATGAAATGTGGTGTCAATTGAGTATGTGTATACGAGTTTCTGACTGATAAAGTAATTAAAGTAGCCCAAGATTATACTTTGAAGAAGAGAAGACCACGGCGGGAGTTCTGCACTTTCCACTCATCCCTAAAGAGTTTTCAACATGAAAACTGAAATAAGAAATGAATAACTGAATAATGAAAGATTCGCAACATCAAGACTGATATAGTATCGACTTCTCTTCTGTTTATCCATACTACAAACTATCCTACTAATACTAACAATGCCGGAGACTAAATTTGACGTTGGAATGACTTGGTAAGTTATTTATTTTCTAATTTCAAATAGATATAATTTGCAAAGATCTCTTGCTCAAAATTTTGACTTCTTATCATTATCATGAAATATCTTCAATACAATTACAACCACATTAAACAGCGAGGGATGTGCTGGTGCCATCAAGCGTATTCTTGGAAAGGTTCCCGGTACGTATACTGTGTAAATATGGTTTTATTTTAAATGTATGTGTAAAGCAGACACATAAGTTATGTGCACATCATGTGAACTAACATTAGCAAACATAAACAACATTGTATAGGAGTTACAGTAATTGAAACAGACGTGGCAGCAAAGTCAGTTGTTGTTATGCATGATGATAATGTTACTAGTGCAGATATAGATGCAAAACTGCAAAAGGTATGTGCAGTGGTATAGAGATCTATTGCAATGTGTTATTATTAGGGCTCATCAATCTAAAAATCTTTCTTCTTGGCATAATAACAATGTATACTATTAGTGGTCGGCGTCTAGTGGGAAGCCAGTGTCGTTATCTTCATAATAAACATACTCAAAAGATGAGACAAATAACAACAAACATCCGAGGATCAATATAGATGTAGAGAAAATAGAATATATGAGAAGTAGATTTGATATTGGGCAATTAACCAGTTGATAGACATGATAATCGTCAGTTCGGAAGAAATCAACAAGATGAAAGTCATTAGTTATGAAAGACTAAGCAAAACAACTACCATTAAAAATCAATAGATAGAAGTGTTAAGCTTTCATTAAAGGTTTAATGGGCGATTAAGTTCTCTTCTTTAATGGTATCCTGATAACAAACCTTTCATCTAAATCCCAATCATTGACGGGAAAATGCCAAGCTTGTCCTTCCCATTCCCCATCATCAATATCATCCCCAGCTGTATTGATGCCACTTGGATTGCCTTGAATCTCTCTACTAAAGAAATCAGCTTGTGAAAATCCAATCTCATTATTAGCCACGCTCTCACCTAATACAAACGCCGTGAAGTTATAATTCACTATATGACATCCATACCATCGTCTAAACAACCGTGGCTCGAGTAAGTCAAACCTATGATCACGCATTTGATCATTAGTAATTAGCATTGGACGTGTTCCTGGAAAACGATGATTCGGATCATCATTCGATACAGACAAATCTTGTCCATTCCGTGATGTTGTTTGATCAGAGACTGAGGCAAGCATCCAATAAAAGTCATCTAGACATCTTGGGGGTACCTTATACAGCTTGCCACGAGCATTTAAATCATTCATAATTCCAATCTCAGATTGATCTAGTCGCTGATGTTCCCTCTTGTTGGAGGCGAAGAATTGATTGTATCCGTATTTGCTTGGGATGACTACCAAGGGATTCTCTCCTCGTTCTTCTAGTGTATCAACCATGAATTTAATTTGATGGTAGTTGAACCTTCCCTTGTCAAATGATTGCATGTAGTATCCAATATTGGCACCGTCAACTATAGCCGTGAATGGTTCGCCCTCACGCTTATCAAGCCAGTCCGAGAACTCTTCTAACTTTTCTCTTGCCCTATTTGGATCATCATTTGCTCGTGTTCCGGCAAACTTGGCAGACTGTTCAGTTGATAAGTTGAGTAAATCATCATGTAGCTGTACTCGTTGATCAGGTTCTAATATAATGAGACGCTGTTGAGCATTCGTTACTTCACATAGACCTGTAGAACGATCAAGTGATACCCTACTGGCAACTACCTCATTGTTGCTGGCAGGCTGTCTTGATAAGGGAATAGACTTGAGTGGATGTACTTCCTTGAGGACCGACACAATGACGCCATTGTCTTCTTCATTACCAGCTTCAGATTGAATCCCAATGGCTAATGAATTACACAATCGTCGAGCAGATGAAGATGAGATTTCAAGTACATCATTTGCCATTTCGGTAACAAGTTCATCAAACAATTGCGGTCCATGAGAATATGTATATCCTAAATCTTGTACTCCCTCAATAGGCAATGCATTCTCATGAAATAATCTATTCTCAGCAATTGCCGACATCAACAATACATATGTCTCTGGTTCCAATATAACACCATTCGTCGATTGCATTTGTTTAAACACCGATAAGGCATGACTAATATCTCCATTATCACAATAATATTTCAATATTGGTATATATGTACGTAATCGTATCAATTCCTTTGAGGTACTATCATCATCATCTGAATCTGCGGCTGCTGTACTAATTGATTTAAGGGTACTATCATCATCATCTGAATCTGCGGCTGCTGTACTAATTGATTTCTTAAATGTATCCAACAACTCTTGAGCATCTGTAACATTCCCCTTGGAAACTAATGATTTAATACGTAAACTTATACTTGATTCGGTAGGTTTAGTTGATAAATCATGATAGGTTGCTACCTCCTCGGGAACTAGGAATCTATCTGCCTCATCTTCTTCTTCTTTATCATCTACATCGTCATTACCTCTTGACTTGTTATCAGTCAGTGGATACATGGATCCAATACTACCCAATCCACTACCAGAAAATGAATCACCACCCATATTCATTGTACCCACGACATACAAATATGTACTCACAGCATCTTTATTTAATAATAATCCACTTTCTTTAATCTTCGACCAGGCTACAATCATTGGTGATGATCGTGCACGTCGTGCACAATATCGCCCTAATGCTGATAGTATGTTATCTGTGACGGCGTGGAAGAATTGTGGATTAATTTGTTCTATTGTGAGTTTGTGTTGATTGGATGTATCGGATGTATCTTTGTCTTCGGCAGACGAGGTATCATCTTCCGTATCTTCTTCTTGACTACTCTCCAGTAACTTCTTCAAAAAGACATCCTGCTGCTCTTTAAACTCATTTATAAACTTTGATTCAGATTCACCCTCCTCATTCTCAGCATCATCATCACTAGTAGTAACATTATTCCATCGTTCTTTCACCTCACTTCGTTCAATAATACGATGATCATTTAATAACCAATTTTTAATCAATTTCACTACCCTTTCATTCACCTCTTTACTCTTATTCTCACTGTTACTTTCACCATCTTTTGTCTTATTATATTTACCAGATAACCGTTTAATAGCACGCTGTGCACCATGTTCATTTAACACTGTTTCAATAGCTGTTCTATAATCATCATAATGATTAGTGTTATATATTAATTTCTTGTTTATTTGCCTTTGTTTCTTCTTTGTAGTTGTTGATTCTTCTTCTGATGATGTATTATTGGTGGCGTAGAGGGTTGGAAATAGTTCATTCAATGGTATACGAGTAGTAGCAGTGTCACTTCCGTGTTTTAATGTGTTGAGTGTTGATTGTTTTGAGATTGATGAGAATATCCCACCTGATGGTTTTGTGTCAGTAGAAGTAGACGATGACGAAGAAGGCAATTCTGTATCATTATTCTTGTCATGATTATAGAGCTTATGTCGATCATTCGCATCATGCTTTAACAAATTTTGATATCTATTTGGCACAAGATTTGGCGGCGGTGATACTTTGGATTGTTTACTATTGTTTGATGATTCATATGATGTGGATCTGTTGGTGTTGTTATAGTTACTTATATCATCTCTTCGTTTGAACCATGGTACTTCCTCTTCTTTCTCTTCATGTTGATGATATTGAGTAGTAGGAGAAGTATGTTGTTGTTGGGTTGCAAATGATGAGTTTGTATCTTGAGTGACATTCGACGAACCATATCTACTATTATTGGCAGTGGTATCTGCCTTATCCAATATGATATTGGACATTGCAATATCATCAACCTTACCACCACTACGACGCTTCTTATTCTGCTTTTGCAATTCCATATGGTCATTCAATCGATTTAATGCCATCTTTCTAGATTGGATAAATTGTTCATATTGTTGTGATGTTACATTGCGTTTCATTAATTTGTCTACCTCTGTGAAGAATGATACTCGTTTATTAGTAGTGTTAGATTCAGTGGATTGAGTAGATGGTGTTTCGTCGTCGACATCGTTTTGACTGTCTAATGCAGAGGATGTTGATAAGTGCACATGATGTGTACTCAAAGTAGGTATGAGACTTTGATTTATGGCTGTAGTATTCCCCCATACTCTTCGGCTGTGATATCGACTATTAGCAGCAAATCGACTGGATAGTATTGACGATGTTCTAATCATGATCTATCTATCTCTGTTGGTAGATTGAATAGAGTTGGCTCAATGCCACAAAAAAAAGGTGAGTATAAATATGATGCTCGTATTTGATGTATAGTAAGTTTCGTACCCCGAGAATACAATTAGTTGAACGAACGTTAAAAACCGATCTATTGACTACCTCAGCTGCATACCAATCGAAGTCAATACCAATTCTATCGTCGTTTCAATTCCACTCAATTGATAATTGATTGGCAAAACAGGGTAAATTCAGCTCACCGTCATCTAGACCACCAATTGAAAACATTCTAGTAGATGGGTCATTTATCAATACCTATCATTGCATATACATACAATGTATAATATTGCATCTTTATAACATATTGCCAATTGAGGTAGAGGCGAGCGGATGTTGGGTCCGTCATGATTGATTATATACTACGGACAGACCATTCTATTTGTTCGGACGATAGGGAGATTACCTATGTAGCGCAAGAGATAACCTGAAGAGACGACCATTCTAGTACAAGTGTAGGAGTAGCAATAGGTGAGAAACATAAAGGGCATCGGCGGTGAAATGAGATATTTGGAGGAGATAAAGAGCACAAGAACAACACCGTGCCTTTTTTTTTGTTAAGAGTGTATCGATTGATTCATATTGTATGCTTTGGCAGATTTTGTATATTGCAGATGACTGATAAACACGGCGGCGTATATGGTACATATGATGTATGTTATCGGTGTGAGTGTGGCTGCCAAGATATGGAAAACAACACTACTCATATGCACATCATATGCACTATCCTTATCGCAATGTCTTGATGGTATTATTATCAATTTGACTCTATTGTCCTGGGTTTTCACATACATATATGTCAGTATCACATGCAGCATGGATTCTTTAAACAATAATGATATCATTCTACGAATTACACCGTATCTCAATTCACATGAGCTACTCAACTTGGCATTAACATGTAAACGTTTTGGTGGCACAAACGAAGATACAAAACAACAGAATAGCAGTGATGATAATAATGAATCTCATTATACTTGGTCATTAATGGAAGAAGCAGCACGTCAAATTATCTATAATGCAAAAGTGGAAGAGAGGAATGCATTACCAAGGTATGATGGAGAGACATGGCTAGCTCTTTATAAAGAATTGGAATTACTACGAGCCCCATTAACATTTGATCAGTTAATAGGAGGAGACGAGAAGTGTTTCTACTACGTAGATGGTGATAAATCATGCCTAAGATCAGAAGGGAACATGTGGAAAACGGCAATATCAAATAACATTATGAGAAGTGGTAAAAATTATGTCACATTTCGAAAAACAGGACGAGGTGGTCTTTGTGTGGGTGTCATTAGGCCAATGAGAGGTTTAAAAGAGACCAAGTTTCGTGGTAAAGCATTTTCCCCTTTGCATCTCAAGAATTGGCCTGCACTACGGTCTCAAGGCAGTTCCAGATGGGGTATAAAAACAAGTATACACTGTTGCTTATATAAAAGTTTCAATGGAAGATGTGATTGGTCATTTATACCGGATAATAATGATATTTGGACTGGACTGGAACTTTTGCCAAATGGAGAATGTGATGTGGGTATGCTCTTAGACCTAGACAAAGGTACTTTATCCGTTTATGTGGATGGACGACGATTGAGAATCATGAAACGTGTAAGTAGTCAGCCACTCTTTTCTTTTAATCCTCTTTTGTTGATTCAACTGAATATAGCCTCAATTCTACGTTCGATTGTTCTACAGGGTCTATCTGGTGAGTATTGCTGGATGGCTCTTGATGGTCGTACTCTTCAAGGGCCATGTACTGTTCAAATCAAGAGAGGAAGTCTCCCAGAAATGTCGAAGAAGAGACAACGAGAAGAGTAAGCCTGTTAGGAATTATAGAAAGTTAGTTTATTGGGTAACTTGAGGAGGTAGGTCAAGTAGAAGTACATGCACATCAATTGAGATGCAGATTAGAAACCGGCACCACGACTATGCATTGTCCAAGCTTCATCATCTTCATCATTATCGTCACCCATTCTTTTACGCTTACGCTTGCCACCCTTGCCCTTGCCACCCTTACCTCCGACCCTCCTCTTCTTCAACTTGCCGGCTCCTCTCTGTAAGATTGGAAGTATAAACAACATGATGACATAATCGGTAAAAGAAAGCACACATGATTAAGAAACTTACATTGAAGAGAAGAGGTGTGTTCCACCCAATCACAACTTCATACACTCGATTGAGGTAGGGATCTATTCCATCCTTCCTCTTCTTCTCTGTCGACCAAGTAACTCCCTGGCCATATCGGACGGAGCCTTCGCCATATCCATTGTAACCAATCTCATGTTGAGCGAGCTCCAAAAGACGAGGCATTAGCTCAAGAGGGAGATGCTCAAAGTTCGTTGGGCTGAACAAGTCTGTGTTCATTGAAAACAAAGCTAGTACAACCTTGTAACGAATCTTCTGCCCCTCGGTCTCAGACGTATCGAATAAAGTTGAATCCTTTACCCCTTCGGTCTTCTTCCTGAGAGTATTGATATTACGAACTTCGTCCTCTCGAGTGAGGTCGTTCTTATACTTTCCATTGGTCATTATCAACTTGAGCGTATGGTTAGAGTTAGCAACAGCCTCTAGGCTCGTCGTATCACATATGATACTTTGAATGAGTTCTTTCCTCCCAGTCACTTTGATTTTGTTGTCGCTGAGATCAAGTGAAAGAAGAGTCGTGTTCTTCTTCAAAGCAACATCAAACGAGGGTATGCACTTATCAGTCAAAGAGTTGCGGCTGAGATTGAGATGCTGGAGACTTATATTGTTTGCCAAAGACGATGTCAAGGCTCGGACGGCACTCGAGGTGATGCTGTTACCAGACAAGTTCAACTCTATTAGAGCTGGGTTTCTTGTTAAGTAGGAAGCAATCAATTTGACACTCGGAGTAGTCCTTATCTTCTCTTTGTTGCTGTATGGGTAGCCATACTTCCTAGCACTCAGATCGAGATGCGTCAAGTGTTCGCATGCTCTCTTACTTTCGAATAGTAACTTTGGAAGTGTAATCCTATTCTGACCAAGAGAAAGTTCTTGCAGTGATGTATTGTTCCTCATGGCTTTGTACAATAGCTCGGCATTTGCGTCTCCCATTGTATTATTGGCCAGGGACAGCACAGTCAAACTGGTGTTGCTTGCAATGAAGTCTGCTACCAAAGAAACCGCCCCTTCGATTTTGATATCATTACGATCAAGCACCAAACTTTTCAAGTTTGAGCATCCCTCAAGAATGGAAGACAAGACATCTGTGTTAAGCTCGAGACCATTTTGATCTGAATAGACAAGATTGCTATCTGATAGGTTTACAAATGTTAGCTGTGGATGATCCTTGATAGCTAAGGACAAAGCCTTGACACTGTCGAGGTCGTTCATTACGTTTGAGGAAAGATCTAGTATAGATAATGACTCGTTGGTGGAGAGGAACCGAGCAATACACTGGATACCACTCGCCCCTAATTCACAATCGTGCAGTTCCAACGAAGTTAGACTTGTCTTCTTATTCCACATTGGCAGAAGCCTCTGCTCAATAAATGATGAGGGAGGTAACACAACATTCTTAATACTAAAAGTTGATAAGCTGTTGTGATTTCTCTGAGGCTGAGCAACATCTGAAGATCTCAACCCCTCTCGGCTCTTAAGGGGATTCTTCTTGATCTCATCACTCATCTGTTCATTGACAAACGCTTCCCAACTAAGAAATAAGCAAACGAGGAAGTAGTTGAGAGTGGACAACAAATCAAAGCAAATCAAATGAAATTAGATGATCTGTCCAGAATACTCACTGTTGTAGTAAATCAGGATGATAAGGGACTTTGGATAAAGGATTCCACCAATATCGGTTTGTTTTCAGGGAAACTTTATCGTTGTTCTCTCCTTGCCAACGAAGACTGTGTTGAAAATTCGACAAACCATAAGAGACCGAGTCGGTGCTGTTACCATAATGTTCAATTTCATAACGTCGAGATCGAAAGTGTGAAGCACTATGGAACGTAGGCCCTACGGGAACAGCAACAGCCACGGATCCGTCATCCGACTCTGATAGGCTCTGTTCTTCAGCAGCATTGTTACTGTTACTTTCATCTGACTCGTCATTTTCGTCGTCGTCATCACTAAATGAGAGATATTCGTCTTCAGAGTCCGACATGATTATCAACAAATGATGCTTGCAAAGGCAGTGCGGTGGCGGAGCTACAGGAGAATGAGTGTTTTAGTCTCCTTCGAGTGTGATGAGGTGATTTGTTTTGTGGCAGAAGAAAACTACCTCTCTTACTTATCAATTTTGTCTAAGAAGAGGGAATTTGGCAAGGACACGATATTGTAAGTAATCGGTTGCTGTGATGCATGTGGCGACGCAGGCTCAACTAAGCTATCTACTCATTTTAGATATAAGGTACCTAGAGTCTGACCTGTGGAGAACCAAACTTTCTCAATTTAAGCATGATGGATTAGTCGGCACTCTTGATATTATCCCTTCTTTCGATAAAACCTCAGACTTTCTACACAACACATATCTCTAAACACAATCTCATATCTCTAAACACTTTAACACACATTCAACCAAGCTAGCACCGCACTAATAACTACAACAGCACCCCACTTGACGCTGTTACTCTGACTACTACTCACATCATGTGCACGTTCTAAAGCATGTAGGCTCCACTGATTCTTGTGGTGCTTGGACCCTTTACCGCCCTTTTTAGTAGCCTTTGACGTTGTTTTACTTCCCTTCTTCTTTGTAGCCTTAGAGCTCTGCTTACTGTCATATGATAGAGTCTTGGATGACTTTCCGAATAATGCTGCTTTTCCAGCCTTGCCTGAAGACTCATTCTCACTATCTGAATACGATACTGGTGACTTCGTTTCATCATCATCTCTAACAGGGATTAGAGAGATTGCCTCATCTACCGTAGGCTTGTTTGTAACCGAGGAAGCAACAAAGTCAGTAGCTGGCGAGGGTGCCATGCTCATACTACTTCCGCCAAAGCCTAATGTAGGATCATACTCTTCTTCTTTCAAATCGACAGCTTCAGTAGGCTTACCAGTCCTTTGTGGAAGGGACACAACAGGAGCGTCTGTGACTGGCGAGTCTGTAGTTGGGACGGCCGTGGAAGGAGCATTTGATACTGGACTTGCTGTGGTCGGTTCATTGGATACAGGGCTTGCAGTGGTCGGAGGACTCGAAACAGGGCTAGATGTCGTGGGCTCTTCTGTTGCAACAACCTCTTCCGCTTCCTCAGAAGAAGTAGGTAGGTAGCAATAATCGGTACTGGTATCATCTTCACCTTCACATCCTGGAACATCCTCTCCTCCATCACGTTGCATACAAACCAATCCAGGTTGACACTCCTCATCATTATCACAATCACCTTGGCACTGACCTAGCGGGAAGACATCTGCCGGTTCCCCGTTATTGCCCACTTCTTCTAACATATTAGACGTCTCTTCAGTGCTGATAGTTTCTTCGGTAGTGGTAGTCGTCTCTTCGGTACTACTAGCCCCGGCACTACTATCTTCTTCGGTTGTCTCAACAGGAGTACTCTCTACAACTTTTTGCAGCCCAACTTTGCGGTTTTCAGTTGACATGGGCTGTCCATTCTCATTCAAGAGAGTAAACGATACACAAACCTCAACCTGCTCACTCCCCGCATTCCACACATTCGACTCTTCAATACCATCTCCATCAACGCTATATACGAATGTAAGCTCAGTCTCATCTCCATCTGCAACCTCAACAGGATCAGATGGTGTAATGTCAACTCCTGAGATTTCAGTTTCACAATCACCGGCAAGTAGATTCACTTCATGTCCACATGTATTGCCAATTTCATATCGTACCACAAGGTCTTGGTTACCATCTTCATTGATAGAAGCATCTAGATCAATGAAAGTGATGACACCATCACAGGGAGGTGTATCTTGACCGGGAAGAGGTGGACGTGTTGCAAATGTCTCCTCTGCTTCATCCTTATCTTCATCTTCTTCGTCCTTATCTTCTTCCTCCTTCTTGGACTTGGGTAGACACTGAGTCTTTTCACCCACAGGTGCGGCATCACAACAAGCGGCTACTGAACAGTACACGTCGTACAGTTCACAATAGTCACTGTGTGTGTGTGTGAAGATGAGTTTGAAAGTTTGTTGCAATGGAAGGATATGAGAGTTGATTCATGAACTTCAAACAAACATATCAACATAAACACATGTGCATCACACAACCAACCACACAAAAGTATCATGGAACGACGTACCTATAATAACCACATTCACACTCCTCCAACAACTTCTCACCACTCTGCACGTCCAATAAGCATCCCGCATAGGGACATACACCATCTTTAATAAAATTCAAATACGGGCTATCGCCTAATCCACAATCATCAGTCAATTGTGTACCATTGTTACTAGTACATACGTCATTAATATGCCATCCACATTGACTATTTGGGAATTCATCACCTGAGAATGATGATTCGATGCAGTTACAGAATCCTGTTGGGCATGTGGATGGACAATTGAAGTTGTAGGATTGTAAATTTCTTGTTGTTTGAGAAGATGTGATTAGTTTGTTTAGTTTGGTTGATGACGATGTTGGTTTATCTACACTTTGTTGGTTCTTGATAATAGGTGTAGTATACGATGACTCAGTGTTATCAGTGATAGATGAGGAGGTGCACCGTCCGCCAAGTGAGGATGAACCATCTGGTATACACTTTTTGTTATCACCACAGCTAACAATTAAGATACCAATATCAGACGTATCTTTATCTTCTTCTTTCTTACTAACCCATGAACTACTATTATCAGTATCAATGGCAATATCGGATGTATCAAATGTATTACACTCTCTATTGTTGCTATGGTGCACATCATGTGTCACGACGAGTTGGGTTTGTTGTGTTGCAATGTTGCTTTTGGTTGCCGATGTTAAAGTTGTAGCGCTGGCGGCTAGTAAGGTGATGGTAGCGGTAGATTTAGTCGTAGACATTGTATTGAATTGAGTACATGCTGGCAGCTGTATTGAGTAAGTAGGTATGCCTACAATAAGTATGGTGCACTTTATCATGCATCAATAAATTTGAGTTTGAAAATGAGGCAAGAAAAGATAAAAAGATCTTCTAGGGAGATTACGCGCCATTTTCATTTGAAATTAAAACGAATGGGTACTGAAATCATTCTGCAGTGAGGCACGAGGTTAATGATGAACTGTGTTTCAAGGGGTACGTGATATTCCTTCTATAATAGTAGGTAAGATCAAATGTAACCCCTGGATTCTCTATATGAAACTTTTGGCTGCTTGTTCACTCTTCTCGTTGCCTCTTTCTTGTCGACGTCTCTGGAACATTTCCCCTTGTGATTTGCACTTCACAGGCATCTGAAATGGAAGGGGTATAAGTCCCGACCGATGCTGCCCAGCAATACTCACCAGCAAGACCCTTTGGTTTTCAAAAACAAACAATGAGGTAACGAAGCAATTGTACATATGACGTGAAACAAAAACTTACACTCCTCATGATACCCAGCCTTCTTCCGTCTTTATATACTGACAAGGTGCCTTCATCAAGATCAAGGAGCATACCCACATCACAACCTCTATTACAATCTTCTTTCCCTGCCCAGCTCTTATCATACGAGCTTGCATTCCGATACTTCCAATTAGTAAAGAAACAGTCTCCATTATAATCCAAGTAATGGCAAAGATGCACCTCACTATTGCCCCATCTTGCACATCTTCGAAATAATTTGAAGTCGGATGGTGGATAGGACATATCACATACATATTGTGCCAATCCTTGCATTGGCCTCATGACTCCAACACGCATATGAGCATGATCAGTTCCACTTCTTCTAAATGTTACGTAATGTTTACCACCTCTCATAATGTTGTTTGATATTCCATATCTGCAGAGACCACTCGACGTTGTCACGATGCGGGATGCATCATTATCCACATAATGTAAATCATGAATTTGAAATCTCTCTCCACGAAATAGATCAAACGTTAGTGGGGCACGTAGTAATTCCAATTCTTTATAAACAGACAACCATGTCTCTCCATCATATCTCGGCAATGCATTCCTCTCTTCCTCGTTTCTATTTATAATTTGACGTGCTGCTTCTTCTATTAATGACCAAGTATAATGAGATTTATTATTATCACTACTATTTTGTTTTGTATCATCGTTTGTACCGCCAAACCGTTTACAAGTTAATGCCAAGTTGAGTAGATCATGTGCATTGAGATACGGTGTAATACGTAGAATGATATCATTATTGTTTAAAGAATCCATGCTGTGTGCTGTGTATAGTAGCACATGAGAGATTAAGGGTATGAACACACTCTGTCCACTGAATGATATCATAGTATAAGTAGTTATCAATACACACCCACCAGATGGTAAATCATCCTTCTTATCGGATGTAAAGACACATATATTCTCATCGGGAATATTCGTCCATAGTTTGAACTGATACTTCCATTGTAAGACGGATACGGCGTTGGTACAGAGACATACTACTGACTTTTTAATAGTTTGGGCAGCAGTTACACCTGTTAGTGTTTTACCTGCACCACAGGGTAAAACGATGATACCCGATCGTGCACGTCCATTACCAAACATCTACAGATTTGAAAAACGGGGAGGGTGATGAGTGAGATGAGAAGGAAAACAAATGGGGAGCTGCCATTAACAATTAACTCACCTTGCTCAAAGAACGTTCTTGATACCGTCTAATCCTTGTATGTGGCTTTAAATCCATGGGTACATCTGGATTAACTTTATCATTTCGGAAATCATACTCTTCCATTAGTGGATAATCCAAACTGCATAAGAAGAAAGGGTTGATGGGTGATTAGATAGACAACAGAAGAAACAAACACACATCAAAACACACATTATATAAAACTCACTCAATAGCACGACGTTTCACAACCTCAACACTATCACCCTTAATCTGGAATGAAACTGTAGTCTTCTGTTCCTTGTCCTTATTATCTCCATCTTCATCATCATCTGAACTACTATCACCATCCATTTCTTTTAATATACGTAAATTCTCCTCCATCTCCTCAGCTTTAGTGTGTACTACAAACCCATCTTTATTCGCTTCCGCTGTACTAGAATCCCCACCAGTAGTCTCCTCGGCAACACGTGCTTGACTAATTAAATCATCCCTCAACAATTCACGTAATACCGCTGGATATTCACTTTCAACATGATACTTATTATGTTTCAATACTAACTTAGCTTTACCATATCGTTTTGTACATTCTCGAATAAACTTAGCAACACCCTGAGGTAATATATTCTTACTAAATCGATTTAATACCTTGACAATACTTTCCGTATCAATATTGGTGGCAACTGCTGCGTATAGTGAATAGGGTGTTAATTTATATTCATGTATATATTCAGGACGAGCAACTGGTTCAGAAATTGCAACTAAAAAATCATATGCCTTGGGATATAAATCATGGAATGCTTCTAGGTAGATTGTACCATCAGGACATGTCCAACATGGACGTGAAGGATGATCTGTTTTCAATGGTAGGTTTGAAAAGTCGGATCCCAATTCAGATGTTGATTGCAATTTGGAGTCTGTAAAATGAGCATCATTTTGTGTTGATGACTTGTTCTTCTTTTTGAATAATGATAGTAGAGCCTCACGATCGGCGGCACGTTGGACTAATTTCTTTGCAGATGTGTATTCATCTACTTCCTCGGTATTATCTTCGTCAATAGCATCCATGATTAGCAGGGTATTAACACTCAACAACCAACTCTCAATCTCAACCTCATCAACCAACTCTCAAACTCTCAACTCTCATAAAAATTAGAGCGGTATCCTAATCTCCCAAAAAAGTCTGAGAACTGAGAGTTGAGATCGAGATTAGCCGCGTTATATTTGGTGTCTCACGTACAATACAGGTATTATTCATTGATATTACAATCAAATGTAAGTAGCTATTGGTACATTTCATTTGTCTTGTTGTTTGGTTAGAGGGCGGCCGTGAGAAGATATACTTATGTTGAATAATTTATTGCAAATGCTCATATAACTTTGTTCTACCTCTAGAGTAGGTATGATTATGTATGCGATGAACTTGTTGTCTCGACGCGGGTCCAGACTATTTGTGAAGTTGATTGTGCGGTATTTGCTTCGTATTCATTTACTATTAATTCCGTCTACTCAAAGTTATATGTATCCTCTCTCATGCAATATACGTACTCACATATTTAATTTTCTTCTTACATTCTCCTCATAATTAATTTGCAGAAATACCAATTACCAAACTTAACTGTGGAATATAATGGCATCAGAAGAAGAACGTGCAAAGATTCTAGCAGAATACAAGGCTGCTGCTGCTGCAGATGATGATGATGATAACGAGGTAGACTTTAACCCTGCCAATTATGATTCCGAGAATGATGATGAATTTACAGGTGATGACGAATCATCCGATGAAGAGGCAATTGTCGATCCAGTGGTACTAAATGGCACTCTATATATCAATGATGAAGGAAGGATTATCATTAGTGGTACATGGTGTTTACAATCCCAACTTGTCACAGAGTCTCAAGACTTGATGTGCACGAAACCTGTTATTAAACATCCGAAGTTCAAATTGAAGAGTCAGGATAGAGTTTATGGAACGTCAGGTCCTTCATCGTTATCACAATCTTCGAATGAAGAGAAGAAGTCAAGAAGGAGTGTATTGTTTGATATTCATCGTCCTACATTATCGAAACTTCCGTCTACCGATGATAATAGCAGCAGCAGTATACCAACTCGTCGTACAATGTGCTTTGACGGGTTCTTCTTACAACCACCATCACCTTCCGAGGCTGATGCATCGACAGGTGAAAGCACCGAGAAACAGCAGGACAAGAAGATTAAGGAACGAGATGTTGAGATCTGCTTTACTACTATTGCTAATAATACCTCAAAATTTAATGTGGTAGGTAGGGGTTATAACGAGTATGGACAGTTTGTTCTATCAAATGGTATATATACCCCACCATCAGCAGATGCCATTAGCGGATCAAGAGCTAAGATTAAGTTTATGAAAACATATGGAAGTAGTGGAGATACTGGTGGTACCAAGGAAACTACACGAAGTGGTGCAGTCAAGCGTAGTCGACGACATAACGACGATGATAGTTTTGATGATGATTTTGATGAGAAGGCTGATTATGGCGAGGTTAATGAGTTGTGTGAGGATGCAGGATTGTCAATTGAGGAACTGCGGGCCAAGTATTATGGTGGCGGAGGAGGAGGAGGTGATGGAGATGGAGATGATGGAGGGGGTAAGGTTAAAGCTGCTTCTCCTCAGATGAAAAGAGCAAGGCTTGAAGAGGATTATGATATGTCTCTTAAATGATCAATCATAATACCTAATCGAACTTCTCTAGTATACAGTTAAGATTAAAAGTTAACTCACACCCCCTCACTACTTTCAAGGTTGACATGTCTCAGTTGTTTCAATGTTGACGCCTGCCTCTTTCATATCCTTTAAGAACTGTTCACCGGCAGCCTCAAACCCCGGTACAGAAGATGCGGCATCTTCCAACACGGTCAACTTATTCATCTCTCCCTTTGGCCAATGCTCAACTATATCACGGACTGTATAGTTGACACAGTGGCTTAATGCCTGACCACACATGATAAGTTTCTCTGTGTCGTGCTTTAGCTGTGTTTTATATATTGATCAAAAGATGTGTGTGAGAGAAAGTTAGTAGGTATAAATACTGTACAGCCGAATGTCCAAGTAGAACATATCACAATAATATAACTTACCCACTCAAACAAGACATTATCATAATCCGTCTTCTCACTAACAGGAACTTCAGCACATAAAGCACTATACTTCTCAGTTACCAAATTCTGCCCTTTATTAATCCATTCTGGACTAGCACCAGTTTCATGTGACCAATAATTAATAGCATCCATAATCTTGGGCACGACATTATGCCCATAACTACCAATTAAACAATGTTCAGGCCAGATACATAATTGAAATTTACCCTTTTCTTCTAATCGACGAGTGTATTCGATACAGTATTCCACCATGTTTAAATCACCATTATCATCGTATAACTTATCAGGTATAGGACCATGCTTTGCAAATACATCAATATCAATTAATGGACCCGATCGTGAACAATTTGGTGGTTGCTTAACATCGGATCGTTTTTGTTTAATATCAGACCTTGGTATCCATTTACCACTCTTAACATCATCCATTGATATAATTGTAAATGGATTGGGATGTTCACCAGATGCATTCTTCCAAAATACAGGATGTGCAATATGTAAACGTTGATGCGAATCCAAGGTTAATGCAATACGACTTATTGATGCACTGTGTTTCTTAATAAAATTTGCAGTTCGTTCGGCATCTTTGTCGGCGTCTGGTATTGCAAGTGATCCACCTGGATGGAAGTCGTTTTGTATATCGATTAATAGTAATGTTGTCATGATATTATTCTAATGATTGATAGATTGCCGCCGTTGAATGTTGCGTTCTATGGAGTAATAATAGAGGCCGATTCGATTGCAATGGCTCAACAACAAATAACAGTAAAAGTTAAAAGATCAAAAGATATCTCTGGTATCCTTCTTTGGATACAATTACGTTATGATGCTCCACTTTCCTCAGTGTCTCGTTATACACACCTTGCAACTGATAGTAGTGTATGGTAAAGAGAATCTTAGTATATTGTATAGTACAACAGAGAGTTGGTGGTTCATTTAATAGTAATTTTTAGTTGGTGGTGGTCTTGGGATACTATTTAAAATGAAAAATAAAGAGACAGATGACAGAGCAGGACAGAGATTGATTTGTTATGTCGGATTGTTGTGATAAATGCGGTAATGCTGGTTCAACTAAGCTATGTACTCGTTGTAGAGATCGTAGATACTGTTCAGTAGATTGTCAGCGTCAGGACTGGGCGAGTCATAAGGTGAATTGCCGGCCGAGTGAGTATGAAATATATGTGTGTCCTTTTTGCAATTCTTTTATGTCTTGTGTAAGTATGTAGGTATACCGATAAACATCATGTGCACCTTATTGCAATAGAATTTCTAACTGTAATCTTTCTCTCTATTGTCTATATACTATATCACGCATAAACATCATAGATTATTGTCAGGAAGTTAATGATATAATTGATAGAGCCATATAGAGGATGAGGCCATCACATCTAATGAAACTAAATCCCTCAAATTAAGTATCAAACGTATTGAAGGTTCTCACAATAATAATGATTGTGAACCTAGTAATAATGGACTGAGTGATAAAGAAACGAGGAAGATGGGCGCTGATTGCTTTTGTATATATGCCTCGACAGGTGAGAAGGCCAACTGCAAAAAGTTTGATGGTTTTACATATATATTTATATCTCACAAAAAGTATAAATGCACCTTTTACCCATCAGCTCTCTTTAGTGTTGGACGGGGAGTAATGGTGGAAAGGAAAAACAGAGATCCTCAGTTTGGTTATATCGTTGCTAATGGAACAGATCATGGTCAGATTGAAGCTGATAAGTTGGAGCGTTTGTGGAAGAAGAAGAAACGTCAAACATTTGTCGTTAAGTTTGTTGATGAGAATGGAGAAGAAGGAGAAACCATATCGGGTGTTGAGGCTCATTGTATGCGTATGGTTCCAATTAGAGACTTAAGACATGTCAAATACTCTATGAGCTTTGATGAGGAAGTACCTGCTGGTGTTGATCTCGATGAGTATAGTTTTGAACATGAAAAATTGCCAGACGGAATAAGTTGGCAATATCTTGATTCGGGTACTGGTTCCTGGGTAAATTATCCCAAAGGTCTGGCTGGAAGAATCGAAAGAATGTACGCTGCAAATAGTTCACACTATCTATACACTCCCGGTAATCCCCATTGCGTTGGACAAATGGTACCCGAGGCAGTTCTGGGACAAGAAGTTGGATCTGTAAAGAATGCTTTCCTGCATGACACGAGTACAAATCAAATCATTTTTGAAGTCTCATCACGCGGTAATTGGTTACGTGGGCATCATACTCAAACTGACAATATGACAGAACGGAATTTCTATACGGGTATGCAACGGAGAGTAAGACGAGTAGGCGGTGTACCTAGAAGTGGTGGAGATAGTGATGGACACAAGCAACAGCAGAAGTATTTGTTTGAGTCTGGGTATGTTGATTGGTCTGATACGAGAGAGAAATGCGGTCTATGTGGTAAAACAGAAGGCCCGTTCATGACGACAGAATGCTGCGGAAGAACGTTGTGTGATACAGAGGGTCAGTATCGTGTGAACTCCCATGAGAGGGAAGGGCAGTGTGCTCGTAACCACCGCCTGAACTCTGTATGTTATCATCATCATGCAGAAGGTCATGATGGGAATTGGAAGCAGTGCACTAAATGCCAAGAAGACTTTCATCCGTATGATTATGCTGTCAAGGCAACTTCTCAAGCTCAGTCTGGGACTATTCGGAGGTACAACTTTGACGATAATGTGCGTACTGATATCCACCCAGCTGATGTTCCATTTCCTCAATGTGATGCGTGTGGATTGAATGTTGATACTACCGAGGAAACAATTCGAACTCTAGGTATGCGCAAGAACTTTGGTAGTGGCAAAGTAACTTGCTCAAACTGTGGGTGAGTATAACAAGCTTGTTTACATATCATATGTTCGTCTTTCAATCGATCTGACCTATTTCTTATGCTGCTGTTTAACTCAAGTGGTGGTTTTGGAAAGATTATTTTTATCTAAGAAGAGAAAATATGGCAAGGACACGATATTGTTAGTAGTCGGCTATGCACTCGTTATAGAGATCGTAGATACTGTTCAGTAGATTGTCAGCGGCAGGGCAAGTCTTATTGGCAGGGCAAGTCTTATTGTTAAGGTTACTCAAATACAACACTTTAATCTTAATTGTATTGTGTTTACTACTCGTAGTATTTGGTCAATATATCTCTTTCTCCTTAATGATATGTTGATTTACCTCCTATTGACGACTATGTAGCCCAATTTTAAATCTACAGTCCCCCGCATACAAATTAGAAACCACACTCATCGTCATCATCCTCTTCAAGCCTTGCTCTCTTCATCTGAGGAGAAGCAGCTTTTACCTTACCCCCACCATCGTCGTCATCGTCCACATCGCCACCTCCTCCGCCGCCGTAATACTTGGCCCTCAACTCTTCAATTGACAATCCAGCATCCTCACACAACTCATTAACCTCGCCATAATCAGCCTTCTCATCAAAATCATCATCAAAACTATCATCGTCGTTATGTCGTCGACTACGCTTTACTGCACCACTTCGTGTTTCCTTGGTTCCACTAGTATCTTCACTATATGTTTTCATAAACTTAATCTTAGCTCTTGATCCACTAATGGCATCTGCTGATGGTGGGGTATATATACCATTTGATAGAACAAACTGTCCATACTCATTATAACCCCTACCTACCACATTTGTCTTGGTATTATTAGCAATAGTGGTAAAGCAGATCTCAACATCTCGTTCCTTAATCTTCTTATCCTGCTGTTTCTCGGTGCTTTCACCTGTCGATGCATCAGCCTCTGAAGGTGATGGTGGCTGTAAGAAGAACCCGTCAAAGCACATTGTACGACGAGTTGGTATACTGCTGCTGCTATTATCATCGGTAGACGGAAGTTTCGATAATGTAGGACGATGAATATCAAACAATACACTCCTTCTTGACTTCTTCTCTTCATTCGAAGATTGTGATAATGATGAAGGACCTGACGTTCCATAAACTCTATCCTGACTCTTAAGTTTGAACTTCGGATGCTTCACAACTGGTTTCGTACACATCAAGTCTTGAGACTCTGTGACAAGTTGAGATTGTAAACACCATGTACCACTAATAATAATCCGTCCTTCATCATTGATATATAGAGTACCATTTAGTACTACTGGATCGACAATTGCCTCCTCTTCGTCATCAGATGATTCTTCATCACCTGTAAATTCATCATCATTCTCGGAATCATAATTGGCAGGGTTAAAGTCTACCTCCTCGTTATCGTCATCATCTGCAGTAGCAGCAGCCTTGTATTCTGCTAATATCTTTGCACGTTCTTCTTCCGATGCCATTATATTACCAGTTTAAGTTTTGGTAATTGGTATTTCTGCAAATTAATTATGAGAATGTAAGAAGAAAAATATGTGAGTATTATGCATGAGAGGATATATGAGTAGACGGAACTGATAGTAGAAGCAAATAAGGCACAATCTACTTCTTCACAAAATAGTCTGGAACCGCGTTGAGACAGCAAGCTCCATAATCATCCTACGTCCTAGTAGAGAGAAGTAGAACATTAAAATACACATAGGTAGGTATTATTCAACCTTCTCATGGCCCGCCCCCCTCTAATCAAAACGCAACACATGAGGAAACTTACACTTACATTGATTTGCAATATTAGTACACAATACCTGTACGACTATGACGATACTAACTTGGATCAATACCTGTACGCGAGACACCAAACTAACTCTCATAGATAAGGCACAGGTAAAGAGGCAAGTGGTTTAGGATACCGGACCATTTTATGAGAGTTTGAAGAGAGATTTGAGTTACTGATGAAAGATAGAGGTCAGAGTTGCAATAATATCATGAATGCTATTGACGAAGATAATACCGAGGAAGTAGATGAATACACATCTGCAAAGAAATTAGTCCAACGTGCCGCTGATCGTGAGGCATTATTATCACTATTCAAGAAGAAGAACAAGTCATCAAAAGATGATGCTCATTTTACAGACTCCAAATTACAATCAACTGAATTAGGATCAGACTTTTCAAATCTACCATTAAAAACAGATCATCCATCACGTCCATGTTGGACATGTCCCGATGGTACCATCTACCTTGAAGCATTCCATGATTTATATCCCAAGGCGTATGATTTTCTAGTTGCAATCTCTGAACCAGTCGCCAGACCTGAGTATATACATGAATATAAATTAACACCCTATTCCTTATATGCAGCAGTTGCCACGAATATTGATACGGAAAGTATAGTAAAAGTATTAAATCGATTTAGTAAGAATATATTACCAAATGGAGTGGCTAAGTTTATTCGAGAATGTACAAAACGATATGGTAAAGCTAAGTTAGTATTGAAACATAATAAGTATCACGTTGAAAGTGAATATCCAGCAGTATTACGGGAATTGCTGAGAGATGATTTGATTAGTCAAGCACGTGTTGCTGATGATACTCCTGCAAGTGGTGGTGATAGTGATGCAAATAAAGATGGGTTCGTGGTACACACAAAAGCCGAAGAGATGGAGGAGAATTTACGTATATTAAAAGAAATGGATGGTGATAGTAGTTCAGATGATGATGAAGACGGAGACAATGAAAAAGGCAAGGAACAGAAGACTACAGTTTCATTTCAGATTAAGGGTGATAGTGTTGAGGTTGTGAAACGTCGTGCTATTGAGTAAGTTTTATTTTAACATGTTTGATGTGTGGTGTTTGTTTCTTCTAATCTATCAACTACTCACATACACAACTTTCTTTTAGTTTGGATTATCCGCTAATGGAAGAGTATGATTTTCGAAATGATAAAGTTAATCCAGATGTACCCATGGATTTAAAGCCACATACAAGGATTAGACGGTATCAAGAACGGTCGTTGAGCAAGGTGAGTTAATTGTTAATGTCAGTTCCCCATTTGTGTTCCTTCTTATCTCACTCGTCACCCTCCCCATTTTCCAATCCTTAGATGTTTGGAAATGGACGTGCACGATCGGGAATCATAGTCCTACCCTGTGGGGCAGGTAAAACACTCACCGGCGTAACCGCTGCCCAAACTATTAAAAAATCAGTAGTATGTCTCTGTACCAACGCCGTATCCGTCTTACAATGGAAGTATCAGTTCAAACTATGGACGAATATTCCCGATGAGAATATATGTGTATTTACATCCGATAAGAAGGATGATTTACCATCTGGTGGGTGTGTATTAATAACTACATATACTATGATATCATTCAGTGGACAAAGGAGTGATAAGAGTGCTGAGGTTATGAAGGCAATTCAGAGTAGAGAGTGGGGATTATTGTTGATGGATGAAGTGCATGTCGTACCTGCCAAGATGTTCCGTAGGGTTATTGGTAGTGTTAAGGCACATTGTCGTCTGGGATTAACAGCCACGTTGGTACGTGAGGATGATTTGATTTCGGATTTGAACTTTTTGATTGGACCAAAATTATATGAGGCAAATTGGATGGATTTAACCACACAGGGATACCTTGCCAATGTCCAGTGTGTTGAGGTATGGTGTCCCATGACTGGACCGTTCATGAGAGAATACCTCATGGCCGATAGTGGCCGGTTGAAGCAGTTGCTTTATGTTATGAATCCTTCAAAGCTGAGGGCTACTGAGTTCTTGGTCAAGTTTCATGAAGACCGAGGGGATAAGGTGATTGTGTTTAGTGATTTGGTGTATAGTTTAAAGTTGTACGCAGCTATGCTAAAGAGGCCAATGATTTATGGTGAAACAAGTGAGCGTGAAAGGCAGGCCATATTGGGAACGTTTAGAACTAGCGAGTGAGTTTGATATGTGATGTTGGGTTGTTCTCTTCGTTTCTTTATCTTTGTTAACTTAATTCTATCCCCTCGGAACACAGTGCTCTACGAACGATATGCATTAGTAAGGTCGGCGATACATCGATTGATCTACCCGAGGCAAATGTGATCATCCAAGTATCCTCCCATTTCGGTAGTCGTCGACAGGAGGCACAGCGTCTCGGCCGTATCCTCAGGCCTAAGTCGTACACCCAAACCGATGGGTCTAACCGATCGTCTTTCAATGCCTTCTTCTACACCCTTGTTAGTACGGATACACAAGAGATGTTCTACTCCACAAAAAGGCAGCAGTATTTGATCGATCAGGGGTATACGTTCAAAATCGTCACAACACTATCAGAAAGAGCGGATAGGGAAGCTGTTGAACATGATTATGCCTACAAAACTCCCGAAGAAGACCGTACACTACTCCGGACTGTCCTTACTAGTGACACTGAGCTTGAGAAGGACCAACGAGCGGAGGATACTGCTATTAGAAAGAGTAACCCCGACGGGGCACGCTTAGCAGACTTGGGAGTAAAGAGAACTGCTGGAAGTACATTAGCTCAGTTATCAGGTGGCACTGGTGCCAGATACAAGCCTGGACCAAGAAAGGTTCACCCTATGTTTGCAAAACGCAGGAAACGTTAAACTATAAATAGAGATATAGTTAGTTAGACCTTCTACTTCTGTTCACATTTTACTTTAATCTCGTAATTTCTAAATGAACTCACACCCACCCCCTCAAAATTGTCTAACGTACTGCAACTCTTATTGGTTATCCACAAGTCGTAGCATACATATTTCTACGTCCCTTGTTATCAAGGTCCTTTTTCTTTCATACATTCTAAACACGGACCTTTATTCCCATCTATAACATTCTAAACAAAACTGGAACTCATTTCCATCAATATCCTGCATGTATAATTCTCTATTATTTTCATTTCATATCGCGCTATTATCTCCATTTCATATTCTGTCAAACACTTCCCACCTTAATATGGTATCCATATTAATTTCCTTCTTCTCCTGCTCTCAACATCTCTAGAGCGTTGCCTCTCCTCATCTCAATGACCGGGGCAACATTTGGGATGTCCTGGTTAATGATGATTGCCATCCAGCAATACTCACCAGAAAGACCCTGTTAGTATGAGCAACAAAAACATGCACAGAAATATGTGAGGAAGTGTAAACAGACGGAAGAATCAAGGAAACATATGCACGTCTCATACAAATATGCACTTACGCTCTTCATTACGCCTAGACGTCGCCCATTTTTGTATATTGCCAATGTACCCTCATCAAGGTCGAGCAACATACCAAGTTCGTAATCACCATGAGACCTCTCTTCTCCTTCCCAACTTTCAGAATAGTTTGTAGTTTCCTGCCAATCGCTCCAACATGCACGTCCACTCCAACTATTGTATGTGATAGTATTGACTTGACATTCAGTCCACCTTGCTGTTCGTTGAGCAATCTGGCGAGGCCAATACTCCCGTAAGAAGGTTGAATATGAACCTGTCGGCACTTCATGACCCTCCCAATCCATTGGACGGATTAAACCACAACTCATTGCACCGTCACCAGTTTTCATAAACCGGACATAATGTTTACCACCACGCATAATACAGTTCGAAACTGCAGTCCTCATCCCACCAAGGATAGAATAGAATTGGTTATTATCACCATCACCGGTACAAAACCCATTCTCCTCACCAAACAACCGATCAAAGCTAAGTACTTTTTTACGCTTTTCCAACTCTCGAACTAATCCAATCCATGTTTCTCCCTCGTACTTTGGATTAAACCAATTCTTCTGTTCTTCTTTTGCATTAAGGATTCGCTTCGCTGCCTGGTCGATTAATGAACAGTCCGAGGTAGCGGCGGAACTATCAGCGCTACCAAAACGTTTACATGTTAATGAAAGGTTGAGTAAATCGTGTGAGTTGAGATATGGTGTAATGCGCTCTAGGATGATATCATTATTTAAGGAATCCATATTTTTTCGTGTACTATGTTTATGATAGAGAAGATACATACGATGTCGCCGCTATTGTATCAGATTGATGCTATTACACCACTGAAAGATTGCAATAAAGATGATAATTTTGTTAGAATACATGAGTGAGTTGCCACAATTTGACATCATAGAAATAATCTCTCAACATAAAACACAGGGAACATGTGATGTGCTACTTGGATACCTTTGAAATTATTAACTGTTAGGTACACACAATACAAACAAACAATATATAAACACCTATTATACTCTACCCACACCTTCATTAACAGATAAAACCAATCCTAATTCGACAACAACCAACCTCAACAAACTCAGTATTATTCAATGAGATATTATGAGTTTAAAAGTTTCTTAATTTTCAGGTTATCTTTATCAATACTGCAAACCGCGCAAACAATTGCAATTCCCGAATATGATAAACCAGGTCAGTATGTCTACAATAATTCTCACCTCTCTATTGCATGTATTATGGCCCTGCTCCAGCGCTTTATTTGCCACTCCTCGCTATGGCCACAACCACAAAAAAAGAACTATGTATACGCTTGTGTTTTTAGGGGGGCTTTAGCGAAGGTATCTTTTTTGTGTTGACCCCAGAAATATAAAAAACAACTATTTTATACAATTTATCACACACCGTTGAAATCGTCTATACAAGAGCATTCCAAATCTGTGCCGAACGAGACAATTGAAGCTTTTCTTGTAATTTTAGAAGGGAATATCACTTGGGATACCGTCGCTAAAGCCCCCCTATAACCACAAGCGTAACTACTTATGTAAGATTAGTTTAATTTATATTTTCAATGTTATTCTGGGACAGTAGGCCTATCTCGAGCGAACTCTGTCTTATTACTCCTTAGCTCATACCCTACCTACATAGGAAATAAATACTTTTGTGGAAGGGGTAAACATTTGATATGTTTTGGACTATACCCCACATTGAGGATACCATTTATTAAAAATTGGAGATTAAACGGTCTGATTGCATTGCAAGTTCGACTAATGATAGATGTAGTCTCAGCCTCCTTATCTTATTGCCCTCTATCGATAAGAAATACCATCCTATGATATAGTCGTTATGCTGTATGGATCATTAGGTCTAATCTACGAGCTGTACACAATAGTCGTAGTGGTGCTAATGAACTATCCACTTAAAGAAGATACAAGTATTGCAAACAACGACGCTATAATGACATCAACGCCACAAACAAACAAGCCTATACTTGGATATTGGAATATCCGCGGATTAGCATCGTCTATAAGATATCAATTAATATATTCGGGTATCGAATTTGATGAGGAAGTTTATGAACAGGGTAATGCTCCAGAATATAGTCGAGATGAATGGATGAAATCAAAGTACAAGTTAGGATTGGAATATCCTAATCTACCATATCTAAAAGATGGAAATGAATATAAATTAACTGAAAGTGGTGCTATACATAGATATTGTGCAAGAAAGTGGTGTCCTAAATTGCTATGTTATGATGATGTAGAACTGTACGGGAAGGCGGAAATGGTGTGGGGAATAGTGTCCGATTTGAAGGGCTTTGTTACAATGAATTGCTATAGAGGTGACGGTGATAAAAAGTCATTATCAAACATTGCCATACCACGATTTGCATTCGTTACTAAACAATTGGAAAGTAAAAAGTATCTCATTGGAGATAAGCTGTGTTGTGCAGACTTTGCATTAATGGAATTGATTGAGATGATGGATTACATATCAAATGGGGAAATATACAAGATGTATCCATCATTGCAGTATTATCGGAATCGAATGTTTAGTTTACCAAAAGTGAAAGAATACTATGAAGATAAGAGGAGGAGTAATGCACAAAAGTTACAGTTTAATAACAAGAGTGCCAAGATTAATAATTAATCTACATTATGATAATGATAATGATTATTGGGAATTACGATGAGAAGGGGAAAGGTCATGTACGGAGGTGAGTTTAGTAGACAAGATTGAGAAAGATATTTAAGATTCTAGCATACTATGGGGGTGGCAACAATTGAGACTTCTTATGAAGAAGAGAGATTGCATAAGAAAGGTTGAGAGATTAAGGAGGAAAGAGATTAAATATAATACTTATTTTTCGACCAGCCTTCCACCTCTTGAAATACCACCACATCAAGATAAAAGATGTCAGTAGAATGATATAGCATGTCGTCTATTCATAAGCCGATCAGCCAGCTTGTGGCGGGCTAGCTGGCTTGATTGCTTGAGAATCTCGACTGGTATCCTAAAGGATACCAAAAAAATAAACTTTTACAACCTCCACATGATCCTGATACCAATCTAATGACCTTAAAGTATACAGTATGTGCCTCTCATATACCTTATCTAGTACTGAAGTTATATATAAACATATCATATATCGTTGTGGTATCATAAAGTTCGAGGGTATCCTACTACTACCTACCTACTACTAAAGATCGAGGTATCTTTGAAGGAATAACCAAGTATTTTAGATTACACCTAAATGTCACTTCTATGCTTATGCATGCCAAGGCACTCAACATCTCAGACCCAGTCAAGTTTATCGAGAGTTGTCCACTCTCGAAGCTTAAGGTAGGCCTCATTGCAGCAGTTTTGTGTCGAGGTATCTTGGACTCGTTAACAAAAGAATGAAATGCCGATGATGTCCGCTGTGTACGCCGAGGGAGCTCCTTATATGATATACATATAAATACAAGCCCCCTTCAACGATTAATCTAGTTCTTTTCATCAGATCTTCTTCTAACAGAAGATAAGATACTCGTAATCGGAAAAGATACTTCCAGGAGCATCCGTTCTATACTGAACGAATACTCAAGTTAATGAGTTAGTTTTGGTCCCTATATTCAGTCTATGTCCGATGACACCGAGCATAAAGTCCATGAAGGAGTGATATGCGGGAGGCAAATAGGAATTGTCATCTTGGCACTGAATACGCCATTGTGCTATTACGGCTTTGCTTCTTCTTGTGGGTCCTAGGTCCGAAGATTTTACTCAACTTTCCATCAAAGGTTAAACCCCGGCGATAGCATGCGGATCAGGCAGTTTCGGTTTCCTCTACAAGTACTTCCTACGGCGACAGGTTTCATTTCATTTCCCCGAAGGTACTCTTACTCTTACTCCTTAAGGCTAAGATCATGCGTCGCAGGATTTTGTTTGTCTTCACTGACAGGAGTTATTTGTCTAAGGTCTTGCGGCACCGAAGTGACTTCCGTGACCTTGGATTTTTTGGGTGGTCTTTACTGACCGAGATAAGTAGTGGGGTGTCGATATTGTTGTTAATGTTCGTCCTTCGGCAGGATATATTAGATTTTAAGGCCTGGGGAGACCGTATGGAGTCAAACCATTTGACTATTTTGGTATTGGTATATTGTTGGTGCTTTGATACCCGTCACGAGGGTTATCAACCCGAGGAGGAGTTGATGTCACTCATTCATTATGCTCATGAGGATGAGATTCCACCCGATGTTGACTCACATGTTAGTACATTTTGACATCATACCAAACAAAAGATATCACACGATGACAGACTTACCTGAACTACTGGATCAGATGACGGTCGGATGCTTCTTCCAATCATGTCCACGAGTTGCCATTCCTTGACTGTAATATATATTAGTTAATCTACTCTACCCAAACTCTAACTTGTCACTTAACTCTCACATAACACAATCTCCGACTAGTATACTGATCTTGATCTTCATAAATTCTACTATCACTATTGTATTCTCCGCATACCACAAGACAAAACTCGATGTCATATATTGTCTTGGGCTTTGATTCTCCATCCGTCTCACAAATGTCAATATATCAGCTCGAGATAGAAGATAATCCATACAATGGACACATCTCGAAACTTTCCGTCTTCTACTTTGCCTTGGCCTTCTCGTACATCTCATTCTCCCAGGCTACACATGCATCACGAAATACTGCCAAGTATGCGGCTGTTGGTCCATCTCTTGACTTCCAATATCTTGAATAACACAGTAGGTAGAGCCATTCCAGTTCGGTAGTTGGGAGCGTCTTCAGGTTATAACGATGGATGATACTGAGAGCCAAGTTGTCAGCTAAGTCGTTTATTCGACTCTTCTTGGCTCGTGCATACAACCTCCTATTGATGATCTTTTCCTCTCTATCCTTATCGTCATCATCATCACTCTCAGCTTCATACTCCTCGGGGATATCAGCACACTCGTCCTCGTACGGACCTTGTGCAGCCACAAAGACAGGTGGTTGCTCACCCTTGGGACGTGGGGAGACAAAATCTGGGAAGTCACCAAAAGCATCCCAATGAGTGTACTGTACTTGGTTGGGATTAGCTTCGTCTCTTTGGAGTGCATAGTAGGTACCCAGCTCCTCCGAGTATTTTACGATGAGTTTCTTCTTCTTCTTGGGTGCATCACTTTCAACATCTTGGTCTGGAGGGAGTACATCATCTTCTACTACTGCCGAGTCATTCAGCATATTAACACTGGTATTGTTTGTTGAGGTAGATTCTTGTAAGGGAGGTTGTGCATCGGCAGTCTCCTCTGCTGTGACTGGCATGTTCAACTCGACATTGTTATTGATCGAGGAGGTAACTTCAATGGGAGGTTGTACCGCTTCTTCTTCTACCACTTCTTGAACTTTCATCTCATCAGCACAGCAAATAGCTCGATACTCTTCGAGGTTAAGGTTGAATCTGATGTTTCTCCTCCTTCTTGGCCTCAGGGGCAGACAAGGTATTGTCCTCTTGAGTATTCTTATTATCCTCGACATCATCATCATCCACACGTCCAAAATTGATGATATCATCCTCCACTACTGCACCGGTGAGAGTTGCAACGAGCTCGAGAAGCACCCTTGAAAGTTTGGTCGAGTGATCTCGTCTTGCTTCTTTGATTTCTTCGTTGCACTTGCTATGATACTGACCAAGAAAGATGGGGATTGCATCAATATATACTTCTCCATATCGACCAAGATCTCACATAGATCTGGATGTAGGAGGCCTTGTTGCATCTCTTTACACCATCCTTTGACGAAGAGGTAGATGTAATGTCGTTGAAAGTAGTTCCAATTGGCCATTGTATCGATTGACCAACTAACATCTGGCTTGAATGGAATATGATGCACCATATCATGGGCATCGAACGTAACAGCTCGTGTGTGAATCTTTCTTGATAACGAGTCTACCATTCGTTGTGCATTATTGGCAATGTGTCGTGATGTAACCCACTCGAGGAGATCTAATCCAGCACCCTCGGCACGGTTGAGTTGTCTTACTACCCAGGATTTCAAGCTGAATAGTGTATCAGCTACCGACTCCAATCCTAACCAATCGAAGATATCTATCATGGCATCATAAGTAGATATAACATAACGAATGCATCCAATGAGACAAGCAGATGATGTAAGGTGTTGTAAAGCTTGCCAAATCAGTCGACCAACATCCACCACGAGACTTGATATCGATGAAAGCATCTTGCAGAGTAGAGACATTGTAATGTAGATGCAAGCTGTGACAGTCAAGACTTGAACTGTCGTGGTAGATTCCCAACTCCTCGTGATCGCCATTATCAATAATCCAGTTCCAAACCAATGCCCAATACCCTCTTGCTTACTGTTGTTGTTGCCAACTACCTCCTGAGGCTCTGCTTCCAAATCGGCAAGTATACGCTGCCACTTAACATGATTGACACCCTCGGCCACGAGACTTGATATTGATGACACTACTTCACGACCGGTATACACCACGAGAGTTGATGTGGCTGACACTATCTTGCAGAGTAAAGTGATTATAATGTAGATAGCTCGGCTCGTGCCTCGAGCGGTATGTCCCAGAAGAGTTGATGTTGATGAAACTATCTTGGGGATAACGGCCGCTGCAATGTAGATGCAAGCTGCGACAGTCAAGACTTGAATTGTATCAGAAGAGTCCCATCTACTTGTGACCGCCATCAGCAATAATCCAGCTCCTAACCAATCTCTAATGCCATCTTGCTTACTGTTGTTGTTGATGACTACCTTTTCTTCCTCGTCAGCAAGTAATCCTGGGCACTGCTCGACATGATTGACAATCACACGTTCAATGGTACTGTTGTTAATGATTGTTAATGTATTGTTTGTTGATGTATTGTCGATGGGCACATGTTCATGCTGTTGCTGTTCCTCTAATCTCAAGGCAGCTTTAATCTTTATTTCATCAAGAACACCGGAGAAAGCTTGGGAATGTAATGCCCTCCATTCATCATCCACTAGACGTTCAAGCTTCTCTTCTAAACTGTAGATTTCTCCTAAGAACTGATACGTGTTGCAATCATGGAGAAGGACTTGTAGGGTACTACCAATCTCAAACCTGAAAGGATACGTCTTCTTCATTTGTTCAATAAGAGGTTCAAGCTCCACCATCTTGGGATCAATTCGATCTTTAAGACCACCAATATAACGAATGTCTTCCATATTATCATTGTTGAATTTTACTCGGGTTTTGTTGGGTGCAAGGCTGATGTTATGATCATTGAACCAAGTTTCATTAATTAATGCCACCTCCTCCTTCTGTTGATATTCATAAAGATCATCCCTAGAACGGCTAAACTGTAATAGACGCTTGACTTCTACTACTTCTTCCTTTTGATTCTGCTGTTCAATAGTTGTTGTATCATCTACTGATACTTCCGGTACGTCATCAACTACTGCAACATACTCTTGAGCTGAAGGATCCAACCTGCGACTTCTACGGACAGGACCTACTCTCAAAACGTTCTTTTGTGTCCTACTTAATCGCCGACTCTGATGTTGCTTGTTATTGCTATTAGAGTTGTTGGTGGTTGATTTCTTCTTGTATGAACGTGTAGACCTGACATTCTTCTCTTCTTCTTTCCACGCTAGTTCTTTATCATCACTACTACTAATATCCGATTGTAATTTTTTAATTCGACTACTACGATTGACCACCATCTTAACTGTTGCCTGATTATTATTATCACCATCAACGCCATCATCATTCTTGTCAATATCTTTTTGTAGTTTATGTTGTAGCTTATGTTGTTGTCCTTCATCTACCGTGGAGATATCGGCGATTGGTACATGCCGGCGTAGAATCGAAACAGGGGATGTTGCAATTGCTTTAACATCATTTGATGTATCCGTCAATTGCGAGGGAGCCACGGCAATAACCGTGGCTTGGGAAATGTTTTTGTTCATCATTGTGTTTGAATAGTTGTATATAGTTTGTTTGTATAATTGTGCTCCTGCAAATTATGAGAACATAATGTAGTGAAATTCTATGGTGATGAAATCTCAACTGATTTGGGTATCCTTTCTTGTATTAATATGATTCAATCAGATACACATGTAAATGTTCCATTCATTGCATAAAAGAGGAAGAAAGGACATCTCATCCTATACAACTAATTGACTTGCTGCAATAGAGAGGGAGATATTACACACCTCCAATAAATAATCATACATACTATCATAATAATCATATTTTTTCGTGTGGTATCCTTTACTCATACGACGATCACATCATATGTCAGCTGACGAGATATGGCACTAACACACTAATAATCCTTGCTACTATATACGTGTAGAGGCATAAGAGGAGAGATAGATATAGGTTGATTGAGAAGTATCGGCAGCGAGTTGTCGAAATTTTTTAGAACTTTTGATGGTAACCGTGTCACTTGAGGCAGTCGAATAGGCAGATCATTGTAAATAGAATCATCAACTGCCCACAATAACAATATACTCTGCAGCTTTACTACTTTAGTACAATACAATCGAATACAATTGAGATACGCATTACTAATATCAACATGAAGATTGAATCAAATGACATGTCTTGAGCTTATATCCAACACCTCCATCTGCAGAAAACATACCAGCACCACTAATGTTGAATGCTAATGGACGTGAACTTGCAATCATAGTATTGAACAATCTTTCGTAGTAATGAGATGGAAAAGCGCGACCATGTAAATTGTTTGCACGAGATAACATTTCAGTCTGCATACATCTCAAAGTAGTGAGTGTTTCATCAGCAACATAGTTGTCATTCACCATTTGTGTAGCTGCAGCTGTTTGGATGATTGTGGCTACTTGTACTCTCTTGATTGTTGAGCATAACTGGTTGGCAATAAACCAATGACTATCATATAACGTCTTGCGGTTTAATGGTCGAAATGCGTATTCATCAGTTGCTCTACACCCCAAATCCCTCTTCATTAGCTCGGTGAATGGAATAGGAAGGTTTTTTCTTTTGATACCAATTATTAGTGATGCAGGTTTTTTTCCATCAAAACTTCCCGAATAACATCCATCTCCATCCACATATCCGCTGAGAAAATACTCAAGTAGAATGTCTGAAACTATTGCCACCGGATAACTCAGTACTCCTGACATGATCTTAATCATTGCAAGAGGCATTGCCTTTTTTAGGATGGTATATAAACACCCCTCGAGATAATTTGCGTTACCGCTATTATTATCACCCCAATCCTTAGCATTTGGTGAAGGGAAGAACGTAGGCATTTCAATATTAGAGACACCACAAAGAAATAGATAAAATGGCCATAGGTAGTTTACTTTGTTTGCAGTCATCCCATCGCCTCTTTTATATCCATCACCTTTTGAATATGTTCCTGCAAATACAATTGTAATTGCAATTAACATAACCAAAGTGTAAGGGGCAACATACCCTCCACTATTGTTATTATTATCCAGGGTAATAATATCGTTAACTGAAGTGGATGATGCAGTACGTTCGGCCATATTCTTTTCAGCCATTAATTTTGTTTGTTGAGTACAATATGATAAATCAACATTGGATAGTTCCTTGATCTCGTCATTTGTTTTAACAGATGTTGCAATACTTTTTAGTCTTTCTGTTCCGGTACCCTCTCCGGTATCAATATTATCACATGCAGATGCAATGTCTGCAATACACAGTTGATAATTCCTCACCCATTTTGTTTGGATTGTTATATTATAAAGAGAGAGTGTCCGTAATAATATGTTTTAGAGGGATAGTACAAATCGGGGGTAATTTTAAGCTTGCTTGGGTCTCCCATGGGAGAATATCTAAATCTTTCTTTACTTTGTTCCACTCGGCGAGTGCTACTGTAAGAAGTACAGTCCATTATTCTCCAGCAAAGATGTGATCTAATGATTTACATATGTATATAGATAGTATGTAGTAGTTTAGTATTAGTTGTAATAGTAGTAGTAGTTGTTGTTGTAGTAGATTAGTATGTAGGTGAAGTATCGGTCATTATTATATTATTATCAATACGGATCATCTTTTATGAGTGCCGGGATTATTAATGTGAATGTTGAGAGTGAAAAGAGAAGATGATGTTTTATTTTTATACTACATACATACTCTCTTTCTCTATCTACACAACAATTACTGTCCACTCTTCGTCAGAAACACAATATCTACAATGTCAACATCATCAATCACTTACATTCCCGATGCCTCTCACAGAAATCGTGGCATTGCAAAATCGATAAAGAGGTTAGGAAAAGATCATCCTCTTGTTAAGCAAATTTTAGAATCTGCTTTAGTAGTATCAAGTAAAATCACTTCCCCAAAGAATATTGATGAATGGGTGGCTGCTCATGATGCAGAAATGCGTGCGGTGTTATGGGATGCTCGAAATGAGTATGGCATGATTAAACAGAAGGATGGGATCCAGACTCTTGAAGATGCATTGGAGAGTATTTTTCAAACATTTGACCTTACGAACTTTCTAACTTTGGAAACCCAGGCAGCCAAAGATATTGCAGAAAGTATCATTCGTCTACTCCATACATTCCAAGGCAAGGGATCAAGGGCCGAGGCTTTAGATTCGGATGAGTTTCGCTCCTTGCCACGAATGTTACAGCAGTTGTTCAGGATAATGTGGTTTGGTAATAAGCACAAGCTTGTTCCTCCTGAGGATTACTTCGAACTACCAAGTTTAAACAGTGAAGGATTGATTGTGGGAGGTGGCAAGGTTTCTTCTCATGTCAATGCCGACGGAATCTTACAATTGATGAACAATGCTGAGAGTGTAGCGGCGGCAGCCGCACCAGTTGTCTTAGCACCCACCAGTGGTGGTGGCATTGGTCTACGTAGCAATGCTACACAATCTACCCAGCAGGCGAGTGAAGTATATCTTCCAGAGGAGAAGGAAAACTCGAAGAGGGTATCGTTTGATAATATGGAAGTAGAATCTCCAATCAATAAGCGAAAGCCAGATTCTCCTCTGAGTTATAACCAACAACGTCAACCGCCTCGACGCATGGGACATTGTGCTGATGTTGAATGTAATAAGTTGGAATGGCTAGAGCCTTGCAGACATTGCGGCAATTGGGTTTGTGATGAATGCACTGAAATCAATTGCTGCATGGCTTGTCCTTGGTTGGATGAGCCTTTAGTTATGAAATACTAATCACTATTCATAACAACAGTATAACTAAAGTAAATATGTAGTTGGGGAGTCATCTAAACTTTTGTTCTATCACTAATATCATTTCATCTCTCCACAGTCTAAACATATTGTTTGTATACTTATTCATATCATCTCCCCAAAGCCTAGTATATACATTCATTCCCAATTCAATATGTTTGATGAAGAACTTCATCATCAGAATCTAGATCTGCTAGCCCTGATACCGAATAACGCTGAGTTTGCCTGCGGGTGCGTTGAGGTTGTTGTTGTGGTTGCGGAGGAACAATTGCCGCCTGTACAAATTCAGCATTAGAATCATCATCATCCTCTTCTAACAGCACATCTTCATCAACGTCCTCCTCCTCCTCCTCCTCATCTTCAATGCCAGCACCACCCGTATCAGCAGCGGAAGCTTGACTACCACCCTGACGTGTAGCCTCGTCATTATTATCATCAGCCTCAACTGCTGCATCTACATCTTCGTCATCACCACTGGCACTGTCCGTGTCAGCAGCGGCAGCTTGAGCACGTAATTTTTTGTTTTTATATACTTTGTGAATTTGACCACTGATTGCGCCCGACCCGTAACATTCGTTTGTAATATCATCCCTACTAATAATAGATGCCCTATAGCGCTGTTGTCCTTCAATCCTATTGATTAAATACAAGTCGCCACTTTCCCCATCATCCAATATTTCAACAATCCTGTCACTTACTGGTGAATGATGCCACATATTAATTGATGCACATGCATCAATTAAAGAATCAATTGCAAGAGATTTCATACTCCATGTACTAACATAATCATGTAAATGAGAGTTGCCACCAGCTGTACCCGCGTTGTATATAGCAGCATCTTTTGCAGGCGAGAAACTGTTGGTAACTACAGCATAATCCTCCAATGAAAGTAAATCAAGTAACCCCGTTACATTATTATTCAGTCCAATTTTAGTAGCATATGATTTCTTTGCCACAGTAACACTATTTACACCTAGTTCATTTGGACGAAGTAAAGAATCCCAAACATTATCAGCATCTTGTTTCAATGAACCAGTATCAAATAACTCTAAAAGTTGTTGAGACGTACTATTGTAAGCTGAATGAAACGTTGAAATTGTATTTGTATCTACAACTGCAGTAGAAGACATTGATTGACGGGCATTTGCTAATAACTCTTGTGCATCAAATCCTGGTGTATTATGGAATTTCCGATAGAAAGTCCAATCCGAACCACTATATCCTTCATAACGATGATAAAATTCACTTGGTATACCGTTCAGAATTCCCCACAAATCTTCTGCTGTTACAGTAAAGTTTACTCCATTTAGTTGTTGATCTGTGTACACACTACGAATTGCTAACATACCCCCCACTGCTTTATTCCAATCATCTTCTTCTGTTTGGAAAGGTGTCCTACCAATAGCAACGTATTGATAGCTGGTACCAGGCTTCTTGCCGAAACACACTCTGAAGCGATTACCTGCATCAAATAATTTGAGTTTCCGTACACCATTTTTGAGTTTATAACCAAGAATTTGTTCCATGTATGCAAAGTCTGCTCTGTAAGTATCAACACCTTCAATGTCGGAATTCAATAATACAACTGCACTAAGTGCATCGAGTGTTGGTAATTTAATGACATAATTTGTAACTACACTATCACCATCTTCACTGTTATCACTACCTTCTCCTCCTTCTTCTTCACTACTGTCATCATTATTATGAAACCCATTCACACGGAAGAAATCATCATCATTTTCCGGGTCAACTGAATGTGCATTTTCTACTACTAAATCATTACTCTCTAACTTTTGCCTAATAACATGGAGTTGTGCACTAGACTGTACAATTATGATTGCAGAATTAATAACAGACATAGTATTGTCCTTATATCTATTCTTTACCAAGAAAAGATAATCAATTGCTACATGTATATATCACTTTTTTCACTTGTACACAATATGGGATTTGCTATGGTAGCAAAAAGCAATAGGGTATCTACCTAGACTCTAGAGCTAGGTCAATCATTCGTAAAATCATCGTAGAGGGAGATACAGCTATGGCAAATCAACGCTGGATAAAGCAATTCAATATGATGAGGCATATAATAAAGAAGAGGATATGGAAAGTGATAGACGACTTGCTTTGTTGATGGAAGAACAGAAGGCTCGGAGTGTATGCAACCTAAAGGCATAGGGAATAGGATAATAGAATGTGTAGAGTAGTCGTATTTGATACGGTAGACGCAGTAGTCTCCTGAGGAGATAGTAGAGCCCATTTGACAATCAAGGAGGGTTATATGTTAACAGTATTAGTATCGTTGGAGAGCTTTAATTAAAGGATTAGTACTAGTACTAATGCTACTTTTATATGCTTGCCGCTCTTCTGGATAAGAACGGAGAGCTACCACAGGATACTGCTACTAAAGTCAAGTTTGATCAATATGTTCAGTTGACAGCCAAGAAAGATAGTTATTAGTGTGTTATTATGATCATCGAAGAGCTTTAAGTGCTATATATGAAGATGTAATCCTATTCTATCATAACATTAAGGAGGTACGGTGTTACTGCCGAGCCGAAGAGAAGGAAGGAAGAAATATGGAAGGAGCGTCAGGACAGAAATACTCTCCAGCGGCAAACTTCTCGTGGTAATTGTTACCTGTGGGTTATGGGTTGGAACATTTGATATGAGTGTCTGGGATTTGGGTCAAGTAGTAGTAGCATATCCATTTCACACTCACCTGTACCCGGCCAATCTTGATGTTGTCCACACTGTCGACATTTGTGTACAATGATAAGCTTATCACCATAGAAGAATCTCTGGAAGTTGGTTTGTTTATAGTTGAATTCTCCCAATCTTACACCAGGTATCTTGTTCCAGTGTTGGTTTCTTTCTATCCTTCCACGATGGGGTAAAGCCCAGCCATTCTTATTGGCAACATCTTCAAAGGCTTGTCCTAACACGATCACACCGCCCATTGCAAAAACTCCTCCCGAATCTTCTTCAAGGTCAGCACGACTTTGCAGTTTCTGTAATGATATGCTAATTGCTCGTGCTAATATCGGAGATCGTGGTTTTGTGCCGAAGAATGCATTCTGCATACGATTAGATCTCGTATAAGGTTGATCAAATGCAGAGAACCATGTAGTATTCTCACTTGATAACCAGTTCAATAATCCATATACCTTACACTCCTGTTTCCAATCACTGTAGAATCCACCCTCCCGATATACCAAAAGGTATCTGAAGAGATTTGTCTTCCCACTAAACGCTTCTATACAATCAAATGCTCTCAGGAAGATGGGATGATAATACCGTTTCAAGTATAGTCGAGCTAAGTGTAGGTTGTAATATCGAATATCATAATCTCCATTCAGTTTGTACCATGATAAGTGTGCATGTATCAGTTTACCTTCTTTAGGAGGAGAAGTACTATCTCTATTTGTTATTGTTGCATTTATTATTTCATCGAAGTATTCGGGAAAGCCTCCAGTGTTGGTGAGTATAACTTTATGTAGAATCTTTGGTATACCTTTGTAACTGTCGTGTGAATTATTAGTACTGGTACCTAGCAGCCAATCTTTTTCATCGGGCATAGAATAGATTGCTTCATTTGCCTGCGTGATTGGCATATTAGGTTTGGGCCGTCCGAATTCATCATTATCGATCTTGAAATACGATGGTGTGTCGATATTAACTAATATTCTATTATTGTCGACCGATTCATCAACTCTTGGTAGTATTGTTAGTGTATTATTTGTAGATGTTGTTGCAATAAATAGGCTGGTATAATCATAACTTCTTATATTTTGTAATGCAACACAAACAAACAAAATTGCCACAAGAAGTATCAAATAGTATCGTCTTGCAATTCTCTTCAAGACTTGTATATCAACTGTATTGGTTTGATGTTTAATATTATGATGCTTTTGATATTTTGAAGGAGATCCACTCTCAGTGTTATTATCAAGTTGTTGATTGTTTGATATTGTCGAGAGTTTTGATTCCATTGATCTTTTTATTTGATGTTTGCAAAGTATCTAGCTATCTACATGCTGCTATGCACTTCAAAATACCATTCGGCGTAAACTAAGAAAGCTGCTCTTCAATGCCACTGCATAGGGACCCCAATTCTCGCCACGCCCTCATCGGGCACAACATACATGGCCTTGCAACTACTTGTGAAAAATTTGAAAAGATACCGATAATATTAGTCTCGGAGAACCACCACCAATGATAGAGACTCACTACGTGGTTATAAATGTAGACGACGAACAGCAGTGTGTCTATAAATGTCCCCATTTTAATTCATTTGAATGGGTATAAGTAATATCATGCAAGATTAGTTTAGGACTGGTATCCTTCTGGATCCCCTTGCCAATGGCCAATAAGTAGAGTGCATTTATGATCATCAAGAGGCAAAAGTGATGATAGATAATGACTAAGATTGCGTGAATGTATCTCATTCTGGATACATTGTCAGAGAATGTCCACTGCGTACCATAAAGATGAACTATAGACTTCAGAGCTTACTTAAAACTTTACTCAACTCTTTTAAACCCCGACTGCCTCTAATAGAAAGACACGGACTACAACAAATTGTACAGATATAGATTGAAAGACACCCCTCTAATATATAAATGATGGAATTTCAGATCAACAAAAGAGTACTAATTTACAGTTTGGTTCAAATTATAAGATAGACTTGACGGACTGACAAAATTTCGTTTTCAATTTTTCATTAGGTAGAGCAAAAGTTGATAAAAGGAACATATCTTGGCGGTGTAAACGCCAAGAATAATATTCCCCCAGAACAACTTAATAAAGGGCAGGTCTTCGGTAGGTCTTGAAGGTATTTCGGTATTTCTGTTTGCTTAGAGATCTATTTCTTTCTTAGGACATAACATTCATTCATTTCAATCCCCCGTGTACGTTAAAATCACGACAGAGGATTGAAGAGGGAATTTACCAGCGTCCTCCTCCTCCACCACCATTATCATATCCTAAAGTATTGGTACGGGACGTTAAATAGAGATGGGCATACAGATAGATGTGAGAACCTAGACCTTGAAATAAAAAAGAGACATATGATATGCACAAAAAACAAACAATCTCAAAACAAAGTAAGTCCTTACCTCCTCCACCGCCGTATCCACCTCCACCACCATATCCTCCTCCTCCGCCACCGCGGTCATTGTATCCCCCACGGGGACGACGAGGCTCACCATCACCCTGTCCAGTAACATTTGCCGCACTCCACTTTTGTTTAACATCATCGAATTGTTTATCGTATGCTACGGTTTCATTCTCGTTGAGTGTTTTAAATCCCTCCTTGTTGATGGCGGAAAAATGTACGAATACATCCTCTGATCCGTCATCTGTGTTTTGTTGTGTGGGTATTGTGGTGTGGGTGTGGGGTGTATAAAGATATTTGTTAGAAATTTGAACACGTGTAAATAAGTCGAATAGAAATGAAATGTCCGCAGTCCCTCGGCCGTTTACGACCTCCCATCCATCCAACAAATTGCAATACACATAGCTGATATCATCCATAGACCTTGTTAATGTAACTTTGTTCAAGGGATACCTCTTATTAAGAACATGAGGCTTGTCAGTTTTGACCTTGAACTTTGGTGTAAAACCTACGCGTTACAATGACGCGGCCCATACAGTCGAAATTATCGCTATTCGACTGCGTAATACAACACGCCGATCATGTGATATGGCAGGGTGGTGCTTGTTCTGAATTGCAACACGCGAAGGCAACCTCACAGCCACTCAAATCGAGAGTGGATGGCGACATCAAGGCCGGCCAATTCGTCCAGCCATCAAATAGGAGCCAAGGAGATATCGCAGCTCTACCGATCATTAATGCTAAGAATCAGTCATTGCAATGCACCATATCATCCAACCTTGGCACCAGCCATTCAAATACACTCATAAAATCTTTGGCCATCAAAAACCTCACATTAACAAAACGCCGCCACTCGAATTGCAATGCACAAACTAGACTTACCAGGAGTGATAAAGCCAAAGCCCTTATCAGAGAAAAACTTAACCTTTCCAGTACAAGCCATTTTTTTTATTGATTGAATATTGAATATATTAAATTACTTAGTTGATAATCCGAAAATTATGAGCTTAATTTCATTGGTTTGTTGATTTAGTTTGCCAGATGTTTTTTCAAGAGATTTGTGTGGCTAGGAAAAGGGCGTTGTATCTCCAGCGTTTCTTGGACGTTGTATCTCTGAAAAAGGAAGTAGGATGATGTAAGAAGTAAGATGGTGTATGGTGGTGATAGTTGATGCTGTTGCAAGAGATATAGATGTGATGAAAGTAGAACAACTGTAAGCCCATAATCATAGTATATCGATAAATTGCTGTAAATAATCTGCAACTACTCCAAGCTCGTATTATTAGGGGGTAGGATACCATACGATTTAGTAAAAGAGTAGTAAAAGTCAAGAGAACTGTCGACCGTCACCCATCACCTGGACAACTAAACTATTATATTATTATATATCCTCGTGGCATATCAAATTGACTATATCATATATCTTAGCCACATTCATTACTCACACACCGACAACACATCAACAATGAATCTCTATAACATATCATCCATCACTCTACTACTCATGACAACCATACCAAGCAGTACACAATGCTTCCAACTACAAATGAGATTAAACCCATCATCCTTCAAAGGTACATCCTACACAATCACAGAATTCCCACGACCATCATTACGTCGTGTGCCAAACAAACCCATAACATCATTCATAGACGATGATGATGATACAACATTCCAATCAAAGACTAAACAAATGTTAGATATCATGTATGAAGCCAAGGGTGTTGGATTGGCAGCACCACAAATTGGAATAAATGAGAATATATTCGTATATAATCCCTCTGATTCTAAGGCTATGGAACGTATCGTTTGCAATCCAACCATAACAAAATATTCAAAGGAAGTTATTGTAGAAGAGGAGGGATGTCTAAGTTTACGAAGTGATGAGTGTTCCGGTCAAGTGGCACGGAGTATATGGATTGAGACTGAATATCAGAATGAGTTAGGACAGAAGGTACGACGTCGATTGAAAGATTTTGAAGCACGTGTATTTCAACATGAATATGATCATTTAAAGGGTATATTATGTTATGATCGATTCCCTCCCGAGGATAGAGAGGCGGTACAGAAGAGTATAAATATGTTACTCGGATTATATACAGAAGATGATGCAGTAGTTGATCCTGATGTAGAGGAAGTAAAAGCTATGCAACCGAAACCTCTTTCAGCTAGGTATATGCCACCATTGGAAACAGAACAAGTAGAAGAGGAAATGGATGATGAGGATACTATACCCAAGAAACAAAAGACAAAGGCAAGTACAGCCGGTGGCTTCGGAGCTGGAGGAGGCGGTAAAAAGACTGGTAAAAAGAAGGAGAAGAAGAAGAAGGTTAAAACAAGAAATGCAGCCAGATCGGATAATCCAAAGTATAAGACTACTGGCAAGACAGCGTATGCAAGTAGGAAATGATAAGTGAAGATATCCTTTGCATCTGCGGTGGTATCCTTGGCATTGAGATATGGAAAGTGTAGCTTATTAACACGAGTTTAACTTGCAGTAGATATACTAATACTAGTATTACTACCATATTTCATATCTCAATCCCTTGTCATCGTATCTATTTCTTACTCACTTACTTTGTCGGTGAATAACTTCAGCTCCAAATCCACATGATGTTAGCCACTTAAATTGATCGTTATTCAAGGTACAGTAGTTGTATATCTAAGTATATATCAATGATCGAGCTCTCTCTTCATAAAGAGCCTTGTTTCTATGCATATTAGAGATAAAGGGTAATCGAGGGCTAATGACCCCAACTTGTTTTCTATGAGGAAGGGCAGATCTAAAACATTTATGCCTCCCTAATGTGTCAATCGGTGCCGTACTATCTACTGAACGGCTTAGTGGCTTACAATCTATTGTGCCCCCCCCATAATATAACCATAAAATGGAAGGCTAATGACCCCAGAGGAGTCGTACCATATTTTCTGTCCAATGACCGCGATAAAATTTTCAGTACAGCCCCTTTTTTTGTGTCATCGATTTTCAACGAGGAGGGCAAGTTAAAACATTTATGCCTCCCAAAGAGATGCACCACTTCAGCAGCTACTACTCTATGAACGGTCTATTGAGCTTATCCAATCTATTGTGCCAACAAATTTGTTGAACGATATGTTGGCAATAGATAGAGCCCTATTGCAAATGAACTGAATATATTGTATGTGCCTTTCCTCTGCCGATGTAGGCCTTCCGTTAATCACAACCCCAACGCGATATAACATATCATATACACTCTACACTCAAAATAACAGTTCTTCGTTTGCAATACTCTCATTGCAATACAATTGCAATTTCAAATCAATTATCAAGCATATTGCAATAGAATAGCAACAAATAGAAGCAATGGCGGTCGACGACAACGACGATACACCATCATTATCAGTATCGCCCGCCGATACAATGTACAACAGAAAACAAACAAATCCCCAACAATCCTCACCAATAGCCCACATTCAAAACATTAGATCCAGCTTTCAATCCAACACTAGTAGTAGTACCACTAACAGTATCAATAAGCCAGTATCAATAGACTACATTCAAAGTATACGAGCAAACTTTCAATCATTAGATGATATCATATTACAAACTTATACAAGTAAAGATAGTTCATCAACTAGTGGTGCTGTACAGTCACCTTCTGATAATGTTAAATCACCTTCGGTGGCATCGGTAAGTTCTTCACAGTTGGCTGCTGTTGGCAGTATCAATGGTGATAATAATAATGGAAAAGATGAGGATGAGGACTTTGTAGATATTGGCAACATCCAAAGCAACAACAACAACAATAACAACGCCGATGAGGTACAGCAACTTAGAGGTGGAACAGCAGATGAGAAAGAAGCAGCAGTAGCCAGCAGTGTTGTTAACAACAATGATAATATTAATAGGCCATCAATTGATTATTCGGAGATAAGCGGAGCAACTTCCATATCAGATTATATGCCAGTCTCGACCTCTCTTCCTTCATCCTCCATTCCTCCTACCCCTAATCTAACATCCTCTACATCTACTCTACCTACTTCTAATCAAACATCCTCAGCAATACCAACAACATACAAGGGCAACAACAATAACAACAAGGGCAGTGATAGACGTATATCATGGACAAGGATGAATTCATATCTGCTAACATCAAAAACTTCAAATCTATCATCGACATCTCTGTTAACAGCGGATAGTAGTAAAGGCAGTGTTGTATCATCTATACCAGACATTATTAAGAATAATGATATTAGTCTCAAGTCAGAGTTACAACGTATGACGAGTACTGGTAATGTTCAAGATAAGGTACAAAGATTTACAGTTGAGACAAGTGGGGAAGAAGTAGGGAATGATATTAAGACAAAGGAGGAAGAAGATGATTCGTCACAAACTAAGACTAAGGTTGAGGAGGAGTTAAAGATTATGCCTAAAGATTCGGATGAATTGGAAGAGAGGATTTTAATGATGATGAAGACGAAGGAGGAAGAAGATGATTCGTCACCAACTAAAAGTGTCATGTCACCAACGACAAGTTTTAATACGGATGTTACATCTGAGACAGTTGGTGGTACAAAGATTGAAGAGTTAAAGATTAAAGTAGTACCACAACAACAACCGTCACGGCCAAGAAATCTTCCAGTACCACCCCCACCTCCAAGAACTCGTCTTCTGCCTACGACATCACAAAAGTCGTCGTCACAACCTCGGGGGGTAGAAGATCGACGAAGGACAAGTACTTCAAATGTTACAGCTGAAACTATTGGTGGTACGAAGATTGAGGAGATGAAGCTTGTTAATGTACCACCATCACTTCCTCTGCCGACACAATCTCGGGAGACTATGCCAACCTCCTCTCCATCATCTCGGGGGATAGTAGATTCTTCTCCGACAGGTGTTATCACAGGTGCCGCCGCTAAGACGAAGAAGATGGTAAGAGTACCATCGTTACCACCACCGCCACCACTAGTCCTATCGTCAATTGACGAGGTTAGGAAGTCATGGTCAGCTTATCATAATTTGGGTTTGTCCAAGAAGTCTGATAGTGACTCAGATCAGTTGTTGGATCCAAGGAGTTACTCGAATCAAACTTGTCTTGGTAAACATGAATTGGATACTACTAGTAGTAATAACCTATTAGTTGATGATAACTCAGGGGAGGTCGAGTCGTCAGTCTACTCGGATGGTAGTAGTATCAAGGTAGCATCTGATAGTACCAACAGTAGCATGGTAGGAGGTGGCGCCAGTAAAGACATTAGTGCTACCACCGGAGATAGTAGTAGAAGCAGTAAAGAGGAGTCTCACATAAGCGGAGCCTTATCAGTATCAGAACATATTAGGTCAGGATTACTGGTAGTACCAACCACGACAAGTTACTTACAGAAGACATCTGATATCACATTCAATTCGTCAAATACAACAAGTGTTGGTGGTAATGATAAGCCGGGCCGACGAACTTCCGACTTGTACCCATCAGATGAATCAGATGGTAATACTATCAGTATGAAAGGAGAGGAAGAAGATACATCAGATCTATCAATCAATACTACCACTGCTATAAGTCCTTATGCGTCTGACAACTCGGGAGGGTTATCAGTTGGTAGTAGTGGATCGATTGTTAGGGATAGTGCGTCGGTTGTTACTAGTGGTAGTGGTGCATCGGAAGCATCATTACTTAATCCATCTATCAAATTTGCTGAATGTAAAGATGAACCATCCCCAACCCAAGTAGAGAAGGAAGTATCCCCCGAGGCTCGTGTAGGAGAGAAGAAAGTATCTCTTGACGTAAAGTTAGGAGGCAATGGTGTATCTCTTGACTCAATAGAAGACTCGGATAGAACACCACGAATATCAACACCAACATTACTAGATGTAATTGGGTATAATACTGATGTGTCCTCAGCATGGGTTAAAGGACTAGTCGCGGTAGATTCATCATTTGAAACTCCTCCCACAAAGAATACAACAAATAACGATAACAACGAGAAAGAGGAGGATGTGATTATGGTACAATCTGTGGTAACTGGTGAGCCATTACGAAACAGTTTTAACAGTTTGAATACTCGAGGTATTGGCGAGGATGATAAGAGCAGTAGTAGTATACTCACCCATGATTGTAATGGTGATGTAGTATTGACAAGAGAGATGTTGAATGATATCATTGGATGTAATGATAACGACGGTACTGATGATAACGTACCAGTTAGAGGTATATCAGAGAGTACACCTGTTCATAGTAATGTCAACGAGGAGAAGAGTGGACATATGAATATCCCAGGATCACTCAAAATGCCTAACGTTGGTGGCCATGACGACTCGTCACCGCCTCTCGACGAACTAATGCCAAATGATGGTGGAGTAGTCAACTCTTCACCTGACTCGTCACTACCAGATACCTACCGTCGACTTGATGGTGTTGGTTTATCATCAACATATGCCTCAACTAAGGTCTATGGTACCTATGACATACAAACGAAACAACAAGATGGCAAGTCCAAGTCTTCTAGTAAGTCATTCAGACGACGAGCAAGTATTGGTTCGACAACCTTGGCGTCGACGAATTCTGCATTCACAATATATGAAGATATTGATCCAGTTGACTCGGTAGTAACTGGTGGGTTGAGTAACTACTTGGACGACAAGTCCGTAGCAAGTGCTTATAGTAAACGATCACGATCAAAATCAATGCCACGTTTGGATAAGCCACTTGCCTTCCTTTCCCGACAGCAACGGCCTAATATATCAGTACCAAGTTCTTTGAATACCTTGCCTGACTGGAGGAGTTCTTCATCAGATGTGGTAACGTTTTCCTCTTCTTTGACTGGTAGCTGTGCCCCCTTACATTCTCATCCTTGGATGAAGCCGCTTCGTAGGTCGGTACAGTCTGAGACATCTTCCGAGCCTTCTTCTACTGCTTGGAAGTCATGTTCTACCTACTCAGAAGCGACATCATTATCTTCCAGGCCGTCACTATTGAAACAGCTGTCGTTAAAGGAATTACAGAATGTTGAGGAGTTGTTAGCTATGGCTAAACGAAGGATTAGTACTGAATTACTAGTTGAGGATACCTCAGGGGTAGAAGAGTATCCTCGACCACAAGTTGATCCAACTGCTTATGTTGATCGTCTGCCCCAAGAGCTGAATGAAAACAAAGAAGACGACAACAGAGAAGAAGAACAACACCACCAGTGGGAGAAGAGGAGCACGACTTCTATATTCGATGAGCAGTTAAAGATCGAATTGCAAGATTTGGAACATTCTAATAGTACCACTCGTAGTACTGTTGCTGATGAAAGTAGACGTTTAAGTACTGTTGCTGAAGGTAGACGTTTAACTAACAACTACATGGATGTCGTTGGACAGAAGTTGGCAGGCTTCTACCGTCCGAAATCAAGTAGGATGAAGGCTGGTCCTCCGGTGTCACGACCCGATGAGGAGCTGAGGCGTTTATCCTCGTTATCATTCCCTCAAGAAGATATCGCCGATGATCGTATTGACCTCGATGTATTACTAGCAAGCATGTCGGAAGAGGAGGAGAATGAAGAGAGTCATGGGTCTGAGAGAGCAGGGTCAGAGGAAGAAGTTATGTCACAACAACTCGTTGTACGACAAGCCATTGATCCTGAAGAAGCATCGTTTGCAGTAAAAGAACGAACTCTTGCATTGTTCACGGAGAGTCTTACCCGATATGCTAAGGCATACAAGGAGTCAGGAGTTCCCGTTGTTTCTTCTGGTACGACACCAACATCATCAGTCCCTACCAAAGTTGTAGACTTGGTACCGTCCACCATTCAAACCAGAGTCTACCCTGAATGCTCTACTTTGACAATTTACAATACGAGTAGCAATCAAGCAATTGATACACCACAAACATATAATGGCTTCCGACATACCTATATTACAGTCGATGAAGAACACCGTTTCTTAATGCTATGTGCTTTCCTCAAACGTAACATGAATGCCAAGATCATCATCTTCTTCTCAACTACAAAGTCATCACAGTATTATTGCAAGTTGTTGGACAAATTAAACTTCAATGTTAATAGTGTACACCATGGTATGAGCAAGGGTAGATTTAAGAAAGAGCTAATGGACTTTACACGAAGTAGTGGCGGTAGTATCCTATGTCTAAAGTCGGATGTGGGTATGAACATTGCTATTCCACCATCAACAACATGGCTCGTACAGTTTGAGCCTCCATCAAGTCCAACCGAGTATATCTATCGAATTGGTCGTATCAGCTCCGAAACTAACAACCAGAGTGAGGATCCACCCCGGGCCTTACTCTTCTTGGCACCTAATCAGTTCGGCTTCCTAAAGTATTACAAGGCTGCCAATGTTAAGATATACGAGTACGAAGTGCCCAAGGTTAAAAGGATTCAAAAACAAGTTATCAAACTAGTCAAGGATGATAGTGAGTTGAGCAAACTGGGTAGGGGAGCCTATCGGGCCTACTTAGACATGTATGCCAGTCATGAGTATAAGGATATATATAATATGAAGGATTTAGATGACGAGAAGGTTGCTGATACATTTGGATTTGAGAAAATACCATACGCCTGGCATGTCGAGGAAGTTAGTGTTCAGGGAGATGGTCAAATCGTCAAAAAGATAGATAAGAAGAAGCAGGGCAGCCCGAGAAAGCAGAAAGTCACCAAGAAAGATCAGAAGACAAAGAAGGATCAGAAGACGAAGACAAAGGTAGTGGCGGTGGATGAGAAGAAGGCAGTGGCAGATGTTGATAACAAGGAGAGTAGGGAAGGAGACGGGAAGAAGAAGAAGAGGTCGAAGTCAAACTTTTTGCTTCATAGTTTACAGCAGATTCATGAAGACAAGGACAAGGATAAGAGGAAGAAGGCATGGGAAAAGCAGGTGCAAAAAGAAAAGAAGAAGGTACAAAAGGAAAAGAAAGCTGAACAATGGAAGCCTGTATCAAACGTCAGTCAATGGAAGCCTGTCGTGTATGAGCAACAAAGATCGTGGATGCAAGGGAAGAAGACTTGGAAAGCATCTCATGTCCATGCTGATAAGATGGCCCCTGCCTGGTCAAAAACAGACTATGTTTGGTAATATTTTCAATACAGGTCTGTGAAACAACGAATATCATCTTCTTTGGGAGAGTTTTGTATGGTCTTGTAGAAGCCGTTTGACTAGTATCACTTTTTAAAATATACCTGTTTTATTATTAAATTCACTTTTTCTTCTTGAGAGAAGTGGTGTATAGACGTATGTTGATAAAGTAAAGTGAGTTCTATGTTGTATCATGCCTTCGTACTTTATGAGATAATCATTCATACATCGTGTCTTCCTCATCATCCAGTATAATATCTAGATCACTCATATCAAACGATTTGGTTCTATCGTCTTCTCTTGACTTTGTCCGTTTTGGCTTGATTAGCTTACTTCCACTTCTTGTTTGTTTCGTTGGTAGCTTTGACACTAATCCACAATTGATAGCATCGAGTACATTCTCACACATGAGTTGTTTGATACCTCCGGCTGATACTTCGCGGGGACCTGACTGATATGCTGATTTCTTATTCTTCTTCTGAGATGATGATGATGGGGTTACAATCCTTGAGAATCCCATTCGTCTTGCCTCACTTATCCGTTTCTCTAATGAGTGTACTGGTCGTAGCTCACCCAATAATCCAACCTCACCAACAAATGCAGTATCAGATCGTACCGGTATACCAACAAGACTACTCACTAACCCGACTGCAACTGCCAAATCAGATCCGCCACCAGCCTTGGATCCTTTACCAAGGTGCATGCCTCCCACGACATTAACATATACGTCTCGTCTATGAAAGGATATACCATATCTCTTTTGCAACACTGCTAATATAAGAAGTAGCCGTGAATTTGATATACCATCGACAATACGTCGTCCACTATACCCACCACTACCAGCACTCCAAGCAACCAAGGCTTGTACTTCCACGGTCATGCTTCGTATACCCTCAAGCACAACACTAATGGCACATCCCTCAGCATCTGCATTATCTAATCTTGTCGATAGGAAGAATGATGATGGATCCGAGATTGGCAAGAGACGACCACCACGTCTCATTTCATACACACCCACTTCCTCAGAAGAACCGAATCTATTCTTTGCAGCTCGGAGTACTCGTAGTGATGAAACACCACCACCACTTTCTGCTCCTGATCCAAAATTTGATCCACTTCCGCCACTACCTCCACCCAACAATCCTCCCCCTTCCAAGTACAAGACACAATCAACCATATGCTCAACAGTCCTTGGACCAGCCACATCACCACTCTTTGTTACATGTCCTACCAACATTATCGGCACACCAGTTGACTTGGCAAGTCTTAAAAACAATCCTACACACTCCCTTACTTGTGTGATACCACCCGCCGCTGATGACCCACCTGAATCACATAACATTGTCTGAATTGAATCAATAACAACCAACGAAGGTAACTTTGCCAATGGTGGTGGTGATGAATTACCGCCCTTGTTATCATCATCAAGATCAAATGATGGACTGCCATACATACTATTAACAACAGTATCTGCAATAATATCAGCATCAGTCTCACACCATAATAATAATTCAGGATCATGTATACCCAATCGTAATGCACGTGATGCTATTTGATTTGCATTCTCTTCTCCTGATATGTAAAGGACTGGCCCTCCTCCTCCTGCTTGCTGTTGCTTCTTTGTTGTTGTACTTTCATCATCATCTTCATTGTTGTCTCTTGATGACTCGGATGGTTTGGCTGGTCCCATACCTATACCTTGATATTGCAATGATCGTTCAGCTATACTTGCTACACTACCTGCCATTTGTAACATTAATGTAGATTTACCAACTCCTATAAGTAATACATCAGGATATGGTGAGATAAGAAGGCACGAGATATGCACACATCAAGTTTTATAAACAGAACCAATTATAAAGAAACACACCTGGATCGCCACCAACTAAACATATACTACCAGGCATAATACCACCACCCAAAACAGTATTCAATTCTGAATCATCGGGTACCAATGTTCGTCGTTCTCTATTATTACCATTATTTTGAAATGCATCTAATGACTCGTCGTCTGTATCTGAGAGTATCTCTTGATATACATCTGTAACTCGAACTGGTCCACCACTACTACCTCCTCCTCCTGGATTGTATGAATAGTCATCAATACCATCTAACCAACTATTAACACTATTCTTTTGATTACTAAACTTTCCTTGTTGTTGTTTACCAAAGATTGGTTTCATTTTACTACCACTACCACTAGAACTACTTGGTTTACGTCTTGCGGTATATTCCTGTATAGTATTCCATTCTAAACATGTACTACATTGTCCTCTCCATTGTATATATTCAGCTCCACAGTTGGTACATACATGTACTGTTGTTGTGTCTTTGCTAGTATCATTTCCTCCTTTGGCACCTCGTTTTATATTATTAGAGAGTGAAGATTGTTTATTCTTTTTAGCACCAAATGCCGAACGGATTTGTGGTGTAGATCGTCCCCGTCCTGGACCATAGGATGGTGCTGATAGTATACTATCATTAGTAGTGCTAGAATCATCTGAAGTAGAGTCAGATGATTTGTTTTGGGATTCACGTTGTTGCATTCTATATAAAAATTCTTGAGGAGATGTGTCTAATTTTGGTGGTTCATCATCTTCATCGACATCGTCATCATCTTCTCCAAAGTTGTTATTGCTATTGTAATCACTGCCTCGGAATGCATGTAGTGTTGTTGATGTTGTGAGATGTGGAGTTTGCATTATAGTATTGATATCTCTTCTTATTTGATTG
>Ga0214477_100115_pt1 | contig 53214 bp, 36 predicted proteins | sample M1_20Mar14CPVII9_FD_165058 | JGI IMG/M metagenome (GOLD analysis project Ga0214477, IMG submission 165058) | Marine eukaryotic communities from Monterey Bay, California, United States - M1_20Mar14CPVII9sort6BwellC16 | ecosystem: Environmental > Aquatic > Marine > Unclassified | place: USA...
AAATATAAACATAAAGGATATCATATCATATTGCGTATGATGATGCAATAACCAACTAAACCTCTTCCGACAAATAAATGTAATGCAATAATCGTAACTAATAATTGCAATATAACAAGGGACAAAGAACATACACATCAAACACACTCAAAAACAAAAACTCACCACAACATTGGCATAATGATTAACAACCTCTCCAATTAATATACGGTTATTAAATGTTCGTGAGGTACGTTGTAATGAACTTAAATCGGTTGCACGTAGAAATGTTAATATGTTTAAATGTATCTCTCGTGGAAAGTTGGTTATGTTTGTTGGAGTTAGTAATAATTGTTCGGGTGGTGATTTTAGACTCATGGTATTATGTATATGTTCTTTGGTAGCCTTAGGATGTCTTATGTGCTTATAATACTAATATATATATGCAATCAATACCTTAGTTGATTGGAAATATATACGACAGCAGATAATGTTCTGATAGGGGTAGTACCAACGGTGAATCTCAGAATTGCAATGTGAGATTCTTTGTGTTGTTGCAAAGAATTTATGTGCTGCAACCTTTTTATCTTGTGTCTATGCCGCGCAATACGAGTGCCTACGATTAACTTTAGATTATTCTGATAGTTCGTCCTGGTTTGATTGGGGGATAGGGGTGTTTAATGTTGATACTTTATAAGTAGGCCGCCAGCAATTTGTGAATTTGAGAATAATTCTTGCCGGCACTTTGATAGTTACAACATCATTATACTACGAATAAAGTCATAACTAATTTCAACTTCACAATCCATAACTAATTTCAACTTCATAGGATACTGTGACCATAATGTTTCAAACGCACTGACGTACCACTCGGTCCTCTCTTACTATGAGATTGTAGTATTGGAAGATACCTAAGAGTATATATCCTATACTTCTAAGTGTTATTATCGTTATTATTCGATAACTTATATTTTGGACTCCTAAAGTCTACCCGTGCCCCTAGCGATACGATTTCATTATCTAGAGTGCAAAGAGTCATTATCCAATCAAAACATAAATATATAATGTCAAGAATCTTAATGCATCTCCGCCCCGCGGTGGTGGTTGTACTACTTTGCAATTGCAATGTATTAATACAAGGTCTATTATCCACAAGTAAATGTAACATGAGACTACACGGACACAGACATGCTAGCAAACTAAATCTATTTGAGAATATATTTGACCAACAACAAAAGAAACAGTGGCCAAAAGTAGAGGTACCATCTGATTTTATTATACCAGAACCGAAACCATTACAAATAACTGAATCGACTGATCTCGAAGGATTTGCAACTGCATCTGCTGGATTGGCACTTCGGTTAGCCACTGGTGCATTTGTATTAGGTTGGCAGGTCGATTCTATATTTGCTGAAGATGATGGCAGGTATGCCTTACAATTAGGTCCACTTCGTATACGAGATTTCAGTTCGGTATTAGATGAATCAAATCAACCTGTACAAACTATTGTATTATATGATAATGAATCGTCTCCTGCAAGATGTAAAAGGGTTAGAGAGATGTTCAACTTATTAGACATTACTTATGAATGCAGACCCGCATTTGGCAATCTTGATAGTCTACCATACATATGCGATCCCAATATGAAGGATGATCAACAAACAATAAAAGGAGATGATAGTATAATTGATCATTTATTGGACAATTATGGCCCATCAACTACATTATATGATACCAAGGCACTATGGCCAATTTCATTTCGACAATTTGCAATAGTAACATTGACATTGGCAGCATTACTTAGAGGTAATCCTGGAAAGACGCAACAAGCAAATGCTCGACCTGACAATGCAGATATGAGACCGATCGAACTGTGGGCATATGAATGCAGTCCCTTTGTCCGCCCTGTCAAAGAGAAGTTATACTCGTTAGGATTACCTCATCAAATTGTAAGTTGTTCTAGAGGATCAAGTAATAGAGATAAGATGGTTGAAAAGACGGGTAGATTTCAAGTACCATATCTTGTGGATGAGAATACTGGAATTGCAATGTTCGAAGGAGCTGAGATTGTCAAATATCTGGAAACTACCTATACAATATAAAATATGTACATGAATGTTTCACACAACATCTAACTTAGTTTACATCTAATATGTGGTACCGATACTGGCGTAAATAATCTGTGCACAGTATTCTATTCATGGCCGTCTTGTTCTGTGCATTTCAAGGCCATGTCATAAATCTTCTTATTTCATCTCTTGTTCATTTGTCTATTGAAAAGAACTCAAGTCCATTAATCTCCAGTTCTTCATTACCTTTTGTCTGCTTTGTTGAATACCTCTCGAGGCGTGTTCTACTAAATGTATATGTGCATCCTAGTCCATACTTGAACAACATTGCATTCACTTTGTGTACAAGACGATTTGCAACAAGGTCCAAATTTCGTTGCATAATTGACATCTGTGTACTGCACTCTGACATGATATCCAACCTCCTCCCACGATGAATATCTCCACCAGAATCATATTTGTCATAATTTATGTACATGTGGATGGTCGTGCATTATACGTTGTGGTTTAACGTTTGCTTGTATTTCGTCACCTATGTTAGATATGAACCGACACCACCACCATTCGATGGGATAGGATTTGACCAAAAGTTGAAAGTTATTTGATTGTGATGGTGAGTAACTCTTTTTTAATACGTTACCACTCTCTTCATCTGTTTTGGATATTGATATATTGTGTGGCTGGGTATCAGGTTCCCAACCAAGTATTGAGCATTTATTTAGGTTCATTTATTGGTAAGCAATTCTTGAGAGATTTGAATCAGTACTAACTTTTGCCCATATACCATTAGTTTATCATCGCCGTAACTCCGTGCATTTGCTTTATATAGATTACGGTCCAGGCTACGCTATTTAAGAAGATGCTCTTCATTATTGCGGATTGCGCTGGGCGGGAGGATACCATTTTTGTTTTTATCACCTACCTTTTCTGGAGCACTTGGTAATAGAGCGTCCTTTAAAAGACATTTATTAGATATATCATCATATTACGGGAGAACTGTTACACTCTAGTCGTTTCATTAGAGGTCGTGGATTGAAATTGCACTATCCTATCAGTGGCCTCACGGATTCAATTAGAACGATACCGCATTGCAAACCAATCATTTATTAATTACTATTACAATATTAATTGTCTTCTATTATCTAAATATAACATGACGTGGTATAATTGGTTTTGGAATATTTTAGCGTCGGTGCACGATATAACCCGTTCGGGAGTCGTTTTTACGATGAATAGTAGTGGTGGAGGAGGCGGGGGTAAAAGAAGTCGATCAAACTCCCCTCTTCCTAATAGTGATGGGCCGTTCAAAAGTCCTTATCCGGGGAGGCAAGGGGAGCCGGTTGGCACGGATGGAACATTAGGAGCTAAGAAAACTCGTGGTAGTATTAGTGGTGGGACATCCCCTAAATTCCAACATCCACAACCAGGTATGCAAGGTCAGCCGATTGGTAAGGATGGAACATTAGGGCAGAAAAACAGGTCCGATGGTATGGATAACATATTTGCTCGTAGTGCTGTCGGTCGTGGTATGACATTAGTATTTCAAGGTAATTATAAGGAGGAGATTATGGAGGCCTTCCAAGAGTTTGATTGGGGTGAAGTTACGGCGTTAGGTGGACAAATTGATAGTTTGGAGAAACTTTTGAAGGAAGTGGATGTATTAAGTAAATATGGAGCTGATTCCACATTAGTAGCAGATGTTGAGGAAGAAGGTGACGAGGTAAGTAATCATATCTCTGTGTTGTTTGTTTATGTACATTTATCTTAATCTAACACTCCTTCATATCAAATTGGTGAATATATCAAGATGATCTTACAAGCACCTTCTAATCCGGTTGAAATTGCAAAAATGTTAGTTTTCAACCAAGACTTTAGTCATGCTGTTGGTAAGAAGCTCTTCATAGGATATTTGAAAAACATTTAGCTGATCATATGAAGAGTAAAGTTCCCCCAAGTATTGAATCTGCCATGGATCAGTTGGGCTGGATCAGAGACAAAAACAACTTTTATGTTCAACTTGCCTCAGGGAGCAGAGAATTGGGATTGGCAAACAGTTTTTGATAATATTTGCCAAAAGCCAGAAATGGTAGAACTCCATGGTTATTTAACAACGGGAAATTTGTGCAATTGGTTATATAAACGTGTGCAAAATGTTAAGAACGGCCTGAGGAGGTAGCTGTGGATGATAGTGAAGAAGTTGAGGAGGATGATAGTGAAGAGTTGAAAGAGAATGTTGAATATCTTGGAGATATGTTGAAGGATGTTGTTAAAGTAGTGAAAGGACACAACGCTAATTCATGGGTTCTTGAGGTGGCTACCGATACTTCCATTACCAATTCTTCTATTGCATCTGTCACAAGAACTGTTGGGATTGTTCCATGTGCGGGTCATCCCAATTTTGTACCTAATGATAAAGCGGAGAACCAAAAACGGGGTATTTCAGTGGTTGTTAAATTCGGCAGTGAGGGTTTGAGGTCATCTTTTGCAACGAACATATTGAAACACTTCAGTATGTCCTACATGTCGTATCTTGAGCAGTATAACGGTCTTGATAAGACCTCTGCAACTTTTGCCGCGGATAAGGCAGGATTCAGAAATGCTGTACTGCATCTCATGCGGACACATATTCTATCATCTGATAAGTTGACAGAAGATATCTTGGATTTTATCAACGCTGATCATGAGAGCATTGTAGTCACGGAATATGATGTCTGTTTGGATAGTGATAAGGATACCGATGCAACGAAAATGTTCAATGAGAATGTGGCACTTGCATTACAAGATCGCAATATCTTGGAATCTGGACGTGTTGCTGAATTAACCAATGATGTTTATGACAAGACCATTGCCCTCTCAGACAATAGCATGACCAAAGGGCGCTTTTTGATTCAGGTCAACAATACCTTTTTTGAACTGTCCAAGGCTAAAGCAATTAGTTATATATACTCAATGTTGTATGGCAAGTCTGTCAGGAGGAATAAGAGTGAAGAAAAATTACGATCGCGTGCTGAAATGGCCAGTAGAAAGATACCAAAAGATCAAACTCATCTTGAATTTAGTAACGAGAAACTTCGTATCATCTATGCAGGAAATGATGATGGAAAGGAAATGATTGACGAGGAAATGGATGAGGCTAATCCAAGCAAAGTGCCTGGTTACGTCGGTGATTCTACTATGGATGAGAACGGAAATATTATGAGTGAAGAAGCTACCAAGTTCCTTGTCAACCGCTGCAAGTTTGTGTTTGGAAATGGTTGTGGACCTAGTGTCAAGCACTTGGCATATCGTGTTCAGGATATTGACAGGGATGGGAAACTACAAGCGTTTCTTGGCGGTGCCAATTCTAAGCTTGGCGAAAATCATGGAATTGATCGTATAACGGAAGATCCTGATATTATTCATTTGAACTATGGCTTGTATGGTTCGAACATTGATGCTGAGCGTGATGGTGACTACTGGCACATACTTTATTATACGTTACTTCCCAATCTTCCTGATTTACTACGCAAGAAGAAGCTATTCCTCTTTGCTAGTGGTAAGGCCAGTAATAATATCAAGAAGGCAATTAACGAGAAGCTTGGAGGGGAATTCGAAGGGCAGGATGTATGGCTTAGTTGGGATCCAAGGATTCGCCACACCCGAGTTAGTACAAAAACTGGGAAGATCAAGGTATTCTACACATTATCAAGGGAAAACTAAGTATATTGATTGATCGATTGGTTAGCTAGTTATTTGACTAGAATGTCGTATCATTCTTTATCAAGATGGGGGTATTAACGATTGTATGTTCTTTGAAGCAGAGTGTCTTATCTGTTGTTGTTGCTGCAATAGACACATCATAATAATATCGTGCAATATAAGTAAGTGAGTAAGTTGTCATGCTACATTAAATCTACTTCATATAGTTATAGATGGAACGTATTTGCTGCTAATCCTCGACCAGAATGTGCTTAACGGAGTAAAGTCCAAATAAAAGATTCCATATCTTTTTCTTCACTCCCTATCCTTCTTTATGCAGTTTAAGGAGACATAAAGATATGAAGGTGTACTGCCAACTCAAATAACAATAACGAGGGGAAACATCTCTCATTTCATCTCCATCATTAGGATTCAGATATAGTTGGGGTATTTGTTTGGTTCTGTACTTCATTACTTTTGTAAACTGCATTGATTTTATGGACTTCCAAAGCAATCGGAAGAAGTTCATGTTCAATCATATTGTAGGTTTGCATGTAGATTTCATAGGGTACACCCGCTTGTTCAAATAGTGGAACATCCGAGTTGTTACTATTATTCATTTCCGCCCTAGGTGGAAATAGTAATGCGGTTGGTTGTATGATCTGAAACGTGATTTCATTATTATTTTGAGTAGTCGACTTGCTAACATCGTCTCTCATCTCTTTCTTGGGCGAGGACTGTACCATCTTTGTAGCCACAGCAACTGGTAGCTCATTCCGCGGCTTTGCCTTGCTTTGCTTTGATGTGTTGTTCCTTAACCTTTGTTCCAAACATCTTCTTTCTTACTTCTTCTTCTACTCTACTAATATATCTATTTTTTCTTTTCGCTCTATTTATACTGATAGATAATGACGGAGCTCAGAATAACCGTATCCAATGAAATAGCCAAAATAGATTGCTACAAATAATAATTCATGTGGTTTCTCCTCGAGTGTATGGTCAATCCATGAATCAATCTTTGACAGGAGCTTTATATGAATTGCCATTGACTAATATACTAATTTATAATATTATATTTGTGAAGACTACCTACAATTATCAGATCGTCGAGTATACGTATGGTGTTGTATGTTGTAAGAGTGCGCTAGTTGTCGGTAGTGGTGGCAAGTTCATTTCATTTGATTTTTAGAAAAATGAGAAACGGTATCCTTGGTAGACTTCAAGTAAGTAAGCATGTATTAATTAGGTATCTATGGATGGGGCCGGGGAGGTAGTTTAACTATACTTCAACATACCTTTCAATTTATATCATTAGCTAGTTATCTATCTGTATAGCCGTGTACCATTGCTTTGGTGACATTAGGTAGATTTATGTTATCTGCAAAAAAGGATACCGCTTAAAACTATCATAAATGGTGAAGACTAGTAGCGTCGATAGCTCCATCACCGAGGTGCCATGCTAACATTGAAGCATACCATTGGACAGAGCAGTTTCTTGCCTTTCATAAACACCGCCACTTGTCATATGAACTGAAATATTGACATGATCTCTATGAGTCCAAAAAATGAGCTCGATCTGTCGAGTATCCCCCAACCCAAGTTAACGAGGAGATAACATCTCTCATCTCCATCATTAGGATTTCGATATACTTATCGCTGAATGAAAGGACACTTGGCCGATCTCTATGAGTTCCAAAAAAAGATCTCGTCGAGTATCCCAGCTCAAGTTAAGAACAATATGGAGATATCTCTCTCATTTTCCATCGTTCGAATTCAGATATAGTTGTTGCAATCTCATGGTATACTATTATTTGTGTCGTGTAGTAGTAGGTATGTACAGGCACTCTATTCAATGTCCAAACTCTACTTTGTGTTTTGCTACTGGTGTTGCGTCGGCCGAAGATGTGTCGGATGATGGTATTGCAATATTGCAATACTATGTGATCTTAAATTGACTGAGTATCGACCAAAGGCATTATTATTCGTAGCAGTAGTAACCAATACTAATGCGGCGGTGATAATGGTTGATATGTTGCGGAGGGATCGGTGATCGGGCATGAGACTGAGACGATAATATATTCTTGTCCTTTTTCCACTAAACTATTATACCGATAGTAGTGAAAGATCAGGAGATGATTCATAATAATGACGTAGTACAGAACAACCATATCCAAAGAAATAACCAAAGTAGATGAATGCAAATAATAATTCATGTGGCTTCTCCTCGAGTGTCCGATCGATCCATGAATCAATCTTTGATAGTAGCTTGATATTTTGAATTGTCATTTTTTATTGATTGTGGTTGCGGAGTAAAGAATCGTAATTGTTGTTGGACTGCACTATGATATCGACTGTACTATGATGATAAATACTACTGCTTCAGTTGTTGTATATCAAATTATGAAGTTATAAGCAGTAAGCAGTAGGGCAGGGGATGGCTGATTTATTGTTGGAAGGACAAAAACGATTCACATGGGCGGCTTCAAGTGTGGTCATTTTATTCTCTCACACTGTTAGATAGCCAAATTATTACTCTACTCGTGGTACATAGGCGTATGTAGATTGTATTATGGTTGTGCGTGCTGCCGACGCTATCTCAATTCTTCCTGATGTTAGGAGCAACAACGTATAGTTGCAATTCTAGAAGACGACGGCGGAGATACGGTTGATATAGAATATCAATATGCGGTGGTCAATCAATAGCAGCCACCATTACTACTACTACCTAAAGATTTGTTATGTCATTCTTCTACTTTTCATACATCAACATCAAATACTAGTCTCGTCACTAACACTATCATCATCAAAGCCAAAAATACGAGCTCTTTCATTAGATATCACGGGCACATTATTGGCAACAAAGGAACCTGTAGTAGATAGTTATTATAATGCCGCTATATGGAGTCAATTACCCAATCCACCATCACAATCAGATCTAAAGAAGGGATTTAAGATTGCATTTAAGGAAAGATTGTTAGAATCGCCATGCTTCGGCGGCGTCGAAGGCATTAGTGGGAGAGAGTGGTGGCAGACAACTGTATCTCGAGTATTATATCATGCACAACCTGATATAAAGTATACACATGAGGATTTCGATCGATATTTCCGACGTGTATATCAGCATTTTGGTTCACCAAAGGGATATAGAGTATTAGAAGATGCACAACATTTGCTAACTTCTTTGGAAACATCAAATAATGATATACTTTTGGGGATTACTTCCAATACACCTATACGACATATGGAGACGGTACTACCAATGTTAGATATACATGATCACTTTTCCTGGTTTACTTGTTCACAAGAAGTGAAACACGAGAAGCCGGCAATGGAAATCTTTGATGCTGCATTTCAACAAGCAAAGTATTGGATACCAGACTTGCAAATAGAAGAAGTACTTCATATTGGGGACTCTTATGCTTGTGATTACTGCGGCGCAAAACGATATGGTTTCCAAGCTTTATTCTTGGACAGATCAGACAATCCTTCAGTAACAACATACCAAGATTGGATAGATGCTCCCGAATATAAAGGAAAGAGTCTAGATGATTTGAAAGAGAATACTATTACAAGTCTTAGTGAAGTTGTCGAGCTGTTGCTCTAGTTAAAGTCATAGGAGAGTTGCAGAATGTGATGATCGAATACTTGATGCAATAGTATTAGCATGCCACATATATATCTCATACCCCAGTTTTATACTTAGATACAATACTTAATAGTCTCTATTCTTTCATTCTTTCACTACTGTATATCAATTTATCCTTTCTAGTGGTGGTGTTCTGCTGACACCTAATAAAGGCATTTTTTTTGAGAAATTTGATGTTGTTGTGCAAGCAATAAAGGATGTCTTCTATCTCCAATGTAGGGAGTAACTGAGAGATTATCATGAAGAGATATAGTAAATCTGCAATTCTATTGTTGTTGCTCTTATATGGTACCGAATACACTACCACAAATGTCTCAGCTCTAGCTAAGAAGAAGAAGATTCATCCATCATCAACGCGAACATTAAACAAAAGTAATAACTCTATACCAACAAAATCAAAACTCTTCACACCAAAGCAGTACTCGGATAGAAGACGAGTTGTGCCATGGTTGTCAATAGTTGTATTAGTTAATATACTATTCTTCTTCCGGTCCTTTGCAGCGCCATTCTTTGACCCATTGGTGAGTAAAAAGACTTTTTGCATATCTTATGTTCTTCTTCTTGTTCAACTGCCTTTCTCTCACCATTATCTATCGAATCATAGGGAGAACCACGTCAAGCAACTGCTGATACAGTATACTTTTCATTACTTGCCTTCCTATACATATGGTTAGCATCGGTTACTGCATTGACGGTATTACCGCAGTTCTCTAACAACTACAATATCATTATAGCAGTGGCATTATTCTTTTACATGGTTTTTGTTAGTATTATTGCTTTGTTGGTAGGAAGACTGTTAACTCGTGGTTTATATTACATTTGGTTATTTATTCGAAGTGGTAATACCTTTGAGTCTCTATTGGTTAAGTTGGGATGGAACAGGAAGAATGCTTATCACAAAGTTGCATTCAGAGAAGCAAACAATCATCAATTTCCCACCCTTATTGCATTCCAAAGACCATTTCGAAGAGTAGTAAAGAAAGCAATTCTAATATCAGCAAGTCTATGCTTCATATATTCACACTGCTGGTCAAGAAGCTTGTCAGCATTCGACTCGTCAGAACATGGAAGTCTCTTCTGTCGAGTAGCCTTCTTCCCATTTGAACACCCGGCTAGTGAAAATAGTATATGGATATTATGGGCTATTTCAATTTGCGGCCATGTATGGGCTTATGTCTTGAATGAATTCGCTGGTAAGCATCATAGGGAATATCATACACGCTCTACAAGTAAAAGGAATAAGAATAGTAGTACAGATACAATAGATATGGCAGTATCAAATAGCAGCAGTAGTTTCGATCTAGATTCACCAATACATCAAGTGGATAGTAATAATGATTTTGAAGATTCGTCAATAGGAGAAGATGAAGAAGATATAGACATTGCAACTCATGAAATAGATAATAAGAATCCATTGCAATCCATCATTCGAAAGTTTGCAAGAAGGAAACCTGAACAGCCTGTCTCTACATTGCCAATGGTTAGTTGGTACTCGAATGTTGTATTCACAACCGGATTTGACATGCTTATATCGTTCAAGGTATTCTTGGGACGGTTTGATGCACGAAAGATGCAAGTAGCTTTACTCAGTAAAGAGGATAACTCGTCTAACAAAGCAGAGGGAGTCTTTGATTTCAGTCATTGTAGACATAATACAGACTGCTCTACGGACAAGGGTTTTTGGTTTGATTTTGTGTCAGATGTCGGTGATGGGTTTAATAGTTCCTATCAAGTTTCTCGGCTCCTTGCACAGCCAACATTGGACGTTACTTCACTGCCTAAATCAGGGCCGGGGTGGAGAACACTTCCGAGAGGAAGGCTACTAATCAATGGAGGGGATCTAGCATACCCAGATCCCACGCCAGAGAATTATGAAAAGCGTTTCTTTCGAACATTTGAAGATGCTTTACCTCCGCCACCATCATTTCGAAGGGAACACATATCCACACATAAGCCTGCCTTGCCGGTTAAGGGATGGGATATGAATGAAGAAGGTACAAGTGACCAGCAGCCCGAAACTGAAAGTCTCTTGTCTAGATATCAAGGCCCATGTGCTTTTCTTATCCCTGGAAATCACGATTGGTTTGACGGTTTGTCTACCTTTACACGATATATACTTTCAAGAGATTGGCTCGGTGGCTGGCTCATGCCTCAACGAACATCCTACTTTGCTCTACAACTTCCGAAGGGTTGGTGGGCATTAGGTTTCGACCTTGCGCTCGATGATGATATCAACATTGAACAATTCCAATTCTTTGCTGATGTAGCCAAATCCATGAAGCCTGATGATGCCATCATAATTATATCACATGTGCCTCACTGGGTGTTGAATGCGTATGAGAATCACCAGCACGATCACGAGAAAGAGAACAATCTTACAGAGTTGATACGGACACACTTTAAGAGACGAGTTAAGCTACGAATCGCTGGAGATTTGCATCACTATACAAAGCATGTACCAGTCAGTGATGATAAGCCAATACCAAATGATAAAGTCAATAGCAGTAAGGAGGGGGCGCCAATACTGATAGTTAGTGGAGGAGGAGGTGCCTTTCTTCATCCAACACACTGTTTTCAGGACGACAAGATCAAGGTTGGGGATGATGATTATAAACGAGTGGCTGCTTATCCAAGTACTAATGTATCGCTTCAATTAAGCTGGCTCAATCTATGGTAAGTAGTTGCTGTTACATTCTTCTAGTCCCTTTGGACTGCATCAGGCTAACGCAGTCTCTTTATTGTAGGCAATTCCGATGGAGAAACTGGCGGCTCGATGTCCTTTGGGCTGTGACACATTTTGGTGTGTCTTCTTCCCTCTTTCCTCTCTGTGGGGTGTACGGTAAGTGTTATGGCTTATTCACCATGTATATCAAGTTCTACCTTGACTCACATACATCTTCCTTTTTCTCTTCTTCCCTCTAGATGATTACCTAGCATCAAACCCTACACATGATCTGGGAGGTTTACTTTTATGGGCTTTCCGTCGAGTTATGTTACTCTTCAGTCAGATATTCAAGCAAGGGCGTATTTCACTTCTCTTCACTCTAATAATCATTGGTATTGCATACTCATTCACTGATGGCTCCTGTCTCAAGATGCGTACTCATCTAGGGTGGAGTATGGTACATGCATTCTGCCAGATATCCTCGGCAGTGTTATGCTTATTGTTCGTCGAGTTCATGGTTGAGTTAGTAGTAAGTGAAGGGTTAGTTGCAACTACTCGAAATGTAGACGATTCCGACGAGACACAGATGTGTGGAACAGGTCTAGCAAATACAATCTTTGATCAGTGGGATACTCACTTTTCACATACATTGGAAGACTTTCAACTGTTGAACATTACAAACACAACATCCGAAACACCAGATCTGATTCAGTCTACTCGATTGGATGAACAATGTATGAATGGGTATCGAGTACCTTCTCATGGCTATATCATGAGGCTCCCTTCTTGAAGAGTACCTTGTCAATCTTTGACTTACCAAGTACGATAGGTACAATGCATGTTGAAATGTGTAATGTTCTGTGCTCGGATGGGACAGATTGTTTGTATTCAAATGACTTCTTAAGGTATCGACAGCTTGGACGGGGTACGATATTGAAATATCTATGCAGTATGGCTTTATACTATGTTATCTTTGCCGTTCCACTGGCTGGTAATGTATGTGGAAGTTGGCTACATATCAGTCTAAACTACCTTCGATGCCAATATGATGAAGGATTCTCAAGCTTAAGGATGGAACATTGGAAGAACTTTCTCAGGTTACACATTGATGAAGAGGGAGATCTTGAGATATTTGCAGTTGGTTTACATCGTGTTCCAAAAAGGTGGAGGAAAGATCCCGATTGGAATGGGGCTGATGATACTACAACAAGTAAGGTGCCATCATGGAAGATGAAGAATCCAAGTAAATGGACACCTTGGAGGTCAAGAAAGAAGTTTACACCCCAAATGATTGACTACACGAAGATTAGAAAGGAATGATTAGACATACCCAAAGGTAATGTAAGGGCACTTTGAATAAGCTGCACTGCAAGTTATATTTACTTATCTGTACATCTTTTTCTACCTTGTAGCAGTATGAATCACTACATATCGGATATTTCTACTCCATAGGTTCCATCCCCCAAGTCTCATCTAGGTAGCTGGTCTCCTCCCGATAAAAAAGAAAGAAAGAATACACCTTCTCACTTTCACCTTCATTATTGCAAAATACTACTAAAAGAGTTGAGATGAAGACGATGAGTAGCCCTATATATAAGCGGATAAATCTACAATAGACTAACATAGTAATAATGTATGCATCAAGAACAATGCATCATCCAGGCCGAAGACGAACAAGTGACGAGTCCTCACAACATTCGTCTCAAGGTTCTGTAGAAATTAACATGATGACACAAGTTTCTTCTGTTAATGACCCTCCTCCAATATCGTCATATAGACAAGTGGGTACTACCACCAATATACACAATAATGTTAATAACCGGGGTATATTCCTACCGACATCGCGTATACGGAATAATCCACATCACATCTCAGGCCAAATTAGAAATAATGGTCATAATAATAATCATCATCGAGCAGCCCTTCATCACAATACTCACATAACTAATGGACAACAGCCATTTATGAGTGTTACTGCTAAATATTACGATGATGACGATAACGATACAGAAGCATTAGATAGTCAAACTAACGAAAGGATACCACAACATTACTCAACTGCATATCCCTCTACAAATAATAACTCTTCCTTACAACAGCAGGGAAATAGAATATATATAATAACAGCATTACTACTTGGCACATTTATTATATTCAGTGGTAGCAACATATCCCAATCTATAATGAATACATCCTTCGATTTAGTTTCGTTAATACCGGGCATTTCACATTTTATTAAATTACCTAACCATCGTGACTTGTCAGATTCTGACAATGGTGGTGGTACCTCCTCACAAGAAGAAATATTATTAGGTTCCCAACGTCCTGAATTTGTATATGAACATCCATACGTTTCAAGTTCCTACTATACAAGTACGAATAGTTTAGATACGTTAGTTGCAACGCGTGATAATCAGGTTATGAAAAATTTAGCAGCTGCTGAGGCTGCAAATAATAATAATGATGATACAAGTGTGAATGAGATTAAGACTAGACTTGCAATTGTTCGACCATTTTGTGAATTTGATGCAGAAGCATTACCGACGACGTTTACTTGTTGGAATGCACTGCCTCCGTGTAAGGCTGCAAGTGATGATATTGGTGATACTGATGATGTAGAAGAACAATATGAAGTAGACAGTTATGGAGAGTTGGTATCGTACAATTCAAATACAACCAATGGACGGAATCTTCATAATCAAGCAACAATTGGTGATCGACACTTGTTTGATTTGGTCGGGAGTGATGCAATGAAGTCAGCAAAGGCAGATGTATTCCTATTCTATTCACAAACATTTAGTGAGAATGATGTCGCGATTAAGGCAGTTGATGCAATTATTGATCAATTCTTTGAACCGGGTGGATGGAGTCAATGCTTTGGTAATATCTATGCTATTGAGGCTAATATTCCACAGGAGTTGGATTTATATATTCCATCCGCACAAGAGGAGTTGTATAATTGGGTGAATGGTCCGAATCGACAGTTTGAGGCTGCTTTTCGCATTATCCAGAGTGGAGAGTGGGGCGAGTATGATGGTTTCTACTTGATGGAGGGTGATTCTGTCCCGATTAAAGCACATTGGTTGGATGTTGTGTTGAGTGAGATTGAGGTTAATCGACCGTTTGCAATCCTGGGAGCGTGAGTTTATATATTGTTTTGGTATCTTTTGTAGAAATGCTCACATCATATGCTCACATTATATTTCAACCCTTCTCCACAAACACAAACACAGACAATACGATGGGGACAAGTGGGATAACTTTTATGAAAAGATTCCCATCTCCCTATTGCATCATACGAATGGGAATGCCATTTACAACACTTCCCACCCCTTGCTTGAGCGTCTTGTTGGTCAACTAGAAGTCGAGGCTCCTTGCCCGTACAACTCCATCCCGTATGACTATAGAATGAGTCAAATGTGGGTAGAAGGAACCTTGGGCATCGTTCCCGACCTAGCACCCAAGATTATGCTGAATGAGGAGGGTGAGAACATCACCCTTTCAGACAACATTGATATGTTTAAAAAGTGGGCTGATATATGGGAGAGGGAAGACCCTTTCAAATACACGCCCGTCATTCACAACTATGCTGCTACCAACTTGATCCCTCGACACTTGGGCCCTGAATATATCATTCACGGTGCCAAGTTGTACTCTCCCTGGGACCCTACAAAGTCTGACATAACCTTGGTTGTGAGTGAGTGGTTCTTCGATCGATCTCTTCATCTCATATCAAATTTGGATGAGAAGGATCATCCTTTCTCTGAGGTTGTTGTTATGGTACCCCCTGTTGCAGGATCACACGATGATTATGATGAGCTGACAGATGTTCCTGTTCGGACACAGCATCGAGGAGCACCTGACTTCATGGATCTTTGTGAGGCTGAAGTAAATACGGAGTGGTTTATGATAACCAATTCATACCATCACGTTGCTCGACATGTAGACCTCATGTTTACACCCGGCACCTTCAAGCCTGTCATTCCCTTCACTCCTGCTACATATGCTTTTTGTTTCAAGTATCCGTACTGCAAGGAGACAGTCAACTTGGCTCAGCGTTTCAATCCAGGTCAAGATAAAGTCATTCTCGATATGGATATGCTTTATAATACAAAAGATAGAAATGCTTTCTGTCAGGAATGGAAGGAAGAGAACGGAGAAGAAGGAGAAGACCTCTACAAGCATCAGCAACGACGTCTCATGTTCCGCAAGAAGATCATCGGTCCGCCAGGCCCCACGGGCACAGCCTACTTCGCATGGCTGGTGAAGAATGGCAAGGATAACTTATACAAGATGACTGATAGGTCGTTGTATGGAGCGCGGCCGCCATTTGCCAAGATCTTCGCCAAGGAGGAGAAACTTGATGGCATGACAGAGGATGAGTTAGCCAAACGAGTGGGATTAACACTGTTCGATAATACGACAGACTGTAACTGTGGAGCATTAGAGACAGAACTTGAGTGTGCAGAGTCAGGTATAGGTTGCATGTGGCGGCCGCTATTTGAGAGTTGTCATCCTCCAGAGTTGATCGATGGTAGCGAGCCCATTTGCTCATCGACGGAGGCCCCGACCATGGCTCCGACACTGACATTGCCTGAGTCAGATACAGAGAGCCCCACAGCTGATTCTGTTATCTCTTCTGAAGAAGATGAGGTCGTTGAATCTGATCCGTGGTATACTAGCATGTTCAAGTCAAGGGAGCATGATGCGGCCACAACCGAGTCCAATATCACTGTCGAGTCCTCCTTAGAAGAAGATGATGATTCTATACAATTGTCTGATGGTGGCGGTACATCAAGGAAGCTCGCAGCGAGTAGTGAGGATCCTTTGTATGAATCAGACTTGAATGCCAATCAACGCCTGAAGCGAATGGAATATGATGAAGATGAAGAACTATCACTCATAAATGAACAAATGCAACAAGATAAAGAGCAAGTCTCGGTGCTGCTACCCCTCCTTATTGATAAAAGCGAGAACCTTGAGAATGTTCTGAAACAAGAGGAAGAACAAATATCTGTTATGCGTGATCAAGAGATGAAGCTCAAACAGAAGGTGATGTCACTGCTATCCCGTCTTGTTGGCAGAGCAGAGGAGAATGAAACAGATTTACAACAAGAAGATGATGAGCTGTCCAACTTGCACAAAGAAGAAGAACGTTACAAATCGAAGATCTCTTACCTTGGGGGAGAAGATGATTCAGATGAGCCCTATGATAATACACCTCTGGCCACCAAGAAGTGTGATGCATGGGAACCTAGCCTTGTATACCGAAGTCCAACGGTGTCAAATACATGGAACGGAGCCTCTCTAGATCCCGAGTCGAGGTCTCACTCAGCCATGGCAATTTCTCGACCAAGGAAGCTCCACGGCTCATTCTTACAATATCAAGAGGCTGCCATCTCTAGCACTTTAGATTCCTCGTCACCATTGAAGGAGAGTTGGTTAACATCCTCTGTCCCGATCAATGTACCCAAGTATGAAAGTTTCATGTTTCAAGAGGATACTCGTTCGATGCTGTCATCACTTGATGCACCTGATACAGACCGTAAAACTTTTGTCAACTATGGTGATGGGGATGACTACCAGCCGCTTCGGATTACATTTGCAACTGATCATCTTCTCAGTTATAAGCAGCAACACAAGTCGAAGAAAAACCGGAGGAAGCCTGCAGAGCCTATCAACATGGCAACAATATCAAGGATTGAAACCCTCACAGGAGATGTCCTACCGGCAATATCAGAGATTTGGGCCGGTGCTCTCTCTGTCCTTCCATCAATTGATAATATATTTCCATACCAAGACGTTTGTGGTGAGGCGGAGGTTCAGCCACATCACCTGACAGAAGGCTTCCCGTACACTGACACTCTCATCTATGTCACTATCGACGGGCCTCAATGTCACACTGACAAAAGTGATGCGAAACTTGTTTCGTATGCCACCGTATGTTCATTTGACCAGTTCATGCGTCCTATCAGTGCAAACATAGACATTTGCCTTGGGCATATAGATGTATCTTTGGGGGAAGTTTCAGAGGAGGAGAATCTCCGTCTGATATCTTCATTGACTCTCGAGGTTGGTAAATTGCTTGGGCTAAGTCCAGAACTATTCCACCACTTCCGTGACCCGGAAACGGGCCAGCCATTGGGATCAACTGAAAAGGCTGTAACCTGTGTTGATGGTACTGAGCAAACACTCTATGTACCCAACATTCTACAATCAAGTATAGAACTGGGCATCTACGGCGTCGATCCTTACTTCCAAATCACCACCCCTACAGTGAGACAAGTAATACGTAACCACTTTGATTGTCAGAGTCTACTCGGTGCAAGGCTGAGTAGAGAAGAGACGTCCTCTTGTTTTGGTGACTCGTTTGATCCTCGATACCACTTTGACGATGATTTCACTCCAATTGGTGGTTCGGCTGACAATGCCTTTTCATTAAGTTCATTAACCTTGGCTCTTTTGGAAGACTCTGGATGGTACCGAGCATCCTTTTACAGGTCAACAGTCCCTCTCTTCGGCCGAGGTGCTGGGTGTGGCTTTGTCGATGGAGACTGTATTGGAGAATTCAACACTGTGCTACCCGAGTATAGCCGTGGCTTCTTTTGTAATGACGATAGTAGTCCCCAGGAAAGTCAACACTTGTTTGATTACCATCAGCCTTCTGGCTGTGACTACACTCATAACCACAAGGCCGATTGCTCATCATCAAGTGTTGGTGGAACTTCATGTCCAATGAGGATGGATAATATTGAATCATGTGCCGATAAAACAAGTACACCATCGATTCCTGGGGAAGTTTTCTCTCTTAGCAGTCGTTGTTTTGTAACAGATACCCCTGCCTCTGTTTGCTTGGAATCATACTGCAACACCGTTGACTCAAAGATCGACATTGTTGTGGATGGTTGGGTGTATCAATGCGACTACGAGGGACAGGAGATCGATGTAGGTCCACATGGATACACTGTGAAATGTCCACGATTGGGTGTGGTTTGTCCTCATCTAGTATGTCCATCAAATTGTTCTGGAAGAGGCGTTTGTGATTGGTGCCAAGAAGTACCGCAGTGTGTATGTGATGATCCTTTTGACGAAACACTTGGTTGCTATGGTGATCCCACTCTTGTCACACTGGAATCCACACTGAGGGGTGCAGTAGATCAACTCAATGATATGGATGAAGATGAGATGCTAAGGTTAGAAGAATATGACGATGTTATCATCGTAGACCCACAAGTTGAACGGCTTGAGCACAAGGAGAGGATTCTATCTATGTTATCGAACTTCATTGAGAGCGAGGAGGACAATAAAGAAGAGATGCACGAAGAACAAATATCCAATCTCCATGACACTGAAAAGCGTTACAAGTCGAAAATTTCGGCTCTGTTGCCTCATCTCGTCGGTGTTGGTAATCAAAATGAGAGAGAACTTGAGCTGAGAGATGAGGAGCTATCAAGCCTTGAGGAAAATGCAAACCTCAAGAAGGCTAAGGTCAATGCATTGCTCCGTTCACTCATCAGCAAGGCTGAGGAGAACGAGAAGGTACTTGCGGAGTTGAAATTAGAAGATACACAGAGCAAATCCGAAGATTCGGATTTGCTTTCCCGCATCACGGGAGAGATTAAGGAGAATGAGAGAGATGTCCATTATTCCGAACAAGGCAAATCTAGTGAGGAGAATCAAACAACTGAGCCGCAACAAGATGAAGATTATCATGAGCAGAAGATTGAAGAGCCCAAACTCAAGATAAAAGAAATGAAGGGAAAACTTTCAAAGACGATTGATCCACCAGTTGGATAGCTTGTATAAGGGAACACAAATTAGATATAGACTGTATAACATTCAATAGGAGATCATATTCTAGTAGATGTGTTTGCTTGGCCAGTAAGAATGTAGCTAGAAGTGACTCCTTTCAACTTGTACTAATGGTGGACTTGTGACTGTTGTGTGAAGCGAACAATACACAGGTCGCGTGCTGACGGACGCGACGACGACTGACGACCGACGGCAGATCTTGTAGGAAGAAGAATACATGTTTATGATGATAAGACGGCGGCTGATATCAATATTAGCGTTGCTGGTAGTACTACAGATAGCTGAGGTAGTAGTTGTTCCATTAACATTAGCATTCACCACCATTACTTCATTGCAATCTCATGCATCACTTTCAACTTTTCATGATGATGCACTAACAAACACAAATCATAGAAAGAAGCTGCTTGGTAGTGGTATGTCCTACCATCAACAACATAGTAGCCGACACATAAAACAACTTTCATACAGTAATGTCAATGCACAGCTAAATCTAGTGCCCATATCAGACGCATGGGATTGCAATATATCACATGATAAACAACAACAATCATCAGCATGCTCATTTGCTTCACTCCTAACAACCCTTGGATGCAATTCATTCAACTCACAGGGCATGCTCATACAAACTGCATCGTCATCTACTGATGACAACAAACAAGATGACACACCAAACAACAATCGATATCGTCTCTACCTAGCAACTACTACAGACGACTTACCATCAATAACAAAATTAACATTAGATGTATTTGATGCAACAGCAATTACATTATCAAGTTCGACGAATTGGACTGCATTTGAACAAGCTATAGTTGGTATAGTAGTTAGTCCGGTACTTGATATGTATAATTCATATGCACAGGCTGTGGGATATACAGAGGTTTTGAGTGGATTGAGGAGACGGATGAGAAATCGATTAGTTAATACTGATCAGATGATTATGAATCATATTAAGGGGGAAGACGACAGTTATGATTGGCTTGCTCCCTTGATAACTGTTGATAATAATAATGATGATGATAGTGTTTCTACTACAACCACAAGTGATTCATCATTGTCCTTGGAGGAGATTGCAGCACGATCATCACTCATCCTTACACTAGCTCGGCCTTCTTCCGAGAGTGGAGATGACGATGATATGGAAACAGTTGCCTCCGTGGAGTTGAGATTACAACCTACTGATGCAAAGATTCCATTCTCACAACCATGGCTTGATGTAGTAGAGCGGAGATTGGTTAATTTGTTACCGTTTGTCAAAGAAGATACTAATGAATCAACAAAGTCATCGGACATTGCCCCAAATGATCAAAGTATAGACACAACAAGCAAGCAAAACAATCAAAGTCGTCCTCCACTACGACCATACTTATGTAACCTATGCGTATCATCATCATTACGTTCATTGGGTATCGGACGTGCCTTGTGTCGTATAGTAGAAGCTATAGCAAGAGATAAGTGGGGATACTCACATATATATCTACACGTCGATCCAACTAATGATGCTGCACGAACATTATATGAAACCGAGGGATATGTCGATGTGGGTAAACGATGGAATGTACTTTGGGCTGGTGGTGCTAATGAGATTAGTTATTATGTCAAGAGATTATGAGGACAGTTGCTTTACATAATCTTTGAATAAGATAGAGGAAGAAGGACTGCCCATACCGAATTGCTTTACCAGCGTCAAGTTCTTCAGCTCATTGATCATGTGGAGACAAGACATAGGAAAGATGAGGATGATGATCAAACGTCGGTTTCTGTATGCATGAATCAATCTAATATGTTCAGCCAGTAGCCAAGAATGGCAGCACACATCACATGCTCAAGCAGATGCTAATGTTGAGCGTCTGCCGAACAGTAGAGGTTACTGTTTAGAATGCAAGTCAGTACTAAACATCAAATCTTATTACTTACTAAACATCAAATCTTATAACTTTCATTACTCTACTATCCCTCTTTCTTTACAATCCAGACAATATTATGCATGGGAGAGACTCTGTTCACTTTATATCCAGACAACAACATATCACTTCTTAAACTGATCTCTAATGATCTTCTCACAAAACAACTAACAACTTAACTTGTTACCCTTCCAATATCTAAAACTCATCCACGGATGCGACCTTTGACTTGTTTACCGCTCTTTGCAAGTGTCGGAGCTTTGGACGGGCTTGATGATGGAGCTTTGGAAGGAGCCGACTATTTTAAACGGGACAGAGGAGAGAGATATTAGAGGATACATAATGATAACACAAAGATACTGTTTGTCAACTTACCGTAGGGCTGGATGGGGTATCGGTTGGACACACGTCTGCCGTCTCGACACAAAATGTATCAGATTCGCATACATTATTAGATGACGTGTCTATAGTTAGCGCTCGTGTTACACTATCATACTTGTAGCACTGGCCATTGCAAACAAAAGTTGGGCTTGACTGTAGAATGAAGAGAGGGGAGAGAGATGTTAGAGGATACATAATGTTAACACATATAAAAGATACATGAGCTTACTGTAGGGCTTGATGATGGAGCGGTGGAGGGAGCGGACTATTTTAAATGGGACAAAGGAGAGAGATGTTAAAGAATACATATATGATAATACATATAAAAGATAAATATGTTTGTCAGCTTACCGTAGGGCAAGTACCAGCTCGATTGGTGCACACATAGCAATTACCAGCACATTCGCTACCAACACCATTGCCAACAAAGTCCCCTTCAAAAATACATACTCCAGTATCTGATGGACAAGCCCCATCACCTGTACTATTCAAAAGTTCATAGCATTCAGTGGCTCCATTGTTACAAGAACCTTCAACAGGTTGAGAAATGGTATTGCTACTAGGATCTCCTTCAATGCAAAGACTCTGCTGCAAACCTAGTGGACAATCGGGGCCCCTATCACTATCACCGACGCTTGCAAAGTTCTTAATGGAGAATGGACCAAGTAGTCGAACATCCCCACTATTCAATGTAGTACCATGCACAGCATTCCCAGCAAACCGTACTAGTCTACCGGCCACTGCTGGGAGAGAGTTACCGCCATGATTGAAGTGTGCTTCGGGGTTGCTGTTAAGAGTAATGAACATTACATCATCTTTAACTACCTTGCCCTCTTGTTCGTAGTCGATATGAGGTTTTGTAGATTTATTGATGATCCGTGTCTGTAACTTGATACCACCACCACCATTGGTATCGATCATATCATCATTAATGGAACATTCAGAACCAGCAACATCTTTAATACGTCGTTGAATGAGGCTGCTCACCATGATATTCCCACGAGACTTTGCAGTGGGGTCGAATGGATGAGCTTGTGATAAGGATTCCATAGTATCATAGAAATGTTTTGATTCTTCGGGAGATAGGAAGTTATCAACATATTGAAGGGAACCATGCTGTTTGAAGATGGTATTGTCGTCAGTGTCAGCGGATGCGGTGATAACTTTTAGGACTGCAACTGCAGTGGCGAGTAGAAGCCTCATGATTGTATTGTAGTATATACTATTGCTATGGTATTAAGCTAGAGTTGTGAAACAATTATGTAGTACAAGTGCTCATCTCAACGCAGTATGCCGCCACCTAGGTCGGCATGAATTTCTCTTAGTAATCGCCAACAAAGATACCGCGTATTTCTCTACACGGGAAATTATGAGTGACTGTTGGCTCATTGCAAAAGGATACCAATGGATCTTGACGGCCGTCATTATTTATGAAAAATTGAGTGAAGTCGTTCAACAAAGCGCAGGTCATTGCTGTTGATTGATATGTATTGTTGTCATCACATAGTACTTCAATGGTAGTAGTAGAAGCATTACGGAGTTGTCTCACCGTAGGGCTAGATGATGGAGCGTTGGATGGGGCAGACTATATATAAAGGGAAGGGGAGAGCGTGATGTTAGGATACATATCCAAACTAAAGATACATATGTTTGTCAACTTACGGTAGGGCTATATGATGGAGCTTTTGATGGTGCTTTAGAAGAGCGGACTGTTGAATAAAGGGGAGATGAGAGAGAGAGAGAGAGAGAGAGAGAGAGAGAGAGAGAGAGAGATGTTAGAATTAGATTATACATATATGGTAATTCATACAAAAGATAATGTTTATCAGCTCTCACCGTAGGCCTAGATGTGGTTGGCGGGCACACTTTTGAACAAATAGAAACTTATTAGTATAAACATATACAAGACAATCTGAAAAACAATGAAATACGTACCAGTTTCATCTTGCTGGAAGCAGTAGAGTCTTGCAAGTTGTCACAAGTTAGTTGCCCAACACCACTACCTCCGGGCTTTAGTGTCCAATCACTGTTAGTTGCACTAGCATCTCCAACCTGACCAATACTTCCCATCTGATCACTACCCCAATTTTCACAACCTCGATCGTTACTAACCTCAGTTCCATCTCCATTTGTGTTAGTCCAGACATTCAAGTTACCACTAACAAGATCTCCATTTTCATCCCTATTAATGGGGATATCGATATTTCCATCGATCAAGTCGGAAAATTACTTGTATAGCGATTTTATCATTAACGAAATCAAAATCAGGATAATTATCAGTGACAACATAGTAGGAATCACGGAATGTGACAAAATCATTTGCTGGATTTGATGTTTCATCAGATAGCCATGCTATGTAATTACCAACAAGTCCAGCACTACAGGCAAGCTCTTGGCATTTCTCATTTGCCCCAGATATACCACCCAAATCACCCTGATAAGTTTCGGATGTAACAAACACAAAATTCTCTTGTCCCTGTTTGTATGTTTAGATTAGATTAAGAGTAGATAAACAATAGTTAGAATAGAATAGTTGCCGACTTGACATACATACTTTATAAATGAAACTTACGCCTACACTTGCAAAGTTCTTAGAGAATGGTCCAAGGAGTCGAATAGGATTGCCACCATTAACAGCTTTCCCGCTAAGTCGGTTCCGGTATCCTTTTTACGTAGAGATTCCACTAACAAAGTTACTTTTTTTGCAAAACTGACGATGGCCATCACTAGTAGATAAAAGAGGAGGAAGCGACGGCAATATGGCAGATATGAATGGTGGACCGCCACTGCATCCTCTAGTAGGTGTCATTGAACAATGTTGTAGTGTATGACTAGTGTAGAATATAAATGTAGCGCCTATAATTAGCCTAGAAGTACTAACCCACATAAACCGTCGTCGTCGACGACAACCCGCCACATCTGTCGACGTAAATCGAAGACCATAGACCACCATGATGGTCCTGGAAATCACACTAGACCTTGTTCGATATAAGAAGCGGCGGCTACATTAACATAAGGCCCTCCGGCTGGCAGTTTTCACGTCCACTTTATAGAATACTACAACAGACAATATCTTTAGTTTATGTGTTGACCAGATACTGCATCCGTATGTTGTGTTATGTACCTCGACGATCGTATCGTTCACCATCGACTGTTGTCCGTACCTATATATCGGTCTACTAGCCAATACTTAGAGTCATAGGTACCACTGAGGTCACATATGGTATGATGAAATGATAATGACTAAATGCTCTCTTGTCTACCTCATTATTTGTTCTGTTTATGTACTGAGAGATAAAAGATTCGGCTGTTCGTTAGGTTGTCTCCATCTACATATCTACCAATCTAAAACTACCAATATCAACTATAGAATACGCTGACCTCCTTAACTAATCATGACTAACACCTAACACAAGTAGATAAGATGAGATGAAGAGAAGAGTTGTCAATCATAAATTCGATGATGTAGACACATTTGAATGAGAGAGCAGTAACTGATACTCACCATCACCACAATAGGCAGCCGCGATCATTATGCATATTAGTTGTCTCAACATTAGCGCGATTCACCAGCCGACATTGCAATACCTTAATAGAAGCTTCTAGTCAATCGTATATACTCTCATATTCACACGCGATTATTGATGACACGACGATAGTTATAGGCGATGGCATGGCGCGGTGGTTAATAACCAAACCATGGTGCTTGACACAACCTCTTAATCTGCGAGAACCTTCGTAAAACCATCCTTGACATCAACATCTGCTTATTTTTGGTGCAAAAGATACTGTGCAAGAAACAAACTCCTTCATTTTTTATTTTCCCTCACTTTTTAATAACTCGACGATGATGGCCGCTCAAATAAGATGGTGCTCTAGGGGGTGTATACTTGACCAAATAACTTGATTAGTGCCAGTGGACGGCCAATAATCCTATCGTAACAGCGATATATCATTTGCTCGGTTGATATCATAGATGTATAGAATAAACTAGAGAATACTACAACAATAGCGTATGGTGTGTTATGTACTACCATGTACTACCTCGACGATAGTATCGTTCACCATCGACTGTTAGTGTATGTACCTATTATCGGCGGTCTACTAGCCAATAGTAGCCAATACTTAGATCCACAGGCGCCGCTGAGGTCACACGGTACGATGAAATGATAACGACTAAAAATGCTCTCTTGTCTACCTCATTAGATGTTCACTGTATCGTAGTACATAAACAAACTAGAAAGAAGATTCTACTTCTATTTCTATTCGTATCTCTAGAGTATCAGTATCTGCTTAATGGGTCAATCTAGTTAAAAAGTTAATCATATTGCTTTAAAGGTTAATCATATTGTTATTGTTATGAAACTGGAGTATATCACCCACTTGATCTTTATAATTTGTTGTGTTTACATACTTAGATATAAAAGATTCGGATGTTCGTTAGGTTGTCTCCATCTCCATCTACCAATCTAAAACTACCAATATCAACTATAGAATACGCTGACCCCCTTAACTAATCATGACTAACACCTAACACAAGTAGATAAGAGATGAGATGAAGAGAAGAGTTGTCAATCATAAATTCGATGATGTAGACACATTTTGAATGAGAGAGCAGTAACTAATACTTACCATCATCACAATAGGCAGCCGCGATCATCATTATGCATAACTTTAGATTAACGCGATTCACCAGCCGACCATTGCAATATCTCTGATAGATAGAAGCTTCTAGTCAATCGTATCTTCTCTCATATTCACACGCGACTATTGATGACACGATAGTTTTAGGCGACGACATGGCGCGGCGGTTAATAACACCATGGTATGGTGCTTTTGACACCAACCTCTGTAATCTGCGAGAACCTTCATAAAACCATCCTTGACATCAACATCTGGTGTGGTGGCACCATGTCGCAATCAACCATCCCTGACATCAACGTCAACATCTGGAGCGTGTGGTGGCACCACCTTGAAGTCTATCTTGACTTAGTTGTTAATGTCGCCGACATGTCGCCGACATGTCGAAAGACACGACAGATTTCGTGAAAATCGTGCCGAAACGTGATTTGTCTCGACATGCTAGTAAAATCACGACATTTCCCCTACTAATGGGTTTGTGCTGCCTTCTATCACCTCTTGACGGCGTTTAACGCAGTTATTGTACTACCGCTGGTAGGCAGTTCATATTTGCATAATATACAACACGTTTGTGGGTTGTCAAGTCACCGCGGTATCATTTTTGCTTTGTATTCTACATTCAACGCACTCGTCATCTTGAAAATCTAACAATTTGCAAACTACAATAGTCGTATACACCAATCATCGTACATCATATAATATTGGCGCTACCTCGCCATAAAACAATTAGTAGGTATTGATATTAAACACGGCATTAAATAAATTCAAATATATTTAGCAAGTGCCATCAACACAATTAACATTGCAACAATCGAGCACATAATATTATCTTGTGCAAAAAAAAAAGAATACAACTCGACGGTCGACGACGTCTATAATGTCAGCCTCCCCTGCTAAGCAAAATACCAACAAAAGCGGGGGTAGTAATAATACATCGGATATACTGAATCCGTCATTATTGAATTCTCCAATCAACGGTGATTCGTTTATGACACCACCCCAATCTCCTACCACAAAAACATCAACAACACAACAACTTTTATCAGCTGCACGTCCACCAACACCAATTATGCGAACAAATAATAATAACAACAATAATAATAATGGTAATAATAGTGATGCCTCATCAACAGCAAACGCAAACACAACTACATCAGATACTACTCCCCTCCCACCCATCACATCTATTTGGCAATGTCAGAAAATGAAAAAAGTTAAAGTTGACCGTGATGGTGTTAGTAAGGACGCCTGGAATTGTGGTTGGTGTGATAGGGACTTTATTAATCCACACGCAACACGGGCGCAGTGGCATGTGCTGAAGATATCAGGCATGGGTATTAATGTTTGCGAAGCAATAATCCCCACTGCATACGAACAGCGTTACCGAAATCTTTATGAGAAAAAGGGAAGTCAACCAAGTACAAAAAAGAAACAGAAACGTAAACGCGAGGAGGCAGTGATAGATCAGGAACAATCTGCTTCTATAAATAGTGGGAATGATCAGAGTATAGTATCTACAACTACAGATGAGGGACAGAAGAGTAGTGTTATGGAACAAACGGATATGCTAATGAAACTGATGGATGCTATGGAAAAGACGTCCTCTATGATTACTAAATCAGAGGAGAAAGTAAAAGAATTGAAAGCACAAAAGCATGAGTTAGAGTCTAACAATGGAAACATTGAAACAGGGGAAGAGGAATTGAATAAACTTGATTCCAAGATCAGATTGGAAGAGAATATGGTCAAAGCATACATGGCAACCTTACAAGTCCATACAAGTAACTTGGATAAACTCAATAAAGAGGGTGTAAATAATAGTGATATGACCTGATAAATTAAACTTAATTAGTATACTGATAAAATCTACACCCTAGTACTGTATATATAGATAGACAACTAGTAAACTAACCATCTAACTATCCGAAGCAGCAAATCACCTCATACGACAACCTTAAGATACCATAAGATACCGCCGACATGTCGCGACATGCCGCCGACATTGTCTTGCTGACACATATTGTGAGCCTCTGAGAGACATGTCTTTTAAAGACATTAACAACTAAGTATCTTGATGGATAAAACCATTCCATGACATCAACATCTGCTTTTAGAGCCGTTGGTGGCACCATCGAGACAACAACATCTGCTTTTAGAGCCGTATGGTGGCTTCAAGGTAGTGCTTGAATTCTAACACGAAATACTCTTCTAAGCAACTTGAGATATGTGTCCGGTATCTTGCTATTTTTGCACAAACAGACAATTATTGTAGATCCCCAGTCCCCTTCAAGGAGTTTTCTAAGTGAAAACTGATAGGTTGCTTATACATATGGCTATGAGTTGTGTTCCTATCGTAGTTAGCATGCGATGTGTCCGACGATGCAATAAACATCAATACAATCTTTGAACAACTTTTTGAACACTATGTCATCAATATCACTAGAAACGGCTGTTACCACGTGAAAGAGGAGACAATTCTGTTCTAGAAACATCATCATCCTATTGTCTAGGATGAACAGGAGCTCCATATCGCCGTCGGCGGCGCCGAGGAACATGGTTGTGAGGTCATGAGTCTCAGCAAAAATTCATGCCTGGGAACTTATGCTGACTTTGTAGCATCTATAACATAGGATCTAGTATCTGTATGAACTGATACCGCATATCGTCGTGTAGAGCATAATCTCAGCTTTCTATAGAGCCATTGAACGTCAACTCAAACTTATTTTACAACATTTTACGATAGCTAGTAAAAAAGCTTAGTTAAAATTGGCCCACATGTGGGCCGCTAGCGGGAAAGCTGTTAAAGGTAGTACCACACCCCTGTACACGGGGGTACCAACCATCTTTTTGTGGTTGTAGTACCCCCGCCGAATGCTCATTGCGGTATCCTTAGTCACCCTCAACTCTCCCTAGAAGTTTTTTCTGCCTTAAAAGCTCACGATGGTGATATGAGGTCTATGAGGGTGCCTCTAGCGGCGGCCATGGTATAAACTACTAGATAAATGTAGGAGGATAGGTTTGTGGATATCATCAACAATCTTAACCCCAATCCCTATTGTCTAAATCCTACTGTAGCCTAAGAAATAAAATACTTTCAACAGCCTTCTAAAAATATTGTTTTTTTATTGTTGCTATCAACAATGGTGGAATACATGGTCTATATGGTAGGGAGTGCCTATCCTGCCATATGACCGGCGGTCTAACTACTAACATAAAGATATACTATTGCAACAGATGCTCACATATACTACATCATCTCTTTTATATACACTATTAGTAGATGCACATAATTGCATCATTAAATAAATATAATTATATTGTGGAGGATGTAGCATCTTATATTACATGATAGTCGGCCTGAGCTGCTTCTAATATCATATAGATTAATTAGCAATAGCAGCCTAGGGGTAAACATATCACCACAATGATTAATTCAAACACTACTTAATTAAATAGGTGCATTACAGCCTGAAAAGTGGTGATGTGTTGTTCTTTATCAATAATAAACCGTTGGTCACCAAATAAATTTCCCTATCGCATATTTATATATAGAGGAGCTTAAGTTTGGTAGGATTAGTCCTGAAGATCAGTCTATATTGAGTAGTAATTGATAGTAGTAGAGGGCACCATTTTGTATGTAAAAAGCTTAGTGGTATCCTTTTGAAAATGTTGTCGAGGGTAATCACTAAAAATTAGAGCAGCCTTTTTGAGATGTGACAGTGAGCGATCGGCGGGGTCTTACGACCCCTTCAAGAGGGTTGGTACGACCCCGTGTACAGGGGTGGTAGTACCATGCTACTCGAAATTTTACTTTTTATGCGGTAGCTACGTAGAAAATGGCTCTAGCGACAGTTTTTGTGTAGCGACAGTTTTTGTGGTAGGTAGCATGCTTGATACTTCCATTAAACCGGAATAGTCTACCAGCCACTGCCGGGATAGAACTATCACCATGAGTAAAGTGTGCATCGGGATTGCTGTCGAGTGCAACGAATGCACCTCTTGCGCATATCCGGTACACTAAACACCCCACTGCCCACTGCCACTCAAGGGGAGGGGATATTGAGAAGCAATAAGTTTGTGACAGAGAGATGATTAAGACAATAACGCCATATCGAACAACAGTAACATGCTTCCATCAAAAGCAACAAGAAGTAGTTGATACTTATGATTCAAGTGAATACATCTTATCAATCGCATCTTCCTATAACAACAGCACATCACCTCCATCATCAAGCAGCTCAAACCTTGTTGCAGCGGCATTGAGTAATCAATCTATAATTATATATGATACAAATATAGGACAGATTATACAACGTATTGAATGTGCACATGATGGGCCTATATCGGAGGTACAATTCTTCCCCAGTGAGTATTATACTTCAAGAAGTAGCAATGATGATGGCCAGTCATTGATAATTTCAGCTAGTCAAGATGGTACCATCAAGATATGGAACATTCATCATCAACAACAACTTCAATCATCGTCAAATACTGCAATAACAACAATGAAGTTGGAACTTCCAAACGAACAGGCATTAAGTGTATCCCTCGGATACGGTGGGACACTCGCGGCAGTGGGTACTGATAAGGCACGTATATCCTTCTTTGATTTACGTAGAAATAACAACAACAGCAATAGTAGTATGCCAAGTGGTACATTAATGGGTAGCTATGTCGATGCACACACTGAAGAAGTGACCAAGGTACAATTCCAAACTATACCAACTCAAACTGCTCAAACTTCATCAACACAAACTTCAGAGATGAAAACAATATTGGCAAGTTCCTCCGAGGATGGATTAATATCTCTACATGATCCATCACAATCCAATGAAGAAGATGCATTATTATCAATATTAAATATCAATACACCATTACGTAATATAGGTTTCTTTGGACCAAGGTATGAAGGAATATTTGCATTAACGGGAAATGAAAGTTTAAGTGTACATGATTGGGATTCGGCACAGTTGGTTAGTAATGTGCATGGTATGGAATTGAGGAGTGTATTGTGTGCTGCTGTGGATAGTTTAGTTGGTAAGAAGAATGATATGAGTAGTGATGCCATGAGTGATGGAACTAATAATACAATTGATTATCTAATTGGATGTACATGGTCAGATCTATCTACTTCGACAACATCCCCATCATCGTCGCCAGCATTGTACTTACTAGCAGGGAATAATCAAGGTGATGGATATATCTTTCGAATGGATGTAAATCAAATCACACCTGTAATACATTTAAAAGGTGGACATAGAGGATGTATACGTGACTTTTGTTGGAGTAGCAATAGATTGATAACTGGTGGGGAAGATGCACGATTGTGTGAATGGGATCTTACTGGAAGTAACATTAGTGTGTCGAGTAGTGGAGGCGGTACAAGTGGATGGAATAGAAGTCATAATGATAGTGCAGGTGGTGGTCCGGTAAGTGGACGAAGTGTTGTGAAAGGTATAAGTAAAGATGGAAAGAAGAAGAAGAAGTTTGGATCTCCTTATTAGAGATATAACTTTACTAGTTATATTACTAGACTGTTTTTGTTTAGAGTTATACAAGAGACTTCTTCTATGTACACCAATCCAATTTGAGCCCTCTCTCCATCAAAATCTAAGCACATATAAAAGTAATCTTAAATGAGATTATTCTTCGTCTTAACCTCAACATACTTCTCCCTACTTGCCTTCCCCAGCGGACTTTCCTTTGCCCAATTTTGTATCTTTTCAACCAATGTCATTTCGCCATTAGTAGATTTCATATGATTAGGTACATCTGTGCGTAATGTTAACACATTGTAAATATCAATAGTCTCTAAATTCACAAATGCCTCAAACTCATCAAGCTGATTCACAGATAATGACGATACATGTTCTGACGCCCATGTACCTAATAATAAATCAACTTCTAACCATCCACGTTGCTTTGAACGATATATTAATCGTTTCTTACGTATATCTAATTCACGTATTTTTTTCTTCTCGTCATCAGTCATATCATTATCATTATTATCTAAGGTGGGTAAACGCAAATGGCGTTCCATAATTGCATCATATTTTGGTTGTGCCTTGTTCCATAATTCTTGTTCACGCTTTGCTACTTCATCGTTTATTTGACGAGGTTGCATTTCACCTGCATCTCCGAGATAGGATCGAGTTTGTTGTTGTTGCTTTTGTAGTATTGCAGGAGTGCATGATGATACCGCCGGAGCTTGATATTGACGAAGTGACAGTCTTATGGTGGCCTGGCATAGTTTACGGATCATCTTAACGGTAATATTGGAGAGTTCGAGTATCAAAATGGCGTATATTGCAACAGATTGCAACAGATAACAGATTACAGAAAAGATTGAGAGACCCTCAAACTCTCATAAAAAAAAAAGATACGCCAACTCAGCCAAATTGTCACATGCATACACCAAGCTATTGAAGACTGTCGGCGACTCATAGTAGTACAATAGTTGGGATACGAGAGATGGGAAGAAAGAGTATATATCTAAGTTCATGATGATCTACCTACATATAACAGTCGTCGACAAAGGATCTTTTAGAGTAACTAACATCAAAACATTTATTGGCTCTTAAGACACAAGACACTAATTAGTATAACACACTATACACTCCTCACATCCTTCGTTTTACGGGTTGGAAAAGTCACAGTTCAAAAAAGGATTACTATCTACTGAATCATCGTTCGACAATGCATCATCATTATCTTCAGCAAGGTATCTATCCTCCTCCTCATTATCATCACAATACGGCGGTAATTTACATTGACCATCTGCCAAAAGAGCAATCTTAGTCGAATGACATTGATCAGGATTCCAAAACGTCGGAGCCAACTTATCATGACAGGTATATCCATCATTCGTGGTACAATAACTACACCAATCTTGTAATCCCCACTCCTTCAATCTCTTTATATCATCTTCACTTCGTTCATCTTTACAGTAATCATTATTCATTAAGTTAATCATGGCCTGTTCATGTGTCTGACCGTAATGGTCTCGTAACCAAAGTGCTCGTTTGAAGCATGTGTAGGCTGAATTCTTCCATTCGCAATGACCACAGAAGTTATCGAGGACATTACCCAGGTTAGGATTGTATCGTTTCCTACAGCCACCATATGTTGGTAATGGTTCGCCAGAGGATGATAACTCCGGTCCAACTTGTGGTTTAGGTGTGTTACCCGTTGGGTCGGGACAGTGTCCCCATTTCATTACACCAATCTTGGCTTCATTTCCTGTCATACCAAATCGTTGTTTCATATATGTGACACGTTGATCACATGAGAATAATGATCCCTTGTATCGACACCCGCCACAGAATTCAGTAACATCTGTCCTATTTGGATATGGATACTTATTTCCATTACTATTCGTATCCCCCGCATTGTCATTGTCATTATTGTTGGGTTGTACCTCGGATGGATCTTTCGGCTGAACAACATTAGTAGGAGTATCTAATGATTCTTGATCGTCATGATTAATATTCTCTACGGCAATTGTATAGGCTGTTGACATCTCCTCAAGGTCTTCGTCGTGTACATGTGCTGGTACGTCATCACCCTCAGTATTGGGAGTAGTTTCGGTGGAAGTTTCGTCGTCTTCTTTTGGAGGATTGGTTTTATCCACATCTTCCACTGTACTTTCAGTTTCTTGTGGCTTATCATCCGCCTCTTCTTCCTTTGCAGCTAAGGTTTCAGGCACTTGATTGTCATTCTTCTCTGAAGATTGAACAGGTGTATCATCTTCTTCTTGATTGATATTCTCTTCCTCTGCTACAATAATGTCATCAGGTTTATCCTCATCTAAGTTCAAAGCAGTAGTATCAATACTTTGATCAAACCCATCCAGCAATGTCGTGCTACTACTATCATTCGGGGCACCAAGTCTACTACTACTACCTCCATCATCCACATTATTACCACTACTAGTATCAGTACCAACTAATAATAAAACTAACATTACAATAATACCCATTGCAAATCCTAATAGTGCTAATTTCATTACCTTTCGTATAGGTGTGGCGTTTTGTTGATTTGATGATTGATTTTTATCATACCCGTCGACAAATATTGAATCAACTTCTTTACCAGCAGAGCCGGGTGTTAAATGCCATATGAAGTCATTTGATGATGTTGGTGCTCCGTTGGTTAATCCTCCTTCACTGTTAATGTTGTTAGTATGGTTGGTATCAGTATGATCAACATTGTCCAACCCCAAACTTCTAACAAAGTCACCAACAGATTCCTCATCACTAGTAGGTGATACACTACGATTAATAATACTATTATTAATATCACCAACAAAGGGGAATATACTGTTGGGTGGTACTATTGATGATATTGGTATATCATCCTCATTGTATTGTTGAGCAGGTGTACCGTCATCAATAAATGGATTAGTTGTTGGTGGATCGGGTTTCCGTCAGAGTAGTTATTGGGATTATTATCAGAGTATGATGAATTTGGATTGTCAGAGTATGGCATTGTATTTGATGGTTATATAAAGATTAGAGGCCGCTAGCTTTGCTCTATTATGTCATTAGAAATTATAGAGTGAGTTTGTTTTTGTGCGAGAAAGGGGCAGTAGATGGGCCTCTCTTTCGCAGTCGTCATGTCCAAAGCTCGAATTGAGAGTCTTAGGAGCATCAACCAAAGCGAGCAGAGGCATGCGTATACATATTATGTGAGCTCAAGTTTATATTGTCAATCATCAACCATTTTGTTTGTTCAAGATATGCAATTCAAACATATGTATCAAGATATTATTCTATTATTGACTAGCTTAACTATGGACAAGCTAGACATAACCTTTATAGTAGATCATCAAAACTCATAACTAACTAATCGTATAGTAGATCAAAACTGTTCCTTAAAGCTGTACTACTTAGCTGCGCTGATTCATTCTCTATAAGAACCAAATCAAATGGTTTTGCAACTGTGTGGTGTTGTAACCAACCAATTCCACTGTCCACCATACAGCTCTTTTTACTCTTCCAAGTCGATTGGATTGATTAATAACTCTGAGAAATCCTTGAGCTTCTCAACTCCCCTTACCTCATGATCCAATAACGGCATTAATACCACATGGAAGTCATCCCCATACAAATCAAAGCACTGTCCAATATATTTATCCTGCATTCGTTTACGAGCCATCATCTTGGAACAAATCTCCTTAGCCTCCTTCTGTAATCCATCCTTATTCGAATCGAACCATTCACCCAATTCCTCCGCATCCTTCTCGGGAAATAACACCTGATTCACAACAATATTATGTGAATCGATACCAAACTTTGATAATTCTTGTACCAACCGTTCCGTTTCATAGATTGATAAAAATTCTGGAATACAAACACAAACAAATGTCGTCAAGGCGGGGTCTTGAAATGCGGTATTAACCTTGTTAATAATTTCACGTGTCTCTTCCAATCTACCCAATAATTGTTCCTGTACGTCAGCGGGTGACCCGCCGCCAAATAAGGCCGATGCTTGTCCGATTAATCCGCCAAATCGATCTTTAAGATCCATAAGTTTACCAAATGCCTTCTCGAGAATTGTTGGGAAACTTAATAAACGTAACGTGTGTCCGGTGGGTGCCGTATCGAATACTACAACATCATAATCCAAATTTTGAACTTGTTTCATTAATTCCGAGAAGGACATTGCCTCATCAATACCGGGAATTGAGTTGGTTAATTCTGTCATTAATGATTGGATACCCGACTCATCGCCATCATTACCTGCACCGGTGGCATCTTCCATTGATCTTTGCATCTTATCTAAATCTTCGGTGGCATCAATTTCCATTGCTGATAGGTTATCAAATCCTTGAATTGGTGTTGGTTCACGACCAATCTTTTGACAGAATGCATCTGAGAGATTATGTGCTGGATCCGTTGATACAATAAGAACCTGTTTTTGTTTTTAATTTGGGGTATATAGTATATAAATTATTAGTATGAGTGCATGTATAACAATGGAAGGAAAGTATTTAATACCAAGCCATATACTATACACCATAGAATAACATGCCAACTCCGATTTATGTGTTCAAGTTTTTATTGAATAGTATTACATGATAAACGCACAAACGACCACTAAATCCGACAATATTGCATATTTACACCACACAATAAAGAGAACACAACAGTATGATACGCTAATGACATACCTTCTTCCTATGTTTAGCAAGTTGTGTACCCAAACAACAACTTGTGGTAGTTTTACCAACACCACCTTTACCACCCACAAAGATCCATTGCAATGTGTCTTGTTCAATAATATTCTTTAAAGATGGGTCGGGTAAATCCTCATCGTCGTAATCGTATTCATCCGCCATCTTCGATTGTTAGAGAGTATTGTAGCCGTTAATTGTTGTTCGCCTGTTACTATGCCACTTCTCCATCCAATTGAATTTGAGGTGGAAGTGAAGGATACCACTTTAGACTGCGCTTGCATCAATCACCTCATCACCTCCTCTCTAATATATCCCATCTATGTAGACAAGTTACTTATACTTATATACTACATATAACAACATTCATGTTTACGGCCTCCTATGTAGTCCAGCAGTTGATCTTATCTATATCATTTGGTGGTGGTTCCCGTTAACCTAGAGGGAAAAATTGAGATCTCAATTCTCGACTGTAAGTGCAGTGGTCTGCAGGGCAGGAGAGTATTACCTTGGTGTGGATGGATGGTATATGCTATTGCTTAAACGCTATTGAAACGTTTTAGTAGTTACGGTATCATCCTTGTAAGAAAAAAGATATATATATATATATAATGAGCGCACCCGAAAATTGCAAAGACGGTGCATAAATCAAAATCTGATGATGGCGATGGTTTGTGTGAGGTGAACGATATGCTAAACAATATGAGCACTGCCGATAATGATAAATCTAATACATGTGCCAATTGTGGCAAGGAGGGTAGTAGTGATGAGATTAATAATATGTGTAACAAATGCAAGCAAGTGAAGTATTGCAACGCTGCCTGTAAAAAGAAACATAGACACAAACATAAGAAAGAGTGTGAGGAATATGTCAAAGCTGCTACCGAGCGTGCCGCTAAGTTGCACGACGAAAAGTTATTTGAACAACCTCCTCCAAAAGAAGATTGTCCAATTTGTTTCATACAGCTGCCTTGTATAGCATCCGGTTGGCGGTACATGGCATGCTGTGGAAAAGTTATATGCAGTGGATGTATTCATGCACCTGTTTATGATCACCAAGGCAATAAAGTTATCAAGGAAACTTGTCCTTTTTGTAGAACTCCAACGCCTACTGATGTGGAAAAGGTTGACATGAATAGAAAAAGAGTGGAGCCTGGAGATGCCACAGCAATCTACCTGCTAGGAAGTGATTATAAAGAAGGGATAAACGGATTGAAACAAGATTATGACAAGGCTTTAGAACTTTGGCATAAGGCTAGTAAACTTGGTTTCGCTGGAGCTTATGTCAGTATTGGTTATGCTTATCAAAAGGGTATGGGAGTAGAGGTTGACGAAAGGAAGGCTATGCATTACTATGAACGAGGAGCCATGGAGGGAGACTCGACAGCAAGGTATAATCTTGGTCTCTTATCGGCGAGTGAAGGCAATTATGATAGATCGGTGAAACATTTTATGATAGCAGCAAGATGTGGGTATTCTGAATCTTTGAACAAGATCCAACAACTATACACAGAAGGCTGTGCAACAAAAGAAGATTATACCAAAGCATTACAATTGTATCAATTATATTTGAGTGAGACCAAGAGTGATCAGAGGGATAAAGCCGCTGCAGCTAATGAAAATTATCGTTACTATTGAGTTTAAGTAAAGAAGGGGGAAAGGGAAGCTTTGTGTATTTAGATGAGAGAGTGCTAGTAGTAATTTGTAGCCGAAGATTATTCATTCAAATTGATATATTACATGTCTAACTTGATCATTACTAATTGCTAAGAGCCAAGCGAATCTCATCTGCCGATCCACCATTATGTGCATTAAAATATCCAAGATCTCTAAGTAATGCGGCTCCTCTATTACATCTTCCTGTATATTCTGTGTTGCCTTTGGTACAATGCACAATGAAGTTTGTATCCGTCTTAGACAATGAGTTCATATCGATTCCAGCTTCATTTAACTTTGCATGGAATTCTTGTGCAGTCGTTACATGTACAGATTGCGGCTCATTGTTCATATTGAGTGGCACGTGGTAACTTCCATCGATGGCCTTGCCTCCCCTCTCTTCGGCAACCTCCTTCTCGGAACGAACATCGATTATGATAGGGTTAACGAGGCTCTTAATAACTTCAGGTTGTACGGTCTTTGTTTCCTCTAAATGTCTCTTTGCATTTGCGGCTGTATTCTCAGAGTATCGTTCCAAAAGAAAAGGTTGTTGATCACGTAATAGTAAAGTGTATCGAAATAACTCATCAACTACATCCACTACACGACTTCTCAGAGGTCCTTCCTTCAACGTACCATCCTCATTAAACTTTGTATAAGCAACAGGAATTGATGATTGATTAGGGATTACAATCATTCTCATCCAACGTCCTAAGACACGTAGATTATTCACGGTAGTGTAACTTGCATAACTGCACATGTCTCCAATCAACTTGATTCTTAAACACGGCCGACATATTCCCATGTACCTCAGGACTGATCCATACCATACCCTCACACCAACGTGTTAATGTACGTAATTCCATAGCCTTGGCATTTGACTTTGGATCAATATCTTGAGAGAATAGTGGCAAGTCGGTAGCATCGAATAATTTCACATCGGCACCATAACTTGCTAATATCCGTCCAACTTCAATGGCAACCTTACGACTGCATGAATCAGCACCTTGGGAGCATGTGTACTCATCTTCTTTTGCATAGCGAGTAATGTGGCGGTAACTGCATCACAACATCCTTCACTTGCTGATTCCTCCTTCTTCTCCGATAGGAATTCGACAGTACCAGAAGGACAACATGATGTGTGAATAGGTGTACCCATCTTTGCAATTGTAGTATCACCATTTGATGTAGGAAAGTTGGATGGTAAGGATCCATCACTGTTTAATGTTGCCCAATCTTGATCACTTGTTAGATTAGATGCATCGGCGTGGTTAATTGCTGTTGACATTTTGTATTGTTTGGTAGTAGTATAATGTTGGGTAGGGATTATTGATGATGATCGAATAATAGCTGTAGTAGAGGTAGTGTATATCGTTCGTCGTGTGGATAGTATTGCAAGTCGATTAATGAAAGCTGTTTTCATTTAGTAGTTTTGATGTGCGATAGTAATTGATTTGGAAATTATGAGAGGTATGTTTTGATTTGTCTACCTATCGCTCCCGTTTTTGATATTGCAAATCGTAGAATACAAGAGGTAGTTTGTTTGGTTTGTAAGAGGTTGACCATTGTCAATAATCCCGTTTTATATCTCTCCTCTCCTTTCTCATCATAATCGTAAATGGTCTTGCATCAACAAAAATTTAGACTAATATAGCTAATTTTTGCAATCCTACCGTATGATGCCGTTGGACATTGTTCGACTATGAAAAGATGTAGATATACTACTGATATGATAGTATACCATGATATATTATGGAGGCCGCGCCTCTTGGCATATTAGCGCTAGGTCATGGTTATCTATCTATGGTTATGTGGATCATTGATCATAAGCATTTTCTTTATTAAGGATACCATTAGGGATATCCATTGCGGTATCCTATCCGAGAGTACCTTATTCCCTTTGCAAATTCATATCACAGGGGATCTAAAACAGCCCAGGATTACTCAGTCATTACGGTACGGTGCTAAAACGACCATGTCACTTATTTTACATTTCCTTATCTTTTGAGTTTTCATGTTTAGCAGAGGAGCCCACATTCTAAGTGGACGGCGAACTCTTTTGCCTCTTGTGAGGAATATATATAGCATTTGACCTTAAATAGAGCCCAGTAGCCCTATGTCTAATGTATATATAATCAGCAATAAAAATGATATAGTCTTCCTTGCAATCTATTGCAATACATTACATTTTTAACCGAAGACTTTCACAAAACAATGCCTTCTTCATCACGTCGTCCATCAACCAGCGATGATAAGAAGAAGAAGAAGAAATCTAAATCAAAGGAAAGACGACGGCGTAGTAGTAGACAATCTAAAGAAGATCTAGGTATAGATATCGAGCTATTATTAAATGAGAAGAAAGGGGGTGATATCAAACCGCGACGTAGCTCAGCTGGCGATAAACCCTCGAATAATAATGATAGTAATAATAACAAGTCTGATAAAGATATCAGTAGGAAATTAGGGTACAAACCTCAATCAACATCGTCGAGAAATCGTTCTAAATCAAGGACAAGGAACAATCGACATCGATCAAAGTCAAAAGATAGACACAGTAGACGGCGGCGTAGACAATCGATTGATGATTCCGACATAATATTTGACCACGAGAAATCTACACGACGAAGATCACATGAAGGCAGCAATAAGAGGAAATCATTTGATGATATTGATATTAAAAAGCGTAGTAGTAGCACTACTAAAAGGAGGAGTAGTGATGGTACTGCTACTACTAGAAGAGGAGGAGGGGAAAGAGGAGAATTGGGCAGGTCGTTAATAATACAACCAAAGCGACGATCGTTAGATTCGCTTAAGGGTAGTAAGTCTACACGACATATAACTGATACTACTGCAATTAATAATGACAGACCGAGGATTAAAAGGGGCAGTAAAAGTATGAGATATTTACCATCAACTAAAGATGATAGTGATAGTTCAGATGAAGATTTGGTATTTGACAATAATAAGGAGATTAATAATAAAAGTAGTACTGGACGGCCACCTACCTCATTTATATTTGGCACCGAGAAGAAGCCCCCTTCCCCTATTAGTGGCAGTAAGCCAATCCCGTCATCGCCTAACAAACCACCCTCCAATAGAAGACCAGGAACAAATAGAGGACTACAAAGAAGATCATCCAATTCATTTCTATTTGACAGTAACACAAGTTCAAATAATCATAACATTTCATTAAAGAAACGATTATCATTAGATGAGGCTAATACCAATTCATTCACCAAGGGTACTACTTCTGCTAAAGTTGGTGGGGGTAGTAAGGAAAGGGAATTAAGATCATCCAAACGAGTTAATTCAAGTATGTTAAAAGTTAACCCAAGAGGAGGGAGTAGTATACGACGAGGTGGGAGTATGGCTAGCTTTACTGTACCCAAGGGATTAACATCTGATCAGCTTAATTCAATATTGCATGATTCATCCGAGAATGTAGTAATTGGAGGTGGTAGTGAACATGCTGGTGTGAGGGGTAGCTTTAGTAAGAAGAAGAGTGGTTTATCAAGTAGTAGTGAACATGGCACTGGTGAGGAAAAGAGTAAACGGAGAAGATCAAGTGACAAGATGAACAGATCAAAGAGTGTTCGGATAAGTGCTACTGCCAACGAGGGTAATAAAAACAACTCATCGTCAGATGATATATTTGCAAACTCACTATCAAATCATAACAATCGTCGAGATAAATTATCAAGATCCAAGAGTGCAAGATTAAGTACCGAAAGTAGTGGATCTGATATTGGTAAATCACTTTCCAAGAGGGATAAACGAAATAGAAGACCATCGGTAGATGATTCAAATATAATATTTGATCATGAAAAGACATCACGTTTGAGTTCGAAAGATATTAAACAACGGAGGAAGGATAGAGCACGATTAATCAAGAGTACTGGATGTGGAGATAAGGAGAAAGAAGATAGTGATAATGACATACCCTCTGATGAAGATAAGGATCAAGACAATACTGCATCAGCTGCAGCGGTAGAATCGGCAGTTAATATTACAGCTGATACTACCACCACTCACGAAGAATCAGTAGAAACTGAAGCGGGAGAAGTAACATCCGAGTTAGATTCACATTTAGCAAAGACTAAGACATACAAACCATTCCAAGATACATCAAAGACGAAAGATTCAGCATCAAAAGGTAGTGGAAGTGGTAGTAAAGATCTAAAAAGAAAAGAGTCGAACGTTAGCAGTGGCAGTAGTAATACAACAAAGAAGAAGACAGTATGGACAAGTATCAAAAAACGCAAATGGCATTGTTTCTGTTGTATAACCTTACTATTCTTATTGATAATCGGTACAATTGTCGGGTATGTAATTGTTCAGGCATACAATAAACAAAAAGTCAAGTCTACAGCCAATTTGGATGCCATCGGTGAAACGAATATACCAAGTCTATCTCCAAGTACAAGTATGAAACCCTCATCACAGGTTACAAATGTTCCCAGTGCTGTACCATCATCAATCCCATCAAGATATGCAATTAATATATCAATTGCGGTGATTGTACAGTTGGACGATAAGCCTGAGGAGATTGGTTTTACATTGAAAAGTATTGATAATTCTACTACTTATCTAGAACGAGCTGTTGGCAGTCTTTCTGATATGAAGTCTGAGGTATTTTTGGAGTCGTTCGATATACCAGAACGGACTGAATTGCTCTTTACTCTTGAGGATACATCCGATGATGGACTATGCTCTGATAAGCAAAGTAGTAGCTGTGGATACTACAAGGTGTTCTCAGGTTCAGGTGACTCAAAGACAACAGTGATATCGGGAGAGCTAGCTGGAGCATATACTTTTACAGTCGGAAAAGAAGATGCATTACAAGTTGCTGGAGTTGATCCAAATGAGTATTGCAAGCCATGTCCCGACGGGAAAGATTGTGGAAGATGTGCATGGTGTAATGCCGACAGAGCATTTCAATCTGATACCATATTCTCGTACTACTGCTACGAGCCTCATTTGGAGGTACCAAAAAAGTGCTTCATTGGTGAGAAGCGAGTACAGCTACACAATTCATATGTGGCATTAAGTGCAAACTGTGTTATCGGATTTAAGGCATGGCCACAGCTAAAGGTTGAAGAGACATTTGAGACAAGTGTTTGTGTGGAAGAAGTGACTTGTATCAAGAAGTTTCTTCCCTTCCTCGAGGAACCAAACTGTCAACAAGAGCTTCCTGGATCTGAGCTTGTCAAGGAGACGTGTCAAGATAAGATTGGAGGCTCTGCTTTTGGTTATGATTGGGGTATAAATGCACCACGAGAGAACGAGTGTTCAGCACAGAGCAAGTTTGCTTCCTCACTGGCCCAGCGATGCTGTTCTAATGGAGTATCCTATTGCAGTACATTCTTTGGAAGTGACCTTGGCGAAGAGGAAGACTTCATTACACTTACACTTCATGATGGTTCAACGCCACCGCCTACTCCATCACCAACTGCCGCTAGTACACTCTATCCAACCTTGACGAATTCGCCATCATTTCATGGGTATCTTGTCACGGTGTTGATTCAGCTTGATGATTTTCCTTTAGAGACTGGTCTACTGATTCAAGCTAGCATGGATGATGATACGAACGTCACAATACTAGAGCGGGACTTTGGATATTATACTGAATCAGGAGAACTAGCCCTTGAGAAAGTACAAATACCCGAGAATACAACTGCCTTCATAACACTTAAAGACAAAGAAGGAGACGGAATGTGTTGTGATAATGGCAGTGGCAATGTTCAAGTATATTCAGATCAAGGATCTCTCATCCTTGACGAATCATTAATTTTCGAATACAACATGTCTCGATCCTTTGTCGTTGGAGAGCCTGAGACTCTTTCTCCAACTGCCTCAAGTGCGCCTACTGCCTCAAGTCCACCTACGGCTAATCAGTTTGACATTACAATAGTGATCCAACTTGATCAATGGGCGTCTGAAACTGGAGCGTCAATTCAATCAAAGGACGGTAGTGAGACTTTCTATAATTTTGGAAGCTTCGAGGATTGGCCAGCAGGCTTGATAGTTGAGACGATACAGCTTCCAAGTGATATTGAAGTTAATTTGGTCGTCACAGACAGCAAAGGCGATGGATTTTGTTGCTTGTATGGAGATGGCTACATCAAGGTATATGCAGGGAGTGCACAAGTCGACTCAGCTCTACTTGTTGATGAGGTTGCTACCTTCGAATCTATGCTTTCTCTACCCTTTCGAGTAGGCCCCCCTGTGCCTTCCAGAGCACCAGCATCAAGCGGACCAACAACATCAAACCATCCGACATTAGGTGATGTATTGTTGTCGGTAGTTTTGCAATTAGATCGGTACTCAAGTGAGACTTCATGGTCTATTGACTCTGCTGATGGACTGACAAACTATGCTTCCAAACCCGTAGGATATTACGAAGAACAGAAGTCACAACAGGTTGTCGAGACTGTACTCCTACCTCAAGGATACAAGTACACATTCAGTATTTATGACTTCATGGGTGATGGTATACCAGGAAACGGTACTTATGCTCTCTATATGGGAGAGTATAATGCCAATGACAACTCCGCCCAGATTTTACTAAATGGCACTGGAGAGTTTGGCCAAGGAAGAGCACACAAGTTTATCCTCGGGGAGCTCAAGACTCCTCTTTTATCGAACGGTTCTGAGACTGCAGTGTCTGAGACTTCTTCAATTACTTCTACACCACCACCGACTGAACCTTCATCTTCAGCATTGCCTTCAGTATCACCCAGCTATTCACCTTCCAATTCTTCAATCAGTGATGAGCCTAGCTTAACTCCATCTTCACAAATTCCCACTTACTCCCCTTCTGTCAACCCTTCCACAACTAGCCCTACATCTAAGATGACGAATGCCCCAACAAACAATCCAACTCGTCGACCAACTCGAGGCGTTGCTGTGACCAAAAAGCCCACCTTCACAACATCAATCGAGGTTACAATCAAGTTGGATGGTAGCTCGTCAGAAACGGGTTGGAATATTGCTTTAGATAAAGATGCATCCGATATCATTATCAATAGACCATCGGGATATTATGCCGGTAATGATACACTGACTATTACCGAAACTGTCATCCTCGATTCTGCAGAGACATATCGATTCACTGTTTTTGATATACTTACGGAGACGGCTTTTGTTGTAATGAAGGCGTGGGCTTTTATTCAATCTATCACGATGGACAATTACTCGTCTTCCGAGAAGGAGACTTTGAGTATTCGTACTCCCAAACATTTACTATTGAAGATGAGAATGCACCCGAGGAGGCCATGATCGCTATGACTAAGTCAGCAGCTCCAATGTTACGAGGAGCAGATCAAGAATTAGAGTCGTCTTCGTATCATCTCAAGCGGCAGAGGAAACATCATACTCAAGCTATTGAAAGTAAAACATAATCTCGTTTCAAAATGATATGGAGACAACTATCGTCACTCCAAGTTCAATCACATAATTTGCATAATTAGGATATAAATTAGGATTTCATTTATTAGGTATGCATAGATATTCGGTTCCGATAATTAGCATCTTCTATTTGCTTATTGAAGAAAAGTACTTCTAATATCATTTATCCCTGTTTACAATAACATAACCTAACCTTGTATCACTAGCTCCCTTTTAACACTTTAGGCAGCCATATATCACTTAAACCTATTCCTATTCCAATTAATGGTTTGGCACATCATCCAATTACCAACTATTGTTCCTTCTTATCAGCATTATCATCGTCGTCCACAATAATTCTTTCCCTCCGTACCTTCCGTCGTGTACTTGGCCAAACAAATACACCCTTCCTATTAGCAGCAGATTGTGGATTAAATCCATTCGTTTGAAATCCCAATACTATGACGAATGCCAATGCCAATAAGAATGGTGTGACAAAATCTCTATCAAAATCTACTATATGTTGTTCTTCGCCTTCTTGTGGTGTTTTTAATGATAGCATGTAGGATACACCTAGACCGGATAGACCGGTAATGGAGGGTATGAATATGAATATTATTATACGAGCGAATATACTCATCTTTGTTGTACTGTTTTGTGATGTTGATGATGTATCATTATTTTGTATTGTTTTGTGTTTTGCAAATGCTTTTGACTTTGTATCTTTAGTATCAGATTTGGCCGCCATGATTATATTATAGATATAACTTCTTGCAGTGATTGGTATAAGCCACTGCACTACTGCAATAATAAATAACGAATCTCTCCCCCAAATTAAAAATTGAGTATCTTAAGATGATATCAAAAGTTCACAAGATACAAGATACTTGTGATCAACAAACGAAACTATATCTATCCTTACTACTATCAATAATGTATTAGCTAAAAGAGATATTTGGTTGTTTGGGAGAAGAGAGATGGGGGGAGGAGAGGGGGGATGTGAATCTTCAAAAATAAATTCAGTGAGTAATGACCCGGTCTTTGCTCTCTAGAAAGCAAGAGCTTCAGAGGAGAAGATCTGGTCGTATAGAACTGTTTAGAATTAATAAGGCTTCTTTAGAACATTAGGGCAATCCTCTGCCTCTCAATTGCCTGAAATTACTGCCATTTATTTGCTGAAAAATTGCAATTCTATCTCATTTACATGTGATTTACTGCCATTAGAGACCTATTGCCACGCGATCCGCTATTATTAAAACTATATCCTGTGCCCTTGCCGAGTAGTATCAATATCACAATTATTATGAGTTCACAATTGCAAAGCTCGGCCATAGAAATAACTGCCAACAATAACAATAACAATAACAATAACAATAACAAAAAGAATACTTTATTATTGTCTACAGCCAACGCATTACTACAACTAAATAATTCTAACCGTGTATCTCCACAACCACTGCCTGGGTCCATCTCACAACAAGAAGAGGACGGCATAATTGCAACAGAATTAGAATCAGAATCAGTGTCACCTCGTCTTACTACTCCTCATCATTGCAATCCTGACTTAGCCTTTACAGCGTCGAGCAAGACCTACAATATGAGAGATCCTAATCGTCCTAAACGTCCATTGAGTGCCTTTAACTTGTTCTAGTAAGTTGTGTTATGTGTTATATCATGTGTGCATATCATGTCGTGTTCATATCATATTATGTTCATATCATATGTTCACTATGCCATTTGCTCACATCATGTGTTCTAATTCTGTTCATATCTTATGTTCATACTTACTTATTCATCCATCACATCTCCTACCCGATATCGATACAATACACAGTCGATACAAGAGAAGTAAGATCCTCGAGGCACATACGAATGATGATCCAAAGTACAAGAATACGGAGTCTATCAAAGCTCTCATCACAGTTCGACCAGGTCTTGAATCGTATATATCCACTGCCACTGCCGAGGAGCTTAATGCACTTACCCCTACACGTCGTGATGAGATCTCTCGTGCTGAAATCCAATCAACATTGAAGGATAACATATACCCACATGATAAAAGAGATCGTGTTCATCGTAAGAGTCATGGTGCTATGAGTTTCATTGAGATGGGTAAACTCATGTCCGATGCTTGGAAGATTATTGATCCTGTAACAAAGGGAATGTTTGACGATTTATCAGCTCAAGGCCGTGTTGTTTGGCAAAAGAAGTTGGAGGAGTATGAAAGAAATCTAGGTAGTAAGAAGATCATATCTGCTACACAAGTTCAAGCATTACTCCAATCGTCAGGAGGTGCTTCTCCTCAAGTTCAAGCATTACTCCAATCGTCAGGAGGTGCCTCGAAGAAGGCACGGGGTCTCGAAGCTGGCAGGTCTTACACAGGGAGTACTAGTGCCGCGAAGAAACGTCCTAGTGAAGAATCTGAGGAGATTCAGTTCGACAAGCCTAAACGACCTTTATCAGCCTACAATTTGTACTACCGTTATAAACGTACCAAGGTTCTCAAGGCTGCAGATACGTTTCAACTTGACAACACCGACGAGGATAATAAGGATGATATCACCAAGAAGATGGTCACCGCTGTTATCACGGCAACTCCGGGCCTAGAAGACTATCCAAATATGGCACACAACAAGCCTGATTCTGATCTTGTCAAGAGTATATGCCGTACGGAGATTCAGTCTGTACTTGAACATAAGCTGAATCCTAGTGAGATAACAAAAACCAGGGCACATAGGAAATCTCATGGCCATTTCAACTTTACAGAAATGTCAAAGCTGATGTGTGAATCTTGGAAGGGTATAGACGCCTTTACCAAGTCTGTCTTTGAAGAGCTAGCCTGCCAAGGACGAAGTGCGTATGAAGAAAAGATGAAAGTATATAAAAATTGTATCAAAGAACAAACCGAAGTAAAGAAACAGAAGTTGGTGCATCCATCAGCTGCTGCTGCCACAGAAACGCTTGTTGCAGGTCACGTCGAGAGAAGTTTAGCTGCGTCGTCAGATTATGATTTGCTGAATCAACTACCCACAAGTGCCCTTGAGGCATTGGTACGACAACAGCAGCTGCGTCGGGAGGCTATGTCAAGTCTCCTGGCATCATTTATGATGCCCCCGCCTACCCAAGGAGCTCCTGCTCGTCGTATTACACCCTCCTCTCCGGGAGCGTTGGGTGCTAGTACCAGCAGTACTTATCAACCACCCTTGTATTCATACCCTCGTCCGCCAAGTCATGATACCTCGCGTAATACCCAATCAACCCTGCTTGCTGACTATTTGGCAAGTGTCTTGAATAGCAATAGCGGTAATGTGTAAATATAAAGTAAATCAGTATTGTTATAGACCGACCAAACTAACAATGGTACTTCAGTAGGAAACAATATAGTTATCAACTTTACATTTATACTTCTATAACACTATTTGAACATATCCACAGTAACCAATAGGCTTTAGCAGACACACAGGCACAGTCTCTACTCCTCGTGAATAAGTAATAGCTGACCTCTTCAGTTCATGATGCTAAACACCTTCGATTCTTCTTCGAATCCTTGATATAGGAAGTTTAATCAACTCATCGTCTTCATCTATAAGTGATTTGACTATTACAACTGACCTCGAATCATGAGCAATTATTCTTACCGGAACAAGCTTGGAGTTTAACTCTGTACCATAATTCCACATGACTGTACTCCGGGGAGTGTACAACTCTAGTGGCCGGACAGATCTTGCTTGTATATCTCGAAATGTCTTGGTTCCAAATACTGGCTTAACATCGTAACTGTAGCTAATACCATCGGTGGCTGAAGTGTGGTTATGAGTTGCAACTACACGACCTGTGAATGAATACAATGGATGTATCGATGGATCGTAACATTCGATTGATTTGCCTACTTTGAACACTTCATCATGAATGTACCCTGGATTGAAGGAAGCTTGTCTTTGTTTAATATCCTCGGCTGTATTGGTATTGAATATGAAATCAATCATTTGATGACGTATCTGCCATTTCCAACGACCCATACATTTGTGAGATATTTGGCAAATTATAACCATGAGGATAAGGAGAAGGTAGGGAAATCTATCTGTATTGCCGCCGCCCATGTTCTACTTGTTTATTCTGATTGATGTTATATTATATTATTGATATCGTTTGATGAATTATATCCTAACAATATAACAAGGTTCTATGTAGTTCTGCAAAGAGAATGACCACAGGATAGAATGGTGGGGTCGCATCGGTGACAGTTTTCATCGGTGTCATAGCTTTATTAGCAGTGGACTTTGTTATTCTATTCTTAAATTAAATTAAATTATGAGTGTTTAAAATCTATCTAAAAATCTATCTAGGAGTAACCCGCTATACTACACAGGACAATCGGTCGCAAGATTTCTTTTCTCTTCCTCCCCCCCCTGATCTCTCCTATTGCTCTATCACCTCTTCATTCTCTTCATTCTCATAACATTTAAACATCTTCTATCAACCATGAAACTCTTCTACATCTTCTCTGCCATCGTTAGTGTTGCCACTAATGCAGCTCTACCACCAGGATACGAAGATGACTTATGGTGCCCTCCCGATACTTGTCAGATATACACTAATCCATATGGCTATGTCGGTGCAACGAGTTCATTCAACCTATGTTATAATCCTGATACCGATGAGATTACAAAAGGTGTTTGGACGGGAAGTAAAACAGATGTAAGAAGTTGATTTGATATATATCGTCATCGTCCCTTTTTTATGCATGGCCCACATTTATTATTATCTTTATCTAGGTAACACCACCAAATGATTATATCATGCCTGACATGTGTACTGCTGATGAGTGAGTAAAATATATATATGAAGATAATATCCTTGTTTAACTCTGTTACTAATCTCATATTCATCTCCCTCCTTCATTCAGGTATTCGGAGTGTGACACCTCTAAGCAATGCAAAATGAATGTAGCATATTCTAGAAATGAGCAAGTCTAAGTAGTAGACTACTACTTTTGTTTTGACTGGACAAGGAACATATAGCCATATAAATCTATCTAGTATATTTCAAGTAGAGGTAGTGCATATGATATGCTCAAGTTGACCTCAGCCATGGTGTTCTTCGGCACCATCATTAATCATCAAAACACGGGATAATAGCCCGGAATTAGTAACAACCCAACATGTCAGACTGGCCTCGGCTAGTTTGATATGTTATGGGCCGGATACAGACGATGCAGGTAGTTAGAATCGAAGCTATATGTTCCGTCATGGATAGAGCTGTATAAACGGTAATACTAGTTGGAACCTTGTTTCAATTGGAAAACACCTCCGGCCAGCTGAATCTAGGAAGAAAATGCAGGACACCCTGTGTTACGCCAGTGTTACGAGGCGGTCGTATTAGACCAAAAAGGCACACGGGAGAGATTGAAAGTTGTGTAGGTAAGTACTTGCAAACCTGCAGTCAATATGAGTTGAAAAGTGGAGCAGTAAGTATCCGATGTCGTTCAGCGACAGGGCATGCAACGCACGGCCTTCGGCCGGTATTCTGAGACTTAACTACACCCACCGTGCAAGTTACTAGGATAGTAATTAATCAGCTATAAGATTTCAGTTTTATTATTATTATTATGCTCAAGTTGACCTCAAGCTAGTATACATCTATTCATATTCATATTTGATCCCAATCCCAACACTACAACCTCTAATCACCCCCAATACCAAGTAGCACTTTTGTCCAGTGTAGAATGAACCTCGGCAGCAAGCTGAAGTACACAAAGAAAGGGCCAAGGACAAATTCACGCCAAATCTCATCATACACTGTTACCGTCATGCCATTGATAAAGGATACTCGACTGCACCGCACGTCAGTCCTCCACTCGTTATGATGTGTCCATTCATTGACAAACTGAACAACAACTTCAGTAACTAAGGCATAGATTAGTACTTTCCTCGGGGTAGTCACAAACCATTGAGCCGCATGAATCCAATAGGTGAGAAAGTGAGACATACAGACAGATACATTTTGTACTGGATGGACCAGATAGAATGTATTGAAGCTCTCCTTGATAATGCCAATAGTGCCAAGATGACTAAACCAAGTCCCATTCTGGCGTAGAATGACATCTGATGCTACTGCAATCACGGCAATCACGACGTTGGACATTATAATCCGACTTCTTGTAACCTTACTCGTACCAACTTTGTATGTAAACATGTAACCAAGTACTAATGCCATTGCAAATATACGCTCCCATATGAACTTACCTGCTACACGTTGAACTGTAGGCTTCCTATGTAATCCAAATGAATCGAGGTGGTCGTTTCCATCATGAATCATACATCTCATGGGATACTTGGATACTTTTCGACTCTTTCGAATGCATCCTTTGAACTTCTTGGGATCTTCTACAGAGGCATAAGATTCACATAGATCAAGAGGAGATGGATAATTAAGCATCCCTCGAACTTCCTTTTGCTTGTTCAATTTGATCATACCCCACGATCCCATACCATTGAGTAAAGACTCGACATACTCTGGTCGCTTGGCCTCCCTCTGGCTTATTTCTTCATGACTCACAGCATAAAGCAATCCATCGGCAACCGCGGGTGTAAACTTGGCATCACATTTAGAGGTGGTAAATGTAAACTCTGAGAAGTAGATATCATCCTGTCCAGCATATAGATCGACACGAACGGTTCCCTTTGGTAGATGCTTCCCCAAACTTTCTACTATACGGCGTTGTCTATCCCATGTATCAGGTTTTGGTACCGAATCAGGGCAGATATCTTTTGCCAACTTCATTGATAGCATATTGTATCGAGACGAGTAGAACTTTCGACTACCATAAAGAGTTCCAGGCCTTCCATTCTTGTTGGGTAAGCATTGTTGACTTACAAATAGTGGAATACCATTCGAGGTATACCAGTACGTCACATCCTTCGTAATGTCTTCGTTATCCATGAGTATATCCTCTTCAACTATAATAGAGGGTGGGACATATTGATACTGTGGTTCTTTATTGTTTGCTATATACCGTATATCTCCAAGTAGTTGCTTCTTAATGTGTACACGATGGATGAATTCAAATGACTTCTTGTCAAGTATCCGATGTTGATTCCACCCCATCTTACCCCTACAATTACCCTTTAAACATAAATATGTATTATTATGTACTCTTGCCACCACTCCCGATCCATGCGAGGTTTTAATGACATATGGCTGGGGGGAAGAGCGTGCTCCCT
>Ga0214477_100116_pt1 | contig 53193 bp, 45 predicted proteins | sample M1_20Mar14CPVII9_FD_165058 | JGI IMG/M metagenome (GOLD analysis project Ga0214477, IMG submission 165058) | Marine eukaryotic communities from Monterey Bay, California, United States - M1_20Mar14CPVII9sort6BwellC16 | ecosystem: Environmental > Aquatic > Marine > Unclassified | place: USA...
TGATGAAAAAGAAACAGTTAAAGCAGCAGCAGAATTCTATGATGAGAATGATGAACAGAAAGAACGAGCTGCACAACGGCTAGGAAAGTAAGATGTAGAGGAGAGGTGGCCATTGTCGTAAAGCCAAGTAGTCATATGTAAGATAGTACTACTTCTTTACTCTTCTTTAGCTCAAGTGTTTGGCTTCCAGTATGTCCCACAAATTCCAGATTCAACCATACTGATTTATTGATTGATTGATACTATATGCCATGAACAAGAATTCTCCAGTAAGCCAGGTTTGTATATCATTATCACCCGTTCTTGAGGATTGCAATTGATACCTACATTCATCCATCATATTGCCTTGTTTATCTCTCACATATCAATCAAACATATGATGATATCTGATGACGATATACCCGACATCATCATTCTTGGCTATTACTTTATTGCTGCTTTGGAGGATCGACAAACCATGCATAATATCCCGCCACTCCAACCACTGCAATTACTGCTCCTTCCAACGGCGTAGGTAACTTCGTACCACCTTTTGTAGGCTCTAATCGCTTCAACCATTTAGGCGCCTCTTTCCTATCCTTCCAGTTTAATGATTGTTGATGTGCTGCTTCTTGTTGTTCTGCATTGTTACTTACTTTAGATGTTGATGATGTTTTTGTTCTATTGCAGCAACAATTTGGACGACTAAGAGTAAACAGCCGCTTGCTCACATGATGAACACTCCGATGTACTATCATTCTTCTTCTTGATAATGCTCTATTATAACTCTTCTTTTACTACACAAATTTATTTCCACGGTCCATCAACTTTGTTAGCACTCTCATAAAAAAAGATACCTCACACCCTGATCGGTATCCTTATCGAATCTTTCCAGGTGCAAACAGCTACAATACATAGTGGAGTATCGGCCCTATCCTCAGCCTCCTCAATAAAGCAAGAGCAATAGAGGAGAGAGAATAGGCCCCATTACATAATAAAACAATTAGTATTGTAGTATATAATAAATTAAAGTAGTAGCATGCCAACATCACCACGAAGTCGTAGAGGCAACTCATCCTCCAATGGTCATGGTTCATCACAAAATCGACCCCTATACGCAATAGACTTTACAGCCGTAGCATGTGGTAAACGTATAGCCAACACGAAGCGTCGTGTCCGATGGAGATTTGGATTTGCCAATCCAGACGCTCTAGCCGCTGGTGAGACTGGTACGGCATGTCGTGGCGAAGAACATGATGTAACATTAGTATGGAGTGTTACATCTGGTAAACGATTGATATTAGCTGATGGACAGGAGGTACATTATTCGAACTCACGGAGTGCGGTAATTGACTTTTCATGGACTATGCGTGGTAATCATGTACTGAAGGTAGTGGCGCATGCCACTGCACCCATGAGTGCTGAGCCGGGATTTCGTCAATATGATTTCTTTGTGGATGGTCGGTCATTCTTTAGTTTTCCAAAGGTATATCGATTGGGATTGACGGGTAGTAAGACTATGAGTCCTGATAGTAATCGTGTTGGTGGAAGGAGTGGTACTATGGCGGAAAGTTCGGCTAGGAGGAGGAGTGATAATATTGTGAATGTTGAAACTCCTCATAATGCTGATGAGGTGAGTATAATATTTTGTTTAATTATGTTTTAATGGGATTTATATATGTGTTTGTCGGGGGTATTGTATTGCATTGCATTGATTGTTTATTGTGTGTTTGAATTTGCATATTAACTCATCCTATATTGTTGCAATTTATGTATTGCGGGGCTAAATTAATTTTTAGGAGGAGGCTTATCTTCGTGAGGCAATCAAGGCATCTCTTGAAGAGGAGGCCAATCGTAAGGGTGGAGATAATGGTAATGATGCACCCAAAATGTCTGCAGAGGCAACTGATTTATTGATTGACTTTATGGATGACTTTGATGCTGGAGGGTGAGTTTTGTTTTAATTTATATAGTTTATTCCCAACTCGTTATAATAATTTTTCTGACATACGATATGTTCAATCTTCTTAAAGAGCTACACCTGCTGCTCCTGCTCCCGCTACTGATAATTGGGCGTTGGCGCCAGTTCCTAACCAGCCAAACAATCAATGGGCAGCATCCCAACAGATTCCTCCCGGACCACCACCCCCAGCTCAAATGTACTCACCCCAACCACCAGTACAACAACAATCACAACAACCAACATATGATCAGTTTGGCGCTAGTGGTGGAGCACCTCCTGCATTTGCGGCACCACCTCCATCAAATCCGTTTACTCCGCCACCAGTTCAGCAGGCTCAACCAGCTCCCGTCCAACAGCAAAACTTTGCTGCACCGGCGCCTGTTGCGGATCCGTTTGCTAATCCTGCATTTGCACCCGCACCACCTCAACCAACTCAAATGTACTCGCCTCAACCACCCAGTAGTGCACCCGTGGATCAATTCAACCCCCAACCTCCCGCGGCCATGCCTGGAACACCCCAACAGCAGCCTCCTGCACAGCCTACTGCCAATGGAAGCGCTACCAATGGAGTACAGTTAACAATGGGTAGTTTAACCTCGGATGGTCTATTGGCAGGAAATGATACGGCAAAGCCTGATGCTTCGGCAACCATGGCTGATAAGGCACTTCAAAACTTAATGGGATCAATTGATTCATTTGGTATTACTGGTGGAGCTGCCAAACCTCCCGCCGCGGCGAATCCGTTTGATAGTAGTAACATTATGAGTAATGCCACCCTTGGTGAGATTAAGAGTAAGAGTACAACCGAGAAGAAGTCAGTTATGAATGCACCTCCTAATCAGGGAGCAATGGTCATGGCAAGTAGTCAGGGTGGCAATTGGGGCATGCAGCAGCAACAACAACCTCAATATGGCATGTCGGGCGGATATCCCCAACAACAAATGGGAATGCAACAACCTCAGATGGGAATGATGCAGGGTCAACAAGGAATGATGGGGCAACAGCCTCCGATGGGACAGCAGCCACCAATGCAGCAACAGGGTTACGGTCAGCAATCTCAGTACGGTCAACAGCCTCCCATGCAGCAGAATCAGTGGGGTGGTCAGCCACAATACTAAACGTCTCCTCCGACTTATTTTGGGGGTGGAATTATCTTGATCGTTATTATTATTAAAAACCTACCAATCCAATATTGAAAAACTGTATAAGAAGTGGATTGTGTGTGGGGTTATTCGTTTCGAAAGTAGCACGTTATATACTTTGGAATCGAGTGCCTGTTATATTAGAAAAAGCCTACCAACTATCAGGTAGCAGGAGGATTACAGCCTTCTGTTTCTTTTAGTTGCGTGTGGGGTAATTCTAGTAATAGATTACCAGGGGAATTAAAGTTATTAAATGTTTAGGGGGATGAAGAATAAATTTTGGGGTGTGGCAACATTCACAAGACCTGTATAGCTCTAGTGATATCGCTGCCAATATTTACAATTTTGGAGAGAATCTTATGTTTTTTCAAAGTTGTAAATTAAAGCACCCAACGTGTTTATCCTGTATAGTAACTACTGCTTAGATATCGGCTCCCAGTCATGAGCCTCTTTATCATACTCATCATCCCAGAATTCGTTTCCGTGGAGACTACCGTGCAAAAACTCTCCAACTAGTCTCATGGCCAACAGAGTCAAGGTCAGTGATAACATTCTCTTACCCCCACGAGAGCTGACAACAGCTGCAAAGGCTGTTAATACAACAACAGGTTGAGGTAAAGTGCCGCGAACACCTGCCCATCGACACAATATGCTAAATGAAGTCAAAGTTGAGCGTGAAATATACAGGAAGAGTGATGTGACAGTATGATGCCTTCCAAATGGAGAGAGTAGAAGTTGTTCTAAAGACTTTCTTCTTGAGGTGTATCTTTTACCATCTCTCGGTCGAGTATCAAAGAGCAGTGAAGCGAGCGTGCCACCTTCTCTCCAAAATGGTACCTCATCAAGGCGTGACTTGGGAGACTTCTTGTTATTTCTACGAGATGGCGGTGATTGCTTGTCATCAACAATAGACTTTACACGCATCCTCGCTCTTCGATTGTTTCGATATAATGATGGTGTCGATATTTTGGTCTCATCTGACGCTTGTTCTGAAGTGTTATCAGTTGTATCGGCATCGTTCTCTACCTTCATTTGTCGTCGCAACACATCCTTCCGTCGATCATCCAACCCGTTCATATTATTTCTCCAGGATTCGGCTTGATAATCTAATCCCAACGCAGCATCAAACTTACGACGAACACGATCCTTCCATTGTCGTGTCTTCCTTTGATCTGTATATTCTTGGGTAGTCTCATTTCTCTTAGTTTCTTGCCTCACATCAGATGTATCATGGTATAAGCCATATCTTGGCCGGTCTTCATTGTATGTACGAGATCTTCGCCGCCGAGTGTCTGTTGGGATTGCCTCACTAGTATTGGTATAAGGTGGTGACGAATAAGATGCCTGACCTTGACGCTCCTCTTTAGCATACTTTTCATATTCAAGAACACTTCGAGCACTAAATGGCGGCGGTTCATCATCATATTCAGCCTGCCCTCTAGTACTAACCGTATATCTCTGCCTTCTAGGATTTGTATCATACTGTTCACGACGTTCTCCTCTAGGATTGCTTCTTCTCCCTGTAGCAGAATAAGCCTGCTGTTGCCCCCTCCTCCTTCTATTCCGTCTACTACCATGAACACGATCATTCTCCCCTCCTCTTTCATAATGTGGTGAATAATCCAAAATGCTAACATCTAATATGTCTTTCCCTTCCTCTTCGTCATACCACCATTCACCATTTTCATCATCTGAAGAAGAAGAGAATGGATTAATGGCATCTAATCCCAATTGGACACCTGTTTTGCCTGCCTCGTAGAAACCCATTAGGAATATTTGTAATCCATTATCGTAGGTGTTTTGTTTGTCATCTGGTAGACTAAACTCATCATCGTCATCATCTACTTGTCGGCGTTGTCGTCGTCGAGGCGGATATGTGTTTGCATATAAGTCGTAATTATTCTGTTTACGAGGATTTCTTTGTTGCCTTTGTCTATTCTTTGCAGAAGCAGTGGGATTGTGCCGCCTTTGACTGTTGCTTTGCCTCCTTTGATTTTTAGCTTCTCTTCCATGAGACTTGTCTTGGTTATATCTTCTTTGTTGATATGCACCTCTGGGTTGCTGTTCGGAGTATCCTCCAGTTTCCTTTGGGTATGAATTCTTATTGTCTATATCCTCTTCTTCTTCATTAAGAACTATTGCATCAACTACTTCTTGATTGCCAATACCATTAGACTTTTTACTCTGATCATATGTTCTTGATTCCAACTCTGCTTTATCTTCCAAACTATCTGTTTCTTCTACAACTGAATTTCTATACTGCAATACCAACTCTTCCAACTGAGCTCGTGTAGCATTAGGTGCATACCGTATATTCTTATCATTTAACAATTGTAAGAGCTGTGATGTTGACATTTCTTTTATTTGAGTTGAGCTCTTTGATGTAGAGCTCGTACTACTTGGTGATGCTGCTGCAAGTGGAAATGGTATATATGATCGTCTTCTTTTCCTCTGATATATTGGGTATATCTGATTGCAATTGTTTGATATTATAGACCCATCAAGTATTCCAGCTCTGCAACCATGAAATGGAAATGCAAATGATGTGTGTGAAGACATATCATGTGTCATCCTCGATGGTGGCAGTAAAAATGATGTAGCCACTGGCAAACCCAACCATCCCATCACTGCTACTGTTGCAGTGCGTCGTCTATGATGTTGTACCTGACACATTAGTTTCCGCTATGAGAGGAAAGTAAGGTATGAAATTTTTTTATACGGGACGTTTTGACATGTGGAACTTTTAATCAAGATAAGTTTCATTTAGAAAGAAACTTCAGCAACTGAGGTTACCGCCTGTTGTTAGGTACGTACAATCGATACTGCATACATATGCGTTAGAGATAGGTACAGGTGGTATATCTATAAGCGCTGCATACAACTGTAAAGTATTAGTTATTTTACTCCGTCTCGTTGCTGTTGATATTATTGTAACGATCGAAGTAGGCCAAAGATTTAAAGGTTGATACCATATTATTGGCATGGTACTGTACCAGATTGGTATTGAACAGCTTTTAGTTTGGTACTGATAGTCAATAATAAGAGTTATTTAAGAACACAATCTACTTCTTCAGAATAACAACACAATATGCCTCCAGGCAAACCTGCGCCAAAAAGGAGAAAACCATTCTTCATTAGCCGTCTTGAAGAACTATGTTCCTCAGATGATCTATCCATTGATGAACTGCGCAGGATAACCGATGATATAACCTTTGCTAGTTCAAATCATTATGGTATTTCATTAGACTCCTCAGACAATCGGCAGTACCACAAATCAACCTTTCTACATCGATTGTGTTTAAATAAGAATGTTACATTGGAAATTGTAGAACTTCTATTGACATTATTTCCCACGGCATTTGGTTTTAATATGGCTGTGCCAAGTGAGTATGTTATTTCGGCATATCCTTTGCACTTGGCGTGTTATAATGAGGATTGTCCAAATGAAGTGATTCTATTGTTATTGGAGAAAAGTGGTGATTACCAACTAACTCGTATCAGTGACATGGATTTTGATTACGTTAACTCGGACATTATTATGGATGAAGATGAATATTATGGTGGCGTACCTCTCCACTTTTATCTATCAAGAACGTCAAATGTTGATCTTGACATTGTAAAAGAGTTGATTGATACACCAGAAACTTTACTATTAACTGATGAGGATACAAAGTGCACCCCAATTCATATCCTTCTTCATAATAGAAGTGTTGGAGATATGTTTGATGTGGTGAAATATCTTTCTGAATTGAACCCATCTTCTCTGAACGCAAAGGATTTACATGACGCAGTTCCTCTCCACATAGCCTGTAAGAATGAAGGTATCACACCAAGTATGATTAAACTCCTCCTCAGAGTGTGGCCAGAGTGTGCTCATCAGCAAAATCATTACCTGGCCTTACCCCTTCATATCCTGTGTATGGACGAGAGGGACGAAGAAGTAGCAATAGATATATTAAAACTCTTACTCAAGGCACATCCAGGCTCGGTATCAGAAACTGACGATGAAGGTCACTTGCCATTGCATTTCGCTGCTTACAACAAATCTTCAGCCTTTTGCAAAGTTCTTGTAGATGCCTACCCAGAATTGGTGAAAAGATTAAATGGTGATGGAGAGTTACCATTTCACCTTGCATGCGATCATGGACGACTTGAGACAGTAGAGTATTTGTTTGGACTGTACCCTGAAAGTCTACATATCAGAGACAATCGTGAAGAGTTAAGAGGGAGGAATCAGGAGCTGCTAGCCTTTTTATCTACCCAATTGAATTATGCTAGACAAGCACAAGAGGTAAATTTCATGAGGACAGTAGATCGTGCTGGTTCATTGCCACTTCATAAAGCAGTACGAGATAATGCTCCGCTCGGTTCAGTCAAGCTGCTAGTCAAAGGCAATCCCGATGCGGTCAATGTACCTAACGGTAGTGGAATGTGTCCCTTAGACATTGCAATTCAGTACAGTAAAGTGGATATTGTCGAGTACTTGGCAGTACTTTCACCTGACCGGTTGAATGCATGTGATGTGAACAAAAACTTCCCACTCCATCATGCGTGTCGGGGGGGAAACTGTGAGGTGATATCATATCTACTTAAAACGCCATTGTCATCAGCATCAGTGTCAGAAAGGAATGTAGATGATAAGCTTCCAATTCACTTGTTTTGTGAGTTTGTAAATAGATTTGAAGAAGAGGAGGATGCACCGGAGTATACTGAAACCATTTGGCGTCTCCTAACAGCATATCCTGAGACAGTATTGAATTGGTAGAGTAGTATATCATCAAGGAACTGGAGTACTTTGAGTTAGAGGATTGATACTCCAAGGAATACTCTTTATTGGGTGAAGGATACCGAGTATTGTATTAGCGACGATTTATCGCCAACTAAATGTGACCGGCCAAGATGTGTTGATATGGAATCAAGAGTAAACCATCTTGACCAAGATTGTTTTGTTTCATCATATTCTCACTCTACTCATAGTCATAAAACAAGAATCAACAACAAGCAATTCAAGCAAAAGGTTAAAGGAGAATACAATAAACAGGAAAGAAACACAACTTTCAACTACAAACAATAGTAAATCATGAAATTCACTCTACTAGCTGCAACTACTACACTACGTATACTTAGTGTTACTCCAGGTGCTATGTCAGCTGAGGTAAGAACACGGCTTTAACTTTACTGTCTTTGTACTTTTATTTTCATCTTATTCATCTATAATAGTCTATTAATACTGACATATCATGTTCTACCTCTAGCCCAAACTTAGAGGTACCAGTGATACTACTTCAGTCTTCAAAGAACAAGCGATTCAAGCGGTCAAGAGGAAGAGCAAAATAGTACCACCCGGTCATGAACAGCACATGGGCCGGAAAAACACAGAGGGTTGTCCTGTGTTCTCTTTCCCCGAACATGGAGCAGCCCCCTCTTATACCGCTCAGGATGGTGATACATTCGAGCCAGTGTCATGTGACGCCAACGACAAGGTATGTGATGTACCTTCGGATGGAAATCAAGGCTTGCATAAAGATGTCTTTGAACCATGCTTGGAAGATATCGCACCACCTGAAATGACTTGTATGGAAGTAGCCGAGTCTTGGACAGAGGATTGTATGAACCCTGATGATACTATACTCCTTGATGATGAGTTTTTTACTTGTGGCTGTATGTCAAACCTCATACAAGACGGAACATACTGCCAACGTACCTGTGGTCAGTGCTCTCCAGTGTTTGTCAACAGGGAAGGCTTCCGATCTGGTACACATAAAGATCTCGATCTAGAGAGGGGTAGCAATCTAGCACATGGCATCAGCATGTATCAGAAAGCACTACCTCGTATTCCATGTGAACGATATGATGTTGGTGCTGTTGCGGATGCTGTGAGGGCTATGCATGTACCCGACATGGATGGAACACTTGATATTCCGCCGACTGTCCGAGCTGGGTTCCACGACGCTGCAGATTTCAACAAGTGGTCTGGAACAGGTGGAGCTGATGGTAGACTGTATAACAATGCTGAATCTTGGTACGGTCAGAGTAGGACACTCAATCAGGGTCTACTATGTGCCATGAACTTAATGGGAAAATTTGATGATACTAGTCTTTCCCCAGGCGATGCCATCCAGATTTGCAGTATGGTAGCAGTAGAGGTGGCTGGTGGACCCCTGTTTGAAGACTTTAACTTTGAAGCTGGACGGATATCAGCTTCCGGGGTAAGTCAGGATGGTCTCCTCCCTCTTCCCTTGGGCAACAATGTGATGCTTCGGGATTTCTTTTATAGAGCTGCCTTGGATGATGTTGATATTGTTGCCCTATCTGGAGCTCATACTCTTGGCGGTGGACAGGGTCAAGCAGGCTCGGGCTTCGAAGGAGATTTTACACCTACTCCTGAGGATTTCAGTAATGATTACTACCAACAGTTGGTGAAGTATGAGAATGTAACTACAAGTAATTGTGATTACTTTGCTGAAGGAATGACACCGGAGGACAGAGCAAGCACAGGATGCACTCCAATTGAAAGTGTTATGCAACTGCCTACGGATCGAGCTCTTATGTTAGACAGTAGCTTTAGGGATCTGGTTATTAAGTTTGCAAACGATAAACAGGCCTTCTTTGACCAATATGCTAAGAGTGTGAAGAAGATGAGCGAACTTGGACGTGACATCTCAGTACAGTGGTGTGACTATGATCTATAGGTCAAATAAATGTATCAACTCATAACCACATAGAGATGCTATTTGTTTTGAAATACCGAGCTTCAATTAAATAGTAGTGCTTGGGATGCCCATCCAATATGAACTCCGTGTCTATCCATGCTCCATGGAATGACTACTCTTGTGTGACCGTCCAAAGTCATTCATCTGTTTTGTGAGTTTGTAAGTGAGCAAGTGGAGTATACAGAAACCATTTGGCGTCTGCTGATAGCATATCCCGAGACGGTATTGAATTGGTAGGTATTATATTATGAAGTAGGAGACTTTTATTCGGGTATACTGCGAAGAACGATCTATCCTCAGGGATAGACAGACTTAGATTAGCTAAATAGACTAGGGTACCCTGTGATGTCCATTAGAAATAGGTCCTATAATATTAGACGCTTACTTCTCAATATCTAGCAACTCCCCCAAAATCAACGGTAATTGTTCTCTAATGCTGACCTTGCCTCGATATACTTTCTGGATAACATTAATATTACATTCGCACTTTTTCTTTCCGAAACCTACTTAGCCGAAGAAAGCACCCCAATTTGCTTCTTCTACGATGCCTCATTATTGACATAGTCCCAATTCAAACTCATAATAATATCTCTCCTTAATCAAAACTCAATCGACAGTTCCACCCTTTATAGTGATGGGAATGCGTTTTCGTTCACAGCAAATCCTTTTCCTTTCCCCCCTTGTCCTCGGTTCCCCCTGTTGGAGTTTCTTCGCCCATCCCGATTGCGATTGCCTCCATCTCTACGTCCGCCATCCCGTCTCCCATCACGTCTTCTATCTCCGCCTCGGTCGCGGTCATCACTTTATTTATTGTTATATTTTGGGGGAGAATTAAAATAAGGATATGAGTTAGTGAATGTGGAAAACGGCAAAACTTAGCCCAACTACTGCCCAATCGACTTGGTGGTATCGAAAGTATGCCCTTATATTCCAACCAAGAAATTGACATTGTAAATCATCTCACCTGATGGCACTCTTGACCTTAAAGTCAAGAACAAGCTTTTCCTTCTCCTTCTTTCCAGCTCCCTTCTTCCTAAGACCCTTTCCTCCACCCATGACAAGGAAGTCTGCCTCTTCCTTCTTTGCCGCAGCCTTACCGGCAAACTCATTATCTACCTCACGAGATTCAAGAGCTTTGAATGCCTCAGAGTCGGGCTTGGCCTTTTGTGCCATGTATTCATCATACGACATGGTGATTTCCTCAGGTTCAGGTTCCTTCTCCTCAACAGCCTCCTCCTCCTTCTCGGCAGCCTCTTCACTTTCAGGAGTATTGGCATCTTCTTTACCCTCGGTGACAGGGCCCTCAGCCTTCCTGGCATCGTTTTGGTCCGATCCCCAATTACGTCCGCCTCCGCCACCCTTCTTAACCTCACGACCGCGGCCAGTTCCCGATCGACGATCATGGGTCCGTTTGCCATCACGTGCGGCAGGACGTGATCCGCGTCCGCCCTTAGTATGACGGTCCTCTTTCTTAGGACTGAAATGATATACAGGCATAATGTATTGATTGGTATCCAGGAGAGGGGATAAAAGAAGAAACAAAATAAGTTTCAAGTTGGTACTGCAATTTGGATACGGCATTGCATCACAAAGAGATACCAAACAACGCAATACTGCACTTATGATATACCACCCCATTATTCAAGCAACGACACTATAAATATTCCACAACATAAATGAAACTTACGGGCGTTTCTCAACCTTAGAAGGCTCTACAACTGTCTTCTTGGGAGCTTGCTTCTTTTTGTTCACGGCAGGGGTGGGAGCTTTACGCTCAGTATCAGAGTCATCAAGTGCGGCGAAAAAGTTGGACTGGAAAGATATTAGTAAGGTATGAATGAGAGTCGGGGGAAGGGATAGGGTACGGTTAGTATGAATAAAGTTGCAATACAGAGGACATTGAAAAAGTGCATATGACGTGTTGCAAATCCCCAACTTTTCCTCACAACACCAAACCAAACGATGAATTGCACATCAAACGAGTAATATACACCTTAAATCGCCCCCAATGACTATAATACCTCCGCTTTACCTAAATCCCATCATACTTGAACACCCATATAAAATTTGGATATCATACGTCATCCTAAAACATCAACATCAACTAGCACAAAGTATCTCACCATTTTGTACTAGCTTATGTTTATTAAAGAAGGACGTGGTCGGTAGAAAAGAGTATATTAATATCTAATATCTCTGCGCTAATATGAGCTGCTAGTAAATATTTCAAAGTAGTATAGACCAAGCCTTCTGTGATGTTATATTTCAATCAATTTGAAAGAAATGTTTATATGCGCAGATGGTTTGTTTTAAGTAAGATAATTTCCCAATAACTCGGTAGTATATACTTAAGCAGATTGTCTAAAGGATGGTGTAGATAGTATATTAGCCAGTGATATCGGCGTCTTCTTGAGGTTAGTAGGAGTGGTAAAGCGATATTCGATATGTGACGACCTCACATTCTCTCACATTTTTGATGGACGATGATAAATAACTTTAGCTATCAAACGAAGATACCTTCAAGGTACGACATTTAGTGGACAGCTGCAATTCGACGAAGATATTGGAAGAGAACTCTAAAGCATCGGCTTGTTCATAAATTGCAATAGAAGAAGTTAAGCAATATAAGATAAGCAACTAAACAATAGAAGCTAAACAATATATAAACAAACAAAAATGGCCAATACAAATTTGCATGGTGATGAGTTGATTCGTCATTGTGGCTTAAACGACGAGGGGACAGCGGTTGAGCAAATGAATGAACGTGATTTCCATAGGCTAATTGGTAAGTTATATCTTTGATATGAAATGATATCTTATATTCTATAACAGCTCACATATCTCATATATCTTCGATGCTCACATGATATGCACATATGTACGAATATAGCGGTCAAGCTTGTATCACATGGATATGAAGTACCTCCATGTACTAATGGCAATGGTAATCAAGAAGCTGAGATCCAGGTAATGCAACTTGCAAGCGATCTCTTCCGAAGATATGCCGAGCAGTCTCGTCTTCTCACTGGACATCTACCACCATCCGATCGACGCATCCAAGAATTCCTTGATGATGCTCTATCTACTACCGGAGTCGAGATCAATCTACCCACAAACGCAATCAATATGGATCGATATGGTATGGCACGAAAGTTATCTCTTCCCGATGATCCAAATGTTAATGAGTTTCATAACTCGGAGAACTCGAGTTATAAGCTTTGCAATGGTGTTCTACATAATCCCTTCAACGATCGACGTACCACCAAAGGAGTGTTTCATATCGCAGACTATGGATTGCCTATACCAGCCGATAAGATCAAGGTGCCTTTAATTACATATGCCAAGTTGTTAGAAGCAGCTTTGAAGCCGCCAGATGATCTGAACTTACTTCCATACACAGACAAATGGAGCAAACCAATTCATTCAATGGTATCCTTGATGCTTCGACCACTAGTATGTCCAGAGGTTCCTGGGGTTAGTCCTGAGAGGAGACTAGAAGTCCGTTTCTTTGTACCCGGAGGCTGCATCTCTAACATCGACTTTGTGGAGAGTATATTCGGTAATGCTGGCGACCCTACTCTGCCAGAGAATGATTCTGGATTGGACAAGCACTGGACAGGAACATCCGGCTGTGTTGTGCTTGCTCCTCGTAAGTACATCATATATTGCATTTCAAATCTTGAACTATCAAACTCAACTCAACTCACACATTCTTTGATACCCGATACTACTTTCACACCCGATACCACCACAATCAGACATTCGTAAGTTAAAGAAGAAGGATCTTGGCTTGCCAAATATACTTGATGCAACTGAAGAACAAAAAGCAACAGGAATGTGTTGGGAGAGCGAAGACGAGTTGTACAACAATGGTACACCATTTAAGATTACTCTTCGAGACAAACGTGGGATAATGGTTACCATACTTGCCGATAATTATTTTGGCTACTGTAAAAAGGAGGTGAAGACTCAGATTGGTTTGTCTGCTAACATCTTTGGATCTGCGGAGGAGGTGTGTATATCGTCGTTGCCCTGTTTTGCTTTTGATGATATGTGTTCTCATTTTGTATATACTTTCTCTCATCATTCCCAACTCATAGGAGCATGCAGGAGGTAAGTATGTCTCATGATCCACTGATACTGTGCTTTACTTTGATAGTAAACACACGTTCTCATCTTGTATTTTAATGCCTCACAACTCATATCATACAGGCGCAGTAGCATTCAAGTCATACTCACTAGGACGGCACTTCTTTCCTGAGAAGGATTTTGTTGGTACTAACCACACTTATGATGAAGCCCTTGCTCTTGTTGGTGACACCATGACTATTCATCCTCAGGGATATGCTACTGATAAGAAGTTTAACAACATCCACTTACTTCCAGAGGACTTGGAGGTCGATCTTTCCGAACAAGCCGCCACTTGGAAAAGGAATGGTAAGCCAGTTTCTCTCCGAATTCTTCCTGGACATGATTATGTGCACCCCAGTGGATACAAGATTCGCCTTGAGAAACATCCTGCATCGACAGCATACAAGCTAATTGGAACTGCAGCGGAAGGAACATACTGTCACAAGCCAAGTACTGTAAGTGGTGGTGGCAAGAGCGAGATCTCTAAGAGCCTTGATGATGCTGTCATTTACGGCAACGTCTACATTGGAGACTTCGAGTCAGACATGCAACTTGTAAAAGATATCATTGAGCGTGATTACTCGAACTGTTTTCAGCCTCAGTTTGCCGAGCTTCAAGCACGGAGTCCTAGTCGTAAGATCCTATCACTTGAGAGGTCACTTGGATCTGTCGTTAAACTACTCACACCAAAGAATGAGTATACCACAGAGCACAATGCCTTCATTAGTGGCATCCCAAGTAATATCCGCTCTGTTGTATTTGCCATCAAGCGTTTCTATAAGCCTGAGTGGAATGATGATTGGTTATGCCATTTCTCTGTTGACATTGTTAATGGAGAAGCCAGTCATGATTTGAAATTAGATGATAGAAAGTTAGCTGGTAGTTATCTCCGTGTAGGCCATGATCATGTCAATGGTGGGTGGCGAACATTCAAGTTGCGTCAGGACTTTATCAGTTCGAGTAAGGTGCAGATGGAGGATGATATTAGCGCCAGCATAGTTGTACCACGGAGTCAGATACCATGCCTACCCGAGGAATACACATTTCCTTCCCTTAAGATCACTCAGAACTGTGAATGGCGTCTCTTCCAGAGGCCCGATGATGCCATCTACCCAGGTTATGATAAGCAGACTGAACAAGGTATGTATTCTTTTGATGGTATTCAGTTGGTGTATATGTTGAGCCAGTTCTCATCTTATTTTTCTCACATTAACTTTCATAAAGACTTGGGCGGTGAGCAAGTATTCGTCTCAAACTTCAAGCCCATCTATGAAGAGGAAATGAAAGACTTGACTGAGCGTGTTGACTTCTACGAGCTTTTTTCTCATCCAATGAAGAATCATATGATGCGGTCTCTCAAGGAAGGCAGAGTTAACATGTGTTCAGCCAAACCAAGGATATGGCATGGTCAACAGACGAAGAATCCTCGATACTTGCAAGTCCGACCAGATGTAGCGAGACCTCGAGACAAGTATCTAGCACAACTTGGAAGTAAGTTCATTAATACAAATCCAATCCCTTGTTCTGTTTGATGATGGTCCTGACCTATCATACTGCCAATGTACTACCAGCACGTCTCTATCGTAAGATTGATTCATCTCAACCAGTTGTCTTTCCTGTCTCTGCGGTCATCGGCGGAAGGCGTAATAACCCTCCTGATATTACTGCTGATGGGATGAAAATCCGACCACTCTGTGTATTTAACCCGATCCACTATCAAGAGCTACCTGAGCTCTTTATTGATCATATATGTTCAGTAACAGGCAAGAGCCCTTCTACAACGGGTGCTGGTAGTGAAGGAGCCTTAACCAAAGGCCCATTTAACGCAATCATTGCGACAGCTGATCTGAATAATGCACTAGTATCAATGATCCTTTGTGGTTATGGAGGGTTTAGTTCAGCAGCAGGATACATCGGGTCGAACTATAAAGTTGATCATGATATCAGCTTGTTGATTCCCGAGGTTTGGTGTCGCATGACTCCAGAGGAGCGTGATCCACAACAGCTTATTAAAAATGGAGAGCTCGAGAAGTTGAAAGACTTTGAGTTCGACAACTCTCAAGGAAAACAAACTGTCTTGGCCAGCAGACTTGGATATCGCATCACAAGTAAGATTACGTGCTGATGTATTCTGATATTTTGTGTTCTGTAACTAACTCCGTTCTCTTCTTAACACATAACACAAGGCAAATTCGTCAGCCATTACTTTGGAAGAATCTTCGATAATCCGGCCGCTGCTATTAATGAAGAAATGCTCAAGCCTGAACTTCAATCAATGGAAGTTTTTGTTGATGGAATTGGCAATCTCGTCGAAGCAGAGAGGAAGTCGGCGCTTAATTACTTCAAGGATGGCACAATTGAGTATGCCAGTCCACCACTAAAGGCTCTTCTTCATATCATGGCATATGATCAGTACGATGGTATGGCAATTCATGATCCCAAGATCCGTGCAATGTTTACCCGAGAGGCATTGCTCAAATCTGATTGGTATAAGGAGAGACTTGTCATCAAGCAGCAGCGGGATATCTCTCTGTGCAAGCGCCATATCAAGGCATTAGAAGACTTTTTGGAGAAGCCTGGGTATGCCGATGAAGCTGCCAGGCTTGGTATTCACAAGAAATTGAGTGATGCCCAACAAGAGCTTACTCGTGTGATCAGTGACAAGTATTTGACGGAATTAATTGGCACGATCGGCGCGGATCCGATTGCTTTTGAAGATACAGTGGCACAGTAGACACTGAGCTTGTATAGTTAGTTTATGGTCATCCCGGACGTATGTAAAGATAATAGGATATTGTATTGTACAATGAATAGTAGAATCAGATACAAGTAATGATGTACTTATAATTCAAATGAAAATTGGCTGATAAGATTTGGTCACTAAAGACACCCCCTTCTCACAGCTAGATATCCTTCAATTAATCCAACATGTATTATGAAAGCACATGCCTCTACTGCTGCTTTTGTTTGACCCCAACAACCTCACATATAAAAACTACCTATTTATTACGTCCTAGCTCTCTTAGCTCCCTTCTTCTTCTTACCAGTACTGGCACCACAACTAGTAACATACTGCTCAACCTCCCTAAATGCCGCGGCACTAATAGTATCAACATTAATCTCAACTTCATCTTCGGCTGAATTTTTAATCAATGCCTTGGGACATTTCGTTTCAAGGTCTGTAATAACATTACCCAATTCCTCCTTGGATAATTTGTATAACGATTTAGCAAATAAACGTTTATCTTCGATAGTAGGTTCCTCGGCATTACCACCTTCTCCGGTATATCCTCCTACATCATTTTGGGCACATAACTTTTCAAACTTTTCTTCAAATTTCTTGGCCATTGTCTATTGGTGGTTGTAAGGTGTGTGTGAGAAAGTCGATCACAAGATGTGCACTAAACATAAACTTTAAATAATACCACAACACAACCACTCACCTGTGCCAGATTGTAAAAATCACTTCCATCGGCATTATAAGTCATACAATTCTTCCAAATCATACGTACGTCATCGGCAGCATCATGTATTGATTTATACTTTCCTTCATTTATCTTTTTCTTGACGAGTGCCAAATCCATTGGCTTTTTAATAACTTGGGGATAATCGAATAAACCCAGGGCTTCCCAGTCTACTGGATCACGGAATGGTTCTGTAATTTTATTTGTTTTCGTATGTTGTTAAATGGTTAGTATGATATATGAGTATATGATATGAATAAAGGTGCATCATTTTACAATTTATAAGTTTATAGTCATATCATATACAACCCAGGCACCATAACTCAAAATCTCATGATAATCGACGAGAGATTTAACACTTTATATTAAACCAGCAGCCACCGGTATATACAAATATACAGCACAACAGCCAATATCGTACCAACATCAAATGCCAACAACCATACAACAATTTCATGTCACAGCACATATTGCAATAAAACATGATACGAAAAAAAACTCACCTGCATCGGCCTTGGCATAAAATTGGCTAACCAATTTTGCCATAGCTTGCCATTCTGCTGATAGGTTTGACATGATGTATTGAGGATAAAGATGCCTATATAAAATAAATGTTGTTTAAAGTTATCGTAATTCAAGAAGTTTGTTTTGGGGATACCGGCTTACATAATTTTTGAGTTGAATCTTCAGTTGAGTTGTATTGTTTGGCATAGAGTGGCATAGTAGGGCGGCTATTGCAATAGAGATATCGTGGTACAGTGCTCTTCCTCATCTAGATTGGTCATTGTTTTGATATTGGCACAGAGGCTTGCTCTAGAGATCCTCCTTCCTAATCAGTAGTCATTGCAAAAGATATTGATAAGTATCTTTCTTTTATCAGCCCTTCTTCTGGTTGATTATATCATGACGTCAAAACTCGATAATGTACCAATGACTGCAGAAATGCAAGAACTGATCTCAGATCCAAACTTTGTTGTTGAGTTTGCCATTGGTGATCCAATACCAAATCTAATACCACAATCGAAAGAAGATGGTATCAAAATGAAAGGAACATACTTTGATAAAACAAAACGATACATTATGAAATCTTGCCATTTATCAAAAGACGACGTTCGTATACTAGACATGGATACAGGTAAAGTTGTATTAGTTTCCCATCATCCGGGTAAGAATCCATATGAAACATTAGATCCACTCGGATTGGGCAATACTGGAGATAAGTATCAGAAGCATTCGTATGGAGAATGGGAGAGTAGTTGTGATGTGACATCTTGCCATGGTTCAATGTCGAGTTTTAAGATACGTCCTAAAGCATTATCACGACATGGAAGACAGTATATTAAGAAGATGAATGGTAAGTAGTATTATGATATGGATAGTATTTGTCTTTTACTTCCATGTCTCACTTATGTATGTATGAAACAAATAAAGGTCAAGGAGATGATGCAATCATAATGAACATTGGGAAGAAGAGTAAACTATCAACACAATCAATGCGGCCACATTTCGAGGTGGGAAGAGGATCCGATGGTGATGAGGAATATGAAATAGTCGCCGATATGATGGAACGGACATTTACAATCCGTAACAAAAAAGAAGAAGTAATAGCACAGGTAGCAAAAACAACCAAGGCATTAATACAAACGGCAGTATTGGGTAGCGGTAGTGAGAGTACAATTGACATTGCACCAGGTGTAGATTGTTCTACAATACTGGCAATTGTATATGGACTGGGTCAGGTGGGAGCACATTATGTTAAAGATGCGGCTAATAACTACATTGTGGATCCATTAAAAGATAGTTTGATCGATAGTGCAGTTGAGGCGACAGGCTTGGATGGAGTGGCGGATATGTACACGGATGCTAGTAACCAAGCAGTTAGTGAAAGTCACAAACTGAAGAGGTTTCAGCAATTCTTCAAAAAGACATTCATGTGAAGAGAAGAAAGTTACATGTATGAAGTATATGTATTGTTTGCTGTCAATGTGGTTGTTGTACTTTAAAATAAGCACTGTTTGTAATTTTGTCTATCCCCTCTTCCCAAAAGCCCTTTTCCTTTCTTCAATTGCACCACCACGTGTATTAGTTTTCCTCTTCTTTGTCTTTTTAGAACTTGATGGTTTGCAATCTTCTTCTTCAACCGATACACTAGCTGGGATTGAGTTATCATTCACGTCAAAGATTGAAGATAGACCATCTTCATCACCAGTTGCCGACATTGCTGCCATTGTCCATAGCGTCTTTCCAACTCGACAAGGAGTCCATTCCGTTGATTTCTTACTTCCATTAGCTATGTTTAATTCATTTGCAATCTCCTTACATCGATCATTAACCGCCAGATAAATCTTTAAACTATAACCTCTTTTTGCTTCATATAAACACTCTATCACTTCGTCATGCATAAAGGCAAAGATATCAGGTCGGTATAAACACAATATAGCAGAAGCAGTTGCTGGTCCCACACCCGATAATTCACAAATGTGATTCATAGCCGTAGTAATTTGTTGTGTACAATCATCACTATTATTTACTGGTATTGTATCACATGTAGCAAATGCCAACTTAGTTGCTTCAACAACTGACTCATCTGTATTGGATTGCAATAGTGCTTTTAAAGCATTACGAGGTTTACCAATTGTAAATTTCCATTGAATTATATCATCTAGTAGTTGTTCCTTTGTTAGGTTTGCATCGTTATTAGTTGTTGACTTAGTTATCCATGTGTTTGCAATGACATTAATTTGTTTATCCAATTTCACAAGCTTTGCTCCACCTTTGGCCTTCAACATTTTATCATACTGATTAGAGGCACGTTCCCATTTATCGACATGATTTGATATCGGTTGTAGTGATACGAGCTGTGCTGCTGCCTCTACTCCTGGACGTGTATAATGCTTTTTGGGTGCACCGATTGATTTTGAGGATTTTGAGGTTGCGGCCATGACGATTGACGCTTAGTAGTTTTTGCCATTGTGATAAACGATACAGATGATTGAATACTAGAAGAAGAATATAAAGAAGACGAACGTCGGATCAGTGTAGCAGAGAGAAGGGTAGCCAATACACGGCGCATTTGTTGTCCAAGTCCCAAGTTGTGGTAGGTCACTCAATCAAATATTATTAAATAACGTTGTATCGCCAGAGATTCCTTCCTTCATTGTGAGTGTTGTCAAGTAATGATGGTAGCAGTATGATTAGTATGTCGATACATCAATATCGTCTATATCTTGCAATATACGGCGTGGTATTTTATAGGTCGACGGCATTTCAAGCTGTATGTCGATATCGACGATATGATAGTTCACTTACTCAACTACATAGCAGTATAAGTAAAGAAAATACATACCTCTATACACAACTTGATAGCGATGACGACAAAGATAGTATCGATACGATAAACTGTCATCGTGACCTTGAATATGTATTGCATACAATAGAAAGAGCTGCCTATTCAGCAGGTGAAATAGCATTATCAACAGCTGGAAAGATTGCAGTTAAAGATACAAAAGCCAATGCACGAGACTTGGTTACTGAAAGTGATGTTGCATGTCAAACTCTCATAAAAGATATCATACTAAAAGATTTTCCGAATGATGTGTTTTTGGGTGAAGAAGGTATACATTTGAGTGGTGATAGTAGTGCTGCTAGTGCTGATGCTTTAAAGGATGCATTGGGTATACAAATTGAGGATGACAACGAAGAGGACAGACTATTATTTGTTGTCGATCCTATCGGTAAGTAGTTTTGCTATATGATAAATGTGCTCTTTGTGTATCTGACCACTGCTTCTTCTTCCTAGATGGTACGACAAACTTTCAAGCAGGGTTACCTATCTATGCAATGAGCATTGGAGTTATATCTCTTAGTAGCTTGGAAGTAGTAGCCGGCTGTATATACAATCCTGCATTAGGCGAGATGACGTCTGCGGTTAGAGGAAGAGGATCTTATTTGAATAATAAACGGATCAATCCGAAACCAAATAATGGACAACAACCACGAACATCGATACTCAGTCAATCACTAATCAATGTTGGATTTCCAATCTCGAAAGAAAGTACATTACTTGTATCTTCTCGAGCTGTTACTGCCCTAGCATGGAAGGTAAGAGGCTTGAGAATGGTAGCGTGTGCTTCTCAAGCAATGGCATGGGTAGCACACTCTTCATTTAGCTCATACTTTAGCTGGGATTTGAATGCATGGGATATAGCGGCAGGAATGGTGATAGTCGAAGAGAGTGGAGGCTTAGTATCCAACTTTGACTCTAGTAGAGCTACCATATCAAGTAGAGATATGATCATAACATGTGCAGCTGAAAACAATGGAGAAGAAGGACTGTTAAGAGATGAACTGATACAAGTCTTAACCGACAATGACTGTCTTGAATACTAATAGTAACATGATCACAACAAAGATTTCATAACTAGACTCTTTGTTGTAACTGGCAATACGAAGTAGCTAATACCACTCAGCACCATTACAACTTACACCACCATGAATCTTTTTTGTTCATTACTCATTACACTATGATGCCAAGTTCACTCAAAATCAAAAGACTGACAAAAGCAAAAGATAGATACCATTTGGTATCCTGTCTTTCTTTATGTCTCAAGTCTCTAATCAAAAATTTGCCGCCACCCCTAATTGCAATGCATTATCTATAGACTACCAATATACCTTCTATTAGAGGCGTGCGTGGTAAGAGAATAAACCTGTGCACTTATCTCAAGGACTCTGATGGCTGAATTGTTTTAGTACAGGTACAAACGACGAACAACTCTTCTGCAACGAAGAGAATGAGACTTCCCACTACAACACTCCTTGCTCTTCTGTCTACAACCTCGACAATTATCCCACCTGTATTTGCTGCGGTGAACGAATCTATTGATACTGCCGCAGACACGACCGTAGGCAAAAATATCAATTGGTTGGACAGTATATTTTCATTCTTCTGGCAGGAGGATGAGAGCTTTGAAGCAGACGGATCATCTACTACTGCTGATGATGTGACTCTGATGAAGGCATCAACAGGGTGGAGGAAAGTGGTAATGATTCTTCATTCTCCTGGCAGGAGGATGAGAGTATTATATCAGGAGATGGCACTCTTCGACTATCAGACTCAGACTCATTATTATGCAAAGAAGAAGATATCGACTTCATCGAAAGATTTCTCAACACTGATGAAAAACATGTTGGCAATTTCATCCAATCAGATGGCAAACCTAATGATCAGTTAGTTTGCCTCGTGGATGAATTCAAACGCGATTACGGTGACGATGAACTAACAACGGAGTTCATTCTAAAGGAACTCATGAGCACAAATTATCTAGAGTCATGTCGTGATCGGGAAGATTTAGATGAATGTTCTGAAATCTTTCCTATAGTGAAGGAAGTTGTGAATATTGTTATGAATTCAATGATACCATATTTGCTTGAAGACCTTAGCGACGAATGCCAGTACGAGTATAATAAAAAAGTGTATGGAGAGAAATACGGAGAATGTCTTGCTGCAGATTTATCTTTTGATAATGAATTAATTGACATCATCCTTGAGATCGATTTTGAAAACGATGACGGCGGTGACGACGAATCGAAATTAGCAGTTGTTGAACTGTTCGGATTGATTGCTGATAGGGTTGGAGCGCCACTTGTCTTATCTGACGAGTATATATCGATAAGCTGTGATGGAGATCAGAGCCAGAGGCGCCTTATTTTTTCCCTTCCCCTTCTGATTAAGGGGGTGGTAAAGGGAGCAGTAATAGCTGCCAAGTTGGCATCAGCTGCTAAGAAGACAGCGGCTGCCAAAGTCGCAGTCAAGAATGCTAGTACTGCTATTAAAGGAAAACCCAACCTAATCAAAGGTGTGCAAAACAAGATCAAAGGCCAAGTAAAGAAAGGACCAAAGAAGAAGACAGGACCAAAGAAGAAGGCAAAGAAGAAGAAGACAAGGAAGCCAACACGGAGGCCAACACAAGAGCCTTCAAAGTCGCCTACCCAGTTTCCTACATCTCAACCGTCCATTGAACCTTCTACATCTCAACCATCTATTGAACCTTCTTCGTCAACAAACCCTTCTTTGTCGAATCAACCTAGTCTAACTCCTTCTGTATCTGATATGCCATCATCATCTACAAGTCCTTCGAGCCAGCCGTCACCAAGTCCGTCTGACGAACCTTCTGAGCTACCCTCATCTAGTAAACCATCTGTGGGAAAGCCTCGAATTAGTAGTAAGTCTAGCAAAAAGACAAAGTCTAAAACTGGGAAAGTGAAATGCTCGAAAGCAGGTAGTTTATCATTCAATAATAGCAAGTCCAGCAAAAAGGAAGGTTCGCAAACAGGGAAAGCAAAAGCATCCAAAGGCAGGTAGTGGAGATCATTCAGTCAGAGTATGGGCAAGTTAAAGTAAAGAGAGTGGAGAAGAATAGTATAATTCAGTGGAGACGGAGAAGATATGTTTTTAGGAGGACTTTGAGCAGGCAATACAAATATCATATGGAGGATGAGATAGAGTGTGTATATTGTATGAATATGAAGAGGTAAAAAGCAAGTATAGAAATAGAAACAACATATATGTAATCTAAATCGGCATCATGCTAGACATTACATTGATTTTGATACAGATCCTCCATATACTTTGCACCTTGGTATCCTCTGAAGATATGCGTTTATTATACTTCAAGTATAGAATAAATGTAAGTATTATAATAATATACAGCATGCCTCAAAGGAATCGTCGCCACTCGAAATGTTAAAGGCCGGTTGCAATAAAGATCGTCGACTGGTGTGGTCATGTGACAGCCGTATCTTGCACCACAAATTTCGAGTAAAAATAAATATCTATGCTGGCATCGTTACTATAGTTTGCAAATCAATATTGTATCACCTTTGATAACCAACTATCAACTCCTCTATTGAATCTCCCTGCCGCATACTAGTACCTAATCGTTATACATCTACCCCTAATACCATGACGGACGCTACTCCTGCCAACCCCATTCCCACTTCCACCGCTACCGATGATGAAGCAAAGATAATCTCCGCTCTAACTGAGCGATTACGATTCTTCTTCTCTAAGGCAAACCTACGACAGGACAAATGGATGCGTACACAACTTCAAACATCAACCAATGCATCCTTACCCCTTGACCAATTACTAAAGTTTAATACTCTCAAATCAATCTCAACAGATAAAGCACTATTAATCAAAGCAGCTCAAAGTGATGCATTGAAAGAGTTGATTAAGTATAATGAAGAAAGTGAAAGTATTAGTCGAGTTATACCATTTGATTATAAAACTATGGGTGATGGTAGTTCATTAAGTTTATATGTTAAGAATGTTCCTCTTACTGAACCTCCCAAGGAGACGGAAGGCGAGGATAAAACAGAGGATACCAAGGAGGAAGAGCCATTCCGTCCACGATATGCAGTAACTCGAGATGAACTATCAGAACTATTCTCACCATATGGTAATATTGGTATCATCCAATTGAAGTATGCTCGTAAGAATAATACATCATCGAGTGATGAGCAGCTAAGTTCATACACTAGTCCTAGTCAACGTGGATTGAAGAGTGGCGAGAGCTATCCATTAGGTGCGGCACTAATTGAATTTGAGAATGAAGATGGTATGATTGCTGCCTGTAAAGATTTGTTAGTTGCCGAAGAAGATAAAGAAGGGGAAGAGAAGAAGGAACCAAACAAGATATTGGAAATCAAGGGGAACAAATTGGTTATTGAAAAGATGAAACCCCATCGTATGTTTAGTGATAAGAAGAAGCGTTCTCGTGATGACGAAGAGCCAGAAGAGGAAGAAGAGGAAGTGAAATTCGAGCCAATCACTTTAGAATGGGCGAAAGGATGTGTGATTACCTTGACTGGATTATCAACTACTACCTGTGATCGTGAATCAATCCGTGAGGCTGTTTCTGAAACTCTAGGCGTGTCCACTGATGTTAAAACATCTGGATTGTATGTTGATTATAACCGTGGTGCCACTACTGGTAACTTACGATTAACTGAGCCCAAGCCTACTGAAATGAAGGAGTTGGTTGACAAGCTTACTGATGGAACGATTACAATTGCAAATGAAAAGGTTGAAAGTGCTGTAATTCTTGAAGGGGAGAAGGAAGAAGAGTATTGGAAGGAGTTTAATATCTTTTTGAACAATAGGAAGCGCATGAGAGAAGAGGAAAAAAGGATGAATGCAAGGAATAATAAGAGACAAAGGTTTGGTGGTAAGGGTAAGGGTGGACGCGGTAAAGGACGTGGTAGGAGGTAGATATGTTTATGTGTTGAGTGTGCGGCGGTGATGTTTAGGGGACTTTTTAAATCATAATTGGCAGTCATGTTAATCCTTCACTATCTTTAATCTATCCCCTCCGTTCGTGCTTGATCTTTGCTCCATTCCCTTCTTATACACGTCACTTCCTCATTTTTATATGAACATATGATATGAGCACCTTTCGTTTATCATCCACTTTTCTTCTCCTGTTGCTTCAGAGCATACTGACCAACATCACAAAACAAGTTCTTGTGTTCCGGCCAGTCTGCACGCTGACATTCTTTACTACAATAGTGAGCTGCTCTACACCTACCACAAACCATGAGTAATGCTCTTTCAATCATTTTCCCACATTCCGAATATTGGCATTTACCAAGTTTTAGCTCTGACTTCTTGGCATCTTTATACATTTCATCCAAGCATGAGCAACTAATTCTCTTCGAGAAATAGCGTAATACATCCCTATCTTCTCCATATGTGATATCTCTTGCTAGTGTTGCCGACTTGGCCATTGCTAATTTGAAGTTGCCATCTTCTACTTCAGTTTGTTCCAATACTACAGCTAGTTGGGCTATCCCAATAGCCACTATCCTATCACGTCTACCCAGTATAGCATTGGCTCCACTCCCAAATAAAATAGAAAGTGTCATCTTCCGTAGGTTGGTGTCATTCCAAAGTTGAGTGTGATTATCGGTATATGAATCACACATGAAGTATTGTATTGCTTGCCCATTGTGTGAAGAATTTTCAAAATCATTCATAAAAGTATGAACAATATGGCCTGGTGGTGGGATCTCCACCATACCGTGGTTGCATTGACCATTTGTCTCACCCCCTCGGGCTAATTTCTCCCAACCACCACTCCCAATCATATTCGGTCGCTGCCTTATTCGCCTTGCGTGCCTTTCCCTTAGTGGCATCTTTATAATTAACTTAATATTATTTATGTTTCGCTTTAGTGCGCATCAATATAATGGTTGTATACTGATTAGAGAGGTGATGTATTCTGTATACGGAGTTAAAAATATGTCATGTCAAATGCCAACAATTGTGGGTCAATGCTTATATCTGTTGTGCAATTACAATTACACACTTATCGCCATAAACCAAACAGAGCACATTGATTACAATACATACCTTGTTAATACCGTATATCATCGATCTCATACGATACTATCAGTCACCTTGCCTGGGAAAAAATGATTTGAATATCTTTGTTCCTATTTCGGTATGATAAGCCGAAGATACTTCATGTAAAACCGGTGCATACTTAGAGCAAATTCGAAATGCATACATGACGAATTATATTAGACCGGTCTTTTCTTACGATACATGCGTAAAAAAATAGCGGAAAATGTTACGAACGAAGAGATCTTTCACTACTTGTGGGTTATTGAAGGTTTTGTCAAGTTCTCTTCTAAGGTGAGGTATTAGCCGCTGATATAGGATAATTATGTATGATGCTCTCGTCATAGGGTAGAGGGTATGATAAGTCGGCAAAGGGCAACATTTGTGACAGAGATATTCTCGTTTTAGTATTTAGATTGACACAAGAAGAAGAAGAGAAGAGCCTGTTGGGTTGTTGCAATATGTGAGGGAGTAATCCTTTTCTTTTATTCATTTCCTCTTCTCAATATATTTACATGCATTCCATTATACCCCGCAGGATATATCTTATCAATATTTAAACATATCGCATAACCATATGATGGACACAACAAACAAATCATCACTCCCTCAATCACCTGCACCATCCGCCGCATGTGATGCCGATATTCTAACCATCAACATCCTCCCAAGCATATTCGGATTTCTTGATTGGAAAGATATACTACGTGTACGAGTCTGTAAAAAGTGGAGAGATGCAGCCACCGAGACATTGGTGCCACCCTCATATGAACCAAAAGTTACATTAGATGAATGTGGATATATTATACCTCCAAAGGAAGATGATTTGGAAGAGAGTTTTCAGTTTAATGTGTGTAGTGGTAGTAGTTATGCAGCATTGGAAGTATTAAAGACGGCATTACCAAAGTTACAACAGATTCATTTGAGTGCATTTGAACAAGAAAACGAGGAGGGTATTAGAAAGGCTAACTTGTTTCTGCCTCAATCTGAGCTCCCGCCATTGGCAAAGTTTATGGACGGAGAAGATCCAAATGTTCGTGCTAATAACAACAGTAAAAGGAGATACATTTCCTATGATGTTAATATCATTACAAACTTCAAATATCTCCGTAACCTCATCATCGAGGATGCACCACTAAATGGAAAGTATAAATGCATCTTTAACTTGCCAAACCTCCGAGATTTGAGTATCTTCAATTGTAATGATTTGATATGGGATCTTGATATGTTATCTGGGTTGCCGTTGCTGAAGGAATTACACTGTGAAAACAACGCTGGAGTCAGTGGAGATATCATGAGTCTAGCCATTTTGAAAGATACGCTGAGGGAACTGACCATTACTAAGTGTGATGGGATTACGGGAGATATCATGTCCTTGGCTAGCTTTCCAAACTTGGAAGAGCTTGATTTAGATGCAACAAATGTTGATTGTGGTAGTATACGTCAGTTGGATCCGGAGGTGCACTTTCCCAAGTTGGAATCTCTTCAACTACCCAAAGTGTTAGAACGTATCGATCAAGCTCAAGACTTTGTCGGTGTACTTCGTCTCCTAACAAAGCGGGTAGAATATCCCTACATGACTGTTGGACTTGCTGACGACTCCCCTGATCGATATGAGGGTATGGAAGATTGCCCTCTGCCTCCATTAGTAGTTGAAATGGTTAAAGTTGGGTCTCGAATTGGCTGGAGGTGGACTAATGACCTTTCTGGATATGAAGAACAAAGTTGTGGTATCAACTGGATGGATGAAGAGCCACTAGATGGTGATCATGATGGTTTCGAGGAGTATCAAAAGGAGTTGCAAGAGATGGAAGGATATGGCCATGGATTCTTCAATGACTTTACGTTTCACCCTCCAAATGAAAAAGAGTATAACAATATATGCACCGAGAGAAAAGAGGAGGCAAAGAAGTTGCAGGAGGAGTTTGAAGAGAAGTTTCGTCGTATATTCAACAAGGCTAACATGTTTTGCTCGGATGACGAAGAGAAGAAAGAAGATGACGATGACAGCTGGTACAGTGGTGATGTCTGCCGAACTGTACCCCGTAACAACTATACCCCCTGGGGTCTATAAGTCCTCTTTTTACACAGTGGTAGTGTCAAGCATAACTTAGTTTATGAATATTACACATCTCTATTTCTTTTCCTCTTCATCCTTTAGTGCCGTTACTGCAATCTCTCTCCATGCTTTGGCAACGCTACGACTTTGATGAACCGCATGGCCAAGTCCCCTCAACAGAATCGAAACTCTAGATGCCATAATGTACTGCTGGGGCAAATGATGAACTGGATCTTTGTTATGCAGCTCCTCCATATATAATTGGATGTGCGTGCCCTCGGTTAACTCCTCATTGTCCTCATCGTAAGCGACTCTTGCAAACTTGTACATGATGTCTTTGTCCATCCGTTGTGATCGATACCCTGCCTCTTCCAATAGTTTACATATCTCATCTTTGTTATCATCGGCAAGGGCAATGATTAGTTTGCAAAATAGAAGTCTCTCTTCTTTTGTTAATACTTTGACCTGTCCGTAATCGATAAGTCCAAGTTTGGGCCTGCCTTCGTCAACTCCAAGTAGCAGTATGTTTCCGGGGCTAGATATTAGGTTAGATTTGGATAAGTGAGAGTAAAATGGATACTAAGCATAAACATACATATCACATCATCTACTCACTGAGGATCGCCGTTGAACACACCATCTACTAGAACCTGATGACCATGAATGTACAGTAACTCATCAATAATTTTTGCATGATTTATCGGAAGTGTAGACTTGTTTTCATATTCCTTCTTCTTTATACCCGGAATCCAACCTACACTGATATTGTACAATGTTGAGTAGGCATTGTTCATTCTCCGTTTGGCATCTAGAAGTCGAATGAAAGTATCATACTCTTGTGCACTTGGCCCATTTTCACCTAGACTAAACTCCTTGGTAAAGCTTTTCTCCATTGTTTCTTCATCACCAAACTTATCTAATGACTTTGCCATTCGATTCATTTGTCGTTTCATATCCTTCTTTAATTCCACAACTAACTTGTTTCCCTTGAGCTCTTCCATAACCAATACCCGTTTCGTACATAGATCTAGATATGGTTTGGGAATCATACACATCTGTGCTGCATCGTCTCCTGATATATTAGCCTTCATCATATTGTTCCGTACTTTGTCTAGTTGTTCACTTTCTCTACGATAATCAAATTCTGTCATGAATTGCTTCTCTATCTCAATTAGTGGAGGGACATGAACCGGCTGGGCAAGTTGACAAAACATTTTGATTGTACGAACATCTCCTCGAAAGACATCTTCCACGCCAGGGTACATTACTTTGACTACCACATTACTACCATCTTCTTTTAGTGTTGCACGATGAACCTGACCAATACTAGCAGCACCAAGCGGAGTTTCATCAAAGGTTGCAAATACTTCATTAATACTCTTTCCATACTCTGATTCGATAATTGATTTAACCACACTAAAGGGTCTGACTGGACATTCATCTTGCAATGGTGCCATTGTTTCTTGCCATATCAATGGGAAGGCATTACCAATATTTGCTGCAGCCATTTGACCGCTGAAGAGTTCGTTAGCTTGTGATGCACAAAATTGAACACATGATATGCACAGCACAAAAAAACAAAACACCACACAAGAGCTTACCTCTTTACATAAAACCCTTGCAATTCCATAATCTTTTCTAAGCCCAGTTGACTAGTTTCTTCATGTAATTTATCCCAAACTTCATCAGGAGATTCTCGTATCATGTGATATCGATATTCAATATATGTCGGTATGGCTAGTGAGTAGAAATTGATAGTACGTTGTAATCCTTCAGAACCACCAACATGATTATTTACGTACGCTACTGTTCCGATTGTTAGTACTGTACCTCCACCGACTATTCCCAATGCCCATTTAGTTGTGTTTGTTGACTTCGAGCTACTATTGCTGGATAGATATCGACGTGTACCATTATAATTTTGTGTGTGGTTTGTGTTATGTGTTGTGTTAGACAGAACACGTTGAGATATCAGACGCTGCTGACGGCATATTGTTGAGAAGTTGGAGAGCATGATATGTGTACTAACAGCGGTATATCAACACTTTAAACCTCAACACAACAACCAACTCAAACTTCATGATTTTGGCTCAGGCGTCATTCATTGCAAAAAGGACCACCACCATCGAAGTCTAACACAATGTCACAGGATAACACAATCTAAACGAGTTCTGAAATCAAACTCTTACAGCTTACAGCCGAGCTCTAGTATTGGTACAATTTAGTCGAGTGTCTAGACAATTCCTCTATTTACATAACATTTATTGTGGATCATCTACTTTTCTACCGCATACACATCATCTCAAACTCAAACACATAACTATCTTATCCAAACACAATACGCTCTTTACAAATTATAAACCTTAATCTCATGCATCAAAGACGTTGGTGAACTAAACGTCTTTACCATTTCCTTATATATCTCAATAGGACTCTTGGCAATATACTCTATATCATATTCCTTACACGTCTTTATCAATATCTTCTGTATGGCAGGATGATGACTAAAATCCACAAGTGGAAATAAATGATGCACAGTATGATAATTCAACCACAAATATATAATGGCAGTATAAAATGACATTCCAACACCCCAATCTGCACTTGATATTAACTGTGCCTCACCCCAATCTTTCGCAGCATTTCGTTTTTTAACATCCAAACAATGTTCGGCATTATGATTCATTAATGCCATTGTAAAGTAATATACACCAAGTATGGCGTGTGACAGATACATTAACAATCCACCCCTGATAACTCCATGTGTATATATCATAATTCCAATTTCAATTGGTAGACATAATCTCCATAATGTAAACTTATCATTACCCTTCAAAATTTCCAAAATATTAATCAAATAATTGGTATACAAACCAAACGAAAGTAATATTGGATTAATATATGGCATAATATACTTTTGTATCAAGTTCCGTTTAATTGTTGGATCGGTAATTAACCATGGCGCTGATCCCTCAAAGTGATTATCCCACGGAGTATTAGTATACATGTGATGTTGTAAATTATGTTCACGGAACCAAGCGTCACTGGCGAAACCAATCGTATCTAATGATAAATATGCCCAAAACTTATACTTTGGTTGGTGTACAAAGTTATGTCCAAAGGCACCTAACCAACTTGCTGTAAATCCAGTTGTTATTGCTGATAATATTGATGCACTATTAACTAACCATATAAATGAGCATATCCAGGATATGAATGTAATCCAAAAGTAAATTTTGCATTGTATTGTTGGTCCACCGTCTTTATGGTTGATTGATTTTAAATACTCATGTACACGTGTTCGCATTACTGAATAGAAGGCTGTATCATTTAATAATGTTGGCGTACTTTGATTATTATTTGTAGAGGAGTTGTTTAATGTATGTTTACCGGCAGCATCACTTGCATTATTAGGTCTACCATACACACCACCATTCTTCAATACTACACTCTCATCAACCTCATACTTTGCAATAATCTTACGCACCTTCTTATAATTTAAATGATGTGATTCAAATATATATGTAGAATCTTCAAATCTATCTCTGGATAGTAATAATACTTCCGCACCACCTGGATGTTTATTTAGGAAGGTAGTAAAATCATACCATTTTTGATTAATACGCCAATACTTTTTGGAGGGTGGATAGAATGTTACTCCGGATGATATTGTTGGTTTTGCTAGTTGTTGTTGTTCTTTGAATAGTTGGGCTGGTTTATCATTGTTGTCTTTTGCAATTTTACGGCGTCTCAGACCGCCGTCTGATGAGAGTTCATCTACGCCCAATGGACTACTCCTATCTTGTGGTATATTCATACTCTATCTCGCCATGCCGCCGCCATGTACTAAGAGGGTATGTACCTAATGTAATAGCATAGCAGATGCTTTCAATTTTTTATGAGTCATTTTTCTGCATTTCTTTTCTTCATTTTCTCTTAAGAAGAAAACGTTTCTGCATGGGAATAGAGTTTCTGAGTAGAAATAGATACTACTCTCCGCTGTCCTCCCCTGCTAGCATCCTAGAATATCTATCAACACTATTGCATATCGCACATATTTCTTTATCTTATCCTAGTCTAATCTTTACACTGCAACACTAGGTGTATTACATTTTCCCTCATATGCTGCTATTGATCTTTTGACCTCATATTCATACTATCCTTCTCATCTTGTATATACCTTCGTCGGAATCGTCTGCCCCGGCACATCGGTACTCTTGGCAACACCACTAGTTGATTTGTATGGTCCCCATGTACTAACAATCTTCTCCTTGGCTTCCTCTTCACTTTTAACTGGTAGTAGTTCTAGGGCAAAGTCAATGGCCGCCTTCTCTCTCCGTTTCTCCTTCATTCTTGCAATCTTATTCCTAACGATCTTACGCCAATATGATCCATCAGGGTTTGGCTGCACAACTGTTACGCCGTCATCGTCAAATACAAGTACAGCCTGTTCTCGACTATCATCGGTAGTCTCACTTCCATCGGCACAATCAGCACCATCCATCCCATCTTCCTCAAAGTTGATCAAACATTCCTCTAATCCAGAGTCAACTATCGCTACCTGCTTTCCAATTAACATGTCTCCAGATACAACCAAGCCTAATGGAGCCAAGGTAGATTTATCATATTCGAGCATCATTCCATTTACAATCCCCAACACCCTCCCACAACTCAGCTTCCACCAGGCCACTGTATCCTCTTTGACACCTTCAGGAGTTATAAGACACATCTCTTCCTCATCCGTGTCACATACATATCCATGATCATCAAACTGGGGTTGATATACCTTAAAGTAGTTATCATGATCATAAGCTTCGTCCTCGTGTGCATATACTCCTACCTCATGTGTATCATCTCGGTATGTAATCGTAGCATCGACTCGGACTTTCCCATCATTTTTATGATCCACTGTACATATCTCAAAGCCATCTTGTGTACCCCGCAACAAACGAGATTGTTGACGTCCATCTCGGGAGGTTCCGGAGCGCATTACAGAGGTTTGAGCAAAGACACATGATCCTCGGTTAGGGTATGGTCCCTCGGATGGATCGATGGTTGGAAAAGTAATACTGTCCTGATAATCTTGTCCCAGATGGAAATGTCCTGAAAACCAACCCTTAATAGAACGATGCTCCCTTACAATTTCAATAAACTTACGACAGTTCTTCTCATCACTATGATTCAACCAACAACAACCATTTACTACATGATTCTCTTGAATTATTCGGATACCACTTCCATTAGGCGGTGCATGGGAGAAGACAAAGATACGCCACCCTTTGTCAGCTGGTTTACTCTTTACTAAATCCTCGAACCATCTAATCTGTTCATCATCGATAATAACCTCATGACTTGTACTGTAGAGAGTAGAGACATAAGATGTGAGTATAAAGTTTTGTGCATAAGATGTGAGCAAAAAGTTATACTCACTACTTTGCATCCCTAAATATAGTACTACACAATCCAACTAATAATGTTTTCTCTGCAACCTGTCTACAAAACTGTGGAGTTGGCTTCCCATGTGCAGTTAAGAAACGCCGTAGATTCTTTGAATCAGTATCAAATTCATCAATACCTTCCAGATCGTGATTACCGCCGATTACCTCATACGGTACATCAAAGCTACTTAAAAAGTCGGCTGCCAATTCATGACATTGTGTAGTACCAGCGAATAGTTCAAAAAGATTCTCCTGATTATGATCACAGTTCTTTGATTCTCCCAAATCTCCCAAGCTGACAATTGCAACTCCGTCATTATCCTCACGTTCTCCAATTGATTGTTTGGCTTTAGTTATAACTCGTTTAATATGTTCTCTTCCGGTTTTATAATCTTCCATCTTTCGTGGATCTATATGTAAATCACCTAATACTGGTACAACAAAAGAGTATGGATCACTATTGGCTGTATCATCATTCCAACAGTATTCAAATCCGCAGTATTCGTCATCATCAAATGTTTCGTCTAATGGATTAACTGTGCTACTAATTTTAGCATTATTATTGTTGTTTAATCTTTCAGCTAATAATGCTCGTTGAAATGCTTCGTTGTTAGTAGAACTGAATGCTTGTACATTACAACTAGCAAGTAGTAGAGTTGAAAGGATAATGTATCTGATAATCATATTACTATTCTCTGTTGTCAAGATATATGTTGTATTACTAACAGATTCAATCTGTACTATTGATCACTAATATTTTAGAATTATATCTCTGTCTATTTATTGAGCTTGACAATAAAGATAATGATAAACAACTGATATTTTAGAAGAACACCGCCACCTCAACTTGCTATTTACTTTCTCGAGGACAATGATAGATATTGGTAAGATGTTAGATATCCTATGGACGCTATATCAGCCATGCAAATCTCACTGCGTCCAGATTTTTTATTTCATTTTCAAGGATACTGGATCTTATTCTCCTGCCTCTCGCTCCCCACTCCCCACTCCCCCCCTCCTTACTGCATACCTACATTCTTCCTATTCTCACCGATCCTCTTCCTTGATATCAAAGGAGAGTGGAAACTTGTTGGAGGAGCATATTGTACATCTTTGTTGCCTACTTAGTCGTATTCAACAACCATGAGAGTAATGAAGTTGCTAGCCTTATCGGTATCCTATAATAGATATGCCGTATCAGCATTCAATGTTCAACATCATCTGCTAACAAGGCCATCAGCGTATACTTCTAATATATCATCTTCTACGGCTTTAAACAAATATAGAAAAGTTAAATGGACACCGCAGAGTGGTATGTTGTATATGTACATTATGTATTAAAGTTATTGAAAAGTGTCATGTGCATAAGATGTGTTATCAAAATTGTATCTTTTACTTACTCTTCTCCTGATCATATCAATATACACAGGAGCATATGTTTCACTTCCACACTTCAATCCACATAAAGGATTGGATAATAATGGTCCTACATCATATGTACCACACGATAACTATGGAGTTACCGCATCATTCTCATCAATTGCAAATTCATTAGAACAGATTTCATCAGATCTCAAGGGTATGGATGATGGAACTGCCACTCAAATGGGTTTACAAGTGGCTGATACATTGTCAAATTATGTTATTGAAGCAGTGAAGAGGAATAACTTTGCACCGATTGTTGTTACAGTTGTTGATATACAAGCAAATATATTAGGTGAGTACGATGTCGTATCTTATTGAGCACAAGATATGTCATATACATTCCACTCATGACAAACTTTCATCAAATCATACAGTACAAAAGAAGATGGACGGGTGTGTCGGTCCTGCCTTTCCAGAATTTAGCTATGCAAAAGCATACACTTGTGTGGCATTAAATGTATCTTCTCGAGAATTCCGTGATAAGTATACAAAGGAGAATGATCCAGGAAAGATTGCTCAATTAAACTCCTTCATGGCAATTAGTGGCAAGTTTGCTGCATTCCCAGGAGGTATATTGTTGAGGAATGGAGATGGCCACGTCATTGGAGCAATTGGAGTTAGCGGGGCTGCGGGAGATGAAGACGAGTACGGTGCATTAAGAGGTGTTTGGGATTCAGGACTGGCCATAGCAACTTGGCCAGAAGAACATAGCTGTGCTACCGCATTAGATTAGACAAAGAGAAGCCGTATAAATAAATAAGCTAAAGTTAGACTTAGTGTATGATTATCTATTGCCTAATGGCTGCTCAGAAGTCGATGGGGAAGAACCATCTTTGCATAACAAGCTTTGATTCATCTCCTTCACAATAATTTGGTGAAATGAACATACATGTTATGTTCTTTGTCCACGGTGTATCATCATCAACATCTTTCTTCGACCCTAACTGAACTAAAGGTGGACAATGGTGGAGATCAAATGTTACAATACAGTCGCAGAGAGGTATGTTCAGCAACTTTGCTTGTGCCACAATTGTTGCTGAATGATCACGAAAAAGTTTCAACTGAATCATATTGTTGTTGATCTCAAGTTCCTGTAATTTGGCAGCAGCTCTTTCATCATCTGGTATTGTTTCTGGTAGAATCCTACCTTTAAATTGACCTGGTGTTTTTACACTAAATGATTTGCAACAGGCTCGATTGTGGCCATTCAACCAATCCTGTTTTTGGCAAGCCTCTGAGCAATATGTCACGAGGTTGCATCCACTGCACTGCTTCCTTTCCTTTCTACCAAGTGACTTGTTGCAGTGGCAACAATATGCACCATTTATGTCGAGGATGGACTTGACCATGTCTAGTAGCTTCTTGCTACTATCATGTGTAATGGTTGCATCTAGCTGTTCCAACTTCTCCTGGATATCTAGTCTCTCATGTCTAATTGCTTTCCAAGATTTCTTGTGTAATGCTACACCATGTATAGTTTTGAAAATATTCTCAATATGAAGGAAGAGAGCCTTTGAATCTCTCACTTTACATCCAAATTTGTCAATCAATTCCAAGCACATATTGATCAAACTGGCCCGGATGGCAAATGCCACCCGAGTGTCATTTGGGACGTTGGTCAATGCAGTCCCCTTCTTCAACATAGTGCACACTAATTCTACAGCAAGTGTAGCATCCTCGTAGTAATTTTCTGATTTCATCCCAAAATAAATCATATCAGCTATAACACATCCATCGACACAGTCTGCACCCTCAATGAGGTGTCTAAGAGTGGACACATCTTCTTCGTCGTACTCGTCACTGTTCATTATTTCAGTAATAAGTCCAGAGACAAACGAATCGCTCCAGCCCTTTGAAAGGCAGTCTTTATTTACGACAGGTGTGCTTCCTATTGATTCCCGAAGATTTGTAGCAGCAGCAACTAACAGTGTTGTACCTTGTCTACCACAATTGTAAACGATTGAATATGCGTCAGCATCTAACTCCTCTGAAATATCAGGTCGATTTTGTTCCCAAAACCTCCATTGAACAATTGATTGTAGCAATCCCTCGTGCTGCAAAAGAGCTTTTATGACATCTGATTCCGATTTACTTATCATACTCCAAACAAGTGCCGAAAACAGAGGTATTGTCTCAAACCAATGTTTATTGTTCTGAAAGAATAAACGTTTCATATCTCCACACATACACTTCACCAAAGGTCCAATACTTTGGGCAATTTGTAAATAATAACTTGGTTGTAACATCCCTACATGATATAGCACATTGACCCATATTGACGGACACTCTAAATCCCCAATTTGCATCTCACTACTGTGGTAAAGTCTTCCTCTAATATCAATCAATACTTCATCAAAATTCTCATTGTCGCAACGCTGCAAATAGCCAAGCACAGATGAAAGTAACACGCCTGTTTTATCTCGTGTAAGTTTATATTTGTTGGAACAATAAAATTTTGTTGCATCATCATTACCCCTCTGAATAAGACGGACAAGTCTTGAAGGATCCAGATTTATATTATTTCTTGTGGCATTACTTTTCTCCGCCTTGCGCTGCTTTCCTCTTTCTTTTTTTGATGATCCCATGCTGTTGTTGCACTTTGATTTATAAATCAGCTATGTACTGCCGATAAACTATGCCATTAATACCAAGCACCACCGCAACAGTGTAAACTATAAAACTACACTGATTGTATGCAGATAATTATTGCTAGAGGTACTTTCTGGATTGCAATGAACCAGCCTATTCACTCTATTGTAAGTTTGGAAATAACAAAACCGATTTCAGTGCGGAGTAAACTTTGATTCATCAGCATATAACATTCCTCGGTCAATACTTTCAAACCCTCAAGAATAATAGTGGTGTATTAAGAACAGCAAATGGCAAATCCATTGAGGATAGAGTGAAATGAATATTTTTTGAAGGATACCGCCGAGCCGCGCCATAATTTAGGATTGTATATCAATTATATATCCCACTACTATTATCCGTGTGTACCATGAAGCTCTTATACCCCAACATCTTGCTGTCAATTCTCGCTGCCGCCACTGTGCAAGGCGAGGATAACTGCACCACACCCGCCCCATTTATTGACAACGTTGAGCAGCCAACAATTCATATTGTAATGAGTATTACTACCGGGGATTTCTTCACACAACTTCTCGAGGGTGCTAAATTACAAGCTGCAAAGATTGATTCGAAGAATGAGGTACAAGTTGCAATATCTCAATCAGACGGTGATGATAGTATCATGGCACAACTTATACTTGATGCCGCCAACGACCCCAATACTATTGGTATTTTAACAGTTGATGGACATGCCGATACATTGTGTGATACCATTAATACTGTAACAAATGATACAGTACCTGTAGTCTCGTTTGATTTTGATGGTGCTAAATGTTCAGATTCGCAAATATTAACAAAACAAAATGATAAGGTGATGGCTCAATCAGTATTAAACCAAGCTCTCTTAAATCAAGGTATGAATAGAAATGTTGGTTATGTTAATGATTTAAACTATGCTCCTTTACTTAACCGGAACAAGGTATGGGAAGAGATGAAATCAGAAAATGGTTGGAATGAGTTATTCTTTGTTGATAATGCTGCTAATTATAGTTCAGCTGAGGCATTACAAAGTGCTATTGAAACGGCTATTACAAGCTCGGAAGATGTTTTGGACTTTATCTATGCTCCTTGGGACTACTTAAGCGTGAATACGGTCAAGGCACTTCAAGCCACATCCTCAAACGGCACGGCAGTTTACGGTGCCGATATTAACAATGACGACATTCTAGTAATGACCAAGCCAGATAGTCCTTGGAAGGCTACGGCAGGTGTTGATCCGCGTTCTATTGGTGCGGCATTAGTTCGAATGGTTGCAATCTCAGCATCAGGTAATGATCTAGGAGGAGATGATATTGAAATTCCAGTTGAATTGGTTACACAAGAGTTCTTATTAGATAATAATGTTACGAATATGGATGAATTGGTATTGATTGATCCGGAACTTACCTTGCCGGGATTTATGCAAGCTTGTTGGATTGATTCTATTGTTATTGGTACTGATGATAGCGATAGTGTTGGTGTTGTCGAGGATGAGGCAGCATCCATGGAGGATGGAGACATGGAGAATGATGAGACGTCTTCGTCGGATGCTGATAAACGTATGTACAATATGGTCATGCCTTTGTTACTACTGATTCCATTTACTGCATTGGTTACTTCTTGGTGATAAGATAGGCGAGCGAGACCTGTCAAAATGTAATATATAAAACAGCAAGAGCTGTTAGACTATAGTAGTAATATTAACTGGTCACTTAGGATATGAATAAATTGAGTTGAAGTTATCTATGGTAGTATACTTATATTCCTGATTGTATAGTCAATTTCTTCCTTCGTAGGCTTCCATGAACTCTAGCAAAGACATGCACTTCTCTCGTTCTGGACTTTTCATTTGATCACTCGAAGCCTGGTATGCACGCAGAGTTTGGGCTAGGTCCTCCTTTGGTAGTAAACTGTTTTTATAATGTTCCATCAACAGATCCATTGCTCCTTGATGACCTGCATTCGCAGCTACTTTCAAATGTTTGATACTATTGTCATAATCCCCCGCTTCGAATCTCTGTGTAGCAATAATTATATGGGCTTTTACATCTCCTTTCTTTGCGCCTATTTCACCAAATGCCAATGTTTTTGAAATATTTTGTGAAAATACTGTATTATCTTCTTCGTAAAGGTGTGCAATCATACCAAACGCTGGAGCATGGCCAAGTTCAGCAGCACAAATCAACATTTCAAAGGTTTTTGTATCACTTTGTATCACCCCATCCCCTGATAGGTATCGAACAGCCATTACCATCAACGCAACAGGATGATTTTTCTTTGTCAATCTTTTCACTTGCTTGATGTAACTTCCCTCTTCTTGTGTTGGCTGCCGACAGAAGGCACAGTTCTGTTTGTATTCTCTTGTTCCTCTTTCATTCACAACCTGTATGTTACGATATGTACAACCACAGCACACATTCTTCCCGCAGCATGCAAAAAACAAAACATCCTCCATTCCAAAGCCAAATGGAATAAAGCATATTGGACACTCTTCTCTTTCAGATATTTGTATTGGTGCAAATATAGATCAATGTTTTCAGTCTCTGCTTGTGCAGTGGAAAGTAAGTTATCAAGCCGTGCCTCTAATTCTAATGATGTTGTCATAATATTGATATACCACGGATAACGATAAAACTAATAACGATATTACCGATTCAATATGTCTGCGGTTGCGGTGCAAATGTGACTCGCAATCGATATGATAGTGGTTGACTGTGAGGCCGTTGCTAGAGTTGCAATAAACAAACTCAACTTTTTCTATATCACTTCAGTAAGGACAAAGTACTACCGCAATGAATCGCTCAACAACTTTCAACAATACTCTTTCTCCACCCGCCCGCTGCAATACATAATACAAGCAACAACCACCTAGCAGAGGAAAAAAAACGAAAATAGGATACCGCGCCATGGTGAATGATAACTAACCATAATGTGTTGCTTTTACCAATAGAAACACACGGCAGCGGAGTATCATGACTCATGACATCGCGTAGAATTAAATCATCTACAATACCGGCGGAGGAAAGTGCTAAAACACCAGCACGTCAACCTCGGAGACGTAAACAACCAACAACATCAAAAACACCTGCCAAGCAACAATTTGATAGCTTATCTCAAGATGATTACTCCTTTGCAAACGATACTAGTACTAACGCCAGTAATATAAGTGAGGGTACAAAAATGAATAGTAGTAGACCCAAGAGTAGCAGCAGCAGTAGCCGTAGCGGTGGTAGTAAGAAGGCCAAAAGGAAAATTCAAGTAACGGTAAAAAAGATGGTACATCTAAAACAACAAAGAGTACCTCCAATAATATAAATAACAACCGTAGTAGTACAAATAAGGCTGCGGCTGCTAAGAATAAAAGTAGTACAACAATGGATGAGTTGAACAATTCCATGGCGCAGATATCACTTGCTACAAATAACATTAATGATAATATTGATAATAATAATAATAATGGTGCACCAACAACTAAAATTACAAGTGAATATACACCAATACCATTTCCACCACCCTCCACCACTACCGCCATAACAACAATTAAAGATAGTAACAACAATAAACTATTAGCAGAAGCAATTAAAACCATCGCACAAACCACATCTAAATCAAAGGAAATTACACTAATTAATAAACTGTTTACTACTACTAACAAATCATTAGTTGATATAATATCAACTACCTCCTATGGAGGTAAAGAAGTTAAGGAGGGAATATTGGTATTAGATGAGAATGTTAGCAAGTTAATTGATGTTGTTAAATGCTGTTTGAAATTATTGACTTCCACCACTTCATCTTCCAAGGATAAATCTAAGGATAAGTCAAAGGACAAGTCCAAGAAGAAGGATAACAAGTTGGATATAGCATTATTACGTCTAGCAATCCATTCACTACGGTCAGTTATATCTACCCAATTGGATAACAACAGCACTTTACAGGTGATTATTAAATTGTTTTACCATTGTATAGTTATTAGTGGTGATGCTTGTCATGATTTATATTCAACACTTTCGGTCGAGGGTAATGAGGGTAAAAAGGCAGTTGTTGAATATGCTATACTGTGTTTAGCTGCCTATGAAGGATTAAGTAATTGTTTACAATTGGTATTATCGGTTGGGAATGGTAAGAAGAATAAGGTACCCAAGAAAAGTAGTAAGGGTGGAGTAGTTTGGGATGAACTGATACCAATCTCCACCTTGGCAGAAGAAAAATCTAGCTCCAAGAACACACCGCCACAGCAACAGCAATATGTCAAGATTATCATGGAAAGTGGATTATGTATATCTTCATCACTTCTATATCTCTCATTAGTATCAATGCATGATAGTGGTAGTACCAAGCAACAGAAAAAGGAATTGACAATGTCAAATGAATTTCACTTTGTTAACAATACCCTACATGAAACTACCTCTGGAAAGTATAATGGGTCACCTCCTACGTTTATTAAAGTGATGAAGAGTGTTGTATTACCTTGTATGTTACATTCCCTTTGTTCAGCTGAGGTTGACGGTAGTGATGGTGTTAAGAAGAGAGATTCATCATTCAACATTGACGCAGTACGACATGTCAAGAAGGCATTTCGTTTACTTTGGGATGGTGCACGTTATATTGAGGACATTATTAGCACAAGTACTATCAAGAATGAGAGTCAAGAGCTGTTAAGAATATCCTGTTTAGAATTACAAAGCGAGGGTATACAGTTTATTACACAAGTGTTGAATATGATATATACCAAGTATCCGAGCTTATTGACGAACAAGAAGAGTACATCATCATCATCGTCGTCTAGTGGTATCAAGGAGCTATATGCCCTGTTCGACAGGGCAGCATCGTCATCAATGAAAGCTGTTGGAATGTTTGAAAAGACTACAAGTATCTTTACATCACCCACTGCCAACAATAGGGCGAGTGGTAATAACGAGTCGTCATCAATGAAGAAAAAGAAAAGGGCATTATTGCATTTCCATCGTGTAGCTGGGGATGAACTTGATAGTGTTGCACTACATCTATTTGAATCATCATCATCATCACTGCCTGCTTCGTATTATGAATACTGTGTTTATAGATCAATACATCAATGGCGGTTGACATCATCGATCGATACTAGGCAGAGGGTGCCAATCCTAGATAGTAGTAAACAAGCAAAGAGAAGTAGCAGTGAAAGTATCGAATCAGCGGTTAGCTCCGTAACATATTCAATAGTACAGTTAGTTCTTGAGGCACGTCATAGATTACTAAGCCATGATCACAAAGAGTTACACGATGAGGAAGAGGACTGTGAACGCATTATATCCAACTTCGAGTCGATTATTATCAACAACACCAATTGTTCACCGACTAGTTTGAATAGATGTAGGTCTATGTTAATGATGCTTAATCTACAGAGGGAAGCAACTGGCCTTATTACATCCACACAACAGCAATCATCACAGACAAGAAAAGGATCATCTATTAGCATACTGGCATCAGTACTCGGACAATGTCTTGCCCCACTCGAGTACAAGTTATCAAGATTGACAAAGGATCAATCTCGGAGTTTAAACTTTCGACTATCATATGCAGATTGTTGTTCCAAGTCGGCATCTCTCTATGATATAGTTGCAGAAATGCAGCCTGATAATGACGAGGATGAGGAAAGTTACACCGCCAAAGCCGATTTACAGTTGAGTCAAGCTTATGAAATCTTAGTCAAGGAGCTTGGTCGACTTGATAATGAGAGTGTTGATAGGAAGGCCCCGTCTATAGTTGCAATTGAAATGTTTGCAAAGGTGAGTTTGCCGTGCTTGTTGATCAGTAACAACACTACTATGTCATGTGTATACTCAATAGCCATCACACTCTTCTTTCTTAGGCTGCTACATTTATTGGTAAACGAAGATTTGATAGAAAAGAGAACCAGGCATCAATTCAACCTCTCATCTTGGCATCAGAAATTATGACAAAGGTGGCAATCAAGGCTGAGGGTAAAGAGCTATTTACTTCATATCAAACATCAAGTCGATTCATGTACCTATCATCTGCATTAGATGCCAATAATAACATTGTCCAATCATGTGCCACCCTTGCAATGGCAGCATGGTGTACAATAGAGAGTCTATCAATATCACCAGACGAGGAACGTCCAGATGGTGACTCTACAGCAGAAGAGATACTTCTCTTTCCAGATAGCACTGTCCTAAGTGTGAGATCAGAGACAGACATTGCCACTGATGTGCTTTCCCCTATAATAAAAAGGCTGGTACGTGCCTACATTGAGTGTAAAAGTCCATCCAAGAAGGAATCATCTCAAGTTGATGACGATGACGGTTCACTTTCATCGACCATTAACAACACTTTAATGGACAAAATCTTGTTTGTAGCCACATCTTCAGTATCAGATGAGAGTGGTGTAACTGACATACGCTTATCAAAGCTATTACATTGTGCTGTTTGGAATCAAACGCGGTATGAGGATGAACTATCTGCATCTCAAATAGCAGATGTCATCCGTGAGGTTCTCAAGTCAACAATGAAGATCATGAAGAGTAATCTCTCTAATGATGAGGATGATAAGCTATATTTCCACCTTATCGACGAGTTGAAGGTGTTCATACACGCCCAGACGAAAAGGCTTGGTGATGTTATCGATGCTGATTTGCTTCAAGTTATCTCGTCATCTCTACATATAACTTTCACATCGCACTTCATCGACTTGCGGCTCGTGTACTTTTCAAGGCATTCCTCATGGGTATTATGCAAGAGTCCAGTTACAAAGAAGAAGCGTGAATACAAGCTCCTCAAAGAGTCATGTCTTCAAATACAGCAAGCAGAGGAGAAGTTTGCTGATTCTACCAAAGATCAAAGCGTACAGGACCTTTGTTTCTTTACTCAATGGGCAGCTGTACAGCTCCACCATGCCATCCTTAAAGAGTATCTTTATCTTGCCAAACTATCCGAGGCTAGTGAGTCTAGCCGTGTCCAATATCGATCAAAACAAACCACAAACTACATTCAGACCCTCGGAACTTGCAGGTGAGTAGTATGATATGTGGAAGAATAAACTCTATTCATATATACCTAAGTTTATGATTCTGATTCTTTGTGTATCTTCTTCAGGCTTGCCGTTGAACAGTTATGTGAAGCTGAGGAGGAGGAAGTTTATTCTGCAGTTGTCGAATCATTGATATCCACATTGAAACGACTGCTCAGTTGGTTCACATATCATAGTGATACAGTCTCAGCCACAGAATGCTTTGTCCTGCTTCAGAAAGTTTACTCTTTTGTTGAACAAACAGAACACCCTCTTGATGTAGCTTCAAGCTTCCTTTTGGTTTCTGCGAAGTTTGATGACATGGTGACTCTGTACAATGAACACATGGACGGAGCAGAAGTTTCCAGTGACGATCCACAAGTGAACTCAATGTTACAATGTTTGAACCTTTTATCCCAAACAGTAAATCCAGATCGAAGCAGTGAACTGATTGTTGATTTAAATGGATCACTGCACCAAATATCTAGATGTATCGAGTCAGAAGTGGAGGGAGTAGAATCGGAACCCAATGATGAGGAAGAGTCGACATGCCCTAAGGACATGATTCAGAAGCGATTATTCATAACGATGATGCTCATGCTTCACTCCAAGTTAAGCCTTGATGCAGGACGGCCTACTGACGCAATCAAATACCTTGATTGGTGTCGCAATCAATGTAGAGAGTTAGTACGGTACATGCGCTCTGTGAAATCTTACTCCGATAGCTTGTCTATGGATGACATTGCAATCCAAGTCGACGATATGCTAACGACATGCTATGAACAATCTGCTGTTGCCTTTTGCCTGCTCGGAATCAGAAGAAAGGCCGAAGATTGTGCTTTACTAGCTGTTCTGAAGCAGAAAGTCGTGACAACAGAAAAGTTTGCCCTCATCAATCTGCAAGATCTGATCAAATTGATTAGCCAATACCCTAGAAATGAGTCCATCCTTTGCCCTATTCGGTCGTTATTGAAAGTTAAAGCCCTCTCACTATCCGAAGACAAAATGGGAGACACGTTAGTCGACAGTGTTGATTGTGAAGTTCTTGATGGAGATGAGTTCATACACATGCTTTCCAAGTCAAAGAATATTCTAGCCTGTGAGTTTTCAAACTGTCGAACTTTGCTGTCTTACCAAGCCGTATCTTTCTCATGTCTTCTCAATCTCTCTCTTTTTTTATCAGATGATGATTCGTTTAGCAGCTGTTTGCCATCTTATGCGGCTAAATCTCACACCTACATTACCCAGGTATATAAGCAACTAAAGAAATGCACAAGTCAAGAGGATGCTAATACAAATGTTCCACTAAGTTACTTTATAAGAAGAGTTGGTGCTGAATTGAAACTTCGAAGATACCGCAACTCGTCTGATAATTCGATATCTACCATAATGGCAGAAATCACAGCCTCGAAGTATGGATCTGGTATTTGTAATGCTGAAGCTTATTACCATTTGGGGTTGATTGAATTGAGGAAAGCAAGAGATAATGGAGAGCTTCAAGCATTGTGGAATGATCATGCCATCGACTCTGGTGAAGCAAGTCTCGGTCTGGGCGATTCCAACCTTCTCGAGGCAAGAAAGCTCTTTCATTATGCTTTATCTGAAGCACCGCCAGCCTCACACAAAATCACAAAGAATATATTGAGATGTCTTGCACTTATGACGGGCCCGAAAGATGGCCAGACTACGCCAGGCTTGACTGCAGCATCTCTGATACATATATCTGTTGGAGGTACATCCCGTAACATTGTGAGTGATGCATTCAAGGGAGGAAAAGTTCACGATTCTTTCCAGGCCTTTGATGACGAATCACTTGACCATGGGGCTAGAGTTCAAAGTGTTGGTCAATTACTATTAGATTCTGCTTCTTTATTACCAAGCAGCTGGAACATTGCAACAATAGTAACATGTCCTACTGGGGACTTATTGGTATCCTCTCTTCGTGTTTCGACAAGTAGCAGTGGAGAAAAGACTGTTCACATTGAAACAACTTGCATCTTTCCGGGCTCTTGTGAAAATAATAATGATGAAATTGGTATTCAGGGTGATGTTCTAACACCTCTTGATCAGATAATAGAAAGGTCTCAAAAGCAGTTGCATGGAATTACCGAAGAAGTCCAAGAGCAGTTGAACGAGGAATCATCAAAACGGAAGTGGTGGAAGAAGAGACACTCCATTGATGAGGATCTTCAGTCACTTCTAAGGTATGCAGAAAAGGCTTACTTTGGTCATGATCTTATAAGACAACGGTTGATTCCAGATGAGTTGTTTGGGAGAAGCGAGATAATAAACAATTCTTATGGTAATGATGACGATGACAGTTCGGAATGCTCTGATTTAGGACCTTCCAAGTTGTTTGAGACTACAGATTGTGATGCTTCGGTAGCCATAGAATGTCCTAGCTTTGACAAGGAAAGTGAAAGATCAGAGCTTACAAAGCTAACAGTTGCAGTGATCAAATCAAAGCTTGCCACATTTGATATTGCCGAGAAGGATGTTAAAAAGATGCGCAAGACTGAGTTGATAGAGTTACTTTTATCAAAAATGGAAGATAGCTTCAACGGTAGTGAATTAGAAAAGGCAAGCTCGAGACACATCGAATATCCGAATGATGTAGAAGAAGGTCAATCATCAGATGAGCCATGTACAATCCTCGTCCTTGATGAGCATTTACTGAGATTTCCTTTCGAAAGTATGGATATGATGTCGAATAAGGCAGTGACTCGTGTGCCTTGCCTCTCCTTTGTACTGGCAACTCTACTTGAAACGAAAGTTCTTCATTCATCAACCATACCAATGGCAGATCCAAGAAAGGTCAAATATGTACTAGATCCCGAATCAAACCTGGCTGAATCCGCGTCAACATTAGGCTCGGCTCTAAACTTAATTGCATCTAATAATGGATGGACTTGGGAAGGAGTAGTAGGAGAAATGCCACCCTCCGAGTTCATGCAAGAGGCTTTGACAGAAGAGAATGGCTTGTACCTATACTGTGGCCATGGTGGAGGGGAGAAGGCTTACTCAAGATCTCAAGTAGAAGATTTAATGACGGAACGAGAAGATGGAATCCGAGGATGCCGAGCACCGGTAGTATTGATGGGATGTAGTAGTGGCAAACTCAAATCAGTCAATACCCCAAACGATCCTACTACTCGACAACACGATAAGAAGATGCACTACGAGCCTGAGGGTATTGCCTTAAGTTATCTATATGCTGGTGCACCCTGCGTCGTTGGTAACTTGTGGGACGTTACTGATCGAGACATTGATAGATACTGCCTCACATTGGTGGAGGACTTTCTCTTACCATCTCAGGATGGCGACACCGTACCATCTCATAGCCTTGCAAAGTGTGTAGCCAAAGCAAGACGAGCATGTAAACTTCGATACATTGTCGGAAGTGCTCCCGTTTGTTATGGTGTGCCTGTGATTACTCCTTGACTGTAATTACTCCTGATAAGGCCATCTAATGACTCAGAGTGATGCAAGAGCGGTGGTGGAACGGCACAACTCAGGGTTTGTGGCAGCCGAACCTCCACTACAAGAGACTCAGATATATTATCTTCATTCGAGCAGTACCCTAGAGAAATCTTGGTACCCTAGAGCAGTGCCACCAAGATGAAACTTGGATCACAACACAAGGCAGCGGAAGAGCATCAAGTTTAACGAGAGACTATGCAGCCAATGTCTAGAGTAGAGGAAATCTAAATAGATTGCCAGCCAAGAGGTTAATCTAAGGTGACCGTTCTTCCACAACATTCTATGCTCTGCCCAGCATGGGCTAATATACGTCCAAATTGGACACTCAAGTCAATGAGTTATTCCTATATTCAGTCTATGTCCGATGACACCGAGCATAAAGTCCATGAAGGAGTGATATACGGGAGGCAAATAGGAATTGTCATCTTGGCACTGAATACGCCATTGTGCTATTACGGCTTTGCTTCTTCTTGTGGGCTCTAGGTCAGAAGATTTTACTCGTTCATCACATCGTGGATAACCCCGGCGATAGCATGCGGATCAGGCAGTTTCGGTTTCCTCTACAAGTACTCCCTACGGCGACAGAGGTTTCATTTCCCCGAAGGTACTCTTACTCCTTAAGGCACTAAGATCATGCGTCGCAGGATTTTGTTTGTCTTAACTGACAGGAGTTATTTGTCTAAGGTCTTGCGGCACCGAAATGACTTCCGTGACCTTGGATGTTTTGGGAGGTCTTTACTGACCTGAGATAAAGTGGGGTGTGTCGATATTGATTGTTATTCGTCCTTCGCAGGATATATTAGATTTTAAGGCCTGGGGAGACCATATTGAGTAGTCAGACCATTTGACTATTTTGGTATTGGTATATTATTGGTGCTTTGATACCCGTCACGAGGGTTATCAACCCGAGGAGGGGCTGATGTCACTCATTCATTATGCTCATGAGGATGAGATTCCACCCGAGGTAAGTTGTAATGTGAAATGTATATTTATTAACTATATCTAACTCCAATCAACTCCGACATAAACCGATGTTCCGACTCAATATCTATCATATCTAGCGTTTCAGCTAGTGAAGTTAAGACTGGACTGGATGTCTCTAGCTCCGTAGCAAGGCTCCAGTATAGAGGTAGGGGCACTCTAGCTCCGTAGCAAGAGACCCCAGTAGGATGAATGGATGGAAGGATAAACTCATGCAAGAAGGGACGAAGACGGTGGCCCCTAAGGATGGCTGGGAAGCTGGGCTCAACGACGATCAACTCTTGCCTGAGTAGTAACTAGACAATCTCCCACAACGAACCAGAGGACGACAGAAACTTGAGATAGTGTAGAAAAAATGGCTCGGTACCTTGGCGATATTGGTAGAGGTGAATGATTGGAAGAGACGCCTACTCAAGCTCATGAAGGAGTGAAGAAGTCTGGCTGTCTTCTAACTCTGCTGCTCTTCCTTCTTCTTCTAGTTGATACAGACCAGTAACGACCGTCTAATGATGACTCAACTGCCTTGCATCGGCGTCGTTGCAGCTTCTTTGGAGACTGGATAGGCTCGGGAGTAGCAGCCTCGGGGATGGCATCCGAGTCGACTAGTGGCTCATCCGCTTGTCCAAACTCAATATCTTCGGCCTCAGCATCTTGCTCAAGTTGAAAAGGCTGAGCTTTCTCGGAAGCATCAGATGAAGTAGTGGTAGTTGCTTCTTCCTTGATCTCTTCGGGCTCATCAACTTCCATGATGGGGAGAAGCTTGCACTTCCATGTCTTGAGGATACTTGTAATCTCAATTGGTTCGTCGATTTCAGGGATGGATGACAAGGCGCATTCGGAGAGGATACTGATGAATTGAACCAACTCAAATGCAGACTCAAGCTTGATAGGTCGGCTCAACTTGGAAGTAGTGATAGACTTCTTCTTCTTCTTGATGGGTGCGGAGGGTACAGCTAGGATGAGCTGATCTTGTACAACTTGAACTAATTGGATGGATGTAGCAAGTCCACGTCGTCTGGCTAGATTGGCAGCCTTCTTGTTCTTCCTCATGCTTGACAATGTTGTCTTACGATCAGCACGATTCTTCTTGGAGTTAATGGATGGCTTAAATATACGAAGCTTGGTGGCAACAATTACAGGCTTGGACTCGGGCTTGATCTTCTTCTCCTCAACGACAGACTTGATCTTCTCTTGATATAGACTCTTCCACAATGAAAGCTTGGTAGATGATGCTGTTGGTGGAACTCTAAATGCACACTGAATGGTAGTAGCGGCATGCTTCCATTCTTCTTTCAACATTGTGCATTCATCAATGAAGGCAGTCAAATCTTCATGAGTAGCTGGATCGAGACAGCAATTGAAAGGTTGATGAAGTTGAGTAGGAAGTACACTTCTACCAGTACGATGTAGGATGTGGTTCGCCCATTTCTCAGCTTCTGTTTGGACATAATGCTTCTCTTGCTTCGCAACCTTGCTTGTATGACGATAGCAATGGCTCATGTCTGCCATATACTTCTTAACATCTTGGTTGTTGTATCGGGAGAAGTAATCATAGTAAACAGGCAATCCAACACTGACACGTCTTGATTTATTCTTCTCGTTGCTCTTGACAGTCTTCAAAATGGATGGAAGAGGTACAGGTTGCAATGCAGAGGTTGGAAGTGTTGCAAGAGTATCCTCAAACTTGGCAACTTCTAGTCCGCTATGTTCTGAACATTCGTAGAATACATTTCGTTCAAAGATTAATCTTGATTCCTTATCAAATGCCTGTATAGTTGTGTAGTGGTGGGGAGGAAGAAGAGAAGAAGATTAGACTGTTGTGGCATACCAGAGGTTGATGTGTCATGATGGTACTTACATATCCCAACGTCTCTTCAATAAACTCGGCTTGGTAAAACTGGATGAACCTTTGATGCAAAAGAATAGAATACTTAAAGTAGATTAAGAGCAACTCATTCATCCACATCTGGTGACTGTATTTGGCATCGAAGAACTGTTCCACGGTAGCATTCACGGTAGTAGTATTATCGTCGGAGGTATCTTCATCATCGGCATCGGTGGTAGTAGTAGCATCCTTCTTCGGACTTGTAGTAGGTGTAATATCTGACAAACGGTGGCGGTGGATCATCTTGAATTCTTCGGAGATTTCTGTAAAAGTAGAGATAATAAGTGTAACGAGACAATACAAATATAACATTGCATACGAAAACATAAAGACACCGACGGCAACGGAAACAAAGGATGAGGTGCCCTTCATCCAGGAGGGAGTCGACATATCGACCAATAGACGGGTGCTCTGAAGAGCACGGGAAGCAGTAAGGGATAGCATGGTATAAAGCTTTGGGGGTATAATGAAGTATCGAAAGATAAATATTATGAGTACAAAGTGTGTGTGGTTCTGTGTGGTACAAATCGGTATCACGTTTTCAACTGACAAACACATAAACACGCTAAAGACTCCCATATGGACGGCCTTGACCAACGACATGAAGGAAGCAGAATGAAGAATATTATCAATGTAATATATGTCATCGTTAAGTATACTTAGCTATATGCTATGTGTTATGATCGTCGGTGGTCGTGATGCAACATAACAAAACTTCTCAGAATTGCAAAAAAAAAAATGCATCACATCTTATGTTCACGATTGTACACCGGCGGCCACTGTGAAAGTAGACACTTATACCGTTTGCTATGAAGTAGATAATATCACTAAGAGTGTTACTGAAGAGTATGAAGAGGAGATGTATTGTGTTGTGGTCGTCTCAGTTTGCGGTTTGATATCGGGTATGGTAGTTGACGAGCGGCGGCAAGTTGAAATTTTAATACCACCAAAACTTCTTACATAAAAATATCAAGTGATCTCCTCTTGATCTAGAGTGGAAGCACCTTCCAATGTGCATTTGGACAACCTTCCTCTGCTCATATCATACCATGTCCATAATTAGAGGTTTGATTGTAGTATCCTCGGAGTAAGGAAGTATCTCGACTGACCGAAGTATCTTGACGACTGAGTATCTTGAGATACTTCACCGTTTGGAGTATCTTCGTGGAGAGGTGGGCATTCATTGAATGATTCTACTCATAGTATGAGTATATCAGATGTAAACACAGACTTTAAGATTTACTCTGCTTTGTACTAGGTTCTTCCACAGCTGATTCTCCATCCTGTTTCCTCTTATTCTTCCCACTGGCCGCAGCCTTGGGCCCCCAGTTTGGCTCTGGATTATGTGCCCATCTCTTTGCCTTCTTCCGATCCTTCTCGAATCCCTTAGGTATAGTAAAATCAACATCGGTACGCATCTCTTTTGATAGAATCTTGGATGCAATGTCAACATATGATTGGTGATTAGATGATTGACTTCCTTGTTCTTCTCCCACACGATGTTTCTTCGA
>Ga0214477_100118_pt1 | contig 52977 bp, 31 predicted proteins | sample M1_20Mar14CPVII9_FD_165058 | JGI IMG/M metagenome (GOLD analysis project Ga0214477, IMG submission 165058) | Marine eukaryotic communities from Monterey Bay, California, United States - M1_20Mar14CPVII9sort6BwellC16 | ecosystem: Environmental > Aquatic > Marine > Unclassified | place: USA...
TGCCGACTTTCAGGCAGCGTTTGGCCATCAAGTGGCACCTCAGAGATGTAGGCTTGCTATTATACTGCTTGTTTGGCTTTGTATAGGTGTATAACAAAGTGATGAACACATTCAGCATATTTCTAAGGCCCCCCACCATACTTTTACAGCCACATGGGGGCAGATTTCTTGCCTCAGATTTCTGATTTCTGCCAACTTTCAGGCAGCGTTTGGCCATCAAGTGGCACCTCAGAGATGTAGGCTTGCTATTATACTGCTTGTTTGGCTTTGTATAGGTGTATAACAAAGCGATGAACACATTCAGCATATTTCTAAGGCCCTCCACCATACTTTTACAGCCACATGGGATCAGATTTCTTGCCTCAGATTTATGATTTCTGCCAACTTTCAGGCAGCGTTTGGCCATCAAGTGGCACCTCAGAGATGTAGGCTTGCTATTATACTGCTTGTTTGGCTTTGTATAGGTGTATAACACAGTGATGAACACATTCAGCATATTTCTAAGCCCCTCCACCATACTTTTACAGCCACATGGGGGCAGATTTCTTGCCTAAGATTTCCAATTTCTGCCAACTTTCAGGCAGCGTTTGGCCATCAAGTGGCACCTCAGAGATGTAGGCTTGCTATTATACTGCTTGTTTGGCTTTGTATAGGTGTATAACACAGTGATGAACACATTCAGCATATTTCTAAGCCCCTCCACCATACTTTTACAGCCACATGGGGGCAGATTTCTTGCCTAAGATTTCCAATTTCTGCCGACTTTCAGGCAGCGTTTGGCCATCAAGTGGCACCTCAGAGATGTAGGCTTGCTATTATACTGCTTGTTTGGCTTTGTATAGGTGTATAACAAAGTGATGAACACATTCAGCATATTTCTAAGGCCCTCCACCATACTTTTACAGCCACATGGGATCAGATTTCTTGCCTCAGATTTCCAATTTCTGCTGACTTTCAGGCAGCGTTTGGCCATCAAGTGGCACCTCAGAGATGTAGGCTTGCTATTATACTGCTTGTTTGGCTTTGTATAGGTGTATAACACAGTGATGAACACATTCAGCATATTTCTAAGCCCCTCCACCATACTTTTACAGCCACATGGGGGCAGATTTCTTGCCTAAGATTTCCAATTTCTGCCGACTTTCAGGCAGCGTTTGGCCATCAAGTGGCACCTCAGAGATGTAGGCTTGCTATTATACTGCTTGTTTGGCTTTGTATAGGTGTATAACAAAGTGATGAACACATTCAGCATATTTCTAAGCCCCTCCACCATACTTTTACAGCCACATGGGGGCAGGTTTCTTGCCTAAGATTTCCGATTTCTGCCGACTTTCAGGCAGCGTTTGGCCATCAAGTGGCACCTCAGAGATGTAGGCTTGCTATTATACTGCTTGTTTGGCTTTGTATAGGTGTATAACACAGTGATGAACACATTCAGCATATTTCTAAGGCCCCCCACCATACTTTTACAGCCACATGGGGGCAGATTTCTTGCCTAAGATTTCCAATTTCTGCCGACTTTCAGGCAGCGTTTGGCCATCAAGTGGCACCTCAGAGATGTAGGCTTGCTATTATACTGATTGTTTGGCTTTGTATAGGTGTATAACAAAGCGATGAACACATTCAGCATATTTCTAAGGCCCTCCACCATACTTTTACAGCCACATGGGGGCAGATTTCTTTCCTCTAAGATTTCAGATTTCTGCCGACTTTCAGGCAGCGTTTGGCCATCAAGTGGCACCTCAGAGATGTAGGCTTGCTATAGTAGTGCTTGTTTGGCTTTTTATAGGTGTATAACAAAGTGATGAACACATTCAGCATATTTCTAGGACCCTCCACCATACTTTTACAGCCACATCATGGGGGGGGGGGCAGATTTCTTGCCTCTGATCCTATCTTCCGAAGGAGTTTCTTCTTAGTATGAAAACTTAAGCGGACATCTTATTTTATTTGTTGTTATGTTAGAGGTTTTGTAGTATTGCTTTTCATTAGCAGCCCATGTCTACTACCAAATATCACAATATGGACTTTAATTATAACGATGATAATGCTACCGATAGTGCTGCGGTAGATACCAATGGTGATGGTGGCGGCGAAGATAGTGAATTTCAACTACATAATTCACCAACGTCAACTGATGGAGGGAGACCATCAGCCCCGTTGGAGACTGAGCATCAACTTACTAATCTTAGTATGCCAAAGAAGAAGTCTAGTATATTGGGTGCATCTTCTAATCTTGTAAATAGTATTGTAGGTGAGTATTAATGTGCCGTTTATATTCATTGAAATTTGTACACATCTTATGCACATACTCAACTCATGCACCATTATACAATTCTTGATACATCTCTATTCTCTGTTTGTTTGTTATTCCTTTGATACTACAAAGGTGCTGGTATTATTGGTATACCCTACGCCTTACGAATGTCAGGATTATGGGCAGGTATACTCCTCTTAATATTAGTTGCAATCTTAACTGACAAATCTCTTCGAATGCTGATCGAACAAGCCAGCTTCCATCCTAAACTAAGACACTTGCCAATCCACACATTCGAGGATTTAGCATCTTACCCATACGGAAAGTTAGGAAGTGGATTTGTATTACTAATGATGTTTATAATGGCATATGGTGCAATGGTAGCATACTTATTGATTATTAAAGATACAGTACCCACAGTATTAGGATTTCCACACGGAGAGAATTTATTAGAACGGAATTTGATATTGTTAGTTACAAGTTTAGGAATTATGGTTCCTCTTTCAATGCAACGTGATATGGCAAGTTTAAGCTGTACAAGTGCTATTAGTGTTATCGCCGACTTGATATTAGTAGGATTTATCGCAGCATACGCGCCGATTAAAGAAAACGTAGAAGCAAATGGTGGTATTAGACAAGTGCTGAAAGCAGATGGAATCAATTCTACGTTATTTATTGGATTAGGTATTCTTTCTGTTGCTATGGCATGTCAACATTCGGCATTTATCGTTGCTAACTCGTTGGAGAATAAGACTCGGCAACGTTGGAGATGGGTGACAAATCAGAGTATAGCTCTTAGTTGCATATTGTGTTTGATATTAGGAGTCTGTGGTTACTTGGGCTTCCTTGGCATGACACAAGGTGATGTTTTGAACAACTTTGATCATGATTCAGTAGCGGCAAATGCTGCTCGGATATTATTGGCATTCACAATGTTCTTCACTTACCCCATGGAGTCTTTTGTGGCGAGGCATGTGCTCATCATGTTGATTCACAACGGAGACATGGACGCTCGTGGCGGCTTTACACCAGAGAATGAAAGTCGTGTCGAAGAAGAAGAGTTGGCGGATGATGATGCTACTGTGAATACAACCGGTACAACTGGGACTATCATAGAAGGAGGCGGTGTAGCTTGTATGAACAGGAGACAAACTTGGACGGTGTTAGTTTACTGTTCCACTCTATTACCAGCCTTAGTATTCCAAGATATCGGACCTGTCTTGAGTTTAACTGGAGCTGTGGGTGGAAGTTGTATATCTTATATTGGACCAGGGCTAGTTTATTTAGGAGTCAATGGTGAAGCCTTCTTGAATGGTATTGGTACTTGGTTGAAAGATAAGGGCTACATCAACACATCCAGTAGCAATAATGGTAGCGTTTCGGAAGGAGATTTGCCAGTCGAAGGCAACGCATCACTTGAAATATCTCAAGATGCAATCTCTTATGAGAGTATCAAGTCTAGCAGTAAGCCAATGTGGTATTATATTTGTCTCTTCCCCATTTGGACATTCATTGCCAACGATGGAGCCACTAACATGCAAAAGAAGATTGATGCACAAGCGACTGTAGTCACAGGAGGAGAAGCCGCAAATGAATCAAAGGAAGTTCTACCTCCACCATCAAAGTGGGATTTCTTTGTTTGTCTATTCTTCATCCTATTTGGATGCTTAAGCATGGTTGCTGGAGTGGTCAGTAATGTATATGTTCAGATGAACGGCTTGGATGAGGTATAGTTAGGAACAAACACATTAGTCTTTTTGTTTAAATACACTTATCTACATATCATCATCGTCTAGATGCATGATACTTGAGTCTATTGTTTTTCCAAATTTGACGAGTTGACTCACAGAGAAACTTGATTGCCTCCTAATTACTCGAGAAAAAGTTGCTGATCGGTCAAGTGAGGGTCGTTTCGGTTTCTCAAAGGACAGCTCTTCTACTTGTTTAGAGGGTACATTTGCAGACTCCCCAAATGTATCTGTGTATGCAACGCAATACTCAGGAGTTGTTATAGGTTGCTCCTTCTTTTGAACAGAACTACTACTACATGTCACTTCTACAGAACTCTGATTCTCCAATAAGTTTCCCATATCGATTAATGTTTGCTTAAGAGTGTGAGCAAATCGTTCCGTCTGTCGATGTTTGCTACTGATTGAATACTGCACCCCATTGTCACGAATAATGTACCCAATGCCATAGCCATCTTGCACAACTGGACCAAATCCAAACAGTCTTAGACTCGGATTTCCACAGTTTGAGGTCGATAGTATGGTGTGGTTCAACTTCTTGTAAGCTGTAGAATTGAAGAAGTCAGGTTTTGAGATGCCATTCTTTTCTCCAATCTTCATCAAGGCATATAGATGGCGCTCCAATCCTTTTCCAGAGGCTGCCAGTTTGATACCTGCAGAGTGTACCTTGGTAGCTACCCGCAACGCCTCTAGCTTTTGTCGATCTGTAGTTTCAGGGTTCAACCATAACTTGCAAAAGTTTGCTGCCTCTTTTGTGGCAGTTCTCATTGCCTCCGTTCTACCGTGGTAGAAGCCCTTTGTAAGGACGGGCTCATACTGACTAACCACCTTCCCATACAGCCTATAGTGTGCCAATTGCATGGATAATTGTACAAACGAGTCGGGACTCATCTTGTTTCGAACAATGAGCAACTTGCCATATCCAGTGAACTCAAGCACTTTTGTTTCAGATGCTACAATTTGATCACTCAAAGCCGTTTCTGCAAAGTATATCTTATCAATCACGCCTTGTGGTAGCTCAAATGTAAGTTTCTTTGGTGCTATGAGAGCCGGATCCTCGGTAGCTGCTCTCCTAACCTCCGCGTTAATCAGTGAAGGGAATGCGTTGTTCGAGTAGATTGTTTTCGTAATGCTTTGGGCAAATGATACTACATTGTCCGCAAATACGTCACTGACAAGCCTCAAGGCCGTATGTCCATCTATAGCAGAGTGTTCAAAGTTCACGCCCGCTCTTCCATCTTGACATACTATAACTTGCAGCTTGTCATACCATCGATTGCAACACGAACCGGCCTAAAGAGATAGGAAGGTGAGACTGGTACACACAACAGACATACTGAGATACATACACATTCAAAACTTACCTGATAGTCAATGAGATTGTCTTCACTTCGTAGATTGTATGTACCATGTAACATATTTGCGGCTGCTTCCGAGATATCTTTTGGTACCACATCATCAATGCATAGTACGAATAATGCTCCATCGACAATATCCAAAGCTGTTGCGTTATGAGCAGAATGCTTTTGGATAGTGTCTCTGGCCGCAGCCCATTCTCTTCTGGGCAAAGTAGTAAGAACACCCAGTGCATTCCCACTCGTTACCTCTGGTTTTAACTTTGTTGCATCAGCCTTAATGGCAATTAATATGTCATATATATCTTCTTCACTAACTGCTACAGTGCCATCTGGCCATAGTGCTTGAAAGAAGTAGATTTGATTATTCTCAAGTACAACTACATGTGTTGAATCTGGATTTACAGCCACTGTATCTTTATCATTCAATTCAGGTACTCGACAGGCACCGAACAGAGCCTATAGATGTGGATGCATTAGACATATGATAGGAGGAGAACATACATGATATGTACACACAGCAACAACACATACCCTAAACTGATCCATACATAGTGGTTTTCCTCGGAATGAATCTGGCACAATCGTTTCATTCTTAAGTGACGAAGCAAACTTAATTGCAGAGAAACATATACTAGCAGCTCTCCTACTTTGACAGTTTGAAGTCTTCGTATCAGGTCCATCCTGTGTATCAAAATGATGATAAATATGAGCATAAGATATGCACAATATCAAACAAAAGTATGAAAATATTGTAACACATCACATATACATACCTCTAGAACGAAGAAGGGGTTGAGGTTCATCACCACACTACTATCGGGTGCCAAATATGCATCAGTCCAAAACTCTTCAATAAAACTACCAACATTCCCCTCTTCTTTACCTTTCTCATCATATTCAATTAATAACTTTTGTAGCTTTGGTCCATCAGTTGTTAGAAATTTATGTACCTCTTCTAAACATTCTTTCATTTCTTTATTATCGTCATTATCATTTGAGGAAGAACTTGATGATAGGAGAGCAGATACAGTTGATGGGAAACGTTCTAAAGTTTCTTCTAATGTTGGTATTGGTAATCGGGGTAGACTTTGTTGTCCAGCATACGTACTTCCTTGTGATGATGACATGGTTATATATAATATTAGTTTTACCTTGTATCTTATTCCGAGATGATATTATTATTGATACAGTACGTTTGAGTCGAACTGGTAACTACTAATTTAGCGGCCTTATTTCTCGGCCGTTATTTGAGATACGAATACGAAACTTGCTAGGTAACACATTTCAGGATCTCTAGAATGTTACCTATATTTGAAATATGACGATTGGTATACTAGAAGCCGAGATATAAGGCCGCTAAATTAGTGTCTTGAATTTTCGGCGACCTCAAAAATTCATTTTTACGTACAAACACTAAGGTAAGCAGCGATCTTGCAATGTCCATAACTTCACCAATATCCAATATTTTCTAATGATTCAACTTACACAATGCATCTATACATCACATACAACAATGTTTGGGCGCTATTTTTGTCGAAATTAGTATTTTTCTAGATTAGGTTACCAGTTCAAGTCAAACGTACTGTAGTTTGCAAACAGTCTGCAATACTTTTGAGGTGGTATATTATGATAGTTTGGGAAAATAGACATACAGCCATCAAGAAAACACACGATAGTAAGCATCATTACTTAACTGATCCATCTACAATTTTATAGTAAGTTCAAAATCAACATTAGTTATCGATTACTACTGCCAGTAAACATCAAGGTATATATCTAAACATCTCACACATAGATATCAAAAAGATACGATGCGGTATCCTAATTATACATTGTGAAATAATATGAGTATAGAGCAATATGGATAGTTCAATGAATGGAGGACGGCTCTTCACATATACAGAGTGGTATTGTAATTGTAGCCAGTTTGAATAGGTATTCAATCTTCAATTGGTGGTGGTCTTGTGATATGGTATCCTCATTTTCTTGCGAAATACACTCAATTTTCTGGCATCAAGTTTTCACTACAAGACTAATCAATGCAATCGAACTACCTATGTCAAAGATTAGCTGAGCGCCGCCTATCAATATCGAAGTCAACAAGCGGTGGATAGGATTGCAGTGCCCCGCGAGGGCTTTTATACATATCAAAGTGGGTCAGTGAAAGATAGAAGTAAATACAAAACACAAATCAAGTGAGCACATAAGCCGACATCCATTGCAACAAAGCATTGCAAACAATGGACTTATTGTCACCTCGACAAAAGTTCATAGCAAACGTTGCTAATGCAAGGTCATCAGAAGTAGATAGCGGTAGTAGTAGCGGAGCTAGTACCAACGACGATATATCACATGCATTAAACATTACTCCCCCAAGAAATTATGATAGCAATAGTGTAGACAGCAAAGTAGAGGTATCACCAAAGGGAAGTGAGGCAAGTAATGAATCATTAGAGGCACAGTTGGTTGTTACACCACCTCGACGAAGAACATCTGCTACTAGTAGAGAGGAGGGTGGAATGTCAATTGGTAAACGTCGGTCGACATTACGGCGTGGCTCTGCTCATCAAAAGACCTCATCAAGATCAAACTATAGCAGTAGCAGCAGGATGAGATCGCAAAGTCCAGCAGCAGTAGGACGCACCTCCTTGATCAAGGCTAACGATACATCTTACAACAATACCAGCCAATCTCCCCTCCGTACTAGTATAAGCAGTCAAATTGACGAGGATAAATTCCTAGCAGATATGATGGCAAAGTATATGCCGAGTGATAATCTCAAACCAACATCAACAACAGCGGAGAGTAGTAGTATTGAATGTGATCCATCATTGGAGATATACACATCAACCTCCTCCGATGGTAAATGTAGTAGTAGTAGCAATATCAATACAAACCAAGAAGTTACCATTGAACAATATACATCACCAAAGATATCAAAACCATCACGTTCTAGAACATCAACAATTGATACAGCACCCCTAGGATCAAGTGTATATGGTAGTTCAATCTCAAGTAGTTTATCAATATCACAATCGAAAAGTTGTGAGTCAAAGAAAAGTGACACAACTGCTGAATTAATTGAGGTAGTTGATCGTGTTTGTAGTGAGAGTAGAGGTAGTAGTAGACGTCAGAGATGTGATACAGATGACACTACTGGAAGTGAACTGAGTGTGAATACATCTGAAGGGATTGAGGTACAATTCAGTAGTAGTAGTACATCTACTACTACAGAGAATAAAGAGGAGGAGACAGTAGTATCACCTACATCTAGTAGACGTAAGGAACTTGAACGATTGAAGAAACTACGTATTAGTCCAAGGAAGACATCTGATTCGAAACGATTAGTAGCTCGAACTAAAGAAGTAGATACTACTACGTCAGAGAAGGAAAGTACAATTAGTTCAAGAGGAAGGTCACGCAGTTCAAGTGTAGGCATGGATCCAATTGAATTAGTACGGAGTGATAGTGAAGAATCGAGGTTATCACAATATGGATCAAGTCTAAGTAGAGAGAAAAAGAAGAAGCAACAAGTTCAACAGCCACAGGGTACACATTCAAGTAATGTTAGTACTACACGTCAACAACGTGTTAATGCCCATCGTCGTCGAAGTTTATCAAGATCACGATCTGTAGTTTCAAGTGTTGATAGTGATGAGAGTGATGGGAGGTCTACTAAGTCATCTCCATTGTTGAGAAGCGGTGGAAGGAGTGGTAGTGGGAGGAGATCAGTATCGTCAAGTCGAGCACGGAGTAGGGAACCACCGGCCTTGCCTCGACAGCCTGTGTCGGTGACCAAGAAGAAGGCATTACCACGAGGAGCTGCTCTTCCACCAACAAGTAGTGTTGAAGGTCATCGTAGTCGTCGTAGTCGATCCTTAACACGTCGTGAGTTGGAGGTAACAACAACTTCTTCTTCTGATGATCAATCAAGTAGGAAGAAGATGACTCAACCGCCACAACGAAGTTTATCACGTGATCCACCTGGTACACCCTCATCTTCATCCTTGTCGTCTTCTTCTTCCTCACAATTGATGAGTAGCAGTTATAAGTATCATCGTCGTAGTAATTCAAGTGGGTCACAAGTTGGTAACAAGAAGAAGGGACGACAACACCGTCGGTCTAACAGTATGTCATCCCAAACATCACTTGATTCAAATCAATCCATTGAAGAATTAGGATTTTCAGTATTAGGACAATCAGTTATACCATTCCAATCAGTAGCACGGATGTATCTAGCACAACGTACATCCGAGAAACGTATGGTAAATATAATTCGAATACAGAGTGTTGCTAGACGATGGTTATGCAGTCGTAATTATATCCGTGATGTTGAATTTCGTTCGTATTGCAGTGTAAGGATACAAAGTGCGTATCGTGGATATAGCGCTTTTATGAAGTATATTAATATGATGAGTAAGATTATATTAGTACAGAGTGTATGGCGTATGAGTAATGCAAGGAAGAAGTATCAAGAGATCATTGAGGATCGAAAGCAAAATAGTGCTACCAAAATTCAAGCCGTTTGGAGACGTCATATTGCATCGGAGAATTACATCTTTGCAATGTCAGATGTAATCATCTGTCAATCAATCGTTCGTCGTAAACTTGCCATAAAACGATGTAATGATATGCAAATTGCCAAACGTGATGAAGCAGCAATCTGTATCCAAAAATCATTCAGAGGATTCAATACAATGTTACAATACTATACCATGATTGCAGCCGCTACTGTTATTCAATCAAGTGTACGTCGAATGAATTCCATGCGTCAACTCGAGATACTTAAATATGAGCAATGGGTCAAGGAGAATGAAGCAGCAACGACGATCCAAGCAACGTTCGTTGGTTATATTACTCGAATTGATTATTGTATTACTGTTAGTGATATTATTACTGTCCAGTCTGCTGTTAGGAGACGGTTGGCAAGGAAGAAGCTTGGTAGATTACAACAAGATAAGTATATCAAGGAGAATGAAGCCGCGATAAAGATCCAAACGGCTTATCGAGTGTATACCGCAAGGATGGATTATCTACTTACAATTAGTGATATTATCACTGTGCAGGCTTCTATCAGGAGAAGGTTGGCAAGGAAAGAGTTGGGTAGACTTAGACAGGCTAGGCATATCAAACGAGATAGAGCAGCCACTAGTATCCAGAAGATATTCAGGGGTTTCAATGCAATGTTGAACTACCATATCATATTGGATAGTACAATCACTTGTCAGTCTGCTATTAGGAGACGGTTGGCAAGGAAGGAGTTAAGTAGCCTACAGCAAGTCAAGTATGCCAAGGAATGTGAAGCTGCAACGAAGATCCAAGCAGCGTTCGTTGGTTATATTGCTCGGATTGATTATTGTATTACTGTTAGTGATATAACTACTGTCCAGTCTGCGGCGAGGTCGTTACTTGCTAGGAGACAACTGGAAGAGCTGAAGTGTCAGAGATCAGCCGCAATCAAGATCCAAGCCGCCTTTAGGGGATATGATTGCCGTTTTGATTATATGATCGCTCTTGACAGCATCATTATTTGCCAAAGTTTGGCTAGGAAGCTGTTTGCAAAGAACAAGGTGGAGGCTATTCGACAGTACAATGCCGCAACAAAGATCCGAGCAACATATCTTGCATACACGGTTCGAATGGATTATCTCTTTACGGTTGCTGATATTATCACTATTCAAAAGTCTGTCAGAGGATTCAACGCTCGTACAATGGTGGCAAAGTTGAATTCGACTGCAAGTAAGATTCAAGCCGTCGTACGTGGTATCCAAGCTCGAGAAGATATTGATCAAAGACACCAGGCTGCTACCACAATCCAAAAGCACTTCAGAGGATTCATTGGTTATGAGAATTATGTTTTGGATCTAGCTTGTGCCATTCAATGTCAAGCCGCCGTCAGACAATTCCTTGCCAAGGTCGAGCTTACGAAAAGGAAGCACACCCGAGATGCTGTTACCAAAATTCAAAGTTGCTGGCGTCGATATACTGCTCAGATGGATTATACATACACTATTTGTTCAGTATTAGATATCCAAGCTGTTGTTAGAAAGCACCTGGCAACTATTAGAGTGAACAGAATCCGTGTCTCTCGTGCAATGTATGAAGCAGAGAATACCAGGAGAGTAGAATACTCTGCTTCCGTTAGTATCCAAAAGTGGTGGAGAGATATCTTGATTCAAAAGAGAATCGCCGAGGACAATGCAGCGGTTATTATTGTAAGTTGTATTCTCTACTTTTTCTTGTCCCATTGTATTGTTTATGTACATATCTAATCATATTTCTTCCTATCTTGTCCATCTACCCAGCAATCTACTTTCCGTGGATACCAGGGCTTCATTCAATATGTAATTGCAGTCGTTTCTGTCATCCGTATACAGAATGCTGCAAGAGGCTACCTTGCTCGAAGAAAGTTACGACTATTACAAGACGAGAAGATTGCTGAAATGGAAGCTGAAGCCATGGTTGTGAAGAATGCCTCGGCACTTGCCATTCAGACATGCTTCCGTGGTTACAAGTGCTTTATGAGATATGTAATCATGCAATATTTCATTATCAAGATTCAATCTCGTTTCAGGGCATACCAAGCACAATGTCTTCTTCGGAAGGTAAGAGTTGAGGATAGGAAGAAGAAGATCAAGAAGAATGGCCGTCTTTCTGATACCATGTCTCGAGTCTCAATGATATCATCAACTCAAAAGAAGAAGAGCATGGCGCGTACTCCGCCATCACCCTTGCCTTTCTCGTCAAGAAAATCTTTTAATAAGAAGCCCATGACATATGGTATTCGAGAGATAGAGGCAGCCTTGACAATCGAGCGTTTCTTCATCAAAATCAAAGCTGACATCGATCGAGAAATCTCTCGTATGGAGAACAAGCCCCCAAGGAAAGATCACCATCGCAAGTCTCGTCTGGATAAGAAGTTACGGAAAGATGCAGAGAAGGGAGGTAGAAGGTCTCGTGGTGAGACTGCTTCTTTGCCTGCTCAAAGAATGTCGCCCTCACGGGGAAGAATGTCATCTGTTCAGTCTGTACAAGGTGGACGAATGTCATCGTCTGGTCAGTCAGTGCAAGGTGGATGGATGTCATCGTCTGGTCAGTCAGTACAACAAGGGAATGGAAACGAAAGGTTCCATGGTGGGGTCTTGACAGTGTCTGAACCGCCTCAGCCCATGAAACGAGTCTCTTCGGTTTCATCACTCCATTCAGTTGACACTGCTTGTCAAAGTGGTGGACATCAATCAGCTCCTCCTCAACAGCATGATATGATCAGCACACCTCCTAGAAAATCAAGAGTGCCAACGTTCGATTCAGTAGGGCCACAACATGGTGTGTACACTGCTCCTGTCCCTCGAAACACTCAACCATTCAATAACAACACAAGTCCTTACCGACAAGGCCCACATGCAAGTCCTCAACGACCAGTACTACCTCATCAGGGCTCGTTTGGTCTACCACAGTCCAATTCGTTTCCCCATCAAGGTCCAAACAATGTCCAGCCGTATCCATACCTATACGCTCCTCGAATGCCCAGTCCGCAACAACAAAGACCAACTCAACAGTATCATACCGGTTCGAATCAATCGGCTACGACTCCTCCACGAGGACAATACCAGCAACAGCAACAAAGACCACAATCTCAACAGAATATTATGAGACAAAAGAGTTACAACAGGTACTAAATTGTATAGATAGAGATTGGGAGATGTAGTACCCTCCCACAATGTGAAGTGTATTATATGTAAATATGTGTGTCAGTATGAAGTATAAACTGTAAAGAGTGCTAGCTTAAAAGCACATATAGAATAGAGGAGAGTTAAAAGTAAGAAGAGAGTATCAAATAGAATTATCTTGTGCCTCCTCAAGTAGATTGTAGATGTTGTTGGAGTACCTACCTTATTGTGTTTAGTATCGAATTCTAGCCGGTCATAATTATGTGCATATGAAGTACTCTTTAACATACTAAGAGAACTTGTTGAGTTCTTGACAAAAAATTTCTCGTTACATTTATATAATAAAGAAAGGCCCAGTCTTTCTATTTCACCTTACCCCCCCGCCCGTCAATCCATGTTTAACCTCTTTGCCTACTTAGTTCCCAATTCCTGCTGCATTGAGCTTCTGCATAATGCCATTATCTTCGTATTCGTATACATACTCAGTTACATTGTACTCATAGTCAGTTGCCTTGTACTCATACTCTGTTGCATTGTACTCATACTCTGTTGCATTGTACTCATACTCTGTTGCATTGTACTCATACTCTGTTGCATTGTACTCATACTCTGTTGCATTGTACTCATACTCTGTTGCATTGTAGCCGTATTCTCCCCAATCAACATCATCAGTTGAACTAACGAGTGCAGGGTTAGGTGGGAAAGTAACTCCGTTAATTGAGATTGGTGCACCTGATGAGCCAATTGTCAAACCACCAACTAGATTGGCTGTTGCTTGTTCATTGATATTCGCTGTCAAACGTCCATTGATATTCGCTGTCAAGGGTCCATTGACAGTCGCTGTCAAAGAACCCGGATTCAGGGACAAACTCTGACCACCCGCAGTTAGGGCTAGGGAATTGCCGCCATTAATGGATGCAGATCCAAACGAGGTTGCCAAAGAAGTGCCACTCAAGCTAAAAGCCCGACCTCTGAGGTTTATTGACCCACCAGAATTGACTGTCAAACCACCATTGCTATTCAAGGTTGTTGGTCCATTGATATTCGCTGTCAAGGGTCCATTGACAGTCGCTGTCAAAGAAGCCGTATTCAGGGACAAACTCTGACCACCCGCAGTTAGGGCTAGGGAACTGCCGCCATCAATGGATGCAGATCCAAACGAGGTTGTCAGAGAACTACCCACTAAGTTTGTAGTACCAAAAGAGGTTGCCAAAGAACCGCCTCTCAAGCTAAAAGCCGGACCACTGAGGTTTATTGAACCACCAGTACCGATGCTTAAACCACCACCGGTGGTGAGGCCTATACCCGCAGCAGAACTAATGCTTACACCACCACCAGTACCAATGCTTACACCACCACCAGAACTAAGGCTTATTGAACCGACACCACCATTGACGCCTAAACCTGAAACAGCATTAATGCCTACACCACCACCAGAACTAATGACTACACCAGTAGCAGAACTAATGCCTACACCATTACCATTAAAGGACGCCTGGAAGATGCGCGTTATCACAGTTTATGATGATGAAAGAGAGGAGATTATAACATATGTTAGTACATATGATATGCAAAGGCTATCAAATAAAGGCAAAATAAAATCAAACAAAGCAGTCAAATTATACTGAACACACGAATTCATATCATAAAAACAATACAAACTCGGACTTTCCTGACTATTGGGGGCACCAATGTCTACATTTCCAGCGGTAGAAGCGATAGTTACATCTCCAGTAGAACCGAGAGTAATGGTTTCATTTGACTGGATAACGACGTTATCAATACTTGGTCCACCAAAGGTACACACGATGGCCCGCTAGTAAGGTAATTAGGTTCATACCCAACGCATGTTGCAATTGCCTCAATCGCTTCTAGCTTTTCTAGGAGTGTATTGTAGAGATAGCCTTGACTCTCGATACCTTCAGGATCGTCATCTTCTCGGAGCTTGTGGCGGAGGTTCTTTCCTTGGGGGACACCTTGTACCTGAGCTTTGAGCTTGACAATCTCGGCATCTTGTGCATTAAGCTTTGCATCTTGAGCTTTGAGCTTGGCATCTTGTGCATCAAGCCTTGCAATGAGGTTGCGGACGATGTCTTCATCTCCTGTCTTCTTGGCCGATGCAGAAGAAGTGAAGAGAGTGATGACGGCGGCGATGGTAGTAATTGAGTATTTCATGATGATGCTGATTAGTAGGAGATTGATAATAGTTTGTATGATTGCGGAGAATTATGTGCCTCTTGTAGTGATTAGTGATAGAGAGGACAATCAAATCATATCGTCTACTTACATTCATGGCGGTTTCGGTTGAGTAATATTTAACGTATGCTGCTTTAAATATAGCTCACAATGTGGCGGCAAGCGATAGATTTCGTACGATGTCCTGGCCAAAATTATAAAATGGCATGTGTATCTATCCGTGATGTGTATGTGTCACATCATTTTCATTTTGATCAGCCCCATGACGGATAAGCTAAGAACCCCCCCCCCCATTGTATCACTAGCACTGCATAGAGCTCAATTACGGAAAGAAGGAGTATATAAACATAACTATAGTGTTGTTTTGTAGTATACACACACTAACAATCATCACATTCATATACATATTATTTACACAACACATAGATACACACAAAGCATGATGTTTAACAAGCATCGTCGTGTTAAAGCTAGTACAGATGCTACAAATAACTCTTCTTCTTCATCACCAGGAAAGAATAAGAAGAAGGTTATACTGCACGATATATCTAAAGAATTAATACCAATAACAGGTACTAACAAATTTGCAATACTATTACATAACGTACTAACACCATCCGAATGTAGTAACTTGATAAAACGTGCTGAACAAATTGGTTTCGATAATGCATTAATCCAAGGACCGAATGGTAAACAGATATTAAGGACTGATATACGTAGTTGTGAACGTTGTATTATTGATGATGAAGAATTGGCTGATATGTTGTATAAACGGATAGTAACTGCAATAGAAGGGAATGAGGAATTAGAAAAGAAGTTAATGTTTGCTCCTTGGGCGAAGAAGCATAATAGTAGTGGTGTTGATCATGATAGACGATGTTCTACCGGTATGGATAATAGTAATGATAGAATGGGGAATTTGAAAAGTGTTGGTTTGAATGAAAGAATGAGATTTCTTAAGTATAAGTGAGTTAATGTTTTGTATGTTCTTCTTGGTATTGCATCACAATTATACTCATTATATACATGCTTCTTCTGATGTATACAGGCCAGGACACTTCTTTGGTAAGTGCAATACGAGAGGTTATTGGGCAGGCCGAACCTATTTGCTCATATCTTATGCTCAATCTTATGATCATATCTTATGCTCACATCTTATGCGCCTTTAAATAAATAAACACATTTGCTTTACAGCACCACATCAAGATATACAATACACAAGAGGACCAGAATTCGGACTCAAGGCAGGGCAAGCATCCTACATCACTGTACAATTATATCTAAATGATAAATTTAAAGGCGGCAGCACACGATTCCTATGCGGTTCAGTAAAAAAGCCTAGCAACTCTAGATATTACGATGTCAAACCCAAAGTAGGATCGGTATTAATATTTGATCATGATATACTCCATGAGGGTAGTGAAGTTAAGAATGGTACAAAGTATTCAGTTCGGACTGATATAATGTACACTTCTACTGATAGAATACAACAAAAGCAGCAACAGGAAAGGATGGAGCATAATCATGACCAAAAGCAACAACGGAGAGTTACTTCGTCGGTGGCGTCACTAGTTGAGGATAGAGATCCATTGAGTATCTTTGGTAACCTGTCCACTGATGATGCAACATGAATAAGAAGGGGAGAGAGGAAGTACTAATAGAAATAATAATGTAGAATTATCATGTTTGAATCACCAAGTAGCTTAGATCATATCTATGTGCAACAAGCCATGATCGGAAAAGCACAAGCGCAAATTGGTCTTCTCGTTGAGTACTCTAGACCTTCACCGCCCCTTTGCTGGATACATTATCATCCTTCAAATTCAACCTAAGTAAACCACCAATAGCATCAGCTTCCCGTAAGCGTAACTCCTTCTCCTCCTCCCTCTTTCTGTTTTGTAATGATACGACACGCACGCTATTCAGCCCAACCACTTGATCACTATCACCATTGAAAAAATCATACTCTAACTCTTCGTTATTGCTATTGGCACTGGTGCGCTTCTCCCAGAGAGTCTCGAAGACTGATGTATCTTCCTCATTGATTGCATATCCGTTTCTATCAAGTGGGGTATCTGCAATCTTTTTCTGGCCGTTTGGATCAGTTCCAAGGCAGGAATGATGAGGAAGGTGGACTACAGCTGGCTTCTGTAGTATACAATCTACCACAATCTTGTTCTTTTCCTTCCTCTCCACCGTCTCAGTCTTCTTTTCCTCAATAACCGTTGGTGCCAACCCCAAACTATTCCAATACTCGGAATTCATGGTAGCTATCTTACTCGTTTTCTTCTTCCCCTGCTTCTCTACCATTGATAGATCTTTCAATCTTTTGTCATTTGCGTCGTTACTCTCATCATCTCCAATTGTAGCGCTACTCGAACAAATGGTTTTGGTACGATGATAATCCGTCTCTGAGCATTCAATAGTGATACTCTCGGATGTTTCCTTCTCAGTTGCCCCCCTCGTAGGACGCCGTTGCTTCCACTTGCTCTTCCTATCTCTCAACCACTCATCAAATACCTACCAATACACATATTTGTGAGTATGAAACACAAGATTAAAGGCAAAAGGGGATGCAAAAGAGTCTCGTCTCACCTTGTCCGTTTGCCAACGACCAGGTGCAAGCGTTCCATACTCTTGGGTATTTTCAATAGTGCACGTCTCAGATACAGCCTTCAACGCAGCCTCTTTTCCTAGCTTGACATTCTGTATACTTTCTTCTGGACTGAGGAGTGAGCTCCTTGTTACCGCAAGGAAATTTCGTGCAACTTCATTGGCAAGAGCTGCCTCGGCTTTCATCCTATATGTTCCCATACTACGTGGCTTGCCTTGGTAACATACTATAACCTCCTGAGTTGAGGAATGAAGGAATTTCACATAGGTAATCAGAAATAATGGAATTAAAAGATACTACCATTTGTGAAGACTTACCCAGCTCCCAGAAATCGTCAACTTTATCCCAACAGAACTAAAATCAATGTCCTTTGTCTTGCTTGGTCTTCCGACTTTTTTAGTTTGCTTGCCCTTCAATAGATTAGATGCAGCAATCCCAGAGGCCTTTATAGCTTCTTTTGCCGATTGTATGTTTGTGCCGATTTGTTCAACGGATGGATGCACACCCCTTTCTGTTATTAGCATTCTACGAGCAACTTTGTTAGCCTGGACTGCATCATCCAAAGTAATATATGTGCCAATAACACGCCGCTGCCCATGATAGCCCAACGAGACCTCGAAATTGCCAGATGGCATTTCTCTCACACCAATAGGAATAGCTGAGTCGTTAGATGTAGGCTTACATCCAGAATGACTCGTCTGCTCCTCCCCGATATCTTCCTCGGTATCAGCTCCGATCTCATTTGTCCGCAACTTGGGTGGCTTTACTCGATGCTTCCTCAAGGTCATCATCTTCTTTTCGGCAGTCGGCTGCTTTGTTGCCTCACGTGAAAGTTGACTACTCGTAGAAGTCCTTTTTGGGCGACCTCTGCCTCGCTTCTCAAAGGGAGGCTGATGATCCACAATCGGATTTTTCTTTGGACGTCCCCTACCACGTTTTACAAGAGAGGGTTCATTCACAACAAGCAGCTTCTCCTTTTTGGCACTGTCAGTATCCATCTCAATAGTTTTTCTTGGGCGACCCCTACCTCGTTTTACATGATGCTCATTCTCAGAGGGTAGACTTTCTTCCTCGCCAGTCTCCTTTGTACTCCTACCAGCCTTCTTGAACAGAGTAAAGTGACCTTTACACATATCATCAGTTGTTGATCCTTGTCCCTGCTTTGTACACCCCTCAACTTTACAGAATGGTTTTCCACCCCATTTTCCACTTACTTTTTTCCTGTCTTTCTTTGGTACAATTTTCAATTCGGCAACATCAGAGTAGAGTGCTTCGTCCTCCTCCTCAGCAGCAACAGCAACTTCCCCTCCCAAATACGCACTGGAGTCTTTATTATCACTGTCTAATACTCCTGCCTCCTTGTCTATAGAACGAGCAGTTGGCACCGAGAGAGTGCTCTGAGGTTGGTAATCTCTCCCTCCAACCGTATGTTTACGACGCCATCGCACACCGATTGACTTTTGTGCATTAGCAGAAGGTGCAAGGGCGTATCTTCTTTGAAGGATACGCGAATTATTAAATATATCTTTCCAATTCTCCCCGTGGACTCGGACAAGCTTGACCAGTTCCACATCCTCCTCCGTCGTCCATTCTTGACGTTTCGACTTGACCTTTTCCTCTTGTCTCTGCTGCACAGTATTCATTTTACTTGCAGCAGAAGATGCAACTGCAGCACCTTTCCCAACTGCACCTTTCCCTTCTTTATCTCTATCTAATACCGAAGACTTTCTTTTTCGTAAACTCCCACTAGATTTGGACATGGACATATCAACATCACATGGGGCATCCTTCTTCTTAGTAATACCACCACTTGCCCTCTTCTTTCTGCTAGAATTGAATTCACTACCTGGTAACTCCAAAGACGTTCTCTTTCGTAAACTCATATTGGATTTTGGTGTGTTGACTTCCCCATCAGCTAGGGCATTATCCTTCTTTGCAGCTGCCCTCTTTTCTCTTCTCAACTTTAATCTTTCTGCAATCGGGATATCAAATCCACATTTTGTATCATCTGCAGTATCGAAGGCATCACTAGACTTATCAACCGGAAAGTTATCAACACTTGTAGGACTTGTTTCCTTCCTTTTGCAATACTCTGTATCATTCTGATCTGTGTTGATAGTGATATGTCCTTGTCTAAAAAAAAGACACATATGATATATGCACAAAATATGTTGCCATGAGTATGGACAGAAAACATTTATACATAACACAGATGTAACAAATATACATTGCAAAAATACTGTAGAATGTAAATAACTTACCCCGGTCTATCCTTTTTGTTGGCAATGACTGCTTTGTCCAACCTATAAATTTGATGCATAAGATGTGCACATAATATTATGAGAGTTTGTACATATATAGAAGATGACCAACAAGTACCATTTGCAGCAAAAACATTAGATATCAATACAACAAACACATAAAAAACGCACCCCGGTCTATCCTCAACTATATTATTGTCCAAACTATTATCAATTGTTGGTGCAGGTAATTGAAAAAAGTTTTCATCTCGGTGCAACAGTAGGGTCTGATCTACTGATTTGGGTAGTCTACTCACACCCAATTGCAATAGGAATCGACGTGAAGATGAGTGGATAGTAGGCATGGTTTTAGTTGCCGTGTTTGACGTTATGTATTGGTATAGCAATGTTCCTAGCACCTCGCTATTGCCATTTGTTAATTTGTTGTATTTATATCTTTGTCCCCGGGCATACTGTGCCCTTTATCCTCTACAATAAAATCATACTGCCTGCCACAAGCCACAAATAACTAAAAACCATGTTGAAAACACTCCTATCATTGGCTCTCTTACAGGGAGCTAACCATGGAGCAGATGGTTTCTATTTACCGGGTGTTAATCCTTATTCATTTACCGAGGGTGAAACGTAAGTTAAAGTATTAGATGGAGAAGGACATTGAGAGGCTGGTTTGGCAGTGCATGTTGTGTATTGCCCCTGTACGATATACTATCGCTTAGTGATATCCAATGCAATTGTGTATGTCATGTTTATATATCTCACACATTTGTCTATATATCCAAATACCCCGTCAAAAAATAACAACAAATAACAATTAATAATAATATTAATTACACAGTGTAAAGCTCAAGGTTAACAAAATGACTTCCCAAAAAACTCTCCTACCAGTCGATTATTATCGTGTACCATTCTGTCAACCAGAGGGTGGTCCCAAAATGGATCACGAGAATCTTGGTGAATTCCTAGCCGGTGATCGTATCGAATCATCACCATACCGTCTTAACATGAAGGTAGATATGTATTGTGAACAATTATGTATTACAAATTTAGGTCGAGGTGAACAGAAGGGTGTCTCTCCAAATAAAATGGTCCGTGCTATTCGTAAGAATTATCATAATAATTGGATTGTTGATAATATTCCCTCAGCATCAAAAGTTGAAGATGATACAACAGTTACTACACGTTTTTGGCAGGGATTCCCCGTGGGATTTATTGCAAGTGATACAAAGAAGGCATATGTACATAATCATGTTAATATTGAAATTCAATATCATGCCGTGGAAACTGAACCAGATAAGGCACGTGTTGTTCGTTTTACTGTTGAACCATTTAGTATTAAACATGACTTTGAAGCATCGGCTGATGATGATGACGATGCATTGGAGGAAGGTGCATTGAAACCATACAAGGTTGCTGATATTCAAAATCCAATTGAGTCATGTAATCCCAAAATTAGTTCGAAGGAACATACACGGTATGAAATGGTATATGCACGTGGTCGGGAACCACAACCAGCATCTGGACGTGTCTTATTTACATATGATGTTATTTGGACTGAGAATAAACAATTACATTGGGCAAGTCGTTGGGATGTTTATTTAAGTATGGATAATGCCATCCCTGCCAAGGTTCATTGGATGAGTATTGCAAATAGTTTGGTTATTGTTATTGTATTATCGGCAATGATTGCGGCTATTTTGGTTCGTAACTTACGTCGTGATTTCAATCGATACAATCGATTGGCAACTGATGAAGAGAAGGCTGAGGATATGGAAGAATTTGGATGGAAGTTGGTACATGCTGATGTTTTCAGACCTCCTAGTTTCTCTCCGCTACTCATGTCGGTTTGTTGTGGTACAGGCGCTCAGTTGTTGTGTATGGCTATATTAACCATCCTCTTCTCGGCTATGGGATTCTTGAGCCCCTCGAATCGTGGTGCACTTGTCATGGCACAATTACTCTTATATGTACTGTTGGGATCGATTGCGGGATACGTTACTGCAAGATTCTACAAGACATTCAAGGGAAAGAGTTGGCAAAAGGCCACAGCATGTGTTGCATTTGGATTTCCCGGAGTTACCTTCGCCTTGTTTGTGATTATGAACATTGTGGCACTCTCCCAGGGAAGTTCAGATGCCGTCCCACCATTGACAATGTTTGTTCTACTCTTCCTTTGGTTCGGTATCTCCACGCCATTGGTCTTCTTTGGTGCATACTTTGGTTACAAGCAGGATGCTATTGAGTTCCCTGTCAACACGAGTAGTATCCCTCGTCAGATTCCTGATCAGCCTTGGTTTATGGGATTACCATTCACCCTTGCTGTTGGCGGAATCTTACCATTCGGTGCCTGCTTCGTTGAGTTATACTTCATCCTTGCATCGGTATGGATGGATCAGTACTACTATGTATTTGCCTTCCTCCTTTTGGTATTTGCCATCCTTGTTATTACCGCGGCTGAGATTACTGTTCTATTCAATTACTTCCAACTTTGCGGAGAGAATTATCACTGGTGGTGGCGTTCATTCAGTACTGGTGGATCTACAGGTATTTATGTCTTCCTTTACTCCTTTGTATACTTCAAGCAGTTGGAGGCCAACTCCCTTGCTACATATGTACTTTACTTTGGATACATGGGATTATCATCTCTTGGATTATTCTTAATGACTGGATTTGTTGGTGTTTCGACATGTCTCTTCTTCAATAAGACAATCTTTGGATCAATCAAGATTGACTAAACAGTGGATAGGATTTGTATAAGGGGCATACGTTGGGGGTAGTTAGGTACATTAATGTTTGTGAATGAAATTAAGAGATAATTTAATGATACTCGTGTGTAAGATTCTTCAGTTTAATGTAACTACTGTGCCCTATAAACACATGCATGCATGCATGCATGATGCAGAGTAGAGTATATCATAATCTCTGTCAATAAAAAGAGGAAGCTGTCTCTCTTCTACTTACCAAAACAAAAGAGCGAAGCCCAATTACGGTATCGAACCAGGACCTTTTTCATTACGAATGAAATGCTCTGCCACTATATTTTTCATATCCAAGGAGAGTATGATCGATGATAGATTGAAGCTGCAGATAGCTCGCCTTCAAACATACTAGAGTAGAAAAAGATAGAGTCTCAATGGTAATGGACTATAAGCTACATAGGGTAGGTTAAGATATGTATCTAATAACTACATAAGACCTGAGTTAGGGTTATCATCAGGACAATCTCAAACAAAAGCCAGGGTTGTTGAGTAAAGGAAACATTTACACACAAAACCACTGACATATTCATGCAGAGTAGAGTATATCATAATCTCTGTCAATAAAAAGAGGAAGCTGTCTCTCTTCTACTTACCAAAACAAAAGAGCGAGCCCAATCACGGTATCGAACCATGGACCTTTTCATTACGAATGAAATGCTCTACCACTGAGCTAATTGGGCAGCGTAAATTTGACACAAAATATAATTTATCCTTATCAGCAGTATCTTTTCATATCTTTTTCATATCTTTCCTCATATCTTCCATGATCTTCATACTGTCTCCACCATTGGCTGATGGCATATCATATAGTTATTCATTATATATGCAGTAGTTAGTGGTATTATTATCAAGAATAGCGTATCTTTTCATTCATTTTGGTATCCTGATCTACAATATCTTGATTCTGAATAATATAATCCATCGTCATTCATCCCCTCCCCTCCCACACATTACATACTACATCTTACAACAACAACTAGCTAGATTTACAAGAGAAAGAAGAATTAATATTAATTATTATATATCAGTTGTCTATCATCATATTTACTGTGGAATAAATACTACTACATACGTTATCATGTCAACACTATTACTTGGTAGATATGTCAAGATACATAGCTTGGCGTCGGAGAAGGCAAAGAAACATAATGGTAAAACAGCTATCGTGAAGACCCCCCTTAATCGAGATACAGGGAGATACGGCATTCAACCTTATAATGAGCAAGTTATGCTAGCGATTAAACCCATCAATTTTACAATCTTATGCTCCTGTTGCAAGATGAGAGACGCGGATGAATCTATATCATGTGAACGTTGCACGAAGGAATCATATTGCAGCAACAGTTGCAAGAAGAAACATTGGGATGGTACTAATACTAATAAAAGTTCTGGTTCAGATGCTGTGAATAACCACGAGATGTGGTGTGTACCTGTCCAGCCAGAAATGGAATTGCCAACACGAGCAATCGGTGAAGCAAATGTGGGGGATGATGCATATGAAAAAGTATGTCAGTATCTTCAATTGTCAATGAGAATTGGTAATAGTGGAAGAAGGAACGAAGAAAGAGTCATGTTGGAAAAATTAATCAAGGTAGATCCGCTACAGCCAAGTGCATATAACAATCTATTCGTATGTTGTTCTGAACTAGCCGCACTGGCAGAGAGATTCAAGCCTGAAATGTATGACGAATTGGAAACAAAGGCAATTGAATATCTCATAAAGGGGATTGAAATGTTAGTTGACGATGAGCAATTACAAGACGGTGTGGAAGCAAATCACAAGAGAAGCCTGGAAGGGCCTATGCAACAGGTTGTTGATGCTTATATTCGTACAATTAATACATGTGGGCTAACCTTCTTGGAAGGTTGTATGCAAGGCCAACGTTGTATGCCAGGCGAGTCTCACCCAAAGTTAGAAAGGATTGAAATATGCTTGATGGCGATTGTTATCCTCCTTACTCAGAACGAAACAACCTCCTTTAAAGAACGACAGCTTCTTGGATATATTCAACAGAAGTTGGGGAAGTATGAAGAAGCGGTTGATACTTTCCAAGGAGTAGTCAACACAACATCAACTGATGACAAGGAGAAGAAAGCCGAGGGAAAGAAGAGGAAGAGTACTGCAGCTGAATATGTTGATGATAAGCAATGGAATCATCAGTCAATGTTGCAAATTGGGTAAGTATGTCCTACTGTATCTATGTACTTTATTGGTTTGTTCAAGGTATGTCTCTAACTTCATACACACATACACTTCTTTAGACAATGCCTGTCTAGCCTTGCAATGTACAGTAACGATAAGCCAGCACAGGAGAGAGTTGAAATCATCGACTTGGCAGTTGTTAAGTTTAATGAGACTATCGATCAGTTAAAGAAAGATGAAGGAAAGACAAACTGTATCCCTGTCTTCTATGCTCAATATAGTCTTGCCCGATGCTTGTACAATTGCAGCTCGTTAAAGACTCAACTATCGAGAAATGGAGAGATATCTTATAACAAAGAAGAGGTACATGCCTTGTTCTGTGAAACAGTGATTGAAGCATATCAAGGAGCACTGGAAGCAGGTGACATGGATCAAGCACAAGAGATAAAAAGTCTTGATAACTTACCTTGGTGATCATTCAAGTCAACAAATATTGATACATGTTAGGACAAGTGAGATAGAAGTAGCAAGTAATAAATGGTTAAGCTTTATACCCATTATTGCTATACATCTATTAACATTCTATTAGTAAGCCCACATCCAGTCTTGTGCCAATTGTAAAGCCTTCTTTGACGCTCTATCGACATGTTGAGGAAATCTATACTGGAACATTTCCATTCCGGCAATATCACATGCCAACTCTTTTGCATGTATCTTCTCTTCTTTCGTTGGAGCATGAAGCTCATTCGATACTGCGGCCCTAAGTACTGCTAGCATAAAGTCTTGATTATCTTCTATATCAGATACGCTCAAATGATGAAGTCCTCTGTCTTCGGATCGATTGACTATGCCTTCATACAAGTTCATAATCTTCTTATTGATCAAACACCGTTCTTCATGGCTGGTAGTACTTCTAAGTTCACTCAAGTATACTCTTAACAGCAATTCAACATCTGATATCCTCGGTTTGAATGGTGATGCTGCATCTTTCTTCTTCTTATATCTAACGGCATAATTCCATATAGCATCAGCAATATCAGATCTCTTGGACTTCCTTGCTGCTTTCAGTGTACTTCTTAATGTATTCGAGTTGGGTTCAATATCATCGGCAGCCATTCTTCGAATAACATCTTTAGTCTTGTCGGTATCACCACTCAATATACACGCCTTGAGAAGACTGTTATAGCAAGCTAAATCAGGTTTTGCTCCTACGCTCCTCATCTCTTGGAAGACTAGAAAGACTTGGAATAAAACATCCTCGTCGTTGTTTCCATCTAGAACCAGACACCGCATTAGTTCAGTATACAAGACGATTGCATCTGATGTTTTACTATCTTCTTCTATATCCGATGGGGCACTTGTATCAAGATTATCGATGATTTGTACTTGCAGTCCATCTTTTCGAATTACATTCTTATTTTCTTTCTCCGCTAGAGATAGAGCGATCCCCATCAAAGATGTATACATTACAGGAGAGGGGGGCAACTCTTCTTTCTTCATGTATTGTAAAACCTCTAATGTTTCGGTCAATCTAATTGGTGTCGCTTTGAGCAAACAGTCTGATAGGCAGCCACAAGTAACCGCATTTGGCTTCACATTAACTTGTTGCATCGTTCGGAAGAGCCGTATTGCTGTATCGACTCTTCCTGTCTTACCGCAGGCGTTGATGCATGCAGTCCAAGCCCCGACTTCATTAAACAGTGTTTGCTGGTGATACATTGGAACATTCCTTACATTGTTCTCGAGGGAGCTTGCAGACTTTTGTTTGAGCATTAATCTCAGGCCGTTCAATGCTAAGTCACATCTTGAACACCTTGCGCAAACATCAATCAAAGCGCAGTACGTGACGCCATTTGGGACGATGTCTTCATTGATCATTCTATTCAGCAAAGCAAATGCCATATCTGGGTCGTATAGACCTCCACTTCGAATGTCTCTTGCTTCCTTATCATTCATCTTCTTCCTCGCTACAGTCGATATGAGGATTGTATATGTTCGTGCATCAGGTGATATATCTGCATGTGCTGACATGAGCTCCAATACCTCAAGCGCTGCACCCAGTTCACCTGCCGTTTTACATGCATCTGCCAAAGTGTTGTATGTATAGATAGTTGGCGGTGTGATTGGAATCCCCTCATGACAAGAAACTCCTTTGAGACCTAGCATGGCATTTAGTATTGATCTAGCTTCCTCGTGTTTCCCGAGCTTGGCATAGGCATTCATCAGCGTATTGCAAAAGATACTGTCAGGTACTATTATATCATTCTCCTTTTGAAGTAATTCCATTGCAGTCAATTCCGTCTTGGTGTCTCCCGATATATCAACATCTCTTTCTTTTCTAGAAAGAACATTGGTATAAAAGTTGGGCTGGTTTCGCATCAAATTCCATAATCTCAATGCAACTCTAGGTTTGCCTAGACTAACAGCTCTTGACATTAATGTCGAATATGTAACCAAGTTCGGTTTGGGTGGATCTAGTACCAAGTCGATGGAGTGTATTGTTGGATGATTTGCTGTTGTGGTATCGTCACTAGATTCAGTAGTAGATTGTTTACCATAGGTTGATGTACTCATTCTGCTAACTAATGATGCCGACTTCTTCATCTGTGTAAATAGCTTTAAAGCTCTTCTGAAGTCATTAGAATCTCCAAATGTTGCTAGTGCTGCATTACATTGTCTTACTGATGGAAATAACTTCGATGGAGGTATGTTAATACCACTTTGTCTACTCCGTGTCATCTTATCAACAGCATCGAACAATAACTTCTCTACTAACTTTGCCTCTTTCACTTTTATGCTCATAAGATGTGCATTATCACTAACTTTTTGGGGTTTAGATACTGATATATCATTTTTGCGTGTTCTTTTTGTATGAGAAGGTTTATTGTGCTTTCTAATATGTACTTTATTGGCTTTACCAAGTAGCAAAGATGATTTTGTGATGGATATTAGTGGTTTGATGTGATGTCTGTCATTGAAGTTGAAATTAAGTCGGCGCTGATTGACGAAACCTGATACAACAACAACATTGCAATCTAATACTACCATAGACCAAACCAGGAAGATAATGAGTAGAATCCCTGCCATTTTCACAGCAGAGCTTATCAACAGAGTATGAAAGTATGAGAAAGAGCATGAGTTGCCCCGGCCGTACCTTGTGAGCTTTTTGAGGAGGATACACTGAAGGTATCCCTTTTGCAAAAAATTTCATTAAACTTGATTGTAGTAGTAGGTATTGGTGGACGATTACACATTAATTAAGGGCATTGGTATACATTCAATACCGTCAATACATCAGTTTTTGACGATCTTTCGATGGTAGAGGTTTCAGATCAGTAGTAATTATAGTTAAGTCGTAGTGCAAGGTGTAGAAGTCACAACACAAAATTTTCAAAATTCACATTAAGTATTAAATTATACCAGGGTTGTTGTTGTCGTATGGTATAAGTATAAGAAGTTAAGTACCTTAGAACGCGGATAGACCTAGAATACAACTGTGAGGTTTCATATCAACAGTTGGCAGTCCATATAGTTCAAAAGAGGTTAGAAGTTGCAACATTCAAAGTATGAGCTTATCATTTGTAAAGTCAGCTGTATTATCCTCAACTGATGGTGTATCACATAATGAGGAAACAACCATAAATAGTACCGAAACACAATCATTACGTGCCTCAGGTGGAGGTGGTGCTCATAAGCCATTATTCGAACAACTCCGTGCCAATAAGGATGCACAAGATGAGAAGGATGAGGAATTCCAACGCAGTCTTCGTGGTATGCGTCCATTAGATGAAGAAGATTGTGCACATTTAGATGCAATTGATCGTAGTCGTGTGGAACGAGAGCATAATGTTAAGAGCGGGATAGAACGTGAGGTTGCTTTATTTCGTGCTGCTAGGGAGGATAGAGGATTGGCACAGACTGTGACAGATGGAGATGCTAATACCAAGTCATCAGAACCAAATACTATTGCAACAGCAATAGCAAAGAAGGAAGTGACCAAAAAGAAGATTGTACCTAAATTCACAATAAAGAAGAAGAGAAAGAGACAAGGCAGTGATGCAATAAAGAAAAGCACAACAGATGAAAAACAAAATGAAGCCGAAGTGGTATGTGAAATAGAAACACAAGATAAAACACAAGATACCAAGGAGACAAAGAAAACAACATCAAACAATGGATCCGATTCTTCGGATAATGAAGGTGGTGGGTTATTAGGATTGGGGTGTTATGGTTCAGACAGTGACTGATATTCATCTTTTCTATATAATTGAAAGAGTCGGTGTATTACACCTCGTCTCAATAAAAGCTCTTTTAGATTTCACTATCAAATACAAAAGATTCTATTGTACTTTACTTTCTCAATCTATAGATAGAAGGACTAGAGACGTAGCAGTAGCAGCTATAAACACCGGTGACCTCATGCCACTTACTGGTGGACTCAGCCAAGCAATAAAGTCTAGTGCTGATCTTAGAAAAGAATACTGACCCCCTGGTATCCTTCATAAAAAAAACATTAGAAAAAGTACCTCTAGCAAATATCTAGCAAAGCGTACCGTATGCATACAAAAGTGTTGACTATTACCTAGTCGGTAGTCTATAGTAATATAGTCGGTAGTGGCTCAAACGTATACTCTCAATAATAAAGCAATAGGTCAGTCTTTCATTAGTGATATTGTTCATCGCATTAGTATTACCCATTAACAACCAAAGAAAGACATTTCTAAAAAGTTGGTGCATGCACCGATAAATATATACCCTATCGCAACAATTAATATGGAAGAATCAAACGAAAAATTCGTATATTTCGGAGGAGGAATGGTAGTACCAAAGGATATCACTCATGCCCGAGTTCATCCCTCTGTCACCATTATTCCCGAGAAGGCATTTCATATGTGTGGTAACTTAGTAGAAGTTGAACTTTGTGAAGGGTTGCTTGAGATTAGGGAGGAGGCATTCTATAAATGCAAATCCCTACAACATATATCAATACCATCTACCGTTACTGTGATACCAAAGTCTACATTTTTCCAGTGTATCAAATTGGAAAAGGTTGAACTGAATGATGGATTGCTAGAAATAGGTAACCATGCCTTTTATTGGTGCTCGGCATTAAAGCAAGTTGATATTCCTTCCTCTGTGACAATTATTGACGAAAGTGCATTTACTTGTTGTAAGCAGTTAGAAGAGATCAAACTTTCTGAGGGATTGGTAGAGATTAGGAAATCGGCATTCTTTTGCTGTGAATCATTGAAAGTAGTATCAAAAATTCCTTCCACTGTCACCAATATCGGAGTGGGAGCATTTGAGCGTTGTTCCAAATTAGTAGGATTGGAGCTTTGTGAAGGACTTCTTGAGGTTAGCAGATATACCTTTTCTCACGCTGAATCTTTCAAGCACATTATCATCCCTTCATCGGTAACATCAATTGGAAGTGGAGTATTCTGTGAAACAGCATTGACCTCACTCCATCTCTCTGATGGTATAGAGAGCATCGGAGAAGGATTGTTCAAAGAGAGCAAATTAGTTAAGTTCAGACTACCACCTCAAATCACCACAGTACCCAAGGACATGTTCGAAAAATGCAGTTCCTTGTTCTCACTGGAGGTTTCAAAGAGTGCTACACACATTGGAGTGGGTGCATTTTCACATTGTTGCTCACTACGGAATATGGCCTTCCCTTATGATGCTGAAATGATAAGAGAAGAGAGATGGGCAGAGTCATACAATAAAATGTTCAAAAGCTTGTACTCTGGCCACACAGATCTCCAGCGACTGTTTAGCTCTCCAATAGGAAATAGAGAGTCGGAGGACGGAATTATACATGCATTAAAACATCGGTTTGATAATCTACCAATACACAAGATGATATACTATCAATCTTACTTCAACATGACTGTGGATCAACTCGATAATGTAACAAGCATCCGACGTGGGCATAAATCATTATTACAAAGTAAGATAGCTCCTTCTGGCAAAGAACAGGATCGTTTGGGGATGACTCCATTACATATCATGGCATGTTCCTCTGTACAAAATATTGAATTATATACATTATTGATTAACAAGTACCCCGAGAACCTTACAACAAAAGATAAATGGAGGGCATTACCATTACTTTATGCAGTATGGGGAAACGCACCTAATGATATAGTACAGTTCCTAGTTGAGAGTTATCAAACTCTATATCCCGACTTTAAGCTGAATTGGACAGATATGTTAGTAGCATTGGGTGAAGCCAGTGTTGGTTTAGATGTGATCCAGAACTTACTTGATATTCGGAAAAACTTCTTTCCCGGTCAGCATATTCTTTGGGGTGTAGTTCTTGACAAGCCCAACTGGGAACATTACAATGAAGGTATGCGGCGTGGTATGGAACCTGAAACTTTCCTTTTTCTGCTCAAATGCAGCATTGCAACTCGTATCAAGGCAATTGGGATGAAATCGTGGCGGACTGAAATCACAGGCTGGCTGGATGTAAACAAAAGCTATAATTTGTATCTGGATGAAAAGAGATGGACATTTCTCGAGGAATTTGAGACAAAACTACGACAATATGAAACCGAGTATAGGAGACTAAGGGAGGCCACAACCGTGCTTGAGCTTGTCTTGTGGAAGCAAAATTTAGATAAACAGAAAAGGCAAAGAGCAATAAACACGTTCTTTGAGAAAAGGAAACATAAGAAGATGAAGATTGAGGCATCAGACCTGCGAAAACAATGTCGTATCAATTGTAAGGCTGATATCGTAATCGAACATGTTCTGCCCTATCTTGTGTCTAAGCCAGTTGTCCAGTTTTCAATTGACGAAGACAGTGATAGCGAGAGTGAGGATGACGATTGGTAATCACATAACGAACATAATCTCTCTGTTGATTGTAACATTTATCAAATTATATCTATCCTACTCATACACTATTAAAACACTTTTACTTGCAACATACCCTAGCTACACCTTCTTATCATGGTCATCACAACTGCTGTGTCAGCGTGGTCCCTGCAACTTCAGAAGAAGTAGCCTGAACTGGGAAACTTGGGGGTGCCGAACTTGAAGAGTACATGACGTCTGATCGAACAATGTACTTCTTTCCATTAGAAACAGTCTGACCTTCATGTAGAATGTTATGTTCGAATAAGAGTACCGACCCCGTCCTTGGCTTCACATCTAAATGTCTTCCCCTCCCTTGGAATACAGTATTACCACCCTTAAACTTTTGATTCAAGTAAACATGCACCGAGGTATATGAAGTCTCACCTGCTCGGTCACCTTTACCCCGAACGAACTTGGCATCATTATGGGGCCGGAAGAACTGACCTTGTTTATACTTGAGCATACGAAGTCGTTCATTGATACCAACGGCATGTTGGACCTTGCCATTACCAGATACCCACGGTGCACTCATCAATCGACGTTCAAACGGAGTGTCCTTCAATGCATATACTACCCTTTCAAACCAAGTATCGGCTAAAGATAGATCCTCCATTACGAATCGAGTACAGTTACGATGTATTCTGTTATTCTTTCGGTCAAATATAGATGCATCTTCAAAGCCATTCTCTTCTGCTCGATCAATCATCTCAGAGCACTCCTCGGGTGATAAGACATTATGAAGTAAGACTGCAAACTTGTACGAACCAATGATTGGAAGTAACTGTTCGGATAGGTTCTCGATCTCAATCTCCTTGATGGCATCCTTATTGTGTTTCAAAAAGTTGGGAGCCTGTAGCTTGGGGAATGCCCCATCCTTAAGAGATGTCAGAGTACTTGACCCTGCAGATGATGAATCTCCACTATCCTTGCGCTTGAATCTTAACTTCATGCGCTTAGTTCGTTCTTCGCCACCACTAGCATGACGTCTCCATTCATTGACATGTCGTTGGATATGTTTTCTCTTCAATGCAATCTTAAGTGATCCAGCCATGATAGCCTGCCCATCAACCTTGGATGGGAACTCACGAAAGTATGCCAATATCTCTTCAAATGGCATATCTAATATATCCTTCGAGGCAGTTTCCAATAATGATAACATGACACGATAGACAACCTTCCAACCCTCAACTAGGAAACAATCCCATACCCGAGCTACCAAATCAAATGGAAATGTACTCGTATACAACGTTAGTAACCACTGGGTAACAAACATTGATACATGTATGTTTTCAACCTCCATATGCTTTGCCAACTTGGGTAAGAATTGAGCCATCAACTTCTCGGCAATGTAAAGTACCTCATGCGTCCCAGCCATGTCCTCACCGAATAATTCACGAAGCTTATATGGCTCTTCATTCATTACCACAACCAATAACCAGAATGCCTCCTCCTCTGATAGGAATGTTAGGAACATTGCCGATATAAAGTTCATACCCTGACAATATCCAACGTCAGTATCATACATACTGTAGGCTCGTAGGACACGTCGTAATGCATCCTGTCCTTCACCCAATCCCAATGCCTGTTCACTACCTGGAAGGCCACCCCGTGAGCTACTATTCTGTGAACTTTTGCGACTAATCTCATCGACTTCTTCTACATCATATATGTCTAAACTTCCATCACTATTACCAAACGCTGACTTCTTCTTCTTATCACCACCGTCGGCATCATCAACATCATGCAAGTTTACACCACATTGCATTGCACTATTCATTAATGTGCTCATACTTTGATTGAACAACTCCTTCTTCTTTTCGACTACCAAACTTGGATCTTGCCCAGTTGCCTCGGCAATATCAATTATATCATCTTCGTCGTCGTCGGCAGTTGTTGTGGAACCTTCCTCATTTGTTGTTGCTTCATCCTCATCATCTGAATTGTCCGCTTCTTCTAGATCATCGTCTTGAGAACTATGACCATTATACCCCTCATCTTTATCATCTTCATCAGTACGAGTAGTATGGAACAAATAATGCTTTGGAAAAGTACGATGTATATCCCTTTCAATAGTATCCAACGTGTTACCCATTTTTTTCATCTTCTCCGCCTTTAATTTGTCTTCCTCACTCTCCTCTTCTCCACCACTTGGAGTACCACTACAGACAGAAGTAACATCTGTATCACCAATATCATGATTGTGCATTTTATTATATGTCAATTGTGCCTTTTCAACTAATTTATCATATTCACCATAATTCTCTGCCATTATTAGATCTACGCCTGTTAATGTAGTCCATGCCTTTTGTCGTATATCATCTGGTAAGCCACGTCGTGTATAATATTTCACTTTGGATTGTGAAGTTGTGTGCTTGTTTGTATTGAAGGGTGATTTGGATGAGGTTGGCACTTTGTCTAAGATTTCTTCCCAGCGTAATATGTCTACTGCGCCACGGACTGAATGTAACTTGGCTAAGTTGGCATCTTCCATTGTTTCAGTTGTATTATGGTCATCGTCTAAGAGGAAGCCATACTTGTCCATTTTTACTATATGATCTCCTCCTCCTTTACTGCTACTACCTTTACTACCCTTTCCTGATCCAGAGCTAATCTCGAATTACATTCTTATTTTCTTTCTCCGCTAGAGATAGAGCGATCCCCATCAAAGATGTATACATTACAGGAGAGGGGGGCAACTCTTCTTTCTTCATGTATTGTAAAACCTCTAATGTTTCGGTCAATCTAATTGGTGTCGCTTTGAGCAAACAGTCTGATAGGCAGCCACAAGTAACCGCATTTGGCTTCACATTAACTTGTTGCATCGTTCGGAAGAGCCGTATTGCTGTATCGACTCTTCCTGTCTTACCGCAGGCGTTGATGCATGCAGTCCAAGCCCCGACTTCATTAAACAGTGTTTGCTGGTGATACATTGGAACATTCCTTACATTGTTCTCGAGGGAGCTTGCAGACTTTTGTTTGAGCATTAATCTCAGGCCGTTCAATGCTAAGTCACATCTTGAACACCTTGCGCAAACATCAATCAAAGCGCAGTACGTGACGCCATTTGGGACGATGTCTTCATTGATCATTCTATTCAGCAAAGCAAATGCCATATCTGGGTCGTATAGACCTCCACTTCGAATGTCTCTTGCTTCCTTATCATTCATCTTCTTCCTCGCTACAGTCGATATGAGGATTGTATATGTTCGTGCATCAGGTGATATATCTGCATGTGCTGACATGAGCTCCAATACCTCAAGCGCTGCACCCAGTTCACCTGCCGTTTTACATGCATCTGCCAAAGTGTTGTATGTATAGATAGTTGGCGGTGTGATTGGAATCCCCTCATGACAAGAAACTCCTTTGAGACCTAGCATGGCATTTAGTATTGATCTAGCTTCCTCGTGTTTCCCGAGCTTGGCATAGGCATTCATCAGCGTATTGCAAAAGATACTGTCAGGTACTATTATATCATTCTCCTTTTGAAGTAATTCCATTGCAGTCAATTCCGTCTTGGTGTCTCCCGATATATCAACATCTCTTTCTTTTCTAGAAAGAACATTGGTATAAAAGTTGGGCTGGTTTCGCATCAAATTCCATAATCTCAATGCAACTCTAGGTTTGCCTAGACTAACAGCTCTTGACATTAATGTCGAATATGTAACCAAGTTCGGTTTGGGTGGATCTAGTACCAAGTCGATGGAGTGTATTGTTGGATGATTTGCTGTTGTGGTATCGTCACTAGATTCAGTAGTAGATTGTTTACCATAGGTTGATGTACTCATTCTGCTAACTAATGATGCCGACTTCTTCATCTGTGTAAATAGCTTTAAAGCTCTTCTGAAGTCATTAGAATCTCCAAATGTTGCTAGTGCTGCATTACATTGTCTTACTGATGGAAATAACTTCGATGGAGGTATGTTAATACCACTTTGTCTACTCCGTGTCATCTTATCAACAGCATCGAACAATAACTTCTCTACTAACTTTGCCTCTTTCACTTTTATGCTCATAAGATGTGCATTATCACTAACTTTTTGGGGTTTAGATACTGATATATCATTTTTGCGTGTTCTTTTTGTATGAGAAGGTTTATTGTGCTTTCTAATATGTACTTTATTGGCTTTACCAAGTAGCAAAGATGATTTTGTGATGGATATTAGTGGTTTGATGTGATGTCTGTCATTGAAGTTGAAATTAAGTCGGCGCTGATTGACGAAACCTGATACAACAACAACATTGCAATCTAATACTACCATAGACCAAACCAGGAAGATAATGAGTAGAATCCCTGCCATTTTCACAGCAGAGCTTATCAACAGAGTATGAAAGTATGAGAAAGAGCATGAGTTGCCCCGGCCGTACCTTGTGAGCTTTTTGAGGAGGATACACTGAAGGTATCCCTTTTGCAAAAAATTTCATTAAACTTGATTGTAGTAGTAGGTATTGGTGGACGATTACACATTAATTAAGGGCATTGGTATACATTCAATACCGTCAATACATCAGTTTTTGACGATCTTTCGATGGTAGAGGTTTCAGATCAGTAGTAATTATAGTTAAGTCGTAGTGCAAGGTGTAGAAGTCACAACACAAAATTTTCAAAATTCACATTAAGTATTAAATTATACCAGGGTTGTTGTTGTCGTATGGTATAAGTATAAGAAGTTAAGTACCTTAGAACGCGGATAGACCTAGAATACAACTGTGAGGTTTCATATCAACAGTTGGCAGTCCATATAGTTCAAAAGAGGTTAGAAGTTGCAACATTCAAAGTATGAGCTTATCATTTGTAAAGTCAGCTGTATTATCCTCAACTGATGGTGTATCACATAATGAGGAAACAACCATAAATAGTACCGAAACACAATCATTACGTGCCTCAGGTGGAGGTGGTGCTCATAAGCCATTATTCGAACAACTCCGTGCCAATAAGGATGCACAAGATGAGAAGGATGAGGAATTCCAACGCAGTCTTCGTGGTATGCGTCCATTAGATGAAGAAGATTGTGCACATTTAGATGCAATTGATCGTAGTCGTGTGGAACGAGAGCATAATGTTAAGAGCGGGATAGAACGTGAGGTTGCTTTATTTCGTGCTGCTAGGGAGGATAGAGGATTGGCACAGACTGTGACAGATGGAGATGCTAATACCAAGTCATCAGAACCAAATACTATTGCAACAGCAATAGCAAAGAAGGAAGTGACCAAAAAGAAGATTGTACCTAAATTCACAATAAAGAAGAAGAGAAAGAGACAAGGCAGTGATGCAATAAAGAAAAGCACAACAGATGAAAAACAAAATGAAGCCGAAGTGGTATGTGAAATAGAAACACAAGATAAAACACAAGATACCAAGGAGACAAAGAAAACAACATCAAACAATGGATCCGATTCTTCGGATAATGAAGGTGGTGGGTTATTAGGATTGGGGTGTTATGGTTCAGACAGTGACTGATATTCATCTTTTCTATATAATTGAAAGAGTCGGTGTATTACACCTCGTCTCAATAAAAGCTCTTTTAGATTTCACTATCAAATACAAAAGATTCTATTGTACTTTACTTTCTCAATCTATAGATAGAAGGACTAGAGACGTAGCAGTAGCAGCTATAAACACCGGTGACCTCATGCCACTTACTGGTGGACTCAGCCAAGCAATAAAGTCTAGTGCTGATCTTAGAAAAGAATACTGACCCCCTGGTATCCTTCATAAAAAAAACATTAGAAAAAGTACCTCTAGCAAATATCTAGCAAAGCGTACCGTATGCATACAAAAGTGTTGACTATTACCTAGTCGGTAGTCTATAGTAATATAGTCGGTAGTGGCTCAAACGTATACTCTCAATAATAAAGCAATAGGTCAGTCTTTCATTAGTGATATTGTTCATCGCATTAGTATTACCCATTAACAACCAAAGAAAGACATTTCTAAAAAGTTGGTGCATGCACCGATAAATATATACCCTATCGCAACAATTAATATGGAAGAATCAAACGAAAAATTCGTATATTTCGGAGGAGGAATGGTAGTACCAAAGGATATCACTCATGCCCGAGTTCATCCCTCTGTCACCATTATTCCCGAGAAGGCATTTCATATGTGTGGTAACTTAGTAGAAGTTGAACTTTGTGAAGGGTTGCTTGAGATTAGGGAGGAGGCATTCTATAAATGCAAATCCCTACAACATATATCAATACCATCTACCGTTACTGTGATACCAAAGTCTACATTTTTCCAGTGTATCAAATTGGAAAAGGTTGAACTGAATGATGGATTGCTAGAAATAGGTAACCATGCCTTTTATTGGTGCTCGGCATTAAAGCAAGTTGATATTCCTTCCTCTGTGACAATTATTGACGAAAGTGCATTTACTTGTTGTAAGCAGTTAGAAGAGATCAAACTTTCTGAGGGATTGGTAGAGATTAGGAAATCGGCATTCTTTTGCTGTGAATCATTGAAAGTAGTATCAAAAATTCCTTCCACTGTCACCAATATCGGAGTGGGAGCATTTGAGCGTTGTTCCAAATTAGTAGGATTGGAGCTTTGTGAAGGACTTCTTGAGGTTAGCAGATATACCTTTTCTCACGCTGAATCTTTCAAGCACATTATCATCCCTTCATCGGTAACATCAATTGGAAGTGGAGTATTCTGTGAAACAGCATTGACCTCACTCCATCTCTCTGATGGTATAGAGAGCATCGGAGAAGGATTGTTCAAAGAGAGCAAATTAGTTAAGTTCAGACTACCACCTCAAATCACCACAGTACCCAAGGACATGTTCGAAAAATGCAGTTCCTTGTTCTCACTGGAGGTTTCAAAGAGTGCTACACACATTGGAGTGGGTGCATTTTCACATTGTTGCTCACTACGGAATATGGCCTTCCCTTATGATGCTGAAATGATAAGAGAAGAGAGATGGGCAGAGTCATACAATAAAATGTTCAAAAGCTTGTACTCTGGCCACACAGATCTCCAGCGACTGTTTAGCTCTCCAATAGGAAATAGAGAGTCGGAGGACGGAATTATACATGCATTAAAACATCGGTTTGATAATCTACCAATACACAAGATGATATACTATCAATCTTACTTCAACATGACTGTGGATCAACTCGATAATGTAACAAGCATCCGACGTGGGCATAAATCATTATTACAAAGTAAGATAGCTCCTTCTGGCAAAGAACAGGATCGTTTGGGGATGACTCCATTACATATCATGGCATGTTCCTCTGTACAAAATATTGAATTATATACATTATTGATTAACAAGTACCCCGAGAACCTTACAACAAAAGATAAATGGAGGGCATTACCATTACTTTATGCAGTATGGGGAAACGCACCTAATGATATAGTACAGTTCCTAGTTGAGAGTTATCAAACTCTATATCCCGACTTTAAGCTGAATTGGACAGATATGTTAGTAGCATTGGGTGAAGCCAGTGTTGGTTTAGATGTGATCCAGAACTTACTTGATATTCGGAAAAACTTCTTTCCCGGTCAGCATATTCTTTGGGGTGTAGTTCTTGACAAGCCCAACTGGGAACATTACAATGAAGGTATGCGGCGTGGTATGGAACCTGAAACTTTCCTTTTTCTGCTCAAATGCAGCATTGCAACTCGTATCAAGGCAATTGGGATGAAATCGTGGCGGACTGAAATCACAGGCTGGCTGGATGTAAACAAAAGCTATAATTTGTATCTGGATGAAAAGAGATGGACATTTCTCGAGGAATTTGAGACAAAACTACGACAATATGAAACCGAGTATAGGAGACTAAGGGAGGCCACAACCGTGCTTGAGCTTGTCTTGTGGAAGCAAAATTTAGATAAACAGAAAAGGCAAAGAGCAATAAACACGTTCTTTGAGAAAAGGAAACATAAGAAGATGAAGATTGAGGCATCAGACCTGCGAAAACAATGTCGTATCAATTGTAAGGCTGATATCGTAATCGAACATGTTCTGCCCTATCTTGTGTCTAAGCCAGTTGTCCAGTTTTCAATTGACGAAGACAGTGATAGCGAGAGTGAGGATGACGATTGGTAATCACATAACGAACATAATCTCTCTGTTGATTGTAACATTTATCAAATTATATCTATCCTACTCATACACTATTAAAACACTTTTACTTGCAACATACCCTAGCTACACCTTCTTATCATGGTCATCACAACTGCTGTGTCAGCGTGGTCCCTGCAACTTCAGAAGAAGTAGCCTGAACTGGGAAACTTGGGGGTGCCGAACTTGAAGAGTACATGACGTCTGATCGAACAATGTACTTCTTTCCATTAGAAACAGTCTGACCTTCATGTAGAATGTTATGTTCGAATAAGAGTACCGACCCCGTCCTTGGCTTCACATCTAAATGTCTTCCCCTCCCTTGGAATACAGTATTACCACCCTTAAACTTTTGATTCAAGTAAACATGCACCGAGGTATATGAAGTCTCACCTGCTCGGTCACCTTTACCCCGAACGAACTTGGCATCATTATGGGGCCGGAAGAACTGACCTTGTTTATACTTGAGCATACGAAGTCGTTCATTGATACCAACGGCATGTTGGACCTTGCCATTACCAGATACCCACGGTGCACTCATCAATCGACGTTCAAACGGAGTGTCCTTCAATGCATATACTACCCTTTCAAACCAAGTATCGGCTAAAGATAGATCCTCCATTACGAATCGAGTACAGTTACGATGTATTCTGTTATTCTTTCGGTCAAATATAGATGCATCTTCAAAGCCATTCTCTTCTGCTCGATCAATCATCTCAGAGCACTCCTCGGGTGATAAGACATTATGAAGTAAGACTGCAAACTTGTACGAACCAATGATTGGAAGTAACTGTTCGGATAGGTTCTCGATCTCAATCTCCTTGATGGCATCCTTATTGTGTTTCAAAAAGTTGGGAGCCTGTAGCTTGGGGAATGCCCCATCCTTAAGAGATGTCAGAGTACTTGACCCTGCAGATGATGAATCTCCACTATCCTTGCGCTTGAATCTTAACTTCATGCGCTTAGTTCGTTCTTCGCCACCACTAGCATGACGTCTCCATTCATTGACATGTCGTTGGATATGTTTTCTCTTCAATGCAATCTTAAGTGATCCAGCCATGATAGCCTGCCCATCAACCTTGGATGGGAACTCACGAAAGTATGCCAATATCTCTTCAAATGGCATATCTAATATATCCTTCGAGGCAGTTTCCAATAATGATAACATGACACGATAGACAACCTTCCAACCCTCAACTAGGAAACAATCCCATACCCGAGCTACCAAATCAAATGGAAATGTACTCGTATACAACGTTAGTAACCACTGGGTAACAAACATTGATACATGTATGTTTTCAACCTCCATATGCTTTGCCAACTTGGGTAAGAATTGAGCCATCAACTTCTCGGCAATGTAAAGTACCTCATGCGTCCCAGCCATGTCCTCACCGAATAATTCACGAAGCTTATATGGCTCTTCATTCATTACCACAACCAATAACCAGAATGCCTCCTCCTCTGATAGGAATGTTAGGAACATTGCCGATATAAAGTTCATACCCTGACAATATCCAACGTCAGTATCATACATACTGTAGGCTCGTAGGACACGTCGTAATGCATCCTGTCCTTCACCCAATCCCAATGCCTGTTCACTACCTGGAAGGCCACCCCGTGAGCTACTATTCTGTGAACTTTTGCGACTAATCTCATCGACTTCTTCTACATCATATATGTCTAAACTTCCATCACTATTACCAAACGCTGACTTCTTCTTCTTATCACCACCGTCGGCATCATCAACATCATGCAAGTTTACACCACATTGCATTGCACTATTCATTAATGTGCTCATACTTTGATTGAACAACTCCTTCTTCTTTTCGACTACCAAACTTGGATCTTGCCCAGTTGCCTCGGCAATATCAATTATATCATCTTCGTCGTCGTCGGCAGTTGTTGTGGAACCTTCCTCATTTGTTGTTGCTTCATCCTCATCATCTGAATTGTCCGCTTCTTCTAGATCATCGTCTTGAGAACTATGACCATTATACCCCTCATCTTTATCATCTTCATCAGTACGAGTAGTATGGAACAAATAATGCTTTGGAAAAGTACGATGTATATCCCTTTCAATAGTATCCAACGTGTTACCCATTTTTTTCATCTTCTCCGCCTTTAATTTGTCTTCCTCACTCTCCTCTTCTCCACCACTTGGAGTACCACTACAGACAGAAGTAACATCTGTATCACCAATATCATGATTGTGCATTTTATTATATGTCAATTGTGCCTTTTCAACTAATTTATCATATTCACCATAATTCTCTGCCATTATTAGATCTACGCCTGTTAATGTAGTCCATGCCTTTTGTCGTATATCATCTGGTAAGCCACGTCGTGTATAATATTTCACTTTGGATTGTGAAGTTGTGTGCTTGTTTGTATTGAAGGGTGATTTGGATGAGGTTGGCACTTTGTCTAAGATTTCTTCCCAGCGTAATATGTCTACTGCGCCACGGACTGAATGTAACTTGGCTAAGTTGGCATCTTCCATTGTTTCAGTTGTATTATGGTCATCGTCTAAGAGGAAGCCATACTTGTCCATTTTTACTATATGATCTCCTCCTCCTTTACTGCTACTACCTTTACTACCCTTTCCTGATCCAGAGCTAATCTTTCGATAGGGTACATCACCAACACGTTCCATGGTAGTATGAGTTGTAGATGGTGCACTTTCTGGCTGTTGTGAATATTCTCCTTCTCCCGTAGTATTGACAAGGATACTACTATCGTTATTGTTTGTAGTAGTGATACCCTTGAACTGAAAGAACAAATATTCATCTTTGAACTCTGCATGGTCTAAGCATACATGTTCAATGCCTTCACCATCGCCTAGCTTCATAAGATCATTACCAATTTTGACTCCATCTTCTCGATCTAATACTATATCGCATTCTACAGATAGAAAATATGGTACCGTACCATGAGAGTATAGAAAATTGGATTGCAAAGATTGACACATGATATGCACACACAACACACATAGCCGAACACACACAAGAAAAACTTACCAATCAAATAATCAATCAATTCAGAAGCAACAAAACAATTATTATATGTTTTTAAATGATACTTTCTTTCACGTATTTCTAAATTATTATATAATAATTTTGATATTTCATTGAGAGATAATTTGGATGGTGCCAGGTGTGAAGTGTTGTAGGTTGGATGGGGTAATGATTCGTCATTTTGAAGTTTGGCTAAAGCATCTGGTGATAGACTTGTTGGGTTCTTGTTGGTAGTGGTATGATGCTTTTTAGAACGATTACGTTTGAATAGGCCTTTCACCTTTGATGACATTTTTATAGGTTTATGTTGTTGTGTTGGAGGTGATTGCTCAACATCGGCGATTGATGAATTAGGAGCCATTTTAGATGATGATATTGGCGGTTTATACGTGATTGCCATTTAATGAGAGTTGAGGTGGTTGAATAAGCTTCCTCAACATCAATCGTAGGTAGGTATTGCAATCAAATTTATGTTTCTTTTGAGAAGATGCCACGGATCACCACCAATGGAAAGAGCGATAGACCTGCATTGGCTGAGGAATATAAACTTATACACTTACAACCGACCGTAGTATAGGTTGGTGTATAATATGTGGCGGCACACATATCTCTAGAAGAGGCATAAGTGGCATGCCGTCTACACTTAGTTTTCTACTAGACTTGGCGGCTGTGATTGATAGATCTTTAAATAAACCTAATTTCCTAAATAACATAACTCTATGTTCTATTCTATGATGATGCATAAAGAGTAGTCCCTCTTTCTATCCAATCCTCGTCTACTGGATTGATTGTCATGAACTGATCATTGCAAGCCTGTTCGCATCTTCTAATATCAGTCATATCCTTGCCTCTTTCTCCATTGTATACGCAACCCAATAGACATGCTATCGATGCTGTAAATCTTGGACCAAGAGAGTTCACACACCAATGGCTGCCGTCTACTGATATTCTATTCAAATTACATTGTTCTGCATTGTGTTGTATCCAACGATTTGAACTGACACAAACCTGAGCCTTACTTGGTGGCCATTTCCCTCCATTCTTAAGTCGATCAAAGAAGAAGTCAGCTTCTTGTTCCCATCCCTTCTTTGTAGTATCTGGCAAGGTTGTATTGGTCATTCCAATGTGTATAGCATTATTCCATATGATTTGACTAGTGTAATTGTTGAACTCTTGAACTAACACTGTCTTGATTCCATTAACATCATCTGAATCGTCTGATATCGGCCAATTGTGTGCAATATCACGTATCATGTCATTAACCCCTCCCAAATACGCCCACTGTCTAGCATTGACAACATTGTTACATAATGGTAACGTCGAAATGATAACCGTCTTTACACCAAGATACTTATTGGCAAGTTGAATCTGTTCAACAATAGCCTCACGTGTGATTTGGTCTAAGCTTAACCAGCCGTGCGGTACTCTCATGATGAATGCATCATACGCTCCTATATTAGCATCCTTTTGAGTTGGATGATCCAAGAGTGTTATTGCCTGACTTACTGCCCACCCATTATTATTGTGATGTTCTCGATTGCAAAGGTATATTTCTCGTTTGTTCATGTTAGACATTAGTCCGGTCTGCCTCCAAAAAGAACTAACGCCTCCACCCTGTATAGGAGATGATATAGTCAAACACTCGGATACCCAATCTTTATCTAGTAGGTATCTATATCCTTCAGCCCATCGATGCTCTACATGTTTGCCAAGGGATGCTGCATCGAATGCTTGAGCAAACTGCGCTCCTATCGAATCGCCCATGAATGCTATATTCAAATCTGTATATATCGATGTTGTAAAGTTAAGTACCGTCCGTTGACCAAGATATGGTGGCAGTGGAGGTCTTCCATGACATCGATAATTATGTTTGCTAAATATATCAGGATATGGTACTTCATCAGGAGAATGCAAACTGAATGATATCCGTACATTGATACTACCTTTTATATCACTTTTAGTTGCTATTATATTATGTTGATTGTCAACATTACTATTGTTTGATATATCAGTGAATGACGATTGCTTGCAACATTTCCTGTTAAACTTTAGGTTGATCATTGCAAGTAGGCAAATACTGATGAGTGTATGTCGTCTTCTCTTCCTTTTTGAAAAGATGAGTATATTCCATAATAGACATGCCGTTGCATATGTGTAGAATACTACAGATAGACAGTCAATGTTGACTGTGGTCTGAGGATATATTATCTCTACTGCTTCTTGCTGCTCTTGCAATTGAGATTGTGCAGACGCTGAGTTGTTTAATTGCAATTGTGTAGAGTTTGTTGAGTTTGAACTGTCTAATATTGGTATATCACTTGTCGGTACATTATCATTATTATAACTATTCGATGCTAATCTTAACAAATATATATTGTTAGTATATAATAGTATCAATGCAAAAGAAGCTCGTCTAACCCACTTCGGTAGTTTTTGATCTCGTCTTGATTGTTGTTGTCTAAATACCTTTACTGTTGGAAGAGTTGGGCTCTGTTGTACATCAACAAGGATATTTCTAGCAGAAGTTGGTTTACCATTCATATTAGATGATGATGATACTACTACTGCCTTCTTTGGTCTCTTGAAGTAGCGTTTGATCGGCTTGGGCTAATCTTTGGATTGATGACCTCGAATTTAAAGATGCTTGTGAACTACTCTCCTGTAGCGGCGGCGCAGTAGAAAACGGACCATCTCTTTGAATAGCAACTTTTGTCAATGCATTGACTACTCTCTTCTGCCTCCGTGGTGTTAAAGGCATACTATTTACAATAGCAAGCCATCATGGGCTTATCTTTCTTCTTCAAAATAAAAAATGAGGTGGAGAAATTTTCACCTTACTATTGATCGTTAGCTCATGGTTACTCATACACTTATTACACTCCCAATATATATGGTTTAACAATGATTTGTATAGGTATTGGAACATTGCACGGTGGTTGTTGCCAATGGTCAGATTGTGGTGGTCATTTGACTAGAGACTTATCGTATCATCATCTAACACCCGTACTTAATGAAGTCTAAGTACAATCACCTCACATTTAATGGTGTAAATAGGAGAAAGATATGATTAGATAGGAGTACCTAGTACACGAAGATGACAATGAATCCAAGTAGAATAATGTCAGTAGTATTGCAAAGAAGAGGATTGATATCGGCATCGGGGTCGGCGTCCATCCTACGCCCTTCGATTTCAACATTAGAGAAAGATACACATGATGTGTCATCTTCACAAAGACGGTTCTTATCATCAACTATACAAAGTAATACTACACAAGACCATACTAGATATCTACATCAAAGTAACACTAGATCTATAAATGAAGTAAACTATCTACAAAGAAGATACTTTGCACGTAATACCAAACGCAACAATACAAAAAAATACTTTGATGGCAAATACTCTTTTGAAGATTCAGATAGAGTAGAAGCAAAAGAATCGAAAAATATATTAATCATTGGTTCATCGGGCATATTAGGCAAGACGTTAGTATCAAACTTTGGCAACTTACACAAATGGAATGTATTAGGTGCCGATGTAGTAGAACCAAGCATGTCTGAAAAGAAGAGTGGATTAAGTGACTACATTTCATTACCAAATGATGGTTCAATCTCTGATATAACTGGCGAGTTATACAAAGGTGTATCACATTCATTACATGGTGGTGATACAAGACAAAACAAGTTAGATGCTATAGTCTGTGCCTCGGGCGGTTGGGCCGGAGATGTCGATATTACAGATATGATTGACAATCATTTAGCAGAGACTTCTTCAAGTGAGCTTGAAGATGTTGACTACGAAGAAGAATATGCACGAGAGAGTGCAATGGTATGTGAACGTATGATGAGAATGAATTACTATCCAATAGTTGCAGGATCACAAATTGGACGTCGATTCATGAAACGGGGTGGTTTGTTTGTTATTATTGGTGCATCGGCTGCTTTGTCTCCAACATCGGGCATGTTAGGATATGGATCGGCCAAGGCTGCTGCTCATCATTATTTACAATCTTGGGGACCAACTACTAATGAAGAGAATAATACCACTGCGGTGGGTATATTGCCATTGATGATTGATACACCTAACAATCGTGCCATGCTGGGTGCAGATGACGACGAAGGTGGTGATGATCGGTATAGTAAGATGGTCAAACCGATACATATTGCCAATGAAATTGGAGAGTGGATCAAACAACCACACTTGCGACCTCATTCTGGTAGTTTGGTAAAGGTAATCGCTAAGAATAAGAAGGATGGCAGCGGCGGCGCTGCATTTCATTTGGTACGTTAATATTTGGACTAGAGAGACACCTAAGCTAGAAGCCGGTTTGGAACATAAATTAGAATTTAAGCACTCCAAGTGCTTCTAATCTAAAGTGAAACAACTTTTCCTCTACCTATCAGTCCTCAGTCAATGTTAGCATCAGGCAATAGATAGGACAGCACATGCTCAATAACAACATCAGCCCCACAATTGATATGGCACTGTTCTCGAATAGCTGACTCCTCAATCTTGATCCTCTTGATGCGTCTAGTACTTGCTTGGCAATGATCATCCATCTTATGCTTCCACAATGCAAGTTCAAGTAGTGAAGTGGCCTCCTTCAGATTGTAGTACTTATTTTCATAAAGGACAAGTTTTTCTTCTACTGCAGTAATGAACTCACTCCTTGAGTATTCTAGCTCAGGAGCTTCCTCAATGTATTCTTTTATCTGCTCTCGCCACTGCCTCACACCAATTGCATCAATGCGCACTGAGACACTACACTGGATGAGAACCCTTGAAGTTCTGGTTGATATACTACGACCTGGGCGTATGATAAAGCTCAGAATTGTTGCCCACTCAACACTTTGGTGAGGAAAAGACTCTCTTTGAATACGAAATAGATTCTGGATCACCTTTTTTGGTGCATCGGCTCTCCCTAATGTTACTACCATATCTGTCCAATTCAACTCAAAGTCAGGATGTATCGACTGATAACTTTCAACCAAAAACTGTATAATATCATCTGGCACGTTCCCCCACATTGCGTAAAGTAATGGCACGGCTTTCCATCTATCTTCCGTGATGAGAGTATCGGGATACTTTTCAATCAATACTCTGTATAATTCAATATTATGCACGGTTGAACATGCCATAATATGAAGAGGAGTCATCCCCAAAAAATCTCGTAGATTACCGGTTGGATTCAATTTGCTGCCCAATACTCTTTTACGTAGGTTGGTCACTTCATTGAGTTGATCGACTGTCACAGTATTGTAGGATTGGTAGTATATCATTCTGTGAATTGGCAGATTGTCAAACCGTTGTTTCAATAAATGTATGATAGACCCGCCACCTAAGCAATCCAGAAATGAATTCTCTTCGATATTAGCACCAGTTGGAATAGTGACATTTCTCAGTGATTTGCAATTTGCAAAAACAGATGCTTCGATCCGATTGATACTTTCTGGTAGCTCTAATGAAAACATGCCTCGACAACCACTCAGCATCTCCGAAGGGATTGTTGTTATCAGAGATGGTAATCTGAACTTAACGAGCTCGGAGTTCAAAAATGTGCAGTTTCCAATACTTTCTATGCCATCTGATAGACTAAAGTAACTTGTCTTTGTATGACAAAAAGCACTGTATCCGATCGTTTTTAATGTTGAGGGGAAGTTGATATACTCTAAAGAGCTGCAACTAAAAAAAGCCTCCTTTCTTATCTCCAAAAGACCTTCTGGTAGCTCAATACGTTCTAATCCTTTACAGCCATTGAATGCATTCTCATGAATAATTGTGACGGTGGTTGGTATTGTTATTTTCTTCAGTGACTCTGTCACGAGGAAGGCACATCTCTCAATTTCTATCAAGCCTTCTTTCAGTTCAATCTCCTCTAATTCTTTACAACCACAAAATACCCAGCTGCATAAGCGTGTAACAGTGGATGGGATTGATATTCTTTTCAACTTGACACAGTTACTAAATGCTCTCATTCCAATTTCTAACAACCCTTCACATAATTCAACTTCTTCCAATGTTCGATGATATTGAAATGCTCCTGTTCGAATTCTAGTGACGGAGGGATGAACTCGTACACGAACTGCATCCCGTGGTACCGCCGGTCCTCCCTCTCCCATATATACAAACACTTCAGCTTCCGCCGCCATACTATTGAGTATACTCAATAATTATTTTGTTATGGTGTAGGTGATTGAGTAGTTTATATACAATAATAAAACTTATACAAAATATGATGTCTTATCTTGATAAACGACGAACAGGTATATTAATAGATAATCTTACATTCCTTGATATCTAGCCTGCCAAATTGCAAACGCAAGCTCTTCTACTAGCACTTTCGCGGGATTTATTTGTGGCGATTAAACTCATATCATTTTTTCTCTTCTCTCTAGTTACTCTTCTGTCGACTTTGCTTACATTCGAGACGCCGCCTTCTTTACCAAAGTTATCAATATTATAATGCCATTCGTTATTAGAAGAGTAAAGAGTGAGAGTGATATCATCCGCGAAGAGGAATTGATTGAGCAGGAGGAAGACGATACGTCAACAACTGAACTTGAATCGAACGAGCAAAACATCATCAACACGACACAGCTATCATTATCATTACTACCTTCTAATAAAATATCTGGAGCATTAGAACAATGGGATGCATTAATTGATAGGGAAGAACAATATGCATCATCTAATGGTATACGTCAATATTTATCTGATGAAAAGAGACAGACGTTCTGTACATGGGCGTTTCCGATGATTGATGTATACGAGTTACCCCGTCGTGTTATTCCTGTTGCTTTGTACTATTTCGAGAAGTACCTATCAGTAACAACAGACAAAAAGATGAACAAGAAAGGCTTGTGGCGTTTGGCAGTAGCATGTTTATGTCTAGCCATCAAGTTACATTCGAATAAGAGTGAAGAGTCTCTTCAACAACTTTTATTAGCGGTAAGATTCAATACGGGTTTTTCGTTAAGGGAGGTAGTACGGACGGAATCAAAGCTATTTGAAGCATTGAGTTGGTATTTACACCCTCCCATGCCAACAGATTATTTGGAGGTGGCATCTCCTTTGATTGAAGAAGTTACAGCCATTAGCAATGATGTTTTACCCCGTGATATTTATGAGCTGTCGAATTACTTGTTACAGATTAGTTTATTCTCAGCTGAAATTACAATGCAACGTCCATCATCGGTAGCATATGCATCTGTATTGGTATCTATGAATTACCTGTGTACCCCAACAATCGTAGTGAATAGGTGGAGAGATATCAATCTCAGGCATTCACAAATGACCAAGCGATGCATTCCCCTGTTACAAGATCTGCTTATTGCTGTTATGAAGAAGCCAAAGGAAAGAAACTGCACATCACCAAAGACTGTTGGGGAACTTTGAGAGGAAGAAGGATTGGATCATTCTTTCACATTATATGTATATAGAGAAATTAGATGTCGATGATGAGTCTCGGGAGCAAAATGGAATGATTTGGGGGGGTTACTGGCCTCGACTGTTCTGTTGTGAGTGGCTTAGGGATATGCTGTCTATTAGATAGACGACAGACAGTCTCTGTTCTACATAAAATGATAGTGACGCTTAGGACCAAACATCTTTCTACTCATTTATATAAAACGATATCCCCCTCATCTATCTATATTCTGGCATCCCCCTCGGTCTCTTCTAAACTGACCCACAACATCGAAACTATACATAGCGGCACACTCAAAATAGTTTGTCTAAGACTGCTGACATTGCACATTACCGGGACCACCTTCTTCATCGTCTGAATCATAGTTATCACTATGAGATGCTGCTCCTCCCTTGCCGAAGTTCTTAACATCTGCCTGATCAAGGTGAACAACCTCCGTCTCCTCTTCATCATACTCAATATCCATGGCAGGTTTGGGCAGTAACATTTTCAAACTCTTGATCATATTCTTTGATAAATCTCCATCAGATGGGAATTCAACACGGAAGAGTACATATAGATTTCCCTTAACGAAGGGATTGCCGTGTGATGGCATACCCTCGTTTGGTACCATCTTAACAAACGGGGCACTAGCACTTGCCTCTGGCTTAATAACTTCCCCTGGCTTGGATTTGATAACAATCTCTCTTCTATCCAAATGTTTTACAATCCATTCAAACCCACATAATGCCTCGTTGAGGCTTAGTGTCTTGGTAATTAACAAATCGGCACCCTTGCGTTTGAATAAGTCATGTTCCTTCTCCTGAATAATAAAGTTTACATCACCAGCTTCCAAATTTGGCTTTTCATCTGCCATACCCCTGAACGGTATCTTGGCATTATGCTTCATACCCTTCTCAACATGAACCTCCAATATCTTACGTTCCTTCTTCCGTGTGGCGATATATCCAGTTCCGCCACAATTGGTACATCTACGTTGTAACTGCTGTACCATACCCAAAGCAATCTGTCTCAATTCAATAACAACACCCTGACCATCACATTCCGTACACATTTTAGATTCCCCAACAATAACTTGTCGATTAATAGCAATCTTTGCAGTCTTTCCATTGTACAAATCTTCCAAACTAACTTTCAATGGATGATTGACACTTTCACCCTTGCGCGGTCCAGACGATCGTCCCCCGCCACGTCCACCACCGAAGAACATGGAAAATAAGTCATCAGGTCCACCACCTCCACCACCATCGTCACTAACTCCCTCTAATCCATACTTGTCATACTTGGCACGTTTTTCACTATCCGATAATACCTCATATGCGGCTGATACTTCTTTAAACTTTTGTTCATCTCCGCCTTTATCGGGATGATGCTTCACGGCTAACTTTCGGTATGCCTTTTTAATTTCCTTTTGATCAGCACTCTTATCAACCTTGTAGTAGAAATAGAATGTGTGGAGATATATGGTGAGATAACTGGTGAGAAAAAAAAAGAAAAAAAAAGATTCCCCAAGTTTATATCTTTTGCAACATACATTGCAAAACACCACAGCCAATTCACATATATATTCGATCATGTACAATAAACTTTGTTTGAATGATTCTCGTCACTGGTTAAATCCGACTGGGGCGGCTACACTCAAATGTAAAATCACTTCGAATAGTAGAATGGCGTGTTGTTTTGTGGGCTGTTGTGCATAAGATATGCACACATTTTATTATGGGTGTGGTATAGAGATACTCTCTCCCTTCATCGCTGATATCAGTATCCCCATCACATTATTACTCGTATATCATATTATGATCAAATCCACCAGTCATATTGCAACACCACACAATAAGGTGTACAAAAAAATGACGACACAAATATCAAAACTCACCCCCAAAGCTTCATAAAGCTTCGTCGTGTCTACATCTCTTGATGGACCACGGCGAGATCCACCACCGGGCATACCGCCACTAGAGGCGAAGTGTTCAAATGGATCGCCACCGAAAAACATGGTTTATATGAGTGGTTTGGTAGGGGATAAAGTTAGAGGTGAGTTGGTGTTTTTTATTCATTGGCTCTCTAGCACAGCGTACAATAATATGAGAGTACAATAAAAGACCGTACTCTGCTTATTGTTCCTTCACCACTCTCTCCACAGCATAATATGGTATCCTACACCTTGCTAACAAATTGCGATTTAAAAGTCTGTCTGTCGTTTTCCAAAATTGGGGTAAGCCGTACAATACTATCACATTTAACGGCGTAAGCGTGCTGCACGTTTCCAAAATTGGGGTGGGCTATCCGATTAGTGTCATTTATATCCGAATATCATCGTAAATATCCGTTTACTTTAAAATCGCTTAAGCGTACGCTGTGTCTCATCGATTCTACTTCGAAAAAGCAGCAGAGCGTATGTTTATCATGCCTAACCTGATACCCAACGCAAATGATATACTCCCTATGATGATTAAGTATGTAAGCAAAGGGGTAACTAATACTAGTATCTTATTATACTGAAACAAGCTTGTGTTTACTGTCTGATGATTTCCCCTCAATTCTCCTAGATGAGGCAGACCCACTAGCTGATTTCTTTGCAATCCTAACAACATCAA